>JGI26260J51721_1000344_pt1 | contig 20272 bp, 19 predicted proteins | sample SaaInlV_120m_DNA_4_FD_51721 | JGI IMG/M metagenome (IMG submission 51721)
ATGGTGACGCCAAACGCTTGAGTCTTTGAATGCTGAATCAAATGTTTCGCAAGGTGGGGTGTAGCGGATGGACCTGACCATTTCAGCCCAACAATTGGGTTCGACATCCACGGTTCTTTTGTTTGCAGCACGGTGGTTTGATTCTTCCACCACGGGCACCTTCCGACCACCTGTTGCTGCAATGCATGCCTGACGGCCAATGCTGAGTGCTTCGAATGCAAAGAGGGTGCAAGCCTAACCAGGTCGCCGTGCACAATGTTGAGTTGGAATTTTTCACTCTTGAGCCTGTATGAACTCTTTTTGATTTGCTCAACCAAGCATTTCGGATGATCTACGAGCCATTGGAGGTAGGCGTGATACGTTTCGAACGGCCAAGCGAACCTAGCGGGCACCGGCGTTTTGAACACCATTCCATGCTCTTCTCCATCCATGTACACCGTTGACCATGTGTCGTGCCAGTTCTCCCATGTAATCGCTTTTGGATGAATAGTTTCTTCATGCTCTTCCACCAACATTGTGTGGACCTGACTCGGCATCAACGCCATTTCTGGTATTGTGTTCCAGAACCATGGTTTGATGGCTTCAAACCAGTTAACTCCACCCCATTCCCCATCCGCGTGGTGGTGAACTTCGAACACGGTCGCACCGTAGGTTTGCATTTCATGATTAGCATTTTCTCCGAGCCATTCAATGGTGCACACTTCACTCATCGATGTGGATTCTGTGACTGGAAATTCTCCACCTGGATGGTTGTACCAGCATACGCCATATTCATCGGTTGGCATATGTTTGTGATCTAAAATGACGAGACCACCATCTCTTATCTTGTGAGCAAACTGAGCCATCATCTCTGGAAAGGCGTTGTCCCTGTTCTCGACAAAACTGTCAAGCCACGACAACCAGTCCACGTAAAGGACATCAATGGGTGGCGAGTTGGTCAGAAAATCGTAGGCCTCCCTCATGACATGCAGTTGCCAGTGAGGTGTGGCGAGTGAGGTTTTCCTGAACACCGGCCAGCCCTCCGAGGAGTCGTGCAACCTCTGATAGATGGCATGATTGACAACATCTGCGTGATAGGGCCATTGGTCGGGAACGTACAACATCCCCCCATCAACCAAGACCTGCAAAAACGGATGGCCCGCATCTTCAAACAAACTCATGCTCGCATGGTAGTGGCTTCCTGCTGCTGGGTGAGCCACCACAAGGGGTCTGTCTTCATCAATTTCAATGGGTAAACCAACCCCCATGTCGTTGGCCTCGCCATAGGTGACGCATGTCCCAAACCCGTCGATTGGTAGTCTTCTTGTTGTGCTTTGACTCATCAGACGCACCTCGGGTGGCCAACAGGGACAACCCTGAATATTCTCTTGGTTTGTCTTTCGAGTCTTGCGTAATCCTGGGCTGGAATCACACCACCAGCACCGTTGTCCTTGGCAGTGTCATAGATGATGCCTTTGTGCAATGTTACGATATGGGCAGTGCAAAGTTTCCCCCTCGCGTCCGGGTCACTCGGCGGATCCACGGAGTAGAAGCAAAGGAAAAACAAATCGTCGTGGGCGACCAATTCCTCGATGTAATGTTCGATTCTTCTCACATCGTTGTTGCAATACGCTAACTGCATTCCGAAGGGTTTGAGCGCATTGGACCATGAATGCGGTGATTGAGAATTTGTGACCCTCTTGAAATCCTCCGGCGTCACATTGGGCCCTGTTGCCCTAGCAATCATGGCCAGCGTGGTTGCCACACATGATGGCCCTACTTGCCTTTCGTGCCTGATATGAAGGTCCGAGAAGTACGGTCCTTGTGCTTCATTCACCTCCGGTGCATCCCACAATGGCACTTGGATTGGGTTTCCATGCCGCCATTACAACCACTCCTTGGAAAACTCATCACCGAAGGAGGGGTCCTCTTCTTTGGACATCGTCGCGGTTCTAGCTTCGCAATCGAGGCATTGACAATCATCAATCTCCCATTCTTTCATGGCCTTGATTCTCATGCCAGTGTATTCCATTTCTTGCTTCATGTAAGCGATAAACATCGCCATTATTTCGTGTATATTCATTTTTTCATTGTTCTTTTTTGTCATTCGTGTTCACCTCATAGGTATTCTCTGTCTTGATGTGGCTTTCCTGATGGCCATTCTTCTTCCATTTCTTTCATGTACTCAATTTGGTCGAGATCGTGTTCGAACCCCATTTTCCAAATGTACGTGTCTTCGATGCACAGATGGAGCATTGAGAGCATCGCGAGTGGGAAACTTTGCCCTTCTTTTTGCTCAATGCAAAAATCGACTTCTGTGGCGTGCACGGTCGGCTTTCCGCCATACACTGGCACATGCTCTGGACAGGTCCAGAACGCCCCGAGTGAGTGCTCCACTATACCCTTCATGAAGAATTGAAGGACATTGGGTTGCCAGGGTGGACCAAGTTGTTCAATTCCTTTGCCAACCGTCTTCTCATAGTGCTTTACAAGGGAGCCTGGCGTCACCCAGTCTTCGTATTCGATGCACATGTCAAAGCTGAAGGTGTGGCCATATTTTCCAGCCACTGTGATGGTGTAACCATCGATTGAAATCGCCTCGGTATCATGCATGAATTGCATCAATGAGAGCCAGTGCTCCCTCTCAGCAGCAGCTTCAGGAGGGTCGGTCTCTGGTTCACCAAACGTCAAGAAGTCGTCAAGTGAAGTAAGGACCAATTCCCATTCAGGCCATGTGTCCCAATCATTGCCTTCTGCGATATTGTGCTGATTGTAGGCTGAGAAAATCTGCATGAACTTCTCAGGCAATTGCAGATTGCCATTGTGGTCGATGAGGTCATCTGGGTCGGTGTATCCCTGTTGGACAAACCAGTTTTCTTGTTTCATTTGGGTTGTTTTCTTTGTCATTGTAATCTTTCCTTCTTTGTTATAATTTGCTAGGTCAAAGCAGGCAGAGGTACCCGGATTCGAACCGGGGTCCAGGGATCCGAAGCCCCTGATGCTATCCACTACACCATACCTCCATGCTGCTTTCATGCAGGAAAAACGCACATGCAATGTTGGAAAAGAGCGATAACGCTCTTCCTGTGGTTGCATGAGCAGAATTCACTGCCAAACCCAGATCAGTCGCACTAACTGCGATGACGGAGGGTCCGCATCAACGAAAATAGAATGTTGAATTTTGGTCCCCTCATACTTGCTCACCTGTTCCGGTACATCTTACCATAAGCGGACCACCCATAAAAAACCTTCGGTCAGCGAAGCCTTTTCTGAGCGTAATCTACTCCCACGCGCCCGGAAAGTAACATTATCGCGCCCGCCCGCGAGAAATATGTTCAAGCCGGAATGCTCCGAGACGAAATCGTAACATTCGAAAAAACAAGAAATAGAAAGAGCAATGATCTGGATGAACGTGTTGAAAAAAACCTTTTTGTTAGGAACTGAACATTAAATTTCACATACATCATATTAATAGTGAAACCAGCAAAAATGGAAGCAAGGAGCAATTAAAATGAGCGGACAAATATCAAAAATTGGATTTATAGCAAGCATGTTATCGGTAGTAGGGTCATTGTACATCTATTTCGGAGTAGGCGATACAGAGTTGGGAATATTCGTGGGTCTTTGGGCCCCAACCCTCATCCTCGCCACCAAAGAAATCGAGCAAATGCTTGAGAAGTGATTTCCAACCATCAGACCTCAGCGTTTGAGAAACTTAGCTGTTGTACTGATGTGCAGCCGCTGTGTTACGAAAAACGAGCAACGTCTAATCGTATCGAGGAAACCATACAACTTGATCTCCCTCGAACCACTGCTTGTGCTTCTTCATGCACACTTTGAACGCCTCACTCTCGAGGTTCCCTGTTAACCAAGCGAGCACATGGTTCCATGGTTGAGCATCAAACCATTCACGGTCGTGATTCGCAAACTGCCTGACAAATGGGAACAATGCATCGCTCAATGCCTCACTGATGGCCGGCTCGCTCGCCAACCGCTCATCCAAATCCATGAGGTAGGCTGATGCTGCAGTCCGTTGTTCTACTTCGTCAACATCTTCGTATCGGTTGGGGTATTTGTAACGATCAAGGTGAAACTTGAATTCGTCATCATTGAGTGAAATCCAGTGTTGCTCTTCCTCAGACAGTGTCCAATCCAAGACATGCTGCATGATTTCGAGGCTCTCCTCGATGACGGTTCCATCGGCCAACAGTAGGACTGGAACGGTACCTTTTGGTGAGATTTCCATCATATGTTCAGGCCGGTCTCGCAGGACGACTTCCCTCAGTTCGACTTGGAATTCACTTCGGACAATTGACATCCGAGCGCGCATGGCGTATGGACACCTGCGAAATGAGTAGAGAATNGGTAACGCCATCATCTGGCCTCCTTCTTCATTCTGGTGGAATTGGTGGTGCATAGCCACCCTTCACTGCTTCTTCCACAATNGCGACATCGGAGTCGACCATCATTTGCACGAGTTCCTCAAAGGAGGTACCTGGAACCCAACCGAGTTCCTTTTCAGCAAGAGCGGGGTCACCAATCAGCAAATCAACTTCTGCTGGGCGGAAGAATTTCGGGTTGGTACGAACACGGATTGTACCGTCTTGGTCGGTGGCGATGGTGTCAACACCTTCACCNGACCAAACGAGGTTCATGCCAACGTGGCTGAAGGCGAGGGTGATCATGTCACGAACGCTGTGCGTGCGGCCAGTTGCAACCACGTAATCGCCTGGTGTATCCTGTTGAAGCATGCGCCATTGCATCTCCACATAGTCGCCAGCAAAGCCCCAATCGCGCTTTGCATCGACGTTGCCAATCCACAAGCATTCATCGAAGCCCTTTGCGATTCGAGCTGCGGTCATCGTCACCTTGCGAGTCACGAATTCAAGGCCACGGCGAGGGCTTTCGTGGTTGAAGAGGATACCAGTACAGGCGAACATATCGTAGGACTCACGGTAGTTTCGGGTGATTTCGAAGGCGAACACCTTGGCGCATCCATACGGTGAGCGAGGATGGAAGGGTGTGGCTTCTGTTTGAGGAACATCGCGCACCTTTCCATATTGTTCTGAAGAACCGGCTTGGTAGAAGCGGCAGTGTGGAGCATGCTTGCGAATCGCTTCGAGGCAGCGCAGTGCCCCGAGACCGGTGATATCTGCGGTCATCATTGGTGAGCGCCACGATTCAGGAACAAAGGACATAGCACCAAGGTTGTAGAATTCATCAGGTTGAGACTGTGCAACAGCGTTGTCAATGGAGTTTTGATCGGCTAAGTCACCGTTGACGAGGTGGAATTTTTCATTGGTCAGAAGGTGGTTGATGAGGCTTCGACCGGAGGTTGGTTGTGAGACCCGTCGGACCAATCCATAGACTTCGTAACCCTTGTCGAGCAGGAGTTCTGCAAGGTATGAACCGTCTTGGCCAGTGATACCCGTCACCATTGCTGTCTTGCCGCTCATGACTTGCGGTAGGTATCTCCCTTTTTGAATCGGTCGTGTCAAGACCTGCGCGAAAAGAAGGAGGTTCTCCAAAGAAGAGTGAATTTCAAAGCAAGTCGACGGTTGTGGAACCACGGCAGTGCAGGTGAAAGGGGTGGAAAAGCGCCGAGCCATTCCAATCATGAGGGCGTCGCTTGTTGCGCTCAGTGCTATGGAACTGTTCTCAATGCAGGTACAATCGAAGCCCTCGAACAATGCTTGATTCTTCATTAAGTGTCAGCCGTTTAATTCTCGTGAACACTGAGGGGACCCCAAAAAAACTGGCCATCATCGGCGCTGGCGGCATCGGAAGCAATCTTGCTGAACTGTTGATTCCTGCCTTGCGAAGATTGAGCATATCTGCGAACATAACCATCATGGATGATGATGTGGTTGAAGCGGGGAATCTTGGCCATCAACGCTACGCTGTGGACGATCTTGGGATGAAGAAGGTGGATGCATTGGTTTCAAGATTACACAACACCTCAAGCAGTGTTAAAGTTTCAGCATGCGCAGAAAACCTTCGTGAAACTTCTCAACTGGCTGGTTTTGACATGGTTGTAGTTTGCGTCGATCGACCAGAACCACGCCGACTGGTGCATGCTCTGGATGTTCCTTGGGTCGACTTGAGATGTGGTGGTGACGGGTACGTGATGTTGAGTTACCAATCTGAGCGTTCACTTGTTCGCCACATGACACCGGACCATCAACCGATGAGCTGTCAACATCCCGGCGCCCTTGAAGATGGAAACCTCGAATTTGGATTTGCCAATGCTGCGTCGCTCGGTGCTCAATGGGCGCTTCAATTGCTTAGAGGTCAACAACCGCCCGTACAATCGATGGGGTCACTGACCTATGGTGCGTTCAACTTCCCAACTGTCGGTGAGGTGAACGCATGATTGTCATTCCAGATTTAGACCAACTTGAGTTGGACGACGAGGCATGGGGCCATCTCTGCACAATGGCGAGCGAGCGTCAAATTGGAGATGAGATCATGGAGATACAAGCAAAAGCAGCCCTTCTTGGCCGATGGGATGTGGTGTATGTTCTGTCTCGACTTGCGGGTTTGGAAACATCGGTGCTCATCGATGCTGAAGACAATGTCTCAGTCGATTGGGGGAGTCCCGGCCGGGTCGCCCTCGCACCTCCAGTTGGATGCGCTGCACCGTTCAAGGTGTGGACGCACACCCATCCAGGGTTCGAGGCGTATTGGAGTGGAACAGACACCCACAGTTTGGCGATTGCGAGTGGTATTGTCGCCAAGGCGTTGGTGCTCGGGGCACCGGGCATCAAGCAGAGCTTGAACGCAACGCTGGCTACAGTTGACGACGAAGTGGGTCGGATTTCACCCGATGGACCATTGAATCATTGGACGGATGAGGCTGTGACCACATGGGCTTCGTTCTATGCCAAGTTATCAGAACAAGCAATGATCGAGGTGAGCGCATGACGTCAATTCGAGCCCCTAAAGACGAGGACGAGCGGAGGAAGGCGCACCTCGCTGTTGCATTAGGCATGGGGCGCAGTCTTGACGATGTGGTTGGGGAAATCATCGGAGAAATCCCTGATGAGGCCCTCCTCATGGCCATCAAGAATCGAATTCAATTCGCACAAGAAGCAGAGGAAACAATCGATTTTACAGCCCTTGTCCAAGGGATTATTGAACTCCAAAATGAACATGTATAGAGGTGAACAGATGAAGGTCCCACACAACGAATGCACGGCGTTCAATTGTGTGCTGTGTCACGCCTGGTCGCCAAAAGAATCACGACGCCAAGACCTTCATCGAGCTTGGCATAAGAACCTGCAAGCAATGCCGGACGAACAGGCAGAAGCGACTGTTCAATCCAACAAGATGACATTGGATACGCTGCTCGATCAAGTTCAACCTGACCAACCAGCCGGTGTTTCACTGGTCACACTACCTGACGATGCACCGCAACTCATGGCTCATTGCATGGGGTATAACGAGGCAAATTTGCGCCATCAACTTGAGGCTCGAGCGTTGAAGGATGATGTGGCATTGACTTTGGAAGATTGGCTTGCGTTAACGCCATACATGATGCTTGACATTGATGGCGAGGTTTCCTACGAACAACGCGGTCGATTGATGGGCCGTTTTGATTTCGATACNACGAGGTTTTTCCTAGAAATCTGGCATGGCTACTATGGTGTGAACAATGCCCTCCGGCTGAGGAACAGCATGGTTCGAATTCATTCTGTTCTTGAGGGCCTACCATCAAATGAACGACGGGCATTGACCTTTTTACACGAAACAGTGGAAGCGCACCCTGACCGAATTGTCGTCGAGGAGGATGGAAGTTTGACCGTTCATGGTGAATCGGGCTTGCACTGGCTTATTCTCCCGAGTCATCGAAAGGTGCCAATTGTCAAGTGCAAAGAAATTGGAAACGCTGTCTGTATCCAACCCCATGGCCATGAATTAGAATGCCCGAGTGGTGATTATCCAGCNTTGTACGCCATCAGCATGCTCAACGATTTGGCAACATCCCTTCGGGTGCANACGTTGTCNAATGGTCTTGTGTCCGAGTTGAAAAAGGCACGATCANGAGTTGCTGTACCCGGGCTTCCGGCCTTCAATCAGCGCAGAGAGTCCTTCCAGCGAGTCTTTGGTTGAGAAAATNTCAGTCAAACGGTCAAGTTCCATTTGCAAACCTNCTGACAAGTCTGTCTCGGAAGTTGCATCAATCAAGTCGCTTGCCATCTTCAACGCTATTGGGGCGGTTCTGGAGAGCGATTTCATTTGCCGAGCGATGTTCTTGTCTTCTGCATCAAATCCATCTGGGCAGGTTCCTTGCATAATCATCACCATGTTCTCGTCGCTGTAGAACGAAGTAGCGAATGATGCGATGGCTGAATCAGGATGTGCTGGTGAACCGGGGTATTTGTTGCTGGGCTTTCCTTGCTTGGCAAGTTCACTCACACATGCATCCACCGACGCGACATCGACCAAATGGGTCAACAGACCCAAATCGAACCCTGTCTGAGCGTTCATGAAGTTTCCAGCGAGCACCGACCAGCGAGCTGCTGGGATACCACAAATTCGTGCAGGGCGTTGAGTGCCGCCCAATCCAGGATAGATTCCAATCGATGTTTCAGGGAAACGGAATTGTGTGCGACGTGTTCCGATTCGGTAGTCACATGCAAGGGCGAGTTCCAATCCGCCACCAAGTGCTAAGCCTGTGGTCAGTGCCACGGTTGTCTTGCTTGATGATTCCAATTTGTTGAGCATTGTATGGCCATCTTCGGTAAAGGTGACAATATCAGGAATTGAATCCGCTCGAATCTTGTCGACGAAGAATTTCACATCCGCTCCAGCCACGAAGGCCTTNCCNGCACCATCGAGGACNATGGTGTGNACCGAATTATCTGCATTCACTTCATCGAGGGCGGAGCTGAGTTGGCCGACCACAGTTTCGTTGAGGGCATTCATTGCCTCTGGCCTGTTAATTGTGAGGGTTGCAACACCATTCTCAATTGAAGTGTCGACGTAGGAAAAGTTCCATGCTTGGTTCAAAGTTGCTTGTTCGCTGAAGAATGCAGGTACCTTCCACGCTCGGGCTTCATCGCTTTGAGCGCTCAACGCAGCGTAGGCTTCAGCCATGCGGTGGGCTTCTTGGATTCCAACTCGGTTCATCATTTCGAATGGACCTCGTGCCCATCGCAGACCAACCTTGGCGCCTCGATCCACATCTTCCATCGAGCACACGCCTTCTTCGACGATTTGTGCTGCAACACCAAACACAACACCGTACAGTCGTTCTGCGATGGTTGTGTATTGTTCAGGTGAATAGGCATCATCACCAGCAACATCCCAGTGAGCATTGGCTTCAATCAAATCACGCAAGTTTTGGGCACCGACATAGCGGGGGGTGTGCAATTGTTCAGCAAGATAATCTGTTGAATGAAGCGCAATCGGGGGNCCAGTCAGGTTCATCAGTCCAAATGGACCAAGNCCAATGCGGAATGCTTTGCAAGCCGCCGCATCGATTTGGGCTGCTGTTGCAACGCCCTCTTCNAGAAGCAAGCATGCTTCGTTGAGCCAAGGCACGAAGAAACGGTTGACNACGAAACCTGGTCGGTCGCCACAAACGATGACCACCTTTCCAAGCATCTTACAGTACTGAACGACTTTTTCGATTGTTTCAGGGCTCGATGATGCTGCGGGAATAACTTCGACCAAGCGGTTCTTGGCTGGGTGGTAGAAGAAGTGCAGACCAACGAATCGATCGGGGCGGCCCGTTGCTTCTGCAAGTGCATTCACGGAAAGCGAAGAGGTGTTTGAGGCAAGAATCGTATCGGGTCCACACGCTGCATCGAGTGTGGTAAACACGGCGGTTTTTACATCGAAATCTTCGAACACAGCCTCGATGACGAGGTCGGTGTTTGCAGCGGTGTTTTCAACACCGACAACCCCGGTGATGCGCCCTTGGATGGAATCTACTTGAGCCGGGGAGAAAATTCGTCGCTCCACTGCTTCCGAGAGAAAATCGCTGATGATGCCTTGACCGCGGTCAACCCATTGTTGCTCTCTGTCCACCATTTGAACGTCGAATTCTTCCTGAGCTGTCTTCTGTGCGATTCCGGAACCCATGTTCCCCGCACCAACAATTGCCACTCGCTGAATAGGTTGCATGGCTCTGCGAATGGAACTTCGCTCATGAACAATGCGGCCCTGCGTTTCCCTCAAAAGAGGCTGTTGTAAGCATCGCATGTCCGTTGATTGTAGGCCTTCATATCGAACGAATGAGCGTGGGCGACCAGCGTTTTGTTAGCATCTGGCCATCGGTGATCTTCATCTGAAGAGGTGCGTTGCTTCCACCCTTGATGGACGCCAAGCANAGCAGNNCGCCATGCCTCTGCATCGTCTGCTGGCAAACANGNGCCTTCTGGCATCAATTCATTGTGTGAGGCTTCGTTCGAACAGAGCACAGGCGTTCCNGTTGCCATTGCTTCGATTGGAGGGTACCCAAAGCCTTCACTGATGCTTGGAAACAAAAGTGCTTCGCTAGCAAATCGCATGTCCATGAGGGCAGTGTCCGATAAATCACCGCCGTGAGCGGTAAAGTGAGGAATGGAATGTGCAGTTGCGAGTTCCACAATCGATGGTGCCCCTGTTGGGGAATTGGGATTCCCAACATGATGAATATGGAGCTCCTGCTTCACTTCTGCATGGAGGCTGCCGAGCACCTTGAACAAGAAATCCATTCGTTTTCTCGGATCGTGGCTTCCAACAATCAAGAGATGGCAGGCCCGCCTGAGGTGTTGTGCTGGTGAACTTGCGCTGGCCTGATTGGCCTGCGAGGGATCAAAACGCTCCATAGAGAGGCCAAGAGGGAGCCACACCGCATTGATGTTTGGAAAGTGCATTTTGCAAGCGGCAAGGGTCGACTTAGAATCGCACAGCAGAAGATCCGCTCTTGCGAGGCCTTCTCTCAATTTCCGTAGGTCTCGACGACGCACTGAGGACGGTCGTGATTGCCCAATCTCCACCTTGCTTTGTCCGAAGGTTTTCACTTCTGGAAACAAATGGAAGAGGTCGTGAACAGTGACCACTGTTGGAATAGCTGAGTTGCGTGGNACCAGATGCGCTTGCTCTTGATCGGTAATGTGAATTAAATCTACAGAAGTTTGGTTCTTTGAGAGCCGTTGAATCCTGCGGGGGTGGCTGAACCATCGCTGACTCACTCGGCGAAAGGCACTCGGCCGAGCCCCGAGATGGTATTCTTCCACGCCGTGCAACGACCAACCGGAAACATTGCCCGCAGCAAGGGTTTCGACCAACGCATGGTGTGCACCGCCAATGCCTGAGTTCGGACCGAGTGTTCCGCCCCGAACGAGCATGACCTTACGACCCATATCGTAACCAAGGGCCAGCCCCTCTTGAAGATAAGTTGTGAGGGAGTGAAAATATATCGAATTTNNATTATTGAAACTTCGGTGTAAAAATGACATTAAGTAGGTGAGGCCGACAGGGTTTGAATGGGAGTAAATATGTCNACGCCACCGCTCAAAATTCCACGCTCCGAATACCAGGCCGTCCGCGCCTCAATCGAATCGACCATCACCAACGGTGGCGACATCCGAAGCATCCTCGGCAACCAAACTGGGGGAGGGGAAGCAAACACGCTCCATTGGGAAGTTCGTCGCGCAGATGAAGCATTGCATGTGTTTGGTTCACGCTGGACCACTGAGATCCTCACTGCTCTTTACATCGCTGGACCGCGGCGGTTTAACCAAATGAAGAGCCTGCTCCAAGGCATCTCCTCTCGCACCCTTTCGGATAAATTGCGGTTTTTGGTTGAAGAAGGGCTTGTGTTGCGCCAGGTCGAGGAGGGCCCACCTGTTCGGGTCGCATACGTTCTCAGTGAGCATGGGCGCACGTGCGGCCGATTGTTATCACCCCTTGTGGCTCATCTCAAGATTCATGCTGGCATGTTGCTCTCAGATGATTGACCACAATCGTTGAACATCGCTGGGATGGCTTAACAAACAAGAAGGCGAACCCAACATCATGCCTTTGCTTGCCCAGTGGGTTCGACAGCGTCCTTGGTTGGCCGCAGGCATCGCATCAGCTGCAGGTGGCGTTGCAGGTTTGGCCGGGGGAATCGCTGCTGCTGCGAGCGCTGTTGGCGGCATGGCCATGGGCAGTATTTCAACCAAAACAAACGCCCTCGAGCACCCACTTCGCCGACGTATTCTTTCAACGCTGGAACAACACCCGGGACTNTGCTACAGGGANNTGCAAAGCACTCTTAGCGCTGCAAACGGGACCTTGCGCCATCATCTCGATGTGCTCCAAACCCGTCGAAGCGTGACTGTTTTACCGGTGAATGGGCGAACATGTTACTTCGCTGGGGCCCCAACCCAAGTTGAGATTCTACGGGGCATCAATGTGAATGAGGAACGCGCTGCATCGGCCCTTCCAATCGGCTTGTCACTTGTTCAACGGCTCATTGTTGAAGACATTGTCAAAGAAGGCGTTCCGCGCAGCCAAGCCGCTCTTGCCCGCCGCATCGGACGCTCACGTGCTACAACTCATTCTGCCATCAAAGTCCTCCGACGGCGGGGCATTTTGAGAGAAGATCGCATTGAATTGATGCCACATATCAACATGGACATCGAATGGCGAGGCACCAAAGCCGTGGACTACGATTGGAACGACGACCGACGTTGACCGCTTCGACAACACGGTTCATTTTTCGCCGCTTGAGCGCCATTTACTGCACAGTCTTCAAAGACCCTCGTCGGGCCACGCCGTCCATGTTCAGTGTACGCATCCAAGAGGTCCCCCTTCCGACCACTGAACGTGACATCGATGGACTGGTCGCATGGTTCATCGAAACGCTGAGTTTGGTGAGGAAAAGAGGTGAAGCAACTGCTGATCTTGGCCGCGCAGGACCTGTTCATCGGCTGCTCAGAGATTTCCTCTTTGCCCAACCGACCTCGAGTTGGGATGCACAGATGCTCGCTGATGAGTTAGCGCTCACACCCGCATCACTCAATCACCACCTTGCTCGCTTGGTGGAATCAGGCCTTGTTGGTTACACCAATGAAGGGAAAGGGTGGCGGAGGTACTACCTCCGTGGTGGTTCACTNAGCAACGCCATCGAATTCTTCTCCGTTCAGACGCAAACCATCGTTCGTCAACGCTTGGGCCTCATTCAAGCAATGTGGACGCGCGAACCTTTGCGAATGGCGCTTGAGGTTCCTGAAAGCGACCCGCCCCTCCTCAGCCTCGGTGTGGTAGAAGTGCGGCCGGTGCGCAACGAAGAAGAGAACCGACTCTCCCAATGGATGGGGGATTTCGGATTGCTCGGAGAACGACCCGGGAAAGAAGCCAGTGCAACCTCCATTTCTGTTCAATTGTTCGAAATCCTCCTTGCCCGTGGGGCGCCACTGTCCCTCGATGAGGCTGCTGAACTCGTGGACGGCCCCAAAGCAAGATTGGGACGGATCCTCGAACGATTCCGTTCAAGCGGTGCGGTCGAGCGCGTGCCTCGCATCGATCGGTTGAGCATCGCCTTGTGGACAGCCATGCTGGCTCAACACCAGCGAAGAGGCGAAGATTGGATGCTCAAAAAGGGCGGATTTCAGCGGTTGTTGGGAACAAAGCAGCAGTCCTTGCTGCTAAGTAAACTCAAGAAAGGAAAACTCACAGTGGAGGATGTTGACGACGCAACGAAGAGTGTCGAGGCAGCAGAACAGATGCTTCTCCTCAACCTGCTTGGCGGACGACTTCCGATGGGTCACAGAATGTCAGGTGAGGGGCCAGAAGAAACTGCTAAGCGAGTCATGGAACGGCTCGACCGAGTCCTGCGCCGAATGCGCAGGGTTGGTGAACTTGTCGAGCAACTCGATGCATAGGTGAGTGTCCATGCCCGAACACATCGCTCCAAAATCCGGCCCATGGGACGGAGAACCTCGTCCATTGTTCCTCGCCCCGATGGCGGGCGTCTCAGACCTGCCGTTTCGGTTGCTGGCGAAGGCATGCGGAGCTGATGTCACCATCACTGAATTCACGAACAGCACGGCATTAACTCGTGAGGCTGCCGTTTCATGGCGGAAAATGGAATCCCATGAGACTGAAGTCCCCTTCATCCCACAGATCTTCGGCGGCGACCCTAATGATATGGCCACGGCTGCTGAGATGCTTGCACCAACCGCCGACATCATCGATCTCAACTTTGGATGCCCTGCACCTAAGGTGACCAAAATTTGCGCTGGTGCAGCCCTCATGGGTGAACCTGACAACCTTGTTTCAATGGTTGACGGCATTATCNAAAAAGTCGATGTTCCCGTTTCTGCAAAGATGAGGCTTGGAACNGGCCAAGGAGCNAACAATGCCTTGGAGATTTGCAAAGAACTTGAAGACATTGGGACGGCTCGTCTTTGTGTCCACGGTCGAACATTGCGTCAACGGTATTCCGGTGAAGCAGATTGGAATTCAATCAAATCGATTGTTGATGCTGTCGAAACCCCTGTTGTGGCGAACGGAGATGTGGTCGATGCGGCAAGCGCTAAGGATTGCTTGGAAGTTACTGGTGCATCAGGATTGATGGTCGGGAGGGGGGCCATCGGCCGACCTTCCGTGTTTGGCGAAATCAAGGTCGGCCTCGGATGGATGGAACACGATGACTTACCATGGGTGCGAGCCAACGCTGAATCCTGGCATGAATTGTCACCTGTTGGTCAATCGTTTGCCGCTCGCCGATGGTGCTGGGACAAGTACATCGAATTCTCACACAAAACAGCAGGCCTTCAACCTCGATGGATGCAACGACACGCGGTGGCGTTCACCAAGGGGTTGCCGGGTGCAAAGAAAATCAGGGCTGTTATGCACGGTGCGCCAACGCCTGAGGCATTCGCAGATGGAATCAGTTCGTTCTTGTCTGCTAAGAGCAGCGAATGATATAGCCTCAGAAGGTGGATTGCCAATCTTCGAGATCTTGGGCTTCTGCCCAGTCCTCGTCGGTGGTGGCGCCACGAACCTTGAGCACTTCACGGGCCAAGAGCCAGTAGACCAAGGCCAGTGAGCGGCGACCCTTGTTGTTTGCAGGGAGCGCAACATCGACGTTACGAAGGTTGTTGTTTGCATCGACGATGCCCACAATCGGCAAACCAGAGTTCACAGCTTCACGGAGTGCTTGCTGATCAGCGGCTGGGTCGGTCACGAAGAGGATGTCAGGCTCGACGTAGGATCGGAGCACTGGGTTGGTGAGGGAACCAGGGATGAAGCGGCCAACGGCTGCGTTTGCACCGATTGATTCTGCGAACTTGCGAGCTGGGCGTTGACCGTACTGTCGTGCGGAGACAATCATGATGCGAGGGGAATCGTAGCGGTTGAGGAATTCCGCAATCGAGCGGATTCGGGAGTCAGTCATGTTGACATNGAGGAGGTAAAGACCATCTTCACGGACGGTGTCAATAAAGCGAGCCATATCTGCACTCTTTTGTTGAGTACCAATGTTGACTGCGTTTTCCTCATAGGATTCAAAGGGGACGAGTAAAGTAGTTTCTTCGGACATTGCAAGACCTCAGCAATCGCCCGACTTGAACCCCATATTAAACCGCTTCGTAGTGAATCCAAAAAAGGAACAACCCAATTTCGATAGATTTTGTTGACTTATGCCGTGGAAGAACTCAAGGATGAGACGCTCAACTCCCTCTCATGGGGGAGGAATCATTGGCCAATAATGCCTCCAAAATCGGGACCTACAAAGCCCGTTTGCATAATGACGACTTTTGGCGAGACGAAAATGACGCCGCGTTGAAGTTGAGCGCAAGCGACCTCGAACGCCACGAATATTGCCCAATGTCTTGGGCGTTGTCCCGAGAGGGAAATTCTGGCCAAGGCGAAGCCATTGAAGCCGGGATTCGAAAACACGCTGAAATCCATCAGCAGATGGAATCGTTCAAGGAAATGAAAACCAGCATGAGAAGGGCGACGATTATCTGGACATGGTGGTTCTCTGTGACCGTGGCATTTGTAATCGACGGGATTGCTTTCAATTACATCGATGATGTGGTAACAACACCGCTTGATCTGGCTCGTTACCTTGCGCTCTGGGCACTGGTGCTACTGATTGCTGGACTCTTCGCTACATACTTGCCATGGCGCAAGTGGGTTGGCTGGAATGAAACGGTTGCACAAACGAGATCCCGTATTTTGTTGGACCACGATGAAATCCAACCGGTCATCGAACCACCAAATTTCATTGGTGGCTGGTTCGAAGCGGGCCGCACCGAAGTTTCGTTCTTCTTTGGAGCGATTGTGCTTGGCCTTCATGCCATCGCCCTTGCTGGAGCGGACAACAGGGCTCAGGCAACGTTCATTCTCTTTCTGACAGCCATGGGATGGACCTTGGCGGCCTCTTGGCAACTGCAAAGGGTCTTGCTCAGTGAAAACGCATTGGAATTAGCACGAAAGGATGTGGACTTGGAAGCCGATACTGAGGTGACTTACTCCGACGATGACACCTCAACCAATCTCCTCGTCGATCCAGTGACCGGGCTCCGAGGCCGTCCAGATCAGATTGTAATTGTTGATGGCGAATTCATTCCTGTGGAACAAAAGACCGGAAAGGTACCAAAGCGACCTCATGCCTCTCACAGAATGCAAATTTTGGCCTATCTTCACCTCGTTGAGGTGAGCACGAAGAAAAGTTCTCCTTACGGAGTCCTCCGCTATGGCAAGGAAAACTTGCACCAAATCGATTGGACGCCTGATGCCAAACAAGAATTGTTTTCAGCCATCTCAGAAATTCAACGATTGATGGTTGAGGGTGGCGCAAAGAGAAACCATGAGCGACCCGGCAAGTGTCAAAATTGCTCACGCAGGTATGCGTGTGACGACTCACTGGTGTGAACCTAGTCACACTCGTTGTTCGGCGGGTAAATGATGCAGGTGTTCTGCACGCTTACCGTGATTGTGAACTGATCTTGTGCAGCAGTGCCAGGTACGCCAATACCACGTGCTTCGACTGAGAGGGTCCAGTCTCCGACTTCCAAGGTTGGGTCAGGATTAATTTCGACGGTGGCTGGTTGAACATCTTGGCATTCATTGAGTTCCCATCGCGTGTTGCCAGCAGGATCAACGAGCGTGGCTTGCACGTATCGGGTGAGTCCATTATCAAAGCACGCAATGGTATCCGAACCGGTGATTGAGACCTTTCTGTAAATGACAATCTGCGTGGCATCGGCTCGAACATCGAGCGTAGAGGTGTTGGTGTAAGGTTCGAGTTCAATGCTGTCAAAGACATGGCTCAGCATCATGCTTTCAACGGTGATTGAAGGCTTTGCTTCACCCCGCATTGCCTCAAGGCTTTCACGGGCTGGAATCAATCCTAAACACCCAGCTGTCGTCGACATGAAGAGCATGAGAACCAATGCCACAGGGAGCAGATGCCGCTTCATGGTTCATGCCAAGAACGCCTTCCATATCAATTCAATGCTGTTCCTTGCGAGGGGTTGAAAATCAAAACCCCCTGGCTTGACTTGCCCGAATGACGTCTGGACCTGCCGAGCGAAAGCTGTGACGTACCCTATGAAAGCCGACGGGCGCCTTTCACTTCACCCGATCACTCGAACTTTGCGCCGCATGTACCGCACTCTTTGGCGTCCATAGCCAAGTCTGCACCACAAGCCCCACATTCCGACATTTGTGGTGNCTCAGCGCCTCGACGGCGTGGTGCACGGCGTCGGGCGGGCTTTGCCTTGGAAGATTCTGGATTCTCGTCTGTGAGTGGTTTCTCTTCCTCATCAGCGCTGTCCCATGTGAAATCGGCCGTTGTATCGGAGACCTCGTTTCCTGCCATGGAGGAATCTGTGAGTTTCATACCCACGTGCACCTTATCGCCAGGCATGATACCGTCTTCACCTGTAATCTCGTACAAACGACCACGGATTTTGGCGTCACTTGCACTCAATTCTGAGCCGTCATCGCCATCATCCTTCAGCGAGATTACCTCGCCCTTTGCCTTCAGAATCGCATCGATGTCGACCCCTTCGTTTCCAAGGTCCTCCATGCTCTTCAAGGTAGTTGTGACGGTGTTATCGTAAGCTTCCAATTCCTCTTCAGTCATGTTTTCGCGCTCAATCTGTTCAGCGTTCCTGCGATCGTAAGCCGCTTCCACTTCCGCTTCTGCGCTGATGATGTTTTCATCCCATTCGTCTTCGAGGTTGTCCTCATCGTAGCCAAAGTCCTTGACTGCTTGAGCGAAATCCTCTGTTCCTTCGACAATCTCATCGTCTTTTTCTTCATCCTCTGGGAGTGAGACCATTTCTTTGACCTTCGGCTCCCTTCGTGTGCGCTGTTCGAAGTAAGATGAGACATCTTGGTCTGCACCACAGTATACACAATTGTCCAACAAGTCTGGAATTGATTCTCCACACTCGTCACAATCGTGGAATTGTTTTCTCGCCTTCTTGAGGTTGAAAGCACAGTGAGGGCAACGGTCTTCATCGCCCTCAAGTTCACCGTCGCACGCAGGGCAATATTCGAAAATGTCCCGTTCGACTTCTTCTTCCCGGTCCCTTGTCATCAAAATTGCAGCAACGAGAACGCCAATCAACACAAGCGCACTCAAGCCAATGATGGTGAAAGTGCCCAGTTCCGAATTCGAGTTTAGGTCATCGATGGCCTCATCGGTCAACACTGTTGCGAACGTTCGAGTGAAGGTTGTCGTCACCGTTGGGTCAGAAGGAACCAGCCTCACAGTTGAGAGGGGTGCATAGGCAACAAAATCACATGTCAACGCGACTCGTTCCCCGCGAGTCTCAACGGCGACGCTCGTGTTGCCAAGCATCTCGTTGTTCCCATCCATACAATCAAAGGTCAAACTACCAGTCTCAGTGCTGGTCAATTCGATGCCGATGGTGTACGTTTCACCAGCATCAAGCGGAGAAACGGCTAAATTTGCTTCATCGTCAAGAATGCTGAAAGAAGAAAGCCACCATTCGAGCCGGAGTTCAGCTTCAACTGAAACGGTGCCTGATGCTTCATTGTTGAGGGGGTTGTCATCCCAACTGCCGGCGAGCGGAACCCAACCTGCAACGAACGTGGCTTCGTGAGCTCCTAGCGAGGTCGTGAGTTCAATATCCCATGTGATTGTTTCACCTTTGTCGAGGTAAATGACTGGCGACTGGCTGTCAGTGCCTTCCCATGTGTACTGCAATCGCCCGGATACTCCGATGTCACCATTGTTGCTCATGCTGACTCGCCATACCACCTTGTCGCCCGAATTTACCGAAGGGCTGTCTGCAATTGCAATCGGGTCAACAAAGACATCTGGAATCGGGAAAATCGAAAGAGATGTTGTGCTTCGATCGTTTTCAGTCGACTCTTGGGTGAATGGGGCTGTTCCGAAAGGATCGATTTGTGCTGTGACTTGGTGTTGGCCAACAGGCAAGGCACTGAGGTCACTGGAGGTCAGAGTGTGGCTCCAATCTGTCTCAGCATACCCTGCGCCTGTGAGGGTGACAGTGAATGGAGTCGAGGTGACGAGGCCCCCGTTGCCATCTGGGATTTCCAACCACATTGGCACTTCAGAGGCACCGCTTCCGTTGGTACGGGCAAGTCGACCAGAAACAACCCATGGTCCTTCGAGTGCACCTTCTTCGATGGCCACACTCATTTCGCCTTGATGGTAGACATCCATGCGCGTCTCAACGGTGAAGGAGGCATTCTTTTGCTTGTTCACTTCCGAAGACTCTTCAACGGCGCTTTCGTAATCCGGTGTCGCATAAATCGTATGAGACCCACTTGCTGGTGCAGCAAAGGTCGTGTTGACCCAAGCAGAAGAACCCGCATCGATGGCAGGGGTCGCAAGGTCTTGGTTCGGAGCATCAGGGAGGTCCAAGTGAAGCACGCTTGCACCAGCAGGTTCGCTGCCAGTGTTTCGAACAAGTGAAGAGACTGTGACGGTATCGCCAGCAAAAATTCCGGAAGCTGGAGCGACTTCGAGGGTTGTGACCTTGAGGTTTGGTAGGCCGGTGACGGTGAATGGAACATAGAAATCCATGAAATTATTTGAATCACGTGGGTATTCAACTAGAATGTGGATTTCATGTTCGCCCTCGATCACGTTGACCCATTGCGTTGAAACCTCTGCAGTTGCTTCGCCCTCAATATCTACCCTTGCTTGTTCAATGATGTTGCCCGGGCCCTGAGATTCCTTGTAAAAGGTGTACTCAACTTCAGAAGCGAAACTCTGTCCGCTGTTATACATCGTAAGGAAAATAGTCACCGTATCGCCTGCTTGTGGAGCAGATGGCGACAGGGCGACGGTCGAGGCCGA
>JGI26260J51721_1000345_pt1 | contig 20266 bp, 21 predicted proteins | sample SaaInlV_120m_DNA_4_FD_51721 | JGI IMG/M metagenome (IMG submission 51721)
CGTGGTCCTTGCTAATTCGGAATACCGCCACGAACTTGAATCAAACATTGATCCGTTCAAGGGTCTGCTGCTGGGCCTGTTCTTTATGACCGTTGGCGCGGGTGTAGATTTTGGCCTGCTACAGGAAAACCTGGTGGCGATTGTCGGCATGACCATTGGCCTGATTGCAATAAAAGCTGGGGTTCTTTGGATCCTTACCATTGTATTCAAAATTCACGGTGCGGATCGGTGGTTGTTCGCCCTCGGCCTCGCGCAGGCGGGTGAATTCGGGTTCGTCCTGCTGTCCTTCACTGTTGCCAGCAACGTCATACCGGGTGCAGTCGCCGATCAGTTGTTGTTGATTGTTGCGCTGTCCATGCTGCTTACGCCATTGCTTTTCATCCTTTATGACCGCGTGATCGTGCCGCGTTTCGCGACCTTAGAAACCCGCGAAACCGACACAATCGATGAGGCCAACAATATCATCATCGCAGGGCACGGACGTATGGGTGTTGTCATCAGCCGGATGCTCACGGGTGCTGGCCATCCAGCAACCGTGATTGATTATTCGTCCAAGCAGATCGATTTCCTCGCTCAGTTCGGATTCAAGGCGTTCTACGGCGATGCCACGCGTCCTGACCTTCTACATTCCGCAGGCATTGAAAACGCCAAGGTCCTCGTTGTTGCGATTGACCAGAAATAACAGGCAACTGCGCTGGTCCACTATGTCCATACCACCCATCCCCATGTCCACATCATCGCGCGGGCCATAGACCGTATGCATGTGTATGATCTGTGGCACGCGGGCTGTCGCGATGTGATCCTTGAGACGTTCGACAGCTCTACGCGCATGGGACGTTCGGTGTATGAAGCCCTAGGCGTGCCGCGTGAAAAAGCGGACCGTATTGTTAATGCATTCGTCACCACTGACGGCAAATCCATGCGCGATCTGGCAGAACATTACGACCCGGACGTATCGGCCTTGGAAAACCAGCCCTACGTGGAAAACGCGCGCAAAATGATCAAGGTCTGGGAAGCAGAACTGGTTGAAGACATGAAAGGCATCCTCGCCAGCGATGACACGAAAACGGGGTCCTAAGACCCCGCTGCGTTACTGTCGTTCCGGTATCAGGATTTCACGTTTGCCGACATGGTTTGCCGAACTCACGATGCCTTCGTCTTCCATCTGTTCCACAAGGCGCGCGGCCTTGTTGTAGCCAATCGCCAGTTTGCGTTGAATATAGCTGGTCGAACATTTGCGGTCCTTGGCGACAATCGCCACCGCAGTGTCATAAAGCGCATCTTCGCCGTCTGTATTTCCGCCAAGGCCAAGAACCTCGTCGATGCTGCTTGCGGCATCATCGGCAGGGCCTTCTACAATCCCGTTGAAATACTCAGGCGGGCCATAGGCCTTCAGGTAGGTCACGATCTCTTCGACTTCTTCGTCGCTACAGAACGGCCCATGGACGCGCGTGATCTTTGATCCGCCCGCCATATACAGCATGTCACCCATGCCCAGCAGTTGCTCTGCACCCTGCTCACCCAGAATGGTGCGGCTGTCGATCTTGGACGTCACTTGGAACGAAATCCGCGTGGGGAAGTTCGCTTTGATCGTACCTGTAATAACATCAACCGACGGACGCTGCGTGGCCATGATCAGGTGGATTCCGGATGCACGCGCCATCTGCGCAAGGCGCTGAATGCAGGCTTCGATCTCCTTGCCCGCGACCATCATCAGGTCCGCCATCTCGTCCACAATCACGACGATGTAGGGCAGAACCTCTGGCGTGAATTCATCTGTCTCGAACACAGGTTCGCCTGTGTCATCATCAAATCCGGTTTGAACCGTGCGGTTGAACTGTTCACCCTTGGCGAGAGCATCTTTCACGCGGCCGTTGTAACCATCAATGTTGCGCACGCCCATTTTGGACATCTTGCGATAGCGTTCTTCCATTTCACCGACGACCCATTTCAGGGCAACAACCGCCTTCTTGGGGTCCGTCACAACGGGGCTAAGCAAATGCGGAATGCCATCATAAACCGACAATTCCAGCATTTTCGGATCGATCATAATCATCCGGCACTCTTCTGGCGTCAGCTTGTAGAGCAACGACAAGATCATCGTGTTGATGGCGACAGATTTACCGGAACCCGTCGTACCCGCGATGAGCAAGTGGGGCATCTTGGCAAGGTCCGCGATAATCGGCTCTCCCCCAATATCTTTGCCCAGCGCCAGCGGCAGTTTCATGTTGCTATCGCCAAAATCACGCGCAGAAAGCATTTCGCGCAGAACAACCATTTCGCGGTTCTCGTTTGGCAATTCGATACCGATAACCGATCGACCGGGAACCGTGGACACACGGGCGGACAACGCAGACATAGATCGCGCGATGTCATCGGCCAAACCGATGACACGGGACGCTTTCAAACCGGGTGCTGGTTCAAGCTCATACATTGTAACAACGGGGCCGGGGCGGACTGATACGATGTCACCCTTCACACCATAATCATCGAGCACGTTTTCCAGCATCCGCGCGTTTTCTTCTAGCGCTTCGTCGGACAACACATGACGCGTGATCGTATCAGGGGGCGTCAACAATCCAAGCGGCGGCATTTCATAGGCAGGACGCTTGTCTTCAAACTTCAACGCTGGCTGTGCTTCGGCTTTGGCCTGACGCGATGGCACAACGACTTTGCGCGCTGGGTGCTGCACAACGGCCTTGGCTTCGGGCACAGGAACAGCCGCCGGCGTGAACGATGCAGCTGGCATTGGCGCGACATCAGCAGCCACATATTCCATGGATTGCTCTGGATAGTCTTCGACAAACTCGGTCATTGGGGCCTCAATCGGGGCAGCCATATCAAGCGCTGCCATCTGTTGTGTATTCAACAACAACGGACGCGGGCCGGGTGNCTTTGCAACAGGGGGTTCAACCCTTGCTGCTGGGGCCTGAACTTGTGGTTCCATACGGCTCGCGATTGCGGCGGTGATCGCTGNGTTCACACCAGGTTTCGTCGCAACAGTCNCCTCTTGGGGTTGCCCAGAACGGCTGCGCACAGCATTGGCAATACGCGCGCTGATACGGTCGGTATCCGCCACAGGAACGTCGCCTGCATATCAGGTTCTTCAATCAGCTCTGGCTCAGGCATTGGATCGGACCGCTTGAGCAATGATGCAAACAGGCCCGTTCTTTGTTCTGGTTCAGAGGCGCGAACGGGGGCTGACAACGGAGCTGGTACAACCGCACGCGGTGCCGTGACTTGTTCTTCAATGGGATCGAAATCCTCATAGCGCGTTGGCATTGCTGGATTGGCGCGGACAACGGCGGCAACGCGGGCCGCTTCTTGTGCATGATTTGGTGCGGGAACGGCGCGCACAGCGTCAAGCTCCGCCTCGTATTCTGCCTTCTCGGCGCGTGACAATTCACGACGTTCTTGGACCTTGGCACCCAAAACCTGCGCGCCTTTGTAAGATGCAGATGCCGTCTGACACAAAAGCTTGAGGATTCCTGAATACGCAACAATCAAACCGACCAAAAGGAAACGGCCCAGCTTGCGGATTTCAAACATCGTAAAGCCCAGCGCAAACGCCATAAGTGCCAGCACACCAAGACCCATGACAAACGACATCAGCTTCACACTGAACGTCGCACCAAACGGTGAAATGGTCAGCAAAATCGACAACACCATATCGCCAAAATGCCCGCCTAGACCGAAGCTTTCATCCCAGCCCGCGCCCGTATTCAGCGTCGCGGCGTAAATNGCGGTGACAGCAATCGCAATCGGCGNAAAAATGACGCGACCCAGTGCGCGTTCCTGACCGTAATGCAGCGTGANCCGTAAACCCCATGCCATCAAAACAATTGGCAAAGCCCAAGACNCATACCCAACAATCATNAACAATGCGGCGGCAAATGACGCACCTGGCCGACCCAGCCAGTTCTGAACGGGGGCATCCGTGGCGGACATGAAATTCGGATCATCGGGCGCGTAGGACCATAGTATCATCGATACCATGAGGCCTGCAACAAACAGGCCAATCCCGATCAATTCACGGCCACGTTTTTCAATCGCAGCCTGCGTTGAACTGTCAAGAAGCGGATCGCGCTGTCGGGTCTGATAAGAAGCCATTTTGCCTATTTCCTCACGTGTACAAACAGTCGCGGATTTGGGTCAATCCACGCTGCGTTTCTGTTTTTGGGGCGACAAGTGCCACCCGAATAAATCCTGTCCCAGGGTCCCCGNTTGGGTCGGGTCGGGACAGGTAAGCGCCGGGAAGAACCCGAACACCTNTGTCTTGCCACAGCTTNAATGCGGCCTGTTCGCCGTCCTCCACGGGAAGCCAAAGAAAAAATCCGGCTTCGGGGGATGTGTAGCTGTTGATGCCTTTGAAAATCTCATCGGCATCGTTGAACTTGTCTTGGTACATTTCGCGGTTGGCGATCACGTGATCTTCATCGGACCAAACCCGCGTCGAAACGCGCTGGATCGGCAGGGGCAGCGGCGCACCCGCATAGGCGCGCAACTGGCGCATTTCACGGGTGTTGTTTGGCCCGCTCACCACAAAGCCTGACCGAAGGCCGGGAAGGTTGCTGCGTTTGGACAAGGAATGAAACGNGACGATACGTTCAGGATCACACCCAGTGTCTGCCGCCGCCTCTAGCGCGCCCATNGGNGGCGTGTCGCGGTAAATCTCGGAATAACACTCATCCGCGAAAATCTTGAAATCGTGCTTTTCAGCGAGGCCAATCAGCGTCGCCCAATATTCGCTGGTCGCCACAGCACCTTGCGGGTTAGCCGGGGAACAGATGTAGGCGATCGTTGTGCGGTCCAAAATATCGGGGTCGACTGATGCATAGTCGGGCAAATGCCCCGTTTGTGCTGTCGCGGGCACCATCACGGGCTCTGCGTTCACCGACAACGCGGCAATCGCGTAAACTTGATAAAACGGGTTAGGAAGCAGCACGACAGGTTGTTCGCCGTTCTTAGTTTCGGGGCAAAGCGCCATCGCGGCGTTATACAGACCTTCGCGGGTTCCGTTCAAAACCAAGACACGATCAGGCGTAATATCCACAGCATAACGCCGCGTGACCCAGCCACAAATCGCCGCCAAAAGTTCAGGCGCGCCTTCATTTGTTGGATATTTTGCGAATTCCCCGACAGACGCGGCCAGCACATCAGACACAAACGCGGGGAACGGGTGGCGCGGTTCGCCGATGGTCATGTTTATGAGATCGCCGCCCGGTTCATGGACGTCGAGTAAAGCGCGCAAGCGCGGCCACGCATAGGCCGGTAGGTTCGAAAACCGCTCGGGGTACGTCATTACTGCCTCAAACTGCGACCTCATTCACGGGTCGCTTTCGCCTAAAGTAGCCTGACGGGTCGGTCGCTGTCCAGAAAAAGGACGCCTTATCTGTCACTTGTGTGGCTTTTAGGCCAGCGCGGCCTCTGCGGCGGCACCAATCCGCAAGAGACGTTCGTCCGCACCACCCGCCACGTTTAGCAAAATACCAACAGATGGCACCCCGGTCGGCAGGGCCAAAGACGCCAGCCCCATCAGGTTTGCGACCCGCGTATTGCGTAGCGTCAGCAGGTTCTCAACACGGTAATATTCTGGATCGTCAATCAATCGTTGCAAATTAGGCGGCATGTTCGCCGCACCGGGGCATACCACCGCATCAAATCCCGCCGTCACCTCTGCGTACCGCGTGCGAATGGCACGCAATTCATCCCACAGCGACAGATATTCATGGGCCGACACATCTTTGCCGCCCCGCACCCGTTCCAAAATCTGGGAATACATCTTTTCTGGGCTTGCTTCGACCAGATCACGCCAGTTCGCATAGGCATCCGCCGTATACAGCGGCAGGGACATCGCGAAGGCGCGCGTCAGTTCGGGCACTTCAATCGGTACAATTTCCGCACCCGCAGCTTCCAATGTCTTGAGGGCGGATTGATACCCCTCCATGGATGCATCACACACATCATCCAGAACAACCGACTGCAACGCACCAAACCGCATGCCGTTCAATGATACCTCCGCCAGATCTACGGCTTTGGTTCCCTCAAACACGGCCGCCATTAGAGCCGCATCTTCAACAGATCGACACAATGGGCCGACAGTATCAAATTCGCTACACAGCGCGACAGATCCCGCCACAGGCAAACGACCGAAAGTGGTTTTCAATCCGACCAGATCGTTCCAAACCGATGGAATACGCACAGATCCCCCCGTATCAGACCCNACAGCCGCCGCCGCCAGACCAAAGGCCACCGATGCCGCCGCACCGGAAGACGACCCCCCAGGNACAGCTTCTAGATCATTCACACAGGGCGGCGTGGCGGTGCTGGGGTTATAACCAAGACCACTAAACGCGATCTCGGTCATGTGGGTTTTACCAAGACACACAAGGCCCATACCCGTCGCCACCCGCAACACTTCGGCGTCCGTTGACGGAACGCGACCTTCCATNAATTTGGTCCCCGCTTCTGTCCCGATGCCGGCCGTATCGAACAAGTCTTTCCAAGACACAGGNACGCCGTCCAACAGGGACAGGCGTTGGCCTGCTTTGGCCCGTGCGCTGGCCGCCTTCGCCTCCGACCGAGCGCGATCATGGGTCACGCGCGCATAAATCCGGTTGCGCAGATCATGGCCGTCGATTGCCGCCAAATAAGCCTCGCACAGATCAACGGGATCAATCTCACCGCGATTGATCCCGCGTCCCAAATCCGCCGCCGTTGCCCAAAGCCAATCTTGCATGTCGTCCTCCGTTTGAATTGAACGGTAGCGACCATCCAGCACATGGACAATCCCGCGTCGGGGCGCATATTGCGGATCATGAACACAGACACAGATATCGCCATCGTCGGGGGTGGCCTAAACGGCCCCACGCTCGCCATNGCCCTTGAACAACGCGGGCTGAACGTCACCGTNATTGACGCCCTGCCTGCCCCAAAGCGGGGGATGCGTGATTTTGACGGTCGNTCCTACGCACTGGCCCACGCGTCCATGCGGCTGTTGCGCGGGATCGATCTTTGGGACGCAATCAAAGACCACACNCAACCGATGCTGGAAATCAAAGTCACGGACGGGCGCGCAGGAACCGGCCCCTCCCCATGGATGATGCACTTTGATCATACGGAAATCGAAGAAGGTCCCATGGGATATATGTGCCAAGACCGCCATTTGCGTCAGGCTTTGCTTGCCAAAATGGACGGTGCCGCGCGCATCACCCAGATATCGGGCGAAACTGTTGTGGCGCAATCTAGCGGGCAACTGACACTGGCATCTGGCAAAACCGTCACCGCGAAACTGATCGTCGGCGCGGACGGACGTGCATCAGGCACCGCGGAACGTGCAGGCATCAAACGCACGGGCTGGGGATACGGGCAGACCGCAATCGTGTGTGCGGTTGAGCACGAGCTCCCCCACGGGGGCATCGCGCATCAATTTTTCATGCCAACAGGGCCGCTGGCGATTTTGCCCTTGCCTGACAACTGCTGTTCGATCGTTTGGTCCGAAACCGAAACGCGCGCGACTAAAATCATTGCGATGGATGACACCGATTTCCTTGACGCCCTACGCCCCGCATTCGGGAGCTTCTTGGGTGAGCTGACGTTGGTTGGTGAACGGTTCAGCTATCCCCTCGGCTTGACCATCGCCAATCGTTTCATCGCGGACCGTGTGGTGCTGATCGGGGATGCCGCCCACGGTGTTCATCCCATTGCAGGGCAAGGGTTGAATGCTGGCCTGCGCGATGTGGCTGCCTTGGTTGATGTTCTGTCAGACGCTAAGGCGCGCGGCGAAGATATCGCCAGCGCGGCCGTTCTGGCGCGTTACGAACAATGGCGTCGTTTTGATACGGCCACCCTCGCCGCGGCGACGGATACATTCAATAAGCTGTTTTCAAACGATAACCCGCTGCTGCGCGCTGTGCGTGATATGGGAATGGGCGTCATCAATGCGACCCCACGTTTGCGCCGCACCTTCATTCGAGAGGCCGCGGGCCTTACCGGTGATTTGCCAAGCCTGATGCGCAGTTAGGGTTTTTCAATCGTGCGTGCTTCGTCGATAAGCAGCACCGGAATACCGCCACGGATCGGATAGGCCAGATGTGCCGCCTTGCTGACCAATTCATTGTTTTGCGCGTCATAGGTCAGACGGCCTTGGCACTGCGGACACACCAAAGCCTCTAACATTCTCGGGTCAAAGATTTTGGTATCGGCGCTCACTGCATCATCTGTTGAATAGTATCGCCGCTGTATAACGAATATTCGATCAACGTGACCAATGTTTCACGGCGCGTGACCAAGGACGGCGCTTCTAACAGGGCTTGGCGTTCTTCGGGTTCAAACGGGCACATCATCGACAGCGAATTGATCAACAATTCAGCGTCAGCATCTGCCATGCTGTCCCAGTCCGTGCTTAACCCACGGTCCTCAAAAAAACGCCCCAGCAAATCCATGAGATGATCGCGATCCAGACTAGGATCTGTTTCTTCGGGACCAAGGTCAGCCTCAAAACCGGCCCAATCCACATTGGCCCGCCGATAGGGCGCAAACCCTTCAACTTCATCGCGCACGCGAAACCGCGACATGCCGGACAGCGTAATCATGTAACGTCCGTCCTCGGTTTCAGACATTGCCGTCACGCGTCCTGCACATCCAATAGAGTGCAGTCTTTCATCGGCGCCGTCAGGCCCTTCGCAGGGCTGAACCATACCNATCAAACGGCTTTCGGTTTTTAATGCGTCATTGAGCATCGCGAGGTAGCGCNGCTCAAACAAATGCAACGGCAACCGCGCCCTTGGCAGCAAAAGCGCCCCGGGCAGCGGAAAAATCGGTATNGTNGTTGGCAGATCANTATGTGTTCCCATGNCAAGCAAGATAGACCAAACTTTGCATCAGGCAAATATCATTGACGATAACTTGCGGCGGCCTTCCAAAACCACTGCGTCTGTGGGCTTTAGGGCATCGAAAATCGTGAACAACTGGGTGCGCGCGGCGCCATCGTTCCATTCGCGATCACGCCTGAACAATTCCAGCAATTGATCAACCGCCCCTTGGCTGTCGCCCGACGCATGCAGCGCAACTGCCAAATCAAGGCGCGCCTGATGGTTGTTTTCATCCGCCTCAACCGCAGCGCTGAGTTCCCCGACAGGGCCTGCATCGGCCGCCTGTTTGGCCAGTTCAACCGCAGCGCGCGCGGCTTCAATTTCAAAAGCGTCGTGAATTTCAGCAGGCACACCGTTCAACACGGCCTCTGCCTGTTCCACGTCATCCATCGCAAGGTAGGACCGNATCAAACCACCAGCCGCACCCGCGTGCATTCCGTCTTCTTCCAGAATGGCCGAAAAGGTTTCAGCAGCGTCNGCCGCTTCGCCATCGTTCAACATGCCTTCAGCCGCTTCGATTGCGTCGTCCAAACCNTTGTCGGGTTCACCCGCAAGGTCGGCGATCTTGGNCACGAAGGCTTCAATCTCGCTCGGCGGGAGGTTGCCCTGAAAACCGTCAACAGGCTGTCCATTAAAGAACGCATAAACCGTCGGGATGGACTGAACCTTTAGCTGGCCGGCAACACCTTGGTTTTGATCAACATCGATTTTGACCATCTTCACACGCCCGCCGGCTGCTTTGACAGCGGCCTCAAGGGCGGGACCAAGTGTTTTGCACGGCCCGCACCACGGNGCCCAGAAATCAACGATAACGGGGACCGTTTTTGAAACCTCTACAACGTCTTGCAGGAACGTCGCATCGCCACTGTCAATTATCAGATCATCCGCCGCTGCGGGTTGTTGTCCACCAAGTTCAAGCATGTTCGCCTCCGATGAGTGCATATCATTTGGCGTCTATATGGGATGCCAGGCGCAAAAGGCCAAGGGGGTCACCTAAACTTGCAGGGTGATAACGCCGGGCTTAGACATCAAAGGTGGCAAAAACCGGTGCGTGATCGCTGGGCTGTTCCCAACCGCGAACGTCGCGAATGACACGACTGGAATGGGCTGATCCCGCAATGTCAGGCGTGGCCCAGACATGATCCAAACGACGTCCCTTGTCGGCCCCGTCCCAATCGGGGGAACGATAGCTCCACCAGCTGTAAAGTTGCCCGTCAGGAATGTTTGCGCGGGTCACGTCGATCCAGCCACCAGCGGCCTGAACCTCGGCCAGTGCTTCGACCTCAATCGGCGTGTGACTTACGACCTTCAACAGCTTCTTGTGATCCCAAACATCGTCTTCACGGGGGGCGATATTCAGATCCCCAACAAGAATGGTTTTCTGCAGCGCGTTAGCTGTGAAATAATCCCGCATTTCTCTGAGGTAATCGAGCTTTTGACCAAACTTTTCATTCACCTCGCGGTTGGGTTTGTCGCCCCCCGCAGGCACATAAAAATTGTGAACCGTCACGCCGTTTTCAAGCCGCCCCGCAATGTGGCGCGCATGACCAAGCGCCGCAAAATCCTCAGCCGCGACTTCTTCGATCGGCATTTTGGAAAAAATCGCAACGCCGTTGTATCCCTTTTGCCCGCGCGCAACCATGTGAGCGTACCCAAGTGCTTGAAATTGCTCTAGCGGGATCTTGTCTACGGGGCTTTTGCATTCTTGCAAACACAACACATCGGGCGCTTCTTCGGACATCAGACGCGCAACCAGATTTTCACGCAAACGAACCGAGTTGATGTTCCAAGTGGCGAGCGTAAAGGTCATGATATTCTCCTGATTTTGGACGACCCTAGCGGCGCCAGCCCTGACTTGCCAGCCAGTCCGATACCTTTGCGAGACCCGCTTTCAAAACCTCCGGATAACATGCAAATCCGATCCGCACGTACCCTTCAACGCCCAAGCTCGATCCGGGGGTGAACATCACACCCGTGTCCTGCAAAAGCGCCACGCAAAGATCATAGGATTTCATCGGCACATCAAAGGCAACGAACGCCGTCGTTCCGGCCTTTGGTTTTACGTAACGGGCCTTGGGTTCCGCACCGATCCAAGCATCCAGGACCGCCAAATTTCCACGGGTAATATCGTGGGCCCTTTCAAGGATCACATCCTTCGCATCAAAGGCCATCGCCGCAAAATAATCATCCACCATGCCAACACTGATTGTCGTGTAATCACGGTGGACTTCGCAGTCATCAAGTAACGGTTCAGGCCCGACAATCCAGCCCAGCCGTAACCCTGCCAGCGAATATGCCTTGGACGTTGATCCCGTCGAAATCCCTTTGTCGTAAACCTCAACAATTGATGGCACGGGCGTGTATTGTTCAGTGCCGCGATAGACCTCATCACACAACACCCAAGCACCGACAGACTTCGCAATTTCGGACACCCGCTCAAGACCATCACGATCAATCAACGCGCCCGTCGGGTTGTTGGGGTTGGTCAGCGCAATGATCTTTGTCGCAGGTGTAACAGCGGCCGCAACAGCGTCCCAATCAGGCAGCCAGCCGCTCTCTTCGCGCAGCGCAACTTCGGTTACATCCGCCCCCAAAGATCGCGGGATCGCTGTGTGTTGTTGATACGTCGGCGTGATCGCAACCACATGATCCCCCGCCCCGGCAAGCGTCTGATACACCATATGGTTCGCGCCAATGGTGCCATGGGTGATCAACACGTTTTGCGCGCCCTGCCCTGCAAACCCTGCGGCCACCAACCCGCGCAACCGCGCAGAGCCGCGAATCTCTCCGTATGTCATCTGCATCGCGGCCAAATCGGCAGGCATTTGTTGCGTCGTCCCCGCCATTTGCATCAATTCAGCAAGGGTCAAGGACGCCACGCATGTCTCAGCCAAATTCAGATCACACTTGGTTTCCCATGCGTTCATCCACTGCTCGACACCGAAAGGTTCAATTTTCATAAAAAGCTCCTTTTGTTTGCGGCAGTTGACCAGACCGCTTGGTCCGCGTCTACAGGGACCAAGCAAAAGGGACGTATCATGACCAAAGAAGGCCACCACCTTGACCCGACCGACTGGGATGATTTCGGGCGTGATATGCACGACCTTCTCGACACGTGCCTGACCCGCATGCAGGGCGCGCGCGATTTGCCCTGGCAGCAAAAACCGGCGGATATGGGCGTTGAACTGGACGGCGCTGCGACACNCACGGCAGACGTATTCACACAAATCACCGATACGGTCATGCCGTATGCGACAGGCAACACCCATCCCGCNTTCTTTGGCTGGGTCCATGGCACGGGCTTGCCCGTTGGCGTTGGTGCCGAAATCATCGCCGCCACGATGAATTCAAATTGCGGCGGCCGTGATCATGGCGCCGCTGAGGTCGAACGCGAGGTTATCAACTGGCTGACCCGCACCGCAGGGATGCCCGATGACGCGTTCGGGATTCTGACCACTGGCACATCGCAGGCCACGATTCTTGCCCTGTCCGCCGCCCGTGCGCGCGCGTTCGGAATGGATGTGCGCACCAAAGGCATTCGTGCCCTGCCAGAGGTCCGTGTTTACATGGCCAAAGGGGCCCATTCCTGCGTCACCAAAGCCCTTGAAATCATGGGCCACGGGTCCGATTGCGTGCGCCAAATACCGGTCAACGATATGTCCCAGATGGATATGACAGCGCTTAAGGATGCCATTGCTGAGGACCATGAAAACGGTCTCGCCCCGCTGGCGATTATTGGCACGGCAGGATCAGTTGGCGTCGGTGCGTATGACGATTTTAACGCGTTAGCAGACCTCGCCGCGCAGGAATTAATCTGGATGCACGTTGACGCGGCCTTCGGCTATTGGTCCCGCCTTGCCGACAGCCCATATCGTGAACTTTCCGACGGAATCGGGCGCGCCGATTCAATCGCGCTGGACACACATAAATGGCCGGGCGTGCAATATGACTGCGGCGCATGCCTGATTTCTGATCGTGACCTGCACCGGTCAACATTCTCATCCCGCCCCGCCTACCTCGAATCCGCAGCCTCCGGCCTTGCGGGTGGGGATTTGTGGTTCTGCGACTACGGGATTGAGCTGTCCCGCGGGTTCAAAGCTCTCAAAGTCTGGACCGCAATCAAAGCGCTCGGCGCTAATGCGATGGGCCAAGCGATTACCGATAACTGCAAACAGGCCGCCCTTATGGCCGACCTCGTGGCGGCATCCCCGCACCTGAACTTGCAGCACGACGTTATCTCAAATCTATGCTGCTTTTCCGTGGCAAAAGGCGACGTCACGAAAATCGCGGCAGACCTTCAGAACGCGGGACAAGGTGTGTTTTCCACAATCACCGTGAACGATATTCCGTGTCTGCGCGCCGCAATTGTCGGACATCGCACAACCAGCGATGACATCCGCGCCGCGATCAAGGCGGTTGAAGCGACCCAAATTTAGAACAAAAAAAGCCCCGACCGAAACAGGCTGGGGCAAGTCCAACAGGGAGGTGGTGATATAACCCCATCACCAAGGGATGTTTTAGGCGACCAAACGATAGCCACCGCTTTCAGTGACCAGCAAACGTGCATTGCTTGGGTCCGGTTCAATCTTTTGACGCAGACGGTAGATATGGGTTTCCAGCGTATGCGTCGTCACACCCGCATTATATCCCCAAACCTCGTGTAAAAGCACATCGCGGGCAACAACGCCTTCGGTCGCTCGGTACAGGAATTTGAGGATGTTGGTTTCCTTTTCCGTCAGACGGATTTTCTTTTCGTCTTCCGTGATCAGCATCTTTTGCGCAGGCTGGAATGTATATGGCCCAAGCGTAAACACCGCATCTTCTGACTGTTCGTGTGTGCGCAACTGGGCACGAATACGGGCCANTAGAACAGGAAATTTGAACGGTTTGGTGACGTAATCGTTCGCGCCAGCGTCCAGACCCAAAATCGTGTCACTGTCACCATCATGGCCNGTCAGCATTACGATCGGGCACTTCACGCCTTGCTTGCGCATCAAACGGCANAATTCTCGACCGTCCGTGTCGGGCAGGCCAACATCCAGGATCACAAGGTCATACAGACTTTCTTTGGCTTTGGTCATCGCCTCAGCGCCATTGCCAGCCTCGAAGACNTCAAAGTCCTCGGTCATCAGCAATTGTTCACCCAGCGCCTCGCGCAGGTCTTCATCATCATCGACGAGCAAAATTTTCTTGAGTTGGGCCATGACTGGTGTCTCCTTCGTTGTATTACAGATGTGATGAGATACGTGTTCACACAAGTTTTATGGCAGCGCTTCACGCCGTCGTGTCGCCAACAGGGTAAATGTTTCAATTTATCACCGATACAGGTATCGGAAGAGGGATAAGAAAGCCCAATTATGACATTCGCACCGGATCAAACAGAACGCCTAGCCCGCGCCCGCGCCGATTTGCGCATGGGCGTGCCTGTCGTTTTGTCCGAAGGATTGGTCATTCTGGCGGTCGAAACGCTTACCCAAGGTCGGTTTGATATGCTGCGTGACCTTGGCGGTAATCCTTTGCTGACGATCACAGGTTGGCGCGCCAAGACCCTCAAGGCTCATGCCTATGACGGCGATATTGCCCGCATTTCCCTGCCCGATTCCGCGACCATGACGTGGGTTCGATCAATTGCCGATCCCGCCGATGACCTAAATCACCCCATGAAAGGGCCACTGCGTGCGCAACGTGACGGGCCAGCCGGGCCGCACCGCGCCGCGATTGCGCTGACCAAAGCGGCCCGTTTGCTGCCTTCGGTCCTGAGTATTGAGGTGTTCGATCCCATAACCTTCGCCGCTGAAAACGATTTGACCTTGATTTCAGGCGCCACGGCTGACCCGAGCGATCAAACAGCATTAAACCGCGTTATCCACGCCCGCCTTCCAATGGATGCGTCCGAAGCAGGCCGCGTTCATATTTTCCGCCCTGATGACGGCGGGGAAGAACACTACGCCATTGAAATCGGCCATCCAGACCGCAGCAAACCTGTTTTAACCCGCCTGCATTCCGCCTGCTTTACGGGCGATGTTCTTGGATCTCTCAAGTGCGATTGCGGGCCGCAGTTGCGCGGGGCCATGGCGCAGATGGGGGTTGAGGGCGCAGGCGTGCTTCTTTACCTGCATCAAGAAGGGCGCGGCATCGGCTTGGCCAATAAAATGCGCGCTTATTCATTACAAGATCAAGGCTTCGATACTGTTGAGGCAAATAATCGCCTTGGGTTTGAAGATGACGAACGTGATTTTAGAATTGGCGCGACCATCCTCAAGAACATGGGGTTTAGCGATGTGCGTTTGCTGACCAACAATCCCGCCAAGGTCGCAAAGCTGGAATCCTGCGGGCTTACAGTGAGTGAGAGGGTGGCGTTAAAGGTTGGTGAAAACAGTTACAACCAAAACTACCTTGCGACGAAGGCTGCCAAATCAGGACATCTTCTTTAACGGATGATCACGTCCTTGATCAGGCTTTAACGCGCAAAGCGCAGCAGCACGGCACCGATGATTGTTGTGAAGGTGGCGATAACCTTCATCAGGTCCAATCGTTCCTTCATAAAGAACACCCCGATGAACAGCGCAAATATAATTGATGTTTCACGTAATGCCGTGACCAGTGCGAGTGGGGCCTGCATGAATCCCCACACTACTGGCGCATATGCGCAATAAGACGCACAGCCCCCAACGATCAGCACGAAACGCCCCTCGCCCCACAGCCGCGACAGTGTTCCAGGTTTGTTGAACCGCAAAAACGCAGCAAAGATCACCGCGTTTCCGATGGCGGACCATCCATAAAACCCGATTGCCGTGCCCGCGATCCGCGCGCCAAGCCCATCAACCAGCGAATAGCCCGCGATAAAGCACCCCGTAATCGCGGCCAACATCGCCGCTTTGGGATTTCTTGTGCCACTCGCGCCGCGCACAAGGCCGAGCGACAACAGGCCCGTTCCGATCAGAACGATGGCGACGACCTCTTGCCAGCCTAAGATCACATTCAGGAACGACACAGACACCATCGCAACGATTAGAGGCGCGATGCCCCGCGCGACGGGATACACTTGGGTCAGATCGCCAATCTTATAAGAGTTCAACAAAAACACCTGATAGCCAAAATGCAGCGCCAATGACCCGAGGAGATACGGCCAACACGCCAAGTCCGGCATCGGAACGAAAAGCAGCCCAACAATCGCATAAGGAAGGTGACCGATAATCACGCCCGCCATGCTAAGGTGTTTGTCCGCCGCACCTTTGGCCAGCGCATTCCAACAGGCATGCAGCAATGCGGCCAGCAATGTGGTTCCAATAACAATAGTCGGCATGCGCGTCCCCTTTGGCGAACCCTAGGCTGCGCCCAACACCTTGAACACCCCGCAGCGTTCTGGTCATTTGATCCTTATGAAAGCCACAGATCTTGTCGTCACGCCCACCCATCTGCGGTTCTTGAACCGTAAGTTTCCATGTTCTATCGGGAAGGGAGGGATCAGTGACAATAAGAAAGAAGGCGACGGGGCCACGCCGCACGGCACCCATCGTCTTGTAGGAATGCTGTATCGCCCCGATAGGATTACAAAACCCGCCGATTGGGCCCTGCCGATCCGCCCGCATGATCTATGGTCTGACGATCCAACCCACGAAGACTATAATATGATGGTGCGCGCGCCCTATCCCTATAGCCACGAAAAACTGCGCCATGCGGATCGGCTGTATGATCTTGTGATTCTTACGGATTGGAACTGGCCCTATGCCGTAAAGGGGCGCGGATCAGCGATCTTNATTCACCGTTGGCGCAAACCGGGCCATCCGACGGAAGGCTGCATCGGACTGCACCCCGCTGATTTAGCATGGATCGCACCTCGCATTCAGCATTCTACCCGTCTGATCGTACTTTAGACCGGCACGCGGTCCCCGAAGATCGCCGAACCCACCCGAATATGCGTCGCGCCCAAGGCCACCGCTGATCCAAAATCGCTCGACATGCCCATAGACAGCCCTGTCAGCCCGTTGCGCGCCGCAATTTTACCAAGCAATGCGAAATGCAGCGACGGTTCTTCCTCAACGGGCGGAATACACATCAATCCACGCACTGGCAGATCCATACCAAGACATGTCGCGACGAATTCATCGGCCTCGTGCGGCATCACACCAGCCTTCTGCGGCTCCTCACCCGTGTTCACTTGTATATAGAGGTCTGGGCAAGAACCCATTTCCTGCGCCAATCGCGCAAAGGTTTTGGCCAGCTTCGGGCGATCCAACGTGTGAATGGATTGCGCCAATTCCATCGCCTGACGTGCTTTGTTGGTTTGCAACGGGCCAATGATGTGCAGATCAATGCCGCTGTATGTTTGGCGAAAGTCCGGCCATTTGCCCGCAGCCTCCTGCACACGGTTCTCTCCGAACACGCGATGCCCTTCCTCGAGAATCGCCTGCACCCGATCGTTGGGTTGCACCTTTGAGACCGCAATTAACGTCGTTTCACGAGCCTTGCGGCCTGCCTTGGCTTCTGCGGCGTGAATGCGTGCGGTTATATCTTGCAGGGACATCGTAAACTCCTGATACAGTTATGTGTTTTTTGTTTCAGTGTGACATAGGGCGTTATCTGCATGCTGTCATCTACATATGCTCACTTTGCGGTGTGTGGCACGTCTGCATCATTTTTTAGGTAGGTCCCCCCAAAGGGTCCATATCCCTTGAGTGCGCAAGAGTTTGGGCGCAAACAAAGTTCGATGCTAGTAAAACTGGCATTCTCGCAAGAATGCAAACACGAGGAATTAAAAAATGAAAAATATCCTACTCGCTTCTACAGCACTCGTCACCTTCGCTGGCGCAGCTGCTGCTGAGGGTCACACATCCTTCTCATTCGGCGGTGAAGCCTCCGCAGAGTACAACTCTGAAACAGGTTACACTACAGACGCTGAATTGACAGCATCTATGTCCGCTGCTTTGGACAACGGACTGACTGCTGCTGCGTCAATCACTTTTGAAAGTGCTGCAGGCGACGACTCGGTCGATGCATCTCATGGCTCGATTTCACTTTCCAGTGACACAGCAAGCCTGACGTTTGGCACAGGCGTTGTGGGCGCTCTCTTCGCTGTATCCGGCGACGATTACGACATCGGTTCTGGCGGTCTGGAGGATGGCGAATTTGACGGCATCGTTGGTACCCTTGCTATGGGTGACGCGAACGTGACCATCTCCGTACCATTAGGCGAAGGTGATGTAGACGCAGGTGCAGTTGAATTTGGTGTAACAACATCTGCTGGCGGTTTTAACCTTGGCCTGGCCGTTACTGACGACGGCGGATATACAATGGTTGCAGATGGTACTGCTGGCGGCGCTGACGTCAATTTCGGCATGTCCAGCAATAGCGAGTGGGATCTTGGTGTTTCTCTCCCAGCTGGTCCTCTGACTATTTCTGCATCGACAGACGAAGACAGTGCTTGGACCCTAGGTGCAGCTTATTCCGCAGATGGTCTGTCAGCGGGTATTGAAGTGAACGAAGATGATACTTGGGATCTTACAGTTGGTTACGCTGGTGACGGCGTTGTTGTAGCTGCTGAATTCAACCAAGATAGCGTCATGACACTTGGTGCAACATACGACATGGGCAACGGTCTGACAATTGGTGCTGGTATCGAGAACGCAGATAGCGATACTTATGCGTTTGCTGAAATGGACTTGGGTGGCGGTGCGGCTGCATTCGTTGACTTCGGTAGTGTTGCTGACCTCGACGAAGTTGGTCCATCTGAGCGTGACATCGCTGAAGGTACAACCGTTGGTGTAAGCTTCGCATTCTAAGCTAGTTAGAATGTAGCAATAGAAAGAGCGGCGCTTCGGCGTCGCTCTTTTCTTTTATACGATACGAACGTAGACTAGCCTAATTGCTTAAATCACCGAGGTGCACATGAAGAATTTCATTTTACTTTGCGCAACTTTGCTGCCTGCCAGCTGCGGCACAACAAGTGGTATCTTAGAAGGCACGGGCACAGTGTTTGAAGGCTTTGCCACTGACTTACGCAGCGCGGGCAACACGCTTAACCGCTAGTTGTACGGCTAACAACACCCATCATCACACGCATATGAGTGGTTATGGCGCTTTGACAGCACCCGCTGCTTGGTACGAGGCAAGTTTTGACGCAACCAAACCTGCTGTGCCAGTTCACGCTTGAGCTGCTTACCGAGTGTGATTGTCGAAGACGCCATCACAACAGCTCCACTACGTTGGCTAACTGTTCATCGTTTACGTCAATGTAGAGTTGTGTGACGGCAATACTTGAATCCCAGCCAATGCTGCAAGCACATGCACACCAATGCCCTTATCAGCCAAGCGTGTGATGAATGTGCGTCTGCCGACGTTACACCTATTGAGGTTTCCCTCGATTTCTAATTGAGGCGAAAGAAACCCGGAAAAATTGGGCGGTTCCTTCGGGGGCCGCACAATCTTTTTGTAAACACGTCGGCATATCCCAATCCAAAGGATTCTCAGGCCTTGTGGCACCTGCCCCCCTTCGCTACACATTTCACAGATAAAATTCGTAAGGATTGCACCCGTGACTGCATCAAAGACACTTCGCCGCGCTACGTTTGGATTTGTACTATTGGCCTCTCTCGCTGCATGCGGTGGATCAGGCAACATTGGCAGCAATCCATTCAGTTCCCTCGGCAGCATTGGTGGAAACCGCGCAGAAGCCGCAACACAACAAGCTGCCCGCACACGCGGCAACGAAAATGTCGCCGTGAACCGCTATCTGTGGGCCGCGTCTTTGGATGTGCTGAGCTTCTTGCCGGTCCAATCTGTCGACCCGTTCACAGGCGTAATTGTTATGGGTTACGGAACACCCCCCGATGGCAACCGTGCCTACCGCGCAACCATTCAGATTTCCGATCCCGCACTTGATGCGCGATCCCTCAACGTCGCGATACTGACGCGCTCCGGCCCAGCCGCCGCCGAAACAACCCGCGCGGTTGAAGATGCCATTCTTTCACGCGCACGCCAGTTGCGCATCGCGGACGGTGCTCTATAGAAACTAGGCGCTGTAAAACAGCCCCAACCCAAAGTATTTCAACGCCGGGTCCCGAACCCGGCGTTCGCTTTTTAAGGACACGATATGTCGCAATATTCCCCATCCGAAATCGAAGCCAAATGGCAAGCCGCTTGGGACAAAGCTGAAACATTTAAGGCCGTGCGCAGCGACGACAAGCCAAAATATTACGTGCTTGAGATGTTCCCCTATCCGTCTGGCCGCATCCATATCGGCCACGTGCGCAACTACACCATGGGCGACGTGATCGCGCGTTATAAACTGGCGACAGGGCATAACGTGCTGCACCCGATGGGCTTTGACGCCTTCGGCATGCCTGCCGAAAATGCGGCAATGGCGTCCGGCGGCCATCCCAAAGATTGGACCT
>JGI26260J51721_1000346_pt1 | contig 20254 bp, 15 predicted proteins | sample SaaInlV_120m_DNA_4_FD_51721 | JGI IMG/M metagenome (IMG submission 51721)
CTTTTTGACCTTTATAACCTTTTTGACCTTTATAACCTTTTTGACCTTTATAACCTTTTTGACCTTTATAACCTTTTTGACCTTTATAACAATGTGCCGACNGGTTGATCTATGCCAGTTTAGTGGTCATTCAGCAGGGTTAAAAACTCTGTTCGCGTAGCCTGATCGCTGCGGAAGGTTCCCAGCATAGCCGAGGTTTTCATCGAGGAGTTCTGCTTCTCAACACCGCGCATCATCATGCACATGTGCTTGGCCTCAACAATCACACCCACACCTAGAGCCTGAGTCACCTCTTGAATGGTCGAGGCGATTTGCTGTGCCAGAGCTTCTTGAATCTGCAGACGACGAGCAAACATATCTACCACGCGCGCGACCTTTGAAAGCCCGAGTACCTGACCGTTGGGAATGTAAGCAACATGGCATTTGCCTATAAAGGGCAGAAGATGATGTTCGCACAGAGAAAACANCTCAATATCCTTAACAATCACCATTTCCTCAGAGTCGGAGGGGAACAGGGCGTCATTAATGACCTGCTTAATATCCATATCGTAGCCGCTGGTGAGGTAGGCAAAGGCCTTAGCTGCGCGATCCGGTGTATCCAGTAGGCCGGCGCGAGATATGTCCTCGCCAGTACTTTCGATTATTTTTTGGTATTGGTCTCTCATGGTAGTCCCTGTTTAAACCTTATCATTTTGTGTGATTTATATTTTCCAACAAACTACAGACCATTGCTAGTTTCCCGCGTAAAATACTCCACTATTGGAGGACAAATGACCGATCTACTAGATAACCCTGAGACCACAACGGTCGAAGCCATGCTTGTAAGAGGCGAAAAGCTGTTTAATGAGGCGCAGATTTACTTTGGCCATGGCACGACTAATGCTTGGGATGAGGCTGTCTATTTACTCTCTCATGTGCTCGATTTGCCCCCAGATGCCGATCGATCACTTCTCGGTCATCCGCTGAGTGCAACTCAACAATCTGCTGTGCTTGCACTTTACAAAAGACGTATCGAAGAAAGAATCCCGGCACCTTATCTAACAGGNCGAGCCTGGTTCTGTGGCTTACCCTTTACTGTTGATCAACGGGTAATAATCCCTCGATCGCCAATTGCAGAGCTGGTGTTTAACCGCTTTTACCCCTGGTGTGATCAAGAACCACAGCGCATTCTGGATCTCTGTTGTGGCAGTGGGTGCATTGGAATTGCCTGNGCCTATGCTTTCGAAGCATCCGATGTGGTAGTCAGCGATATTTCCCCAGAGGCTCTATCCATAGCGCAGCTAAATATTGCTGAGCATGAATTGGATTCGCGAGTCCGTGCCGTGCAGTCAGATCTTTTCGCTGGGCTTGCAGGTGNGACATTTGACCTGATTGTTAGCAATCCGCCCTATGTGGATGCTAGAGATCTCGCCGAGATGCCCGATGAATACCAGCATGAGCCTGAATTGGCCCTTGCCTCTGGTGACGATGGCCTGGATTTTACACGGCGGTTATTGCGCGAAGCCCTCGAGTACCTGGGGGAGGCTGGGGTATTGGTAGTTGAGGTAGGTAACTCATGGGTCGCATTAGAAAAGGCGTTTCCCAAAGTCCCTTTTTTATGGCTCGAGTTTTCAGAGGGCGACGCCGGCGTGTTTGTGCTGACCAAAGAACAGTTATCCGAACACCGAGAATCTTTTTTTTAAGATGCGTATAATCGCCTCCAAACTATTGTTGGCCTGTTGAACTAGAGAGCGCTATGTCGGGAAATTCCATCGGAAAACTTTTTACTGTCACCAGTTTTGGCGAAAGTCATGGTCTGGCGATCGGCTGTATTGTTGACGGCTGCCCTCCGGGATTAGAGATTAGTGCCGCTGATTTACAGCCGGATCTAGATCGCCGTAAGCCCGGTCAGTCTCGCTATACCACACAGCGCAAAGAAGACGATGAAGTAAAAATTCTCTCCGGTGTATTTGAGGGCAGAACTACTGGTGCTGCAATTGGCATGATCATCGAAAATAAAGATCAGAAGTCTAAAGATTATAGTAAAATCAAAGACTTATTTAGACCTTCTCATGCAGATTATACCTACCATCAAAAATACGGTGAGCGCGATTATCGCGGTGGTGGGCGCAGCTCAGCTCGTGAAACCGCTATGCGTGTAGCCGCTGGGGGCATTGCCAAAAAGTATCTCAAAGAACGCTTGGGGATCGAGATTTTTGGCTACGTCTCACAGCTTGGCCCAATAGCGGCAGAGAGCTTTGATCAGGCAGAGATCGAAAATAATCCGTTCTTTTTCCCTGATGCCGCTAAGGTGCCAGNTTTGGAAACCTATATGCAGGCACTCAATAAAGAGGGAGACTCGGTAGGCGCTAAGGTCACGGTTGTCGCCAAAAATATGCCAGTGGGACTGGGCGAGCCTATTTTTGATCGACTGGATGCCGANCTGGCTCACAGCCTGATGGGGATCAATGCGGTTAAAGGTGTTGAGCTTGGAGCCGGATTTGATGTGGTGGCTCAGAAGGGTACAGAACATCGCGATGAACTTTCGCCCAATGGATTTTTGTCCAATAACTCCGGTGGTGTATTGGGGGGGATTTCCTCAGGTCAGGATATTGTCGCCCATCTGGCGCTTAAACCAACCTCAAGTATTCGTATTCCNGGGCAGTCGATTAATACCGCTGGTGAATCCGCCGAGGTAATTACCACTGGTCGCCACGACCCCTGTGTGGGCATTCGCGCTGTGCCGATTGCTGAAGCCATGCTGGCGATTACGCTGATGGATCACTACCTTCGTCACCGCGGTCAAAATGCGGATGTGGAGTCTGGGTTGGCGCCAATCTAGTCGAGAGTTTAAGCGGCTGGCCGTCAGTCGTTATCTCGGGCTGCCAGTTTACAGCGGATATATTCATTGTGGCGAATATGCAGCAGATCGGCGATTCGGCGAATAATTCCCTCTTCATGCTTATCCAGAAGCCCATCGGCGTAGGCTACCCGCCACAGGGCAGTCATAAGATCCATCTTTTTGTCGAGCTCAAAGTGCTGATTTATTTCGCGGGTAAATTGATATAGCGAAGTCGCTTCCGCCACTTCTTCCCTAGACAGGCGCAACAGCTCATCAACCTGCTCGGCTTCAAGGCTCAAAATATCGCACAGCGTTTGGCTGATGGACGCCAGTTCCTGTCCGTCCAGATTGCCATCAATCACCATAACTTCCACGAGCAGAGCGGCAGTAGCAAGCTGTTCGCTAGCTACTGTCTCTTCTGGCTCGAGAACATTTTTGGCAAAAAAGCTCTTGATGCGATCAATCATTACTGGATATCTCGCAGCCAGGTTTCCAGCTTAATTTGATCTGCTACAAAGGCGCGAATACCGTCAGACAGCTTTTCTGTGGCCATAGGATCATCGTTGAGTTCGTAGCGGAAGGCAGCCTCACCACCCATCTGGTAGTGAATCTTGTCACCTGTGTCGGCAGGGTTTAATTTGCGCTCAAGGACACCATAGTCATCATCTAGCGCCTGGAGCAACTGGGGGCTAATCGTTAAGCGGTCACAGCCGGCCAACTCGGTAATTTCGTCGGTATTACGGAAGCTCGCACCCATCACTACAGTGTTATAGCCCTGTTGCTTGTAGTAGTTGTAGATACGAGTCACTGACTGCACGCCTGGATCATCTGATGGCGCATAATCGCTGAGATCAGTATTGGCTTTGTACCAGTCGAGAATACGACCAACAAAAGGTGAAATTAGATAGGCACCCGCATCTGCAGCGGCCACTGCCTGAGTAAAGTTAAACAGCAGCGTCAGATTGCAGTTGATACCTTCTTTTTCTAACTGCTCAGCGGCCTTAATACCTTCCCAGGTAGAAGCCATTTTGATCAGAACGCGCTCTTTAGCAATACCAGCTTGCTCATAGAGTGCAATAAGCTGGCGCGCCTTGGCAATCGAGCCATCCCTGTCGAAGGACAGTCGAGCGTCAACTTCGGTAGAGACCCGGCCGGGAATTGTCTCGAGGATTTTCTCTCCAAAACCCACAGCCAGTCTATCCATGCAGGCTGAAAGCTGTTCGTCAGAGGACAGATTGCCACTGGTAACAGACTGAATGACTCCATCAACAAGGCCACGATAAGCAGGCATTTGCGCAGCTTTTAGCAACAGAGAAGGGTTGGTCGTTGCATCCTCAGGCGAGTATTGGGCTATGGCATCAAAATCGCCAGTGTCGGCAACCACGGTGGTCATTTCTTTGAGTTGAGCTAGCTTGCTTTTGTTAGTCATGGAGATCAGAGTCCTGTTGTTTTAGCTAATGCTGTGGTTAATACATCAATACTTGCATCTGGTTTGTAGGCATTTTCACTGATGTGCCTTCGATACTGTCTGGCCCCTGGCATACCGTGATAAAGCCCCAATATGTGTCTGGTCATAGCCTGCAACTTAGTCCCTTTNCGGAGTTCATTATCCACATAATCAAGGAAGGCTTCAGCGATTTTTTCGCGACTGACAAGAGGCTGGGATGCACCGTAGATCTGCTGGTCCACACTGGCCAGCAAGTATGGATTGGTATAGGCCTCGCGACCGACCATCACGCCATCAATATGCTTGAGATGTTCGTGAGACTGCGCCAATGTGGTCACGCCGCCATTAATAATGATTTCAAGGTCAGGGAAGTCTTGTTTGAGCTGGTACACGCGATCGTAGTTTAGCTCTGGTATCTCACGATTTTGTTTTGGGCTCAGNCCTTTAAGCCAAGCTTTGCGTGCATGAACAAGAAATGTTGTGCAGCCGGTTTTGGCCACAGTACNCACAAACTCGCACAGAAAGTCATAACTATCAAAGTCATCCACGCCAATCCGATGCTTCACAGTAATTGGCAGATCAACAGCATCCTGCATAGCCGCGATACAGTCGGCGGTTATCTGGGCGTTCTTCATCATCACAGCGCCGAACATGCCATTCTGCACTCGGTCACTGGGACAGCCGCAGTTAAGGTTGATCTCTGCATAATCGTACTGGCGGGCCAGTACACAGGCTTTGGCTAGATCGATGGGGTCACTGCCACCCAATTGCAGCGCGACTGGGTGCTCCGCAGAGTTCATGGCCAGGTGATAGTCTGTGTCGCCGTAGAGAATGGCACCGGTGGTAATCATCTCGGTGTACAGCACTGCGTGCTGACTAATCAGACGCATAAAGTAGCGGCAGTGGCGATCGGTCCAGTCGAGCATAGGTGCCACACAGAATTTTCGATCCAATGGGGTCGAGGGCTTGAGGCTAGCTGGAACGGATTGAGACATGAAACTGCTTCGCTATTCTGAAGGCCCGTAGTTTACACTTATCTCCATGGTTTAGTTAGCCTTTGAGAGTAAAACTGGCTGGTCACCAGCGCCATTGCCAAGGAAAGATCTTTGGGGTAATTTGCAATAAAACTGCGCCGTAAAGCATGCCAATAATTATAATTAGGAGCCGTCCAATGATCTTCGCCGTAGGTCCAGTCCACCAATCAGACAACCAACTATTTGCCGAGTCTAGATAATGAAACTTATTACCGGACAGCGCATTCTCTGCACCCTAGGCAATATTGGCCCGGGTTTTCACAATATGCCTCTCAAAGGTATGCGCAAGGGCTATGATGCCTATGATCNGTGGTTTGGAAGCGGCAACCAAAGAGATGTCAGTACTACAGATCTTCAGGTTACCCTGGAGGCTAACCAGATCCCCATTAGAATCTACCGTCCCATTAATGCGCAGCCCAGACTAACCATGGTGTATTTTCATGGGGGCGGCTATGTGATTGGCGGCCTTGAAAGCCACCATGGATTCTGTAGTCTGTTGGCCAGTCGGGCAGCGATAAATATTGTCGCTGTGGACTACCGCCTCTGCCCTGAAAGCCCCTTGCCAGCGCCGATTCTCGACGGCCTAGGTGTCTGGAACTGGGTAGTAGATCAGGCAGCTGAGCTCGGTTTTCAGGACACGGTTCTAGGTGTTGGCGGCGATAGTGCTGGCGGCCACTTAGCCGCGGTATTGGCCATGCAAACTATGGACCTAGAGGAGGCCAGTGCACTGAAAGCAGTGCCCAGTTTTCAGTTTTTGCTCTATCCCTGGGTAGATATGGATCAGCAGTCAGAGTCACTGCGCCTCTACGGTAAAGGTCTGTTGCTAACAGAAGCTGTGGTCAATCTATTCCGTCAATCCAGTATTAACCGTGACAACCAGGATTTGGTAGAGCGTATTAGCCCCATGGCCAAGGCTGATATGCAGGGCGTTCCTGATACATTGCTTGTAACAGCAGAATACGATGTGCTGCGAGATCAGGGCCTAGCCATGGCGGAGAGGCTCAAGCAGGCAGGGGTCAATATTCAACACAGGCATCTCCCAGACTGCACCCATGGGTTTATCAGTATGGGTCGGTTTAGTGCCGCAACTGGTCGCAGGCTCGAAGAAATCTGTACTCTGCTGCGTGACTATGGGGACAACTGACTGAGAGCGTTGCAACCAGTAATTTTTCGAACTATCTTTATTTCAGCTAGCATTTGAAAGGATTCAGAGGCTGAGTCACTGAGAGGTTACTTTCTGTTAAATGACACCTACTAAAGTGATACCTGCTGCTTGCAACAGCATAAATTGGATAGGAAGCCCAGAATGGATTCGTTTAAAGCCTTTACTGATATTACCTCTATAGACCCCCAGCACCTGTTCCTAGAAAGAATGGGTGGTAAAAAGCTCGAGTTGCAGTCTTATCATCGCGAGATAGAAGCCCTAACCCTGCACCAGGGCGTACCTCAGGTTATTTTTGGGCAATTTAATATCGCCAGAAACATGGCTCTCTACAGTTTCTTTTTTTATTCCCTCGGTGCCGAGGTCCAGCTTAAAGCCTGCAGTGTTATAGAGCATGCACTGCGGATCAGAGCTAACCGCCAAGACCTTATGCTGCGGCAGCTACTGACATTGGCCAATGAAAAAAACTGGTTGTCCGACGCCTGTTTTCGTCATGTTAAAGATCCGGATAGGGCTAATAAATACTGCCGCTCTCTCGAGAGAATTCTGCCGCAACAGCGCAATGAGTCTGCCCATGGGGTGCCTCCTCTTGTATGGGACTGTTTAGGGCATATAGAGCGTTGTGCGGATCTCATTAATCANCTGTTCGCCNGGCCGCCAAAGGTTGCAGCTCAGACGGCATAATCAGTCAGGGCAGACTCGACACTGACAGGTCATTTTTAAACCACCTAATAGCGGTTTTTTAACTTACGCGAATAATAATTATGAGTTACCCTCAGCCCTTAAAATTTGTNATCAAGAGCAAAATATTATGGGTAATTCAGGGCTTAGTCGGCGTCAGTTGTTACAGGGATTTGGTGCCAGTTTAGGGGCTTTGGCACTGCGAGGATTTGAGGNTTACGCCGACGAACCTTTCTACTTTACCCATGGTGTCGCCAGCGGCGACCCGCTTGCAGACCGAGTGATACTGTGGACGCGATTGATTCCTGGTAGCGGCGAGCACGCCGATATTGACTGTCGTTGGCAGGTGGCAAAAGATTCTAAGTTTACCCAGATAATTAGCGCGGGCTCTACCTCGACCAACGCCGCTCGAGACTATACGGTCAAGGTTGATGCCACTGGCCTGGTGCCTGACAGCCATTATTTTTACCGTTTTTTAAGCGGCAGTGGTGCGGTGAGCAGCCCAATTGGCAGAACCCGTACCTTGCCCTCGGGCAGCATTGAGAAATTTCGCCTAGGTGTCTGCTCTTGCTCTAACTATCCCCAGGGCTATTTCAATGTCTATCGTCACATGGCCAACACGGATTTGGATTTGGTGCTNCACCTTGGTGATTACATTTACGAATATGCCGAGGGTGTCTATGACAACCCAGTGGCAACCGACAAGTTGGGTCGGAAGGTAGAGCCAAGCAATGAGATTCTAGCTCTCGAAGACTATCGCATGCGCTATGGCCTCTACCGCACCGATAAGGATTTACAGGCAGTGCACGCTCGGCACCCATTTATCTGTGTGTGGGACGATCACGAGTTAGCCAACGACTGCTGGAAAGCTGGAGCCGAAAATCACAATGAAGGCGAGGGNGATTTTGCAGTTCGCGCACAGAATGCCAGACAGGCATACCATGAATGGATGCCCATACGGACGAGCTCTGCCGGTGATCAGGCGCCTATTTATCGTAGCTTCAAGATCGGCAATCTGGCCGACCTAATGATGTTGGATACCAGGGTTCATGGTCGAGACCGCCCACTGGACTACGGGGTAGATCTTCCAATGCGCTCAGCGGCCTACAGGATCAGTGGCGACAATGCGACGTTGATCAGTGAAGAGCTTGCGGCGCTGGAATCAGCTGACCAAATACAGAGGGTTGACCTACCTTTTNATTTTAGTAGTGGTAAGCCGGTCGCAATTACTGATTACCAGCGCATCAAAGATCTGAGTCGCGAGACCTTGCCCAGTGGCTGGTACTATCTACCCGATACTGAGACCTTTAAAAATCAAATTTTAATTGATCCCGATCGGCATCTGCTCGGGGCCGATCAAGAGCAGTGGCTGACGGCTGAGCTGGCGGCTAGCAAACAGAGATCTGCCACTTGGCAAATACTGGGCCAGCAGGTCTTAGTCGGTAAACTTGGGCTTCCCACTTTAACCGACGAAGAACTTAGGCTGGATCAAACCAAACCAGAATATCGACCCATATTGCGTATGATGCAGACACTGGCCAAAGACAGTCTGCCCTTTAATCTGGACGCTTGGGACGGCTACTGGGCCTGCCGTGACAGGCTGTTTGATAGCCTGCTAAACCACGCCGCGAACCCAGTCATACTTGCAGGGGATACCCATAATGCCTGGGCCTTCAATCTAGCCAATGATCAGGGTCAGCCTGTTGGAGTCGAAATTGGGACTCCGGGAGTGAGCAGCCCGGGCCTCGAAACCTATTTGGCGACAGATCCCGAGGTGCTGGCCCAAGCCATGAAAAATACCAGTGCCGAACTCTACGCAGTAGACACGGCGCAGAGAGGCTGGTCAGAGCTAGTTCTGACAGCAGAGGAGGCCACCAGCCAGTGGCATTTTGTCAGCACAGTATTGGATTTGGAATTTACGGTCTCAAGTGCTGACAAGCTAGTGTGTAAGGTTGGGGATAAGCGCTTTAAATAACCACGAGTCGGCAATTTATTCAGGGCTAGGCTAATGCGGCGAGTGCCAAGACCAGCTACAATCGGATATGGCTTTTGATCACCAATCTTTTCTTAAATCCCTCACCCAGAGACCGGGCGTCTATCAGATGTTCGACGATGAGGGTAATATTCTGTATGTGGGCAAGGCCAAGAATTTAAAAAACCGTGTCAGTAGTTATTTCCGCAAAACTGGTTTAACCGCCAAAACCGCGGCACTGGTAAGGCGCATAGCCCAGGTAGATGTCACGGTGACAGAAACCGAGACAGAAGCGCTTATTCTCGAACACAACCTTATTAAACAATATCATCCGCCCTACAATATTTTGATGCGCGATGATAAAAGCTACCCCTATATCTTTTTGTCAGATCGCGATACNTGGCCGCGTCTAGCCTTCCATCGAGGCGCCAAAAAAGCCAAGGGCACCTATTTTGGGCCCTTCCCCTCAGTGCATGCGGTGCGAGAGAGTATGAGCTTTTTACAAAAGACCTTTAAGGTTCGCCAGTGCGAGGATGTATTCTTTAAAAACCGCTCCAGACCCTGCCTGCAATACCAAATTAAGCGTTGCACCGCACCCTGCGTAAATCTAGTCAGTGCCGAGGACTACAGCGCCGACGTAGATCTCACCAGACTCTATCTCGACGGCAAAGGCGACCGTATNCTCAAACAGCTTGAGGTGGATATGGAAAAAGCCGCCGAAGAACTTCAGTTTGAAAAGGCCGCGGAGCACCGAGATCAGATTGCTGCACTGCGTCAGGTACAGGCTCAGCAGATGATTGAAAAGGGCAGGGGTACCATTGATGTGGTAGCGGGTGCAGTGAGCAACGGGCAGGCCTGTGTGCATATGCTCTATGTGCGTCAGGGGCGCATTTTGGGGAGCCGTAGTTACTACCCAAAGGCACCTTTGGCCGAGCAGGTCAGTGAGCTCCTCGATGAATTTTTGCCTCATCTCTACCTGAGTGGTGGAGGGCGTCCTGACTTGCCCAAAGAGATNCTATTAAATACCAGTATTGAAGGCACCCAAGCCCTAACTGAAGCACTAAAAGAGCGAGTAGGCCGCAATATCGAGATCCGTGATTCAGTGCGAGGCTTTCGTGCCAAATGGCTGGAGCTTGCGCAGCGCACAGCAGAACAAAACCTGACCGCCAAGCTAGCTTCGAAAAAAACTATCGAGCAACGCTTCGAGTCACTTCGCGACACATTGCAGCTTGAGCAAGCTCCTCAGCGGCTGGAGTGCTTTGATATTAGTCACAGTAGTGGTGAGGCTGTGGTTGCCAGCTGCGTTGTGTTCGATAGCAACGGCGCCCTAAAAAGCGACTACCGGCGGTTTAATATTGAAGGCATCACAGGTGGTGATGACTACGCAGCCATGGAGCAGGCGATTCGGCGGCGTTACACAAGATTGATGAAGGGCGAAGGCAAGCTNCCAGATATACTGCTGATCGATGGCGGCAAAGGTCAGATAGGCATAGCTAAAGACGTGTTGTCTGATCTAGGGGTACTGGGGGTGATGATTATAGGTGTTGCCAAGGGTACCAGCCGCAAGCCTGGCCTAGAGACGCTTATTTTAGCTGACCAAAACAATAAAGTTATCGCCCGACCTCAGCAGGCGGCACTGCATCTGATCCAACAGATTCGCGATGAGGCTCACCGGTTTGCCATTACTGGCCACAAGGCGCGGCGAGACAAAAAGCGTCGCACCTCACCCCTAGAGGGTATTCCAGGTGTTGGGCCCACTAGGCGTCGCGACCTACTAAAACACTTTGGTGGCATAGGCGAAGTTCAAAAGGCCAGTGTTGCAGACTTGATGAAGGTTGCTAATATAAATAAAAAGGTAGCTGAAGCTATTTACAGTGCCCTGTACAATGAGTAACTTTGCAGCGCGCTAACTAAGGAAAACAAAAACCTCTATGTGGAACTTACCCAATATTTTGACGCTTCTGCGCATTGCCATGATCCCTGTGTTTATAGNGGTTTACTATTTGCCTTGGGAATGGCATCACTTCGCCTCAGCGGCTATTTTTGGTGCTGCGGCACTCACAGATTGGGTAGATGGCTATTTGGCCCGCAAATACAATCAGGTTACCGCCTTTGGAGCGTTTTTGGACCCAGTCGCAGACAAGCTGATAGTGGTTGCGGCATTGGTACTNCTGTTAGAGGTTCACTCAACACCCTGGTTTGCGCTGCCCGCGATTGTGATTATTGGTCGCGAAATAGTGATTTCNGCACTGCGCGAGTGGATGTCTGAACTGGGTGACCGAGGTAGCGTGGCTGTGTCCCTTATGGGAAAAATTAAAACCTGGGTCCAGATGGTAGCTGTGGCCATTCTGTTGCTGGCAAAACCAGAGCAAGAGATGCTCACGTTATTGGGATTTGTGGCAATTTATGCCGCCGCATTCATGACATTATGGACAATGATTCAATACCTGATACTTGCATGGCCTCAATTGAGTGCCGATGCCGATAAGTAGTTGATTTATTGCTGGTAACCCCTAGAATAGCGCCCTTCTTAAGCACCACCGATAAGGATGCTGTTTAGGTCAAAAATTGAAATGTAGCAACGGCGCCGTAGCAAAGTGGTAATGCAGTGGACTGCAACTCCGCCATCGTCGGTTCGATTCCGACCGGCGCCTCCATTTCGATTCAAAGCCCACCTAAGTTAGACGCCCGGGTGNCGGAATTGGTAGACGATGAGCAGGACGCTCGAGTGTCGCGTGAGGCAGGATGCCGGTAGCGACCGCAAGTCCAGTCTGAAAGACTGGTAGAACCTTCAGATTGTAAAGATGGTTTAAAGCCCACCTAAGTTAGACGCCCGGGTGGCGAAATTGGTAGACGCAAGGGACTTAAAATCCCTCGGTGGCAACACCGTGCCGGTTCAAGTCCGGCCCCGGGCACCAGATCATAGTCTAGTAGTATTTACTGGCAGCCTAAAAGCCCCGTATATTGGGGCTTTTTTGTGCCTTGTGAAAAGTTACTGTCTATTAATGTCCATTGACATGCGGCATTTGCGGCGGTATTTTTGACGGTATCTTAATTCAATACCAAGATATACCGTCGAATATGCCTATTACTGCCATTCAAGTTAAAGAAGCCAAGCCGTCTGATAAAGATTACAAATTATCCGATTCCGATGGTATGTATTTATTGGTTAAAGCGAATGGTAAAAAATACTGGCGTCTGGATTATCGATTTGCTGGGAAACGTAAAACCTATGCGATAGGTGTGTTTCCGCTAGTGTCACTCAAGTCGGCGAGAGAGAGTCGTCATGAGGCGAAAAAATTGTTGGCTGAAGGCGTCGACCCCAATCAAGTTAAGAAAGAGCGCAGACGGCAGAGTACCGTGCCGACATTTGAGGAGGTTGCCGTTAAGTGGTGGCATCACGAGCGTGATAAGTGGGCGGATAGTCACGCTGACCGAGTAATGAAGCGATTAGCTGATAATAGTTTTAAGACTCTTGGTAAGTTGCCTGCAGACCAAATTACTCCCCTACAGGTAATCGCCGTTATTAAAAAAATTGAGGCCAGAGACGCGCTTGATGTTGCCAATCGAGTCAAGCAATGTATCAAAGCGGTTTATCGCTACGCAATTCAGCACGGAATCGTGACAACCAATCCCGCTGGCGACCTCGACGGCATTGTAAAAGCTCGAAAGGTTACCCACCGCCATTCATTACCTAAGAAAGAGCTGCCAGAGTTTCTAAATTGTCTGGAGGGCTATTCAAAAAGAGGGCGGATTCTAACGCAGTTGAGTATCAAGCTGTTGGTGCTGACCTTCGTTCGATCAATAGAGATTCGCGGAGCAAGGTGGGAGGAATTTGATCTTGAAGCTAACCTTTGGCGAATCCCTGCCGAGCGCATGAAAATGAAGGTAGAGCATCTGGTACCTCTGTCGCAGCAGTCCATTGATGTAATTCAGCGGATTAGAGTCATCACNGGGCGCTATGAGCTAGTATTTCCCTCAGAGGTTAACCGAACTAAAATAATGTCTGATAATACGATGCGACAAGCTGTTTTTAAAATGGGGTTCGATGGCAAAACGTTGGGCAAGAGCAAGGCTGTCCCTCATGGGTTTCGTGCCACAGCGTCATCTATTCTAAATGAGGAGGGCTTTAATCCTGATGCTATTGAGCGACAGCTCGCGCATCAAGAGCGCAATGGTGTTAGAGCCGCATACACGCATCATGCGAGGTATATTGATGAACGGACTAAAATGATGCAATGGTGGGCCGATTTCTTAGATGCTCAAGCCTCTAGTTATTGCGTAGAGCCTAGTTAACGTCAAATGAAAAAGCGCACGACAATCAAAAGAACGACAGGGAAACGTAATCAGCATCAAAGCATGCTAGCCACTGAAAAATCTCGCTTTCTAAATGAAATGCCGACAAGTGGCGAGCTAAATGATCTGAATAAAGGCTGGGATGTTGATGCTCTGGTTGAGTCGCTGAAATCCTCAGCATTAGCCTTCCTGATCGATAGAAACATCCCTATTGACGATCTGCCTCATGGCAGTTCAGGCATTCTCCCGCCGGATTTTGTCGCTCTCTATGAGCATATACCAGGTGCCAGTCCAGCATTTACTCTATTGTTTGAGGTGCATTGCTTTAGCTCGGTCCGAAATGAAAACAGTGAGCGTGCCTACTCTAATCTTTTGAGAGCGGCTCAATGCATTGAGTTAATATCAGTTGCAAAGCTAGAGGCTGGTTATTTGGCAGGTGCTGCACGAGTTGGCGACTCCGAAAAAACAGACAAAAAACTAGCGCGCCAAAAGATCTTATTAAAACACTATGGTGGTCTTCGTGCAGAAGGTAAATCCAAACAGGAGGCAAGGCGTCTAGCCTGCGCACGTAGCAAGATACCTATGTCAACCGTAAAAAAATGGTTTTCATTAGAGCAAATCGAAAAGGCGTACCATCAATTCACTTGATACGGGCCACTCAAATCATTCTTGCCGGACATTAATCGACGCAGGTAGTAAAAAATGTCCAACGCTAAAACGTTATTTTCTCGACCAATCAATTTCAATGACAGAATCCTTAGATGGCCAGAGGTAGAGAACCGAATAGGGATATGCCGCTCACAAGCTCATTTGCTGGTCTCAAAAGGTGAATTTCCGCCGCCAATTAAACTGGGTGCGCGAGCGAGCGGCTGGTTGGAGTCTGAGATTAATCTTTGGTTGACGCAACGAATAGCAGCTTGCCGTTCTGACTATCATGCCGATTCATAGAGCTTACATGCCTGTTAGTGAATACTGTGGCTGTAGCCCAGTTAAAGATATTAGTGGACAGTCTTGGCTCTGTGACCTTGGTTTTCTACCCCCTTTTTTAAACGTATTTTGGCTAAGGGTTACTGCTAAATATGGGGTTGCCGGTTGCTCGACCAAATTCACTCACGAGGTAATTAATAATATCTAACCTATTTGAGACAAGAACATGAAGCATATTCACTACGGGGATTGGTATTGGTTTAACAACTATGCGTGGCGAGTAAATGCACGTAAAAGTGGCCTGTATACGCATATTTTGAGGCCAATCCTGAGTCAGTTTAACGATATGTTAGTCAAGCATAGTAAGGTTTTTGTCTACCGCTTTGACATTCGAGTTGCCGGTTATTCGGAAGACAATAAAATCATCAGTGACTTGGTTCGGCGATTAAAGAAAAGAATTAAGACTTACTATAAGACCGGTGACATAAGTTATTGCTGGGTCAGGGAGCAGGAGAGGTCTAAGCATCAGCACTATCACCTTGTGTTTCTCTTAGATGGTCAAAAAGTTCGCCACCCTTATCAGCTCAATAAGTGGATAGCAGCATACTCAGAGTTCTTCGATCTGAAGCCGCATTGGGCTGGATATCATAATGTGCGTCGGGATCAGGATGATTACGAAGTTAAGGCCCAAGAGGCATGCCACCATATTAGCTATTTAGCTAAATCCAGAGGTAAGTGTTATAGATCAGCATATACTCAGGATTATGGGGCCAGCTTTTTCTGATACCTTCTTGCAAGGTTTTCGTCCTGGCTGCAGTCTATTCACATATACATGGTAAAACGTTAAACTTCGTTGTTGACGATACTTTTTATGATTGTCCGCTCCGCAAAAAAAACCTAAGATAGAGTGTTAAACATGTGTAAGTCGCAGTCGGTTCTCCAAAAAATTTGCCTGGGCGTTTTGGTTTTCTTTTTGTCGTCAGCGGCTAATTCTCTAACGTGCGCTGGTTTAAATGGAGCCGTCATTTATTCTCAAGAGAGTAGCCCTGTATATTTAGGTTTTTTTGGGAATCAGTTTGCGTCGGAATCAATAAACAATTCCTTTGGCACGTATGGTAACCAGTTTAGCGCTTTGAGTGTTCGGAATAGTTTTAGTTCATATGGGGGCCAATTTGGGATCTACAGTGTAGCAAACGGCTTTAGCACTACCCCGCCAAAGAGCATGCCAAACACCAATGTCATAGCGAAAGAACAAAGGTCAATTGCTGGACCTTTCAATAAAGATTGTTAAAATGAAGGCTTTTCATCCTGACGAGGTTCATGGGTGTTACATAAAAACCTTTCGATCTCTGCCAACCCTATAGGTATGGCATTCAATTTTGCACTGGGAAAAAAATTAAATGACTGATTATTATGCAAGGTTGCGCCAAAGTACTGCTACGCCACTATCTTTATTGGCATTGTTACTCTGCTCCCAGACAGTATTTGCCGAGGTTGATGCAGATTTTTCTGATGACCCCGATGGCTTCAAGTCCCGTTATTGTGATGTCAGTGAGGGGGCTCTGGAGGGCTGTGAGGTAGAGACTCTATTTACGCCGCAGCCGGCTAGTAACTGCGATAGTTCTGTCAGATATAGCGCCAAGTCGGCACTTTCAGGTCTTACTTATGCTCTGCCCTCTGTTAGTACTCGTAATATTAACTACTTGGAAAGTGCCTATGGAACCTCCTATGCGCAATTTAGCGGAAATGACAAATTGCTTTTTAATCCTGCAATTATTTTCCCAGACGAGGCGTTTTTTCTCGGGAAAAAATTAGCCGATGATCAAAAAGGAGGGCGGCAGCTAGTTGATTCGGATGAGATGTCGGTCAATGAAAAAGGAACTGTTTCTTCCGAGGTCTATTTATATGATGACGGAACCCATGGAGACGCTGTAGCTGAAGATGGGTATTACTCGAGAGCCTGTGTCATTCTCACTGATGGTGCTTCCCTTTTTGAGGGCGAAAACCTTGATCTGAGCATACATGAAGTCGATGGACTTAAAGTATTGAACCCTAACCTTAGGGGCACGGAAGAAATTTATCATGTCAGTGAGAATGTGCTGGCCACGAGTGGCGGTTTTTTTGTCGAAATTGGCTATGATTTTACCCATGCAAACAACAGCAGTCTGACGCTGACCAATAATCCATGGGATTACTGCGTGGCCTGTAAAAGAGTGCTTACGCTGCTGGGTGAGACAGCTAATATCATGACGCTGCTGCCCAGAGATTGGTCATCAAAGGCCCAGATGCTCAGGCTCAATGACCATGCAAGAGGCGCTGGGTTTTACTATTCGGAATCATATCCTTCCTATAACTTTCCTGCAGTTAATTATGATTCGAGACCTCTGTCTGACGGCGAGAATCATTTACAGCTTCGTGCCATTATCAACGTGGCAGGCCCAGATTTTGGGAACTTCGAACATGAATTTGAGCACGCTCTTTTTGGTCAGTCTGGGTCTGAGTTTCCGACTCGAGAGTTTGCAATTAATAGTCAGGATGGAATGCATCTTGATTCAGATGTTACTGCCCACAATACGTTAACGGCAGCCTTCAAAATACGCCTGCCGGGAGAGGAACAAGGCTACAAAGAAGTATGGCTATATAACGACCTCTACCCGGATGGCACTGCATCGCAAATTGAGAAGGTAGGCGATAATTTCAAGCTAGTTCCCTTTAATTCTGCTCGTAAAACGTCAGATTTATTTCTCTATATGGCGGGTCTTAAAGATAAGACTGAGGTAACTGAAACTTACTATAAGCTGGCCAACCCGGCGCTGGTAGGCTGTACTGACGAAGATGGTCGTTATCGCTGTACGGACGATAGTGTAGTGACTGCAGAACAGGTTTTTGCTTTTGGCATCGATGATTGGATCGAAATGTATGGGGAGTGGTCCTACGCCTATGGCGATATACCCGAAACTTACAAGCTGGCTGCGATCAATTTTAGTGACCGGTCCCATTCCGAAGCTGAAATTATTTATTCGTCAATTTTTTCAAGACATGCCGCAGGGCAAGATTCAGTCCTCCCCCAAATTGCAGAAATTAGAGAGGTGCCGACTCTCAAGGATTTGCATTCAGGATTACTAAAGATAAATATCAATGCTGTTGAGCTATTAGGTGCATCAGTGGATTACGCTGCTATGACCAAAGCTGCACCCAGTGATTTTATAAAATCGATTTATGTTCAGGATATCGAGGCTTATAAAGAGCTCTACTTCTCAGCGCTTAGGTTGACCACGACTAATCCTGACGGTTCAATTTGTTATGGCTGTACGGCCGGTGAAGATGAACTCAATGCCGCACTTCCAATCGTCACCTCAGCCATCAAACTGGTTGATGAGTTGCCTCATGCTTATTATGAGAGGGCGTCCTACTTGACCACTTTAGGTCGCTACGAGGAGGCTTTAGCCGACATCAATTCCGCATATCTTCGAATCCGTGATCAGTTTCCTGATATGGAAAACTACTCTGGCCTCGATTCCTATCTCAGCATCCTAGCATTGAGAAAGCTTCTCAATGGCCTTTTGGGTAAGCAGGATTTGGTAGATTCGGACACGCGTCTTATAGCGGAATACTCCATGAGTAGTGCTTGGTACGTTATTGATCTCTATATGGAATCAGTGACTGATGACGTGGATAATATTTGCTCAATTAAGCCGGTCAATGGTTTTTATGACAAGGAGGTTTATGACGACCCGACAAGTACATGCTTGTTTGAGAATATTTCGGCTGATAGCGAGAGCGAAACCCAGTATGTAGTGGATAGCGCGATGTGGAAGCTAACTGAGAGGTTCTATCAAATTGGTCTTCAATTCGAAGAGCTGTCGCGCATCGAGATGCCCAAGACTGATCAACTCTCTGCGCTAAAGCAGGCGGTGGCTATGTTTCTCCAGGGAACCAAGTTCGACTCAGATGGTAGCTCGTGGTTTTATCGATTTTTGACGAGGAATTTGTCCAGGGGATACTCCGATCTAGCTGATCAAATTAGGTTTCCGAACCTAACTGATGCAGAAGCTGAATTCGCAGTTAGTCAGTCAAAATACTGGGAAAATATAGAAGCTGAAGCCATTTCCAAATGTATGGATAAGTTTTCCGGGACTTTTTATGAAAGATATTGCGGGAAATAAATTAGGGCTGACTGTATTTCTAGACTTCTTTGTCGGAATTTGTGTGACTCAGCTTAGTTTCACTTTTGGCGACTTCGCCAACTTTTACGCGGTTTGTTTATGAAACCTATAGAAGCCAACAATATGATTAATCGATTAACTATTAGCCTGCTTTTCGGTGCAGCACTCACAGTGGTTCCGGTACTGGCAATCGCTGACACCTCATTCACTTACAACGCTGTATCTGAAGGCGCTGAAATCACCGGCTGTGATGGCAGTTGCGCTTTTGATTTGGAGATTCCAAGTACTATCGACGGCCTCAGTGTTGTTCGTATTGCCGATGCAGCTTTTACAAAAAATCGATTAGTTAGTGTTTCGATTCCCAGTGGTGTACGTAGCATTGGTGTCAGAGCCTTCGCGGAAAACCAGCTGCAGAGCGTTATTCTTCCAGAAACTCTCACCAGTATTGGGTGGTGGGCTTTTGATCAAAACGCATTAACTAGCGTCGATTTTGGTAGTCAGCTAATAGATATTGGCTGGTACGCCTTTCGCAATAATCTGTTAACCAGTGTGACTATTCCCGATGCGGTTACCAGTGTTGGTATGTCTGCTTTTGAGTCAAACGATCTGATTACAGTGAATATGGGCATTGGTGTCACCCGTATTGAGGAGAAGGCTTTTAGAGACAATGATATTGCCAATCTGAGGCTTCCCTCTGGTCTTAAAAGTATTGCGCGAAATGCATTTTCAGACAATAAATTAGTCGCTGTTGAAATTCCTGAGACGGTTATCAGTATCGGTTGGTATGCGTTTTCAAATAATTTATTAGCTGAGGTGATACTGCCTGACAGTCTATCGGAATTGGGGAAATATTCTTTTACCAACAATCAGTTAACCGATATCGTTTTGTCTAGTAGCCTTGCGGTTATCGATGATGGCGCGTTTAGTCAAAACCGCTTGACTCAGTTAGTCATTCCAGATCAGGTGATCTCGCTCGGTCAAGAAGTCTTTGCTCGCAATCAATTATCTAGCGTGACAATACCTCAAGGAATAGCCACTATTGAGGTTCAAGCTTTCGCCGAGAACACGCTAACGAGCGTTCTTTTTTTAGGTGATCGGCCAGATATTCCACTGGCCCTTGAAAGTAGTATTTTCGAATCTAATACCGGACTTGCGAGTATTGTTTATTGTGCTGCTCAAAGTGGGTGGCCCGGTGATCCTATCAGCAACGGGCTGGTCGATGTAACGCTGCAAAGTGGCTGTGCTCTGGGTCCGGAATTGGGCAGCAACGATTTAGACGGCGATGGCGTTGTTAATAGCTCTGATGCATTTCCTTTAGATGCAAATGAATCTCTCGATAGCGACTCAGATGGTGTTGGTAACAATGCTGATACCGACGATGACGGAGATGGAGTTTTAGATGCTGAGGATGCCTTCCCACTCAACTCAGCTGAATCTAGCGATAGTGATGGTGATGGATTAGGTGATAATGCGGATGCGTTCCCTAATGATTCAAGCGAGACTGTTGACTCAGACTCAGATGGTGTTGGTGATAATTCAGATGCATTTCCAAATGATCCAACAGAGAGTGCGGATACTGATTCAGATGGCGTTGGCGATAATTCAGATGCCTTTCCTAATGATGAATCTGAGACAGTAGATAGTGACAGTGATGGTACAGGCGATAACTCTGACGTCTTCCCTAATAATGCTCTATACAAAGCAGATAGTGACTCTGATGGAATGCCAGATGCTTGGGAAACTCGTTA
>JGI26260J51721_1000350_pt1 | contig 20190 bp, 18 predicted proteins | sample SaaInlV_120m_DNA_4_FD_51721 | JGI IMG/M metagenome (IMG submission 51721)
CTAGCGCGTGTCGGCCAAGAAGTGGGCAATCGTTTACGCACACGCGTTGCGACTGAGATGAAAACAACATTCGCCAGCCACTACACTAACGAGATCTCCCTCGCAGAGGCGTTAGACGCTGACATCGTTGCGCAGTACAACTCAAAATCTACAGGCAAAAAGTTTTTAGTCTGTCCACAGAAGTAATCGAGAAAACGTGCTGCCTTCAAGAATTATAGAAGGCAGCGCGGCTTTCGCACTAGTACGCGGCAATGGTGGTGCGATGCAGCAGCCTGTCCTCTCCCTCATGGCCCCCCGTTGCTCTATGCAATAACGCGCGGTTGTCCCACATAACTAGCATCTGTGGCTGCCATTTGTGGGTATAGACAAACTCTTCTTTGCCCTGCCAGTCGCTTAGCTCTTTGAGAAGCGTGAAAGCCTCCTCTTCTGTTTTGTCGACCAGACCAACTATATAACCGAGGCAACTGTAAAAACCTTCGACGCCTGTTTCGGGATGTTTGTGCACAAGCGGATGTGTTTGCAGTTTGCGTGCATCCTCAGAGGGCCGGATATTCATGCTGCGATCACTCGTCTGATCTTCTTTCCCGTACATGCCCTCTGGAGAATACGCCGACTTAGCAGAATGTATTGCGACAAGATCTCGGTATTTCTCCTGTTGATGTGCCGGCATGTCATGCCATGCCTTTTGCTGATTCGCAAATAATGTATCGCCCCCTTTCTTAGGTATTTTATTCCGTAAAGACATGTTCCAGCCGGCGGTGCTTTTTGAAAGCTCCAGTCGGTGTGCCAGTTTTCTGCGAATAGCGGCGCCTTCTCGTCCGCCCTCCGTTCCACAGCAATAATATTTTTTCGGCCCTCAATTGGTGCGATAAAGGGATCGTCTCCAAATGCGCCGAATGAAAGAGTGAAACGCTCGAGGTCATCGTCTGTCATAGACTGATGAGGAAAGCTCAGCACTTTATGCTCGAGCCATGCCGCGCGGATTTCGGCTACCTGCTCGTCTGCAAGCGGTTGAGATAGATCCACTCCTGTTATCGATGCGCCACATGCTTGGCCAGACGGGGTTATAGTGATTCCCATTTTTATTCTCCCTATTTAGTTTTCTGGGCAGTTTTTTGGGGCAATTTTTATTGCTTTAACCTGAGCTATAAATTGTATGCGCGCTGGAATGCCGGCCGCTTTTTTAACATCGCTAGATAACGCGCAGTATTGGTCTTGAAACTGCCTGCCAATCCGAGCGACTCAGCAAACACGAGCGAGAAACCGATGCTTATATCTGCAAGCGTAAACCGATCCGCGCAAAGGTATTCACGATCCTCGAGTGCAGTCTCAACAGAACGAAGCCGCGAGAAAAACCACTTAGTGTAGTCTTCGACTACCTGCGGATTCTTGCGCTCCTCGGGTTCGTGCTGGGTATATCGCAGCACCAGCGTTAGCGGAAATGTGAGCGTCGCGTCGCTTCGATGCAGCCAATTTAGGAACAAGCCATAATCGGCATCCGATGGGCCAAGCGTCAAATTCGTCGGCCCGTGTTTTTCCGCAAGGTAAAGCGCCATAGCGGTCGACTCAGTGAGCGTCACATCGCCTTCGACAAGCGTTGGCACCGTACCTAGGTTATTGATCGCCAGATAACCTTCGTAGGTGAGTCTCGGCGGAAACTCCATAGTGATTAACTCGTAGTCCAATCCCATTTCTTCGAGCGTCCAAAGTGGCCTTAGCGAGCGTGAGCGTTTGCAGTGATAGAGCTTAATTGTCATGTGTTTCCTCGCAGATTGAGGTGGCAGTATAGAAGGTAAAGCCAGTCTATGGCGAGGGAGCAAAAGAACCAATGCCAAGACGAACTCGTAAGATCAATAGAATAAATAAATAGTCGGCATTTCCCCCACTCTCTTAGCGAAAAACGCTAGACTGAATGCGGGAGCAAATTAAACAAAGGCACAAGCATGAACACAATTCAGAATAAAGTTGTATTTATTACCGGCGGCGGCCATGGCATTGGGCTTTCTCTAGGCAAAGTCTTTGCAGGACACGGCGCAAAGGTCGTTCTGGCAGATATCGATGAAAAGCGATTAAACACAGCAAAGGCATTGCTTGCGGAAAGCGGGTTCGATGTCGAGACAATAATCTGCGATGTAGCGAAGGCTGAGTCGGTTAAAAGTGCCGCCGACTTCACTGTCGAGCGATTCGGCAAGGTTCATATCGTTATTAATAACGCCGGCGTTAGCCTCGCCGGAAAGCCTGGCAGCATCCCGCTCGAAGACTGGCGCTGGATCGTGGACATCAACCTAATGGGCGTAGTCTACGGCGTCGAAGTTTTCGTGCCCCTGATTAAATCGCACGGCGAAGGTGGCTACATAATAAACACTGCGTCTATGGCGGGGCATATCGCTGGGCCATCAATGTCACCCTATCACGCTACCAAGTACGCAGTGGTGGGCTACAGCGAATCGATTAGACAAGACCTGCAGGCTGAGAACATCGGGGTGAGCGTCTTGTGTCCGGCATGGGTGCGAACCGATATTCACAACGCAGGCGTAAACAAACCTTCACTCGCGCAGCAGTCGGCTAGCGACAAGAAGGCGTTCGATCCGGGTGTATCTGGCTTCGCCGCAGTAATCGAGAGCGGTATCGCACCCGACGCGCTCGCGCAGTGGGTTTATGAATGCATGCTTGCAGAGCGCTTCTATATATTCTCTCATCCATCGATGACACAGCACATCGAAACACGCGCGGGAATTGTCGCCGCTGACTATTCGGCGATTGAAGAGGACGGGAGGTTTTCGGAGTATTAGCTCCATGCAAAAACTTCACGCAAAAACCCTCAAGCAAAAAAAAAGAGCCTTGAGATCTACTAAGATATCAAAGCTCTGTTTTTTGCACACATTACAAAGTAATGGTGCGGACGGGGGGACTTGAACCCCCACAACCGAAGTTACTAACCCCTCAAGCTAGCGCGTCTACCAATTCCGCCACGTCCGCAATACTTTTTCTTACGCTACTTTCTTTTTACAGAGAGTAGATGGTTCCTGTAACCGGCGCGTATTATCGCCTAGGTTCGACTCGAACGCTAGAGATCATCGCCAGTTGGCAGAGTCGGAACATCTGCCTGACTGTCTTCCACTGCCGGCANTTCTTCGTCTAACTGAGGAAGGTCAGACTGCTGGCTGGTAGACAGAGTTTCTAGAAGCTCTGGATTAACAACTGGCATGCCAGAGGTTGTTCCAAAGCCAGTTTGGTTCTTTGCCACAAGCGACAATGAGAGGCTGGTGACGAAAAAAATTGTTGCACAGACCGTTGTCGCGCGGACTAGGAAGTTGCCCGAACCTGATGAGCCGAACACAGTTTGTGAGGCACCCGAGCCGAAAGAAGCGCCGGCATCGGCGCCCTTGCCTTGTTGAAGCAAGACGAGCCCAACGATGGCTACCGCCACAACGATGTGCACTATAACGATGATTGATTCCATTTCTACACTCTTACTAGTATTAGCTTCTGGCCTGAGCGCCTGTTACAACCACAAAGAGTTGCCTTAGACGCTTGCGCAGATCGCGTTAAATTCATCGGCCTTTAAGGAGGCTCCTCCTACTAACCCGCCATCAATGTCGGGCTGGGCAAACAACTCTCTTGCGTTGTTTGCCTTGACGCTACCTCCGTAAAGGATTGGCGTCTTCTCGGCGAGGTCGGCGTCTAGCTGCTGCAACCGCGCACGAAGTGCTGCGTGTACTTCTTGAGCTTGAGCGGGCGATGCTGTCTCGCCAGTGCCTATTGCCCAGATTGGCTCGTAAGCGACGATGCACTGCCCGACGCCTTCGATGCCTATCCGCTGCACTACCGCGTTGAGCTGCCGTAGCACGACTAATTCTGTTGCGCCCGCTTGTCGTTCCGCGAGTGTCTCGCCTACGCAAACAATCGGCGTTATTCCTGCACTGATCACTGCAGCGGCCTTGGCTGCGACCAACTCGTCGCTTTCGCCGAACAACTCTCGTCGTTCCGAATGGCCGACTAATGCGAAGCTGACTCCGAAGTCAGTTAGCATGTCGGCTGCGATTTCACCTGTGAAGGCACCCGATACCGCGTCACTGACGTTTTGCGCGCCAACCTTAACCCGCGAGAGTCTAGCGTCCGTGCTCAACTGCCTCGCTACCACTGCGATGTGCAGACTAGTAGGGCAAACCGCGACCTCAACTTCCGGGTCTAGGCTGCTTAAATCTAAACCAGCTAGCAGGGCTGCGGTCGACTCGAGAGAGCCGTGCATTTTCCAATTGCCAATAACTACTCTACGACGCATGGTTCAGGCTCCTTCAACTCACTGCCGTTTACTCTGCCTCGCCGCCCTAAATCAGGCGCCAGCTCAAGTGAAACGGGCGGCAAGTCTACCCAAGATGCGGGTCTCTTGCAACGTCTCTTACCGCTTGTGCGAGCTGTTCGGCGAGACGCGCGACGTCCGAGGCGTCCTCACCTTCGACCATCACACGCAGGACAGGCTCCGTGCCCGATGGACGCAGAAGCACCCTGCCGCGCGCGCCTAATTCGGCTTCGACTTGCTGCACGGCACTCGCGATCGCTGAGTTGCCGACAAGCTCGACGCCGCGACTGATGCGAACATTGATCATCTTCTGCGGTAATTTGCTCATTTGTGTGCGCAGCTCGGCTAGAGACTTACCGCCGTTGACCACTGCGGCTAGCGCCTGCAGCGCAGATATAATGCCATCGCCTGTGCTCGACAAATCCGAGCAGATAACATGACCCGAAGATTCGCCACCCAGACTCCAACCGCGCTTAATCATCTCCTGCATGACATAGCGGTCGCCGACGGGCGTGCGCGTAAACGGCACACCTAGCGCATCGAGCCCCAACTGCAATCCGAGGTTACTCATTTGGGTACCCACAACACCGCCAAATTCGACATTTTGACGCAAACGGTCGCTGGCAATGATGTAGAGAATTTCGTCGCCGTCGAGCACATTGCCTAAATGATCGACCATGACGACACGGTCGCCGTCGCCGTCGAAGGCAACTCCTAGATCGGCTTTTTCGGCGATAACGCGATCGGCAAGCACCTGCGGCGAGGTCGAGCCAGCATTCTGATTGATGTTAAGGCCATTAGGTGAAACGCCCTGCGAGATAACGGTTGCACCAAGCTCTGTGAAAACGCTCGGAGCGATGTGATAGGTCGAGCCATGCGCACAATCGACGACTATTTTCATGCCATTGAGGCGCAGACTCTGGCCTACCGTGCTCTTACAAAATTCGATATAACGCCCTGCCGCGTCGTTAACACGCGAGGCCTTGCCAATTAGCTCTGGCCGGACGGTAGTGAGTTCTTTCTCGAGCTCCGCTTCGATCGCATGCTCAATGTCGTCGGGGAGCTTGGTGCCAGTGCCCGAAAAAAACTTAATGCCGTTGTCTTCAAAGGAGTTGTGGGAGGCACTGATCACGATACCAGCGCGCGCTCGAAGGGTGCGCGTAAGATAGGCTATAGCGGGTGTGGGCATCGGGCCTAGCAGACCGATATCGACGCCGGCAGCCGCGATGCCGGCTTCGAGAGCTGCCTCGAACATATAGCCCGAAATACGCGTATCTTTGCCAATGAGTATTTTCCCACGCGCGCCATTCGCATCGGCAAATACGCGTCCCGCAGCCCAGCCTAGCTTGAGCATGAAATCGGGAGTGATTGGCGCCTGACCTACCGCACCGCGGATGCCGTCGGTACCAAAGTATCGTTTTGTTGTAGGGGCGCTCTTATTGCTTGCAGCAGACATGAATCGGGGGCCGCTCCTTATTTTTTTATCAACTATTCTTATTCGATATTTTTTATTAGAGCACTTAGTCGAACGCTAAGTTCCCGCAGAACGCGGAGTATACTTTAATCGCATCGACCGTGGCAGCAACATCGTGGCTACGAATAATGCTGGCGCCTCCCTGAAGCGCAAGCGTTGCGGCGGCCACAGATCCTGCGAGCCGCTGATCGACTGAGCGACCGGTGGCAGCACCAATCATCGATTTGCGCGAAACACCCACAAGCAGAGGCGCGCCTAGTGCGCTAAACCGCGTTAATCCACTCAATAATTCGTAGTTATGTCCCTGACTTTTACCAAACCCAAAGCCTGGATCGAGAAGTAAGCTGTCTGCATTTAATCCTTTAGCCAGACAGTAATCGCGTCGCTCGCCAAGAAACTCGGCAACTTCTTCGACAACATCATCGTAGCTTTTTTCAGCAAGCGGGCTATTCGAATCGAATTTCACTTGCATCGAGCGGGGCTGGCCGCGCATGTGCATTAGACATACCGCCACGCGATTATCGACGATAGCAGTCAGGGCTCCTTCGTCGGCGAGCGCGCGCACATCGTTAACAAGTTCGGCACCGGCACCAATCGCAGCAGTCATCACCTCAGACGAACTGGTGTCGACTGACAGACAGAGATCGAAGCGCGCTCTCAGAGCAGCGATAACGGGAACGACGCGGTCTATCTCTTCTTGCACGGGCACCGGAGTCGCGCCGGGTCGAGTAGATTCGCCACCAATATCGAGAAACAAAGCGCCTTCGGCGGCCATTTTTTCGGCGCGTTCTAATACTTTGTCCAAATCAACTTCGAATGACGAGTGACCTGAGCCAGCCTTTGATTCACGCCCGAGGGTTGATCCGTCTGAAAAAGAGTCGGGGGTGACATTGAGCACGCCCATACAGGATGGCGTACTCAAGTCTATTTGCCGCGACCCAGCTAAGAGGATTTTTGTCATTTTTCTAGCTCAATAAAGACTATGTGTTTTTCGTGCGGGAAACCCCTAACGAAAAAGAGAACCGCGAGGGTTCTCTTTTTCAACGTTCTTTAGAGCGGCGACCTAGTGCTCGCCGGCAGGACCGCCTATTGGACCTGAGGTTTCGTCGCGCCTAGCTTTAGGCTCTTCTGCCTCGCTTTTAGCCGCAGTGCCACCGCCATCGGAATCGCTCCAATCGGCTGGCGGGCGCGGTTTATTGCCATTCATGATGTCGTCGATCTGATCGGCATCGATCGTCTCATACTCCATCAGCGCCTCCATCATCATCTCGAGTTTGTCGCGATTGGTCTCGAGAATATCTTTTGCCTTGCTGTAGCAGGTGTCGATGATTTTACGCACTTCAACGTCGATAGACTTTGCAGTGTCGCTCGAGAAGCTCTTCGATTGCGACGCTGCAGAGCGGCCCAAAAAGACTTCGCCCTCGTCTTCAGAATACAACAAAGGTCCTAGCTCGGCAGACAGTCCCCATTTGGTGACCATATTACGCGCCATCTCTGTTGCGCGCTGGATATCGTTCGACGCACCTGTAGTTACACCGTTGGCGCCAAGCGTCATTTCTTCGGCAATGCGGCCGCCGTAGAGGCTGCAGATCTGACTGAGGATACCAAGCTTACTGAGGCTATAGCGGTCTTCTTCGGGCAAAAACATCGTTACGCCCAGCGCTCGACCGCGCGGAATAATGCTCACTTTGTAAACAGGATCGTGCTCTTCGACCATGCGACCGACAATGGCATGCCCAGCTTCGTGGTAGGCAGTATTTCGACGCTCTTTGTCCGACATAACCATCGACTTACGCTCGGCGCCCATCATGATCTTGTCTTTCGCTTTCTCGAATTCTTCCATCGTAACCAGACGCTTGCCTGAGCGGGCCGAGAACAGCGCCGCTTCGTTTACGAGGTTAGCTAGATCGGCTCCAGAGAAGCCTGGCGTGCCGCGCGCAATGAGGCTTGCCTTGACGTTGTCGTCGATTGGCACTTTGCGCATGTGCACCTTGAGGATCTGCTCGCGGCCACGAATGTCAGGCAGGCCAACCACAACCTGGCGGTCGAAGCGACCCGGTCGCAGAAGCGCAGGGTCCAGAACATCGGGTCTGTTAGTCGCTGCAACAACGATTACGCCGTCGTTCACCTCGAATCCATCCATCTCGACGAGGAGTTGGTTTAGCGTCTGCTCGCGCTCGTCGTGTCCGCCGCCGAGGCCAGCGCCACGGTGACGTCCAACCGCATCGATTTCGTCGATGAAAATAATACAGGGGGCTTGCTTCTTCGCTTGATCGAACATATCTCGAACGCGCGAGGCTCCCACGCCCACAAACATTTCGACAAAATCAGAACCTGAGATAGAGAAGAAAGGCACTTTGGCCTCGCCCGCTATCGCTTTGGCGAGGAGGGTCTTACCAGTACCCGGCTGACCAACCATCAGTATGCCGCGGGGAATCTTACCGCCCAAGCGCTGAAATTTGTCCGGTTCGCGCAAGAAGTCAACGAGCTCTTTCACGTCTTCTTTTGCTTCGTCGACACCTGCGACGTCGGCGAAAGTTACCTTGATCTGGTCTTCGCCGAGGAGCTTGGCTTTACTCTTGCCAAACGACATCGGGCCACCTTTGCCGCCTCCGCCGCCGCCTTGCATCTGCCGCATGAAGAAGAAGAACAGGCCGACTATGACCAATACCGGGAGTAAAGATAAGAACAGCTGCGACAAGAAGCCCGGCTTCTCATCTTGCGTGCCACTAATGGCGACATTCGATTCGAGCAGTTCGTCCATCAATCCGCGATCGCCGATTGCTGGCATGATCGAACGGAAGCGCGAGCCGTCGCTGCGGTAACCTGTAATTTGCAAGTTTTGGATATCTACCGCTTGCACACGACCATCACGCAGCTCTTTAACGAACTGGGAATAAATAATGCTGTCGGCTTGAGGATCCCGATTGATGTTGTTGAACACCGTGAGCAAAACGCCCGCAATGATCATCCAAAGGACCAAATTCTTTGCCATGTCGTTCAAGGGTAGTTCCCCCACTGAAGTGAATCTATTTGTCGAAGAGAGCGTCTAGGCAACGAGAAAACGCATGGCGCTCACTCGAAGTCGCCCTTAGCGACTCGTGTATATGGTAAAAAGTAACACATTTTCGCCTGTGTCACTCGAAAGTGACGCACGCTAGTGACCAATTATTGATGTAAACACTGCCAAACCAGTGCGCAAACCGATGCTATGCGCCCTTGAAACCTGCCGCCAGAAGATAGACTTCGCTGGAACGGGCTCGCGATGCTTTTGGCTTGCGCACTTTTATAGAGGCAAAGTCAGCTTTTAACTGCGCCTCGAACTCTCTGAGGCCTTCGCCGTGAAATACCTTCACCAGAAAGTACGCCCCCGGACGGAGCACGGATCTCGCTAAGTCGAGCGCGAGTTCGGCAAGATACATCATCCTTGGCTGATCGATATCACGCATACCACTCATATTGGGTGCCATGTCCGACATTACAAGGTCAGCCCCGCCTTCGGGGAGCATACCGAGGAGCTGGTCTAGCACTGCTTGCTCGGTAAAGTCGCCCTGGAGAAATTCGACCCCTGCTATGAAATCGATTGGCAGAATATCGCTAGCGATGACCCTCCCCTTGTCTCCAACGAGATCGGCGGCAACTTGCGACCACCCTCCTGGCGCCGCACCAAGATCGACAACCGTCATTCCACGTTCGATAAGCTTGTCTTTTTCTTGTATTTCCAACAGCTTGTAGCTCGCTCGCGAGCGCAAGCCGTCTTCCTGGCTCTTACGCACGTATTCGTCGTCAAAGTGCTCTTTAAGCCATTGCTTACTGGTCTTAGACTGTGCCATCGTTGATTCTCGTTATTCTCAATTGCGTTCGGCCGCGAGCTTCCCTACAATCCGCTGCCCTGCGACTCAGCTAGCATTAAGGTCTATTATGACGCTCAACAACGCCGATAAGAAACGCTTCCGCGCGATTGGCCATCAACTCAAGCCCGTAATCACAATTGCGGAAAAGGGATTGTCGGAAAATATTCAGCTCGAACTCGAGCGCGCACTGAACGATCACGAGCTCATCAAGCTCAAATTAGTGACCGGCGACAAGGCCGCAAAAGCGGCGCTTATTGAAGAGATTTGCGCGCTGAGCAAAGGCGCTGTTGTGCAGACTATTGGCCACGTATTGCTACTTTACCGCGCGGCTAAGAAACAAGACCCTAAACTGTCTAACGTAATCCGATTTCAGCCGTAGTCAGCCTTCGCGAAAACTGCCTTGTTCAAGCGAGGATCAGAGGTGTTTGACGCTCTCGATTTCGTATTCGACATCGCCCGCAGGCGCCTTAACCACGATTTCATCACCCTCTGCCTTGCCCATCATCGCACGTGCAATTGGCGAACTCACCGAGATTTTGCCCTTGCTGACGTTGGCCTCNTCGTCGCCTACGATCTGGTAGGTNACCGTCGCCTCTGTGTCGAGGTTGATCATCTGCACTGTCGTGCCAAAGATTACTTTGCCGGTTGGCTCGATCTTCGTCACGTCGATAACCTGCGAGCCTGCAAGCTTACTTTCGATCTCTGCTATACGTCCCTCGCAGAAACTCTGTTGCTCGCGCGCCGCGTGGTATTCGGCNTTCTCTTTGAGATCGCCGTGCTCTCGCGCTTCGGCGATCGCCTCAATAATTTTTGGGCGCGTCACACTTTTGAGCTCAGTTAGCTCTGCTCGCAAACTCTCTGCGCCATGAATTGTCATCGGAACGCTTTGCATTCTTGTCGCCTTTTAGTTGCTCTCGAGCTGAGCGTGAAGATCTTGTAACGTGTAGACCGACATATTATTGCCGTAAGCCAGTGCTTCGCAAGCCGCTAGCGCACCCGCAATCGTCGTTGTGCAATACACGCGATGACGCAGCGCAGTTCGGCGAATCATCGACGAGTCAGCGATAGCCTTTCTGCCTTCGGTTGTATTGAAGACAAGCTGAATCTCTTCGTTTTTCAACATGTCGACAATATGTGGCCGGCCCTCGGCTACTTTGTTCACGCGCGTAACAGGCAGCCCCGCAGCGGCGATTACCTGCGCCGTGCCTTGGGTAGCCACAATNCTGTAACCTAAGGCTATCACTCGGCGCGCCACTTCGGCCACCCCAGGCTTGTCGGCTTCGCGAACGCTAATAAACACATTGCCCGACGTAGCAAACTTCTCGCCCGCTCCCATCTGCGCCTTCGCATAGGCCTCGGCGAAGGTTTTGCCTACGCCCATTACTTCGCCAGTAGATTTCATTTCTGGGCCTAGAATTGGGTCTACGCCTGGGAATTTAATAAACGGGAAGATAGCCTCTTTGACCGCGAATGTTTCGGGTATTATTTCGGTCTCGAATCCTTGCTCGGCAAGCGATGTTCCCGCCATGCAGCGCGCTGCGATCTTGGCAAGCGATCGACCAATACATTTAGAAACGAACGGTACAGTTCGCGACGCGCGTGGGTTAACCTCGATCACATAAAGCTCGCCATCTTGATACGCGAGCTGTGTNTTCATCAAACCCACGACGCCTAGCTCTAACGCTATTGCCGTGACCTGAGCCCGAATACGGTCTTGCACCTCGGCGGGTAAATTATACGGCGGCAACGAGCAGGCAGAGTCACCAGAGTGGATGCCGGCTTGCTCAATGTGTTGCATGATCGCGCCCACGACCGCCTGCTTGCCATCGCTCACTAGATCGATATCGATCTCGATTGCGGCGTTGAGGAAATAATCAAGGAGCACCGGGCTCTCGTTTGAGACCTTAACGGCATCGTGCATGTAGCGCTTAAGCTCTTCATGGTTGTATACGATTTCCATCGCGCGCCCACCGAGAACATAAGACGGTCTGACGACAAGCGGGTAACCAATTTCATCGGCGGCGGCATAGCTTTCTTCGACGCTACGTACGGTGCGATTCGGAGGCTGCTTAAGGCCGAGCTTCTCGATCAGCTTTTGGAACCGCTCGCGGTCCTCAGCTCGGTCGATCGCGTCAGGCGACGTACCGATAATAGGGATGCCTGCAGCCTCGAGACTCTTAACTAAGTTGAGCGGCGTCTGTCCACCGAATTGAACAATCACCCCCTTGGGCTTTTCGAGCAGAGCAACCTCGATCACGTCTTCGAAGGTTAGAGGCTCAAAATAAAGGCGGTCCGAAATATTGTAATCGGTAGAGACTGTCTCAGGGTTGCAGTTAACCATAATGGTTTCGTAACCATCCTCGCGCATCGCGAGTGCGGCGTGCACACAGCAGTAATCAAACTCAATACCTTGGCCGATCCTGTTGGGCCCGCCACCAAGCACCATGATTTTTTCACGTGTGCTCGGCAGAGATTCACATTCTTCTTCGTAAGTTGAATACATATATGCCGTTGCCGACACAAACTCGGCGGCGCAGGTATCAACCCGCTTATACACGGGGCGCACATTTAAACTATGGCGATGCTTCTGGAAATCCAGTTCGTGGCATTCGAGCACCTGAGCAAGTCGTTTGTCGGCGAAGCCTTTGCGCTTGAGTTGGCGCATCTCTGCCGCGTCGATCGAGGCGAGGTCTCTACCTACTAACCCTTGCTCGATTTTGATCAGTTCTTCGATCTGAACGAGATACCAGGGATCTATACCGGTTAGCGAGTAGACGGTTTCCATAGACCAACCCTGACGGAAAGCGTCGCCAATATACCAAATTCGCTGCGCACCAACTTCGGTAAGCTCGCGGGTCAACACCTCCCGCGCGTCGCTCAATTTAGTATCGAGAATAGGCTCAAATCCACACACTCCCACCTCGAGCCCTCGCAACGCTTTTTGCAAAGATTCTTGGAAAGTGCGACCAATTGCCATCACCTCGCCGACTGACTTCATTTGCGTAGTAAGCCTGTCGTTGGCCTCAGAGAACTTTTCGAATGTGAAGCGTGGAATCTTTGTAACGACGTAGTCGATCGATGGCTCGAACGATGCAGGCGTCGCGCCACCAGTGATTTCGTTACTCAGTTCGTCGAGTGTGAAGCCAATAGCAAGCTTCGCGGCAACTCGTGCAATGGGGAAACCTGTTGCTTTAGAGGCAAGCGCCGAACTGCGCGAAACGCGCGGATTCATTTCGATAACAACGAGGCGGCCATCTTTAGGATTAATACCGAACTGTACGTTCGATCCACCCGTTTCGACACCGATTTCACGGAGTATCTCGATCGACGCGTTGCGAAGAATTTGGTATTCCTTGTCGGTGAGAGTCTGCGACGGCGCAACAGTAATCGAGTCGCCTGTATGAACACCCATCGCATCGAAGTTCTCGATCGAGCAGACGATGATGCAGTTGTCGTTAGTGTCTCGAACGACTTCGAGCTCGTATTCTTTCCAGCCAATTAAAGACTCGTCGATTAACAATTCACTTGTTGGCGACAGTTCTATGCCGCGCTGGCAAATCTCTTCAAACTCTTCTTTGTTATAGGCGATTCCGCCGCCGCTGCCGCCCATGGTGAACGAAGGGCGGATAATACAAGGAAACCCTATCTCTTCGAGGGCTTCGAAGGCTTCGGCCATATTGTGTGCGATCTGGTGGCGAGGTGTTTCTAGTCCGATTTTTTTCATCGCGCGGTCGAACAATTCGCGGTCTTCGGCCTTATCGATCGATTCGCATTTCGCGCCAATTAGCTCGACGCCGTATTTATCGAGCACACCATGGCGATTGAGGTCGAGCGCGCAGTTAAGTGCGGTCTGACCACCCATCGTCGGCAGGATCGCATCGGGGCGTTCCTTCTCGATAATTTTCTCAACTATCTCCCAGTTGACCGGCTCGATGTACGTGGCATCCGCCATCGAGGGGTCTGTCATAATAGTTGCGGGGTTTGAGTTAACGAGGATTACGCGGAGCCCCTCTTCCTTCAGCGCCTGACACGCTTGGGTTCCCGAGTAGTCAAACTCACAGGCTTGGCCGATGACGATGGGGCCGGCGCCGAGTATTAGAATGCTTTGAATGTCTTTGCGTCTTGGCATGTGCGCTACTGCTCTCTTGTGTTCTGATTAATTGGGATGAGTCGCCTCTTATGGAGGCGTCCGACAATCACGCGCTAACTGCGCCGCTCTAGTAGCTCGATGAAATGATCGAACAAAGGCGCTACATCATGCGGGCCCGGACTTGCTTCAGGGTGGCCCTGGAATCCGAATGCCGGCGCATCGGTGCGCTCGATACCTTGAAGCGATCCATCGAACAACGATTTGTGCGTTGCCTCGAGGTTGGCAGGAAGCGTGTCCGCGTCGACCGCGAAGCCATGGTTCTGGCTTGTGATCAGTACGCTGTTGTCACGCAGATTCTGCACTGGGTGGTTTGCCCCGTGGTGACCGAGCCGCATCTTTATCGTCTTCGCGCCACAGGCGAGGGCGAGTAGCTGGCATCCTAAGCAAATGCCGAAAAGAGGAAGCTTCTCGTCTAGGAACACTTTGATTGCCTCGATGGCATAGTCGCAAGGCTCGGGATCACCTGGCCCGTTAGACAGAAAGATGCCATCGGGGTTCATCGCGAGCACATCGGCGGCAGGTGTCTGCGCCGGAACTACCATGACCTCGCAGCCGCGTTCGACGAGCATGCGCAAGATGTTGCGCTTGGCACCGAAGTCGTAGGCGACGACGCGAAAGCGGCTTGGCACGTCTTTCCTGTGTCCGTCGACCAGGTCCCAGACGCCTTCTGTCCAAGGATACTGCGCTTTAGTCGACACGACCTTGGCAAGGTCCATGCCTTTGAGTCCCGGGAATTCTTTCGCCTTGGCTATCGCGCCTTCCTCTCCAAGGGTTTCTAGCTTTGTGCCTGAAACGATACACCCATTAAGAGGCCCTTTATCGCGGAGTACGCGAGTGAGACGACGGGTATCTATCTCAGCTATTGCTACAACTTTGCGCTCGACCAAGAAGTCTTGCAAAGTTTGCTCGCTGCGCCAGTTACTCGCAATGAGAGGCAGATCGCGGATCACAAGGCCGGTGGCCCAAACGCCGTCGGACTCATTGTCTTCGTCGTTAGTGCCCGTGCTGCCAATGTGAGGATAGGTAAGGGTTACGATTTGTTGTGCGTAGGAGGGGTCGGTCAGAATCTCTTGGTATCCAGTCATCGAGGTATTAAATACCACCTCTCCACTGGCGCTCCCTTCGGCGCCGAGTGCGACGCCACGAAAGATACTGCCATCCTCTAGTGCTAATACAGCTAGTGCGGCCACTCTCACTCCTTATGCTTTTCTAAGTTATCGGGTCTTCGCCTTGCCAATCTCAATTCCCTTTTCTACTGTGCGCTTCGTGTCTTAGGCGTCGCCCGCTCTCTCGCGCTGAGCCTCTTAACTTACACGCTACGAGCGCGTTACGAGGGCCACCAGTGGGCGTAAACGACTGAAAAACAGGCACAAAAAAAGCGGATGAAGAATATCTTCACTCCGCTTTTGTAGGAATTCGCAAAGGTCTCAGCATTCGTCATACTGAGCGAGTATTATAGAGACACCACCCCCAAGTTGTCTACGCAGTTCTCCCAAAATGCCAAATATAAGCGATAAGGAATCGTGATCTATTCGACTAATCCGAGAACATGCTGCATCGAATACAGCCCCGCGGGTTTCGACGAGACCCACTCGGCGGCGCGCACGGCGCCACTGGCAAAAGTCATGCGGCTGCTCGCTTTGTGCGTTATTTCGACACGCTCACCCAGGCTTGCGAATGTGACTGTATGATCGCCGACGATATCTCCCGCGCGAACTGTGGCGAAACCAATCGTCTTTCGATCTCGCTCAGGCTCCTTCCCTTCGCGTCCGTAGACAGCAACCTCATCCAAATTACGTCCCAGAGTCTCGGCAATCACTTCACCCATTTTGAGCGCCGTGCCCGATGGCGCGTCCTTCTTAAAGCGGTGATGTGCCTCTGATATTTCGATATCAACATCATCCCCCAACACCTCGGCAGCTTTGCGCAGCAGTTGCAAGCAGAGATTGACCCCGACGCTGAAGTTCGGAGCCATAACGATGGGTATTATTTGGGCGGCGGCATCAATGGCGGCAAGGTTTTCGGGTGTAAAGCCAGTGGTGCCAATAACCATCGCCTTGCCATAGCGGCAGCACAGCGCGAGGTGGCCGAGCGTGGCCTCGGGACTGGTGAAGTCAATTAGCACACTAAACGCATCGACTTGACTCTCGAATGATGGCTTTGCGACTACGCCCAACGGCCGACCAAGCGCCAGAAGGCCGATGTCAGAGCCGACGGTTGGGTCGTCTCCAAGGACACTCGCAGCGCCAACCTTTATCGAGGCGCCGCTTGTTTCGACCGCCTCGACCAATGTTCGGCCCATGCGTCCGGCCGCCCCCGCTATTGCTACTTCTATCATAACTAGTCCTGACTATTGCCCGCGCTCTAAAGCCTCAGAGTATACAGACTGAGACGCTAAACCAGAATCGAACAGAATCTACCCATCTTAGCCCTAAAAAATTCCTCCCATGCTTGTGGGAATGCAATTTATGATACAAACTGAAACATAATAAGTAGGCATTAAAACTTATGAAGCCTGCGTAAAGAGTGGTCCGGGAAATGGCAGAAGCAAAAACGCACAAAATCGATAGCAAAGCGGATCTCTCTCGTCGGGCGAGATACGAAAAACTGGTTGCCTCTCTTTATCAAGATGTCTATCGGTATGGATTCTGGCTCTGTAAAAGCCAGCCCCTAGCCGAAGACCTTGTCCAAGAAACATTCTTGCGCGCTTGGCGTTCTCTCGATAGCCTAAAGAATGACAATGCGGCCAAAGCCTGGCTTTTCACCATTCTGCGTCGTGAGAATGCGCGCCTTTACGAAAGATACCGGCCCGTGCTGGTCGATGTCGACGAACAAGTCATCGTAGAGAAAGACAGCATCGAGCCCGACAATAAAATGGAGCGACGCTGGCTACTCGACGCGATGAACAGACTCGAAAAAGACTACCGAGAACCACTTCTATTGCAAATCATTGGCGGTTTTAGCGGTAAAGAAATCGCGCTAATTTTGGACATCAACTCCAATACCGTTATGACGAGACTTTTTCGGGCGCGCAGCAAAGTCATCAATCAGTTGGCGTCGAAGCCGGGCAAGATCTCTTCGCAATTATTTGAAATTAAATAATGGCTGCCAAATAACTCACGCAAGCGATGGGTTATTTCGCCAAAAAATCAGCTAACGAAACAAAATGATACGGCAAGGCAATACCCTCTTCTTTGACCATTCGGTGAACTTAAAACCACTGTAATTTAAGCAACTTAAGCGCAGAGCGCGCTTAGGTTGCCCTCGTTAAACGCTGCCAAAAGTGCGAAGTGTATGTCGGAACAAAAATTAGTTTGAAAGAAAATCTCCTGTTTACCACTCAACTGTTACGAGCCTCTAGAATTCACCGCCCCATTTTTGAGTAATTCCCAATGGATCAGACTGCGTTTCGTAAAGCAATTTTGAGCGACCCCTTCGCCGAGGATGCACAGGTTTTGGCCGCTGCGAATTCGAATAAGGACTTGCGAGAAATGCTCGACACTGTGCGCAGCGTCGAATCGGGAATTGAAGACCTATTGACGTCGGCACCAATCCCGCCTTTGCTCTATGAGAGATTGCTTACCTTGCCCGAGGGTGACGAGGACGACAGCGGTGAACCCCGGGCACTCACCTCAATCAACGTATCGACATTACTTGCAAGGGCTGGAGACGCAGCATGGCGGTTTAGACTTGCGATTATATTTACGCTAATTATCGCTATTGCTGCGGGCCTATCGGTGTTTATGCCTGGCCCCACGCTCTGAGGTGGACGCCTTTTTATAGCCGCAGGCGCATTGGCCTGCGGCTCGGATAGACAATCCCGCTCTCGTTAGAACTGATTTGCGGCCATTGCCATAAGCGACTCTGAGCCTGCCTCAATCTCTGCGAGCAGCGAGTGGACACGTGGCACCTGCCGCGCCAGAAAGAACTCACCTACTTTCACGAGACCGTCGAGATATTCTGCATTGTCGCCGCCCTTATCAGCCAGCGCGGCAGCCAGAATTCGCTGCCACATGAAGCAGTAAAGCGTAAGGCCCATCAGTTCCATGTACGCGTAAGAGGCCGCGCCAATCTCCTCTGGATTGCTCGCAGCACTGTCGATCACAAAAAGAGTCGCATCACTTAACACCTTGCGACACGTCGCGAGCGACACCAAATAAGACTGCATGGCAGGCACGCCTGCTTGCGACGCAACAAACGCATCCATCTCTTCGGACAGCAGGGCGAGTAGTTCACCATTAGCTCTCACTGTTTTACGCCCCATTAGATCGAGCGCCTGCACGCCATTGGCCCCTTCGTAAATCTGCGCGATGCGCGCATCTCTCACGTTCTGCTCGAGTCCCCACTCGGCAACATAACCGTGTCCGCCCAACACTTGTTGTGCCATCACACAGGCNTCAAAGCCGCGATCNGTGCAGTAGGCTTTCTGCACAGGAATCAGCAANGAAACGAGTTTGTCGGCGCGAGTTCGCGCAGCGGCATCAGGATGGAACCGCGAAATATCNAGTTGCATCGCGGCAAAAATTGAAAGCGATCGACCTGCAAGAATNTTCGCACGAATTGTTAACAACAGGCGGCGAACATCAGGGTGAACAAGCAACGGGTCGGCGCTTGCCTCGGGCTGCTGGGGGCCGCTAGGCGCACGTCCTTGCACACGGTCTTTCGCATAAGCCGCCGCGACCTGATAAGCACTGTCGGCGAGGCCGTTCGCCTGCAGGCCCATCGAGAGGCGCTCGTAGTTCATCATAGTGAACATGTGCGAGAGGCCGTTATTTAGCTCACCAACCAAATAGCCTGTCGCCTCGTCAAAATTCATCACGCAGGTGGGCGATGCTTTGATGCCCATTTTGTGCTCGATCGATCCGCAGCGCACACCGTTGCGCTCACCTGTCAGCTCGCTGTTTTCATCGACGAGCATTTTAGGTACGAGAAACAAGGAGATGCCGCGCGGGCCTGCGGGGGCATCGGGCAGTTTAGCGAGAACCAAATGAACAATGTTCTCGGCAAGATCATGCTCACCTGCCGTAATGAAAATTTTGGTACCCGACAGGCTGTAGCTGCCATCGGCATTGGGCACAGCGCGAGTTTTAATCATGCCGAGGTCGGTACCTGCATGCGGTTCGGTAAGACACATGGTGCCTGTCCAGATGCCCTCATACATTTTTGGTAAATAGCGCAGCTTAAGTTCGTCGCTACCGTGGTGACTCAACGTGAGCGTCGCACCTGTCGTAAGAATCGTAAACAGGGCGAAAGAGGAGTTTGCTGCAAAGCTCATTTCTTCGATTAACGCAGACAGCGTCTTCGGCATGCCCTGGCCGCCGTAGGTGATTTCACCTGTCAGCCCCGCCCAACCACCTTCAGCGTAGGCCTTATAGGCCTCTTTAAAACCATCGGGTGTTGTCACTACGCCNTCGTTATATTGGCATGACTGCTGATCGCCACTCTGGTTAATCGGTGCAAGCAGTCCTTCGGCAATTTTACCCGCCTCCTCTACGATTGCTGAGGTGAGGTCGGTCGTCACCTCCACAGTGCCCGGCATCGATGAAAACAAGCTATCCGCATCGAACACGTTGTTTAGCAAAAAGCCGATATCTTGGATCGGCGCTCTGTAGGCTGGCATTGGTATTCTCCTCGAACATTCTAATCTGATGACACTACATCGCAGCACGCTGCTGCAGGCAGTTCGTTCTACCGCACTCAATTACTCGTGGATTATAGGGGAAGAACCCTAGAAACCCTAGCCGCGCGAGGTGAGTCGCCAGCGCTTTTCGGCTCAACTGGCAATCGTCGCGCTTTGCGACTACACCAAAGGGGCTCGACACATTTGTTAAGAGCAACCAACGATCGCGAGGCGACTTTTGACTGATTTAGTTTCCGCAATTTTTGTGTATGGAGGTAAAGTACGCCGCTTTGTTGCGGATCGATTAGCTCGGACTGTATCCGGCCTCTGCTGCTGTTGCGGCCTTGATTCAGACACGCACAGCACGCTCTGCAGCCATTGCCTTTTGAGTCTGCCCCGCATTAAGCACGCATGCACTGTTTGCGGACTCAGTTGCGAGAGCGACAATAAGAGCGAAGCCGGGCCACAGAGCGAGCACCAAGGTGAGCCCAGCAATCGCTGCGCTCGCTGCCCCACCCACCCTCCCTCATTTGCACTCTGCCGCGGCGCATTCGCCTACGCTACGCCAATCGATCAGCTAATTGCAGATTACAAATTCAACGAACGGTTAGATATCGGCGCGGGGCTGAGCGAAGAGCTCGGACTCGTGATGGAGGCGTATTACGCCGGCGTTCGACAAGAGGCTAGCACTCGCAGAAAACCTTTTGCGGTGATTGCCGTTCCTTTGCACCCCCGAAGGTTTAGACAACGCGGATTCGATCAGGCTCGACTGATTGCCCAGCGGGTTGC
>JGI26260J51721_1000364_pt1 | contig 19885 bp, 19 predicted proteins | sample SaaInlV_120m_DNA_4_FD_51721 | JGI IMG/M metagenome (IMG submission 51721)
TAAAGATACATTAATGGATACCATTCAGGTTCGAGGTGCTCGCACCCACAATCTCAAAAATATCGACTTAGACCTTCCTCGAGACAAGTTTATCGTAATAACGGGCCTATCTGGGTCTGGAAAGTCTTCATTGGCCTTTGATACTCTGTATGCCGAAGGTCAGCGCCGATATGTCGAATCGCTATCTACCTACGCTAGGCAGTTTCTATCAATGATGGAAAAGCCAGATGTTGATCATATTGAAGGCCTTTCTCCTGCAATCTCAATTGAGCAAAAATCAACATCTCACAACCCTCGCTCAACCGTGGGAACGATTACTGAAATATATGACTATCTGCGCCTTTTATTTGCGCGAGCAGGAGAACCGCGCTGTCCTGATCATAACAACCCGCTAAAGGCTCAAACCGTAAGCCAAATGGTTGATCAGGTTATGGAATTGCCCGAAGGAACTAAATTGATGCTGCTGGCACCGGTGGTTAAAGATAGGAAAGGTGAGCATCTCCATTTATTTGAAACCCTACGTAGACAAGGGTTTATTCGCGCAAGAATTGACGGGTTAGTTTGCGACCTTGACGAAGCTCCAGCTCTTAACAAAAAACAAAAGCACAGCATTGATGTCGTGGTTGATAGGTTTAAAGTTAAAGAAGATATCGCTTTGCGCTTAGCTGAGTCCTTTGAGACGGCACTCAATCTTGCGGAAGGGCTAGTTGTGATTAGTTATATGGATGGAGAACAGCCTGATCAATTGTTTTCAGCCAAATTTGCATGCCCAGTCTGTAACTACAGCTTAAACGAGCTCGAACCCAGACTTTTCTCGTTCAACAATCCTGCCGGAGCCTGCCCAACGTGCGATGGCTTAGGTGTTCACCAGTTTTTTGATATTGACCGAGTTATTCAGCACCCTGAAGCATCTATTTCTGAAGGAGCAATTCGGGGCTGGGATCGACGAACACTATTTTACTACAACATGCTCACTTCATTAGCGGAGCATTATGAATTTAATATCGACCAACCCTGGGAAAAACTTGCGCCTATACACCAACAAAAGGTGCTGTTCGGCAGTGACGATGAAGAAATAACCTTTAATTATGTGAATGATCGAGGAACGGTATTTCGCCGGCAACACAAGTTTGAAGGCGTTATCAACAACATGGAACGCCGTTATAGAGAAACTGAGTCACAATCAGTCCGCGAAGAACTCACCAAGTTTATGGCAACAACGAGTTGTCCTGAATGCGCCGGCACTCGCCTGAGAAAGTCTGCACGCAACGTATTTATCGATAACAAACGTATCGAAGACATCGTGCGCATGCCAGTGGGAAACTGTGCTGACTACTTTGATCAACTCAACTTAGTCGGCAGGCAAGGAGAAATCGCTGAAAAAATTATCAAAGAAATACGTGAACGATTTACTTTTCTCGTGGATGTGGGCCTAAATTATCTATCACTGAACAGAAGTGCAGACACTCTGTCAGGGGGCGAAGCCCAAAGAATTCGTCTTGCCAGCCAGATTGGTGCAGGCTTGGTTGGTGTTATGTATATTCTCGATGAACCCTCTATAGGGCTCCATCAGAGAGATAACGAGAGACTACTAAAAACATTGATCCGTTTGCGAGATTTAGGTAACACCGTCATTGTAGTTGAGCATGATGAGGAGGCTATAGCCGCCGCAGATTATGTTGTTGATATCGGCCCTGGGGCCGGAATTCATGGCGGTCAAATAGTTGCAGAAGGTTCCGTAGAGGAGATTCGAAATAGCGAAAAATCGATAACGGGGAAGTTTCTTTCAGGTGCAAGATCTATCGCTATACCGAAGAAAAGACACTCTGGGAAAGGGAAAACTCTCTCTGTTAAAGGGGCTAAGGGTAATAATTTGCAGTCTGTCGATCTGAATATTCCCATAGGTGTTTTCACCTGTATTACCGGGGTTTCTGGTTCAGGAAAATCTACGCTGATCAACGAGACTCTCTATCCAGCAGCTGCAATAGCACTTAACAAAGCGACTACTTTAAAGGCGGCACCTCATGAAAAAATTACTGGCCTAAATCTTTTAGACAAATGTATTGATATCAATCAGAGTCCTATNGGGCGTACACCTCGATCTAACCCTGCCACCTACACAGGTATCTTCACCCCAGTTCGAGAGATCTTTGCTGCAACTCAAGAAGCGCGTTCTAGGGGTTACGCTCCAGGGCGTTTTAGCTTTAACGTTAAAGGTGGAAGGTGTGAGGCATGTCAGGGAGATGGCGTTACTAAAGTCGAGATGCACTTCCTTCCTGATATTTATGTTCCTTGTGATGTCTGTAAAGGTAAGCGCTACAATCGAGAGACCTTAGATATTCATTTCAAAGGAAAAAATATACATCAGGTGTTAGACATGACCATTGAAGATGCTCGTGATTTCTTTGATGCGATTCCTGCCATAGCAAGAAAACTTCAAACGTTAGTTGACGTTGGATTGTCTTATATAAAACTAGGTCAGAGTGCCACTACTCTTTCAGGTGGTGAAGCTCAGCGCGTAAAACTCTCAAAAGAACTCTCTAAAAGGGATACGGGTAAAACCCTCTATATTCTTGACGAGCCCACAACAGGTTTACATTTCCATGATATTGAACAGCTACTAGCTGTATTGCATCGCTTTCGAGATCACGGCAATACAGTTGTCGTGATTGAACACAATCTAGATGTTATTAAAACGGCGGATTGGGTCATCGATCTCGGTCCGGAAGGAGGCTCAGGTGGAGGACAAATCATTGCTGAAGGCACTCCAGAAGAAGTCTCCCAAGTTAAAGGCTCTCACACAGGACAGTTCCTGAAAAGCACCTTGCAACAATAACCTAAGCTTTATGATGCTCAGACTGTGACTCAAGATAGGCGGTAACCATATCGTCTATCGCCATCTGCTGGTATGGCCTTAGGCCGCTCAATATTAAATGCTTCACCCCATGTCCAATAACTTGTTCTCCATCAAAAACTTCAAAGTGTAAGTCTGCATTCCCACGTTTACCTTCTACATCTAAGTTTGTATGAGATAGTTGTAACGATGGCTTCGCAAAGTTTAGACGGTCAAATTCTAGAGACATGGATTGATAGATCACAAGTGGTCGCTGAGGATTAATCATCACACCTTTTTCAGCCATCAGAGGCACCAAAATATGCGGGAAATTATGGCCCGAAAAACGAACATAAGCTCTTATTAATTGCTCAACATTTTTATTGTTTGGAATGCGGGGGCCGATCTGCTCAATCTCTAGATACTGCTTTCCTCGTTCATCCACTATTGTCGTCTTATCACTAAACTTAGACGGAAAGATTAACGGCGTATCTGCTGAGACCAGGCCCGAAAAATGGAAATTCATTATTTCGGAAATACCATTACGCTCCACCGCCAAAGCGAACAGCAGATCTCCAGGCACGCAGAAACGTTTGTTCAGAGGGTCATGGATAGGGTTGAAATCGTTACTGATGTTTTTAGCAAAATCACTGCCCTGCTCAGCACTAACAACAATTGTATTATTTAGTTCACTGCTGAACTTTTCCAAAAACATAGATCAACCTAACTCGGACTCAAATTCTTCCAGCAGATCAAGAGGCTCAATCTCATCGCCCTCTAGGTCCAAATTCCAATTAATACCCACCAATAAGACGTCACTATGCATGCCAGGCAACCAATCATCCAAGAATTCTTCCATCTCAATGGCCACAGGTTTATAGATACTCCAGTCATCATTGCACAGAGCTTCGGCAAGCAGCTTATTGGACCAAAAGGGAATGACATCAATATGATCGTGGTCACTTGACTCCACAAGAGCCCAGTTCTCATCGTTATCCTGCAAGCCCCAAATACAACCCTGCTCAAGGCATTCAACAATCAAGCGATCAAAATTTTCCTGGAGATTATCTGAGAGTGATTCCATTTTTAGATCCAGCAAAGTGAGGGCAGCATTAAACCATGCCCGATGGCCATTTTGACAGCAACGATATCAAAGATTATTTGTAGGAGCACCCTTGCCTAGAGGGTGCCCCCAATAATTACTTGGTGTTGTTCATAATTCCGCGAACCGCTGCAGGAATATCTGCAGGTAACACGACCAACTTAGAATTCTCAGAATTGGACATATCCCGAACCGCTTCTATGTATTTTTCACCAAGAAGATACATAGCGGGTAGTTCCCTATCCTGAATTGCCTCATTCACCTTAGTAAGAGCAGACTTGGTTGCTTCAGCCAANACCACCTTTGCCTCAGCATCGCGTCTAGAGGCTTCCAGTCGCCCATCTGCCTCCAAGATTGCGGCTGTTTTGTCACCATCAGCACGAGTTACCGTAGCACGGCGTTGACGTTCCGCAGCGGCCTGCTCCTCCATAGCACTCTGCATCGTCCCAGAGGGCTGAATATCCTGAATCTCAACTGTTTTAAGGGTGATACCCCAATCGGCAATATCATCAGAAATAGATATCTTTAATTTTGCTTTGATTTCATCTCGGGAGGACAACGCATCATCAAGAGTCATTTCACCAACGATCGAGCGCAGAGACGTTTGCACTAATGTTCGAATTGCTAATTCATAATCCTCTACACCGTACACCGCTAGTTTAGGGATTAATATATTAATATAAGCAACTGCATTAGCAATAATAACCACGTTATCTCGAGTAATAACTTCTTGAGATGGTATTTCTAGCACAATATCTTTAGTAGTTGCCTTAAAAGCCACCCTATCAATGTATGGAACAATGATATTGAGACCTGGTTTCAATGCTGGTTCCTTGTACTTGCCCAAGCGCTCAACCACCCATTGAGAGCCCTGAGGAACTAATTTGATAGCTTTTATTAAGGTTATCAACGCCAATAAAAAGATTGTTCCAAATACAATAATAGCTTCCATAAATATCTCCTTGATTAATTAAACGACTTCGGTGACAACTAAAACATCACCAGAAACTTCCTTGATATAAAGACGGTCACCTAAGTTGACCGCAGACTCACAGTTAAAAATCCACTCGTCACGATCCATGATCGGAGTACTAAAACGCATCTTACCCTGAGTTGTAGCCGTAGGTAATTTAGTGACCAAGCCACTCTCCCCTATTGCTGAGTATCTGGCCTTCTCCCCACTATTATTTGATGCCATTTTAGGTTTTATAAATTTAAACCAAGCCACAGTAAATAATACTGAGGATACCGTCCAAACCAGAATTTGAGTACTTAGTGACATGGGTATCAACATCTCCACCAAACCGACCACCAATGCGCCTAAGCCAAACCAGAGGATAGTAAAGCTGGGAATAAATATCTCGCCTACGACCAGTATCATTCCAATAACTAGCCAGTGCCAATACAACAATTGAATATCCATTTAAACTCCTTTTTTAGTTTTTAAGATACTGTAAATACGTAATCCATGTAAAGTCTCCCTCTTTCGCCCAATAAGGGGGCTTGGTCATACAAAAGACGGGTTAAGAGTAACTTAACCTCTTAGGTGTCTCAACATTATCAGGATATAACACTAAGGCTCATCAAGATAGCATCCTCTCGACCGAACTCCGTTGCATAATAGTCCTTCCGATTTCCAACGTCTTTAAATCCCAGCTTTTTGTAAAGCCTGATCGCGGAAAAGTTTGATACCCTCACCTCTAAATAAAGCTGCTTTGTATCACTAGAAAGGGTTTCGATAGCATCTCTTAGCAGCAACTCTCCATATCCTAAGCCATGAAAATCAGGGTGAATCGAAATATTTTGTAACTCTGCCTGACCAGCCGCCTCTAATACAGAAACAAAACCAATCACCGCGTCATTAACCGTGAGTACATTGATACATTGAAGAGACTCACTGAATTGTTTCAGAGACCAGGCTGAGGGCGAGTTGACCTTCTCGATGCCAAACACAGATTCAATATCCGCGATGATCATTGGTCGAATGCTAGAAATCGATTTGGAGTACTTCACAGATCGTCAGATGGTTGGCTGGCTATTTTGTTTTCTTTCCAGGGTTGCAGGCGTTGCCAAGTCTCGCGCTTTAATTCGGGGCGCTCAATCATTTCCCCTAGAGAGGGGATAATTATCGCAGCTACACCTGCAGAAAGCTCAACGTTTCCGTCTTTAACACTACCTTTCTGTTTTTCAGACAGAATCCACTGGGCACCAGCAGAACCGAAAATCAGCACGAGTTTAATGTCACTACTATCTAATCTCGCACTCAACAGGGTGGCTATAAACTCCCTCGCCTCCTCTTTTCCACCCGTCATGTTTTCGAATGGTGGCCACTGCGCGATCTCACATTGGGCTAACTTACCATCGCCCTGCCCCATCGCTATGAGAATATTAGACAACAACTGCGTTTGAACTGGATCAGGCAAAGCCTCCTCAATAGAGCAACACACTAACACCCCTTCAGTCGGCTGCCATAAGGCGAATTTAACTTCAATGTCTGATATGTTATCTTCCGATATCACCGCTGATGGAATAGCACTAACAGATACTACTGCTTTCTGATTTTTAGACTCTTCAATACTGCCACTGTCATCAGAATGAAGCTCCAGAAGCTTTTTCCGCGCCCCAGCAGAGTCTGACGAAGACGGAGTATCCAAAGGGTTAGAGTTTGGCTCTTCAACATCGAGTACTAAGTCTCGGGGAATGTATTCAACCACCCCAAGACTTTTTAAGTACTGATGGCGAAGCACCTCTTCCACTAGACTCCCCCTAATTGCGGATGCAATCGTCCTGGGTTTCTCATCAGTGTTAGGGCATGCAAATAAGCTTTGGCACTAGCAAATAAGATATCTGTATCTGCACCTTGGCCATTAATGATTCGACCGTCTTTGGCTAGACGAACCGTGACTTCACCTTGGGAGTCAGTGCCTTGGGTCACAGCATTAACAGAGTACACTTGCAACTCAGTCTCACTTTTAATCAATTTTTCAATAGCATTAAAAATCGCATCAACAGCCCCATCGCCAGTTGATTCAACTTGATGATCTTGTCCTTGGTAACGAATCACTATTGTGGCGTGGGGAAGCTGTCCTGATTTAGACAAAACCTCTAAGTCAACAAGTAGTAATGCATCTTCTTCAGTACCCATTTGAACATCAGACACCAATGCCTGCAGATCTTCGTCAAAAATTTCGCGCTTCTTATCCGCCAAATCCTTAAATCGCCGAAATGCTTGATTGAAATCCTCTTTACTATTAAAGCTTATGTCCAAATCTTCTAGCCGAGCTGCAAACGCCGCTCGACCTGAGAGCTTACCCAAAGAAAGCTTGTTAGTAGTCCAACCCACATCTTCTGCCTTCATAATCTCGTAGGTCTCACGCATCTTTAAAATACCATCTTGGTGTATACCTGATTCATGGGCAAATGCGTTAGCACCAACGATCGCTTTATTAGGTTGCACAGGAAATCCAGTAATACTCGATACAAGTCTTGAAATAGGCACTATATGGGAATGATCAACGCCAGTCTCAACAGGGTAGAGATCTTTACGAGTTCTAATCGCCATAACTAATTCTTCAAGCGACGCATTGCCGGCTCGCTCACCAAGTCCGTTGATGGTGCACTCCACCTGTCGCGCGCCGTTCTGGACCGCAGCTAAGCTATTGGCTACTGCCAACCCTAAGTCATTATGGCAGTGCACTGAGAATATCGCCTGATCTGCATTAGGCACCGTATTAAGTAATCGATGAATAATTGCACCATATTCTCCCGGAGCGGAGTACCCCACTGTATCTGGGAAATTGATGGTTTTGGCGCCTGCTTTAATAACAGCCTCGGTAATTCTGCACATAAATTCAAAGTCTGTGCGACTCGCGTCTTCCAGAGAGAACTCAACATCATCCATAAGATCACGGGCAGTTTTCACTGCACCAATCGCTTGAGCAAGAACATCATCAGGCTCCATTTGTAACTTGTACTTCATATGGATTGGCGATGTTGCAATAAAGGTATGAATCCGCCCTGCACTAGCTCCTTTAAGAGCTTCACCAGCACGCTCTATATCAGCTGTCATTGCTCTAGAAAGGCTGCATATTCGGCTGTCTCGCACGGTATCAGCGATCAGCTTTACCGCATCGAAGTCCCCTTGACTGGAAACTGCGAAACCGGCCTCAATAACATCGACATGCATCTTTTCGAGAAGCTTGGCGATCCTCAACTTCTCATCCTTGCTCATTGAAGCGCCGGGACTTTGCTCTCCATCGCGCAGGGTCGTATCGAATATAACTAATTTATCTTTTGTTGCCATGATCTTATCTACCTTTTTAGACGCCATACCAAATGACGACGTACATTGTAGAGCGCAATATAACTTATGTCTTATTTGCGTGTACACGTTTCTCAAAATGACAATTAATGTTCTTTGTAACGCACAGTTTAACGAATCGCGCTCGTTTTATAGTATTTTTTTGAGGTATAACAGTAGATGCCCCTCAGGGCAGTAGAAGAAGAACAACGCTAGCGACAGCCACATCATTAAAAATGCAGTCTAGAGGTAAATTGTTGTCACCAGAAAAATTCATGGTTCAATTTAAGCAGATTTCGTCTCTAAATCCAAGTACGCTGGCCTTAGTTCTTCCGAATCGCCTTGTAAAGGACCATCAGTGGAGCTGAAAAAGCAAAGATTAAAGCCATGGCAAACAAGATCCGAGGAGGATCAATAGTAATAACGACAAATCCCATAACCGCAGACAAGATAACCACAAAGGGAACCTTACCGCGCATATCTAGTTCTTTGAAACTCGGGTATTTGAAATTAGACACCATTAACAAACCAGCGATGGCTGTGATAACAGCCCCTAAACTAGACAACCACAAGGATGGGCTCAAATCATAGATCGACCAGACAAAACCAGCGACCAAAGCTGCAGCTACAGGACTTGGCAGACCAGTAAATACCTTACCATCGGAGCTGCTCGCCTGGACGTTAAACCTTGCAAGACGAAGAGCAGCACAGGAAGCATAAACAAAGGCAGCGGCTAGTCCTAGCTTGCCAAGACTGCTGACTCCCCAACCATAGGCGACTACAGCAGGCGCAACACCAAAAGATACCATGTCAGACAGACTGTCATACTGAACACCGAAATCACTTTGAGTATTAGTCATGCGCGCTACCCGCCCATCCAGCCCATCAAAGATCATAGCGGCAAAGATAGCCATGGCAGCCCACTCATACTGTCCACTAAACCCAGATAGAACAGCGTAAAAACCAGCGAATAAGGCNCCAGTGGTCAGGAGGTTAGGTAAAAGATAGATACCCTTTCGAGCCGGTCTTGAAGTCGCATTCTGATCAGAGCGTCCGCTCTGCTCAAGATTTACCACTTTTTCTGCCGTATCCTTCTTCTTAATCATGACAAACTCTTATTGAAATAAATTTTCAGGGTGTGATTATACGTTAACAAGGCTTAAGCTTCCAAAAGCTGCTTTTGCAGGCTGTCTAGATCATCTTGAGACAATCCCAAGCCCCCTTTTAAGTAGTGATTCATCGAGCCGTAACGGTCATCAATTGCATCAAGGAAAGCAACAATATTATCTTCATGGACAGACACATAGGGAGTCAACCACTCTCTATCCCAATTATCGACTTTTGCATCACGCAAATGCCCTTCTATAATTTCTATCAGTCTACTCGAATCATAATGCTGCTGGGTTAGTAAGTAGTCCTCAACAATGGTTTGGCGCGGCACATCCAACGCAGCCAGTATCAATGCTGCAGCCATCCCGGTACGATCCTTGCCTGCAGAGCAATGGAAAACACTTGTATGATTAGCGTTATCTACAATATGCCTCATAAAGCGACTAAAAGCCGGTATGACCACATCAATACAAGACCGATAAGAGTTAACAACAAGATCATGGGATGAGTCAGGTGTTAAAGCGCCTTCAAAAAGAAACTCCCAAAACCGTGAAATATCACCAATAGATATTTGATAATCATCAATAAACTCCGCTCGGATTGCCTGACTCGGAGACTGACTCTGTTCTTCATTTCGACGAAAATCATGGATTTTGTTAACTCCAATGCGCTCGAGGGTATCCAGGTCTTTTTCACTGAGATTAGCAAGGTGCCCACAACGCAGTATTTTACGCCACTTGACTCGCTGACCGCCATTATTGACATAACCACCTAAGTCACGAAAATTAATCCCACCATCAAGCGCAACAACCCTTGAAAACTCGCCAGTATCGGACATCACTTATTATTTCCTTAGCCAATTTTATTCAGTATTGCACAACAAAAAAATCAAAACGACCTTTATTAATCGATCATTAACTTTGTCTTGTGGCCAATGCTACTTTTGGTTTTTCAGGCGCGAACAAATTTATCACCTCGAGAAATACCTGAAACTCCGCTACGCACAACTTCCATGATACCCATATGGCTAACGGCCTCGACAAAAGCATCTAACTTCTCTGTATCCCCCGCTAGTTGAACAGTGTAAGTGGACGGCGTAACGTCGATAATGTGCCCTCTGAAGATCTCAACACAACTCTTCAATTCAGTGCGACTATCGTTCTCACTAGCTTTAACCTTCACCAACATCAGTTCACGTTCAATGTGCGCACCTTCAGTCAGGTCTACAACCTTGATCGTATCGATCAGTTTATGTAGTTGCTTGACTATTTGCTCAGCCATCTGAGAATCGCCCTGGGTGGTCAATGTGAGCCGAGACAGTGTCTCATCATCAGTCGGAGCTACCGTAAGAGTGTCAATGTTATACCCTCTTTGAGAGAACAGCCCAACCACGCGAGATAAAGCACCGAATTCGTTTTCCATCAATATGGAGATTATTCTCTTCATTAGGTTCTCTCCGTCTTACTAAGCCATAAGTCTCTCATTGACCCGCCAGGCATATGCATTGGGTAAACATGCTCCGAACGATCAATACAAATATCCATGAACACCACTCTATCCTTCATGGCAAAACATTCGCGCATCTTGTCTTCAAGCTCATTAAATTTAGTGATTTTCATGCCGACGTGACCATAGGCTTCTGCCAAGGCCACAAAATCAGGTAATGACTCTTCATAAACACTCTGAGAGTAGCGGCTGTTATATTGCATATCCTGCCACTGCCTCACCATGCCAAGCGCGGCATTGTTGAGGTTGATAATCTTCACCGGTAGATTGTGCTGAGTACAAGCTGACAGCTCTTGAATACACATCTGTATACTGCCTTCGCCGGTAACACAAGCAACATCTGTATCTGGAAACGCTAACTTAGCGCCCATAGCTGAAGGTAATCCAAACCCCATGGTTCCTAAGCCGCCAGAGTTAATCCATCGTCGAGGGTGATCGAATAAATAATATTGAGCTGCAAACATTTGATGTTGGCCAACATCAGAGGTAATGATGGCTTTGCCACCAGTAATCTTGTAAAGCATTTTGATTACATCTTGAGGCTTTATGGTTTCACCACTACTTTCTTCGTATCTCGAAGCTGTGTACAAACCATGCTTTGCTCTCCACTCATCGATCTGCTGCCACCAATTAGATATAGCGTCGCTATCTGGTGAGATATCAGATTGCTCGATTAAACTTAATATCTCTTTTAATACTGAAGTACAGGTGCCAACAACAGGAATGTCCGCCTCCACATTTTTTGACACCGATGTGGGATCAATATCAACATGAATAATGGTTGCCATTGGGCAAAACTTTTCTAACTCGTTAGTCACTCGATCATCAAACCGGGCACCCACAGCAAAAATAACATCCGCATGATGCATGGCTGTATTGGCTTCAAAAGTTCCATGCATGCCAAGCATTCCAATGAACTGCCTGTCTGTCCCTGGGTAGCCGCCTAAGCCCATGAGCGTATTGGTAACGGGGAAATTTAGCTTACGAGCAACGGCAATAAGATGCTCCGCGGCGTTGTCGATGACAATCCCACCACCGGTATAAATAACTGGACGCTTTGCTTCCAAGAGAGTTTTTACCGCTCTTTTTATTTGCCCCCGATGACCTTTCTCGCTGGGCTGATAAGAACGCATTTTTACTTCATTAGGAAAGTCGTAAGGCACCTTATAATTTGGCTCAGTGACATCTTTGGGGATATCCACAACAACAGGGCCAGGACGACCTGTCGCCGCTATGTAGTATGCCTTGGCGATTGTGGCAGCTATGTCCTCTGCCCTCGTCACTAAAAAACTATGTTTGACGATAGGTCGAGAAACCCCAACCATATCGGTTTCTTGGAACGCATCTTGGCCAATTTTACTGGAGGGTACCTGACCAGAAATAATCACTAAGGGAATGGAGTCCATATATGCTGTGGCTATACCAGTGATAGCATTAGTCGCTCCAGGGCCGGAGGTGACCAAGGCAGTGCCAACTTCCCCTGTTGCTCTAGAAAAACCATCAGCTGCGTGAACAGCGGCTTGCTCATGCCGCACTAATAAATGTACGACCTCTTCCTGCCTATAGATGGCATCATAAATATGTAATGCTGCACCGCCTGGGTATCCCCAAACATGCTTGACACCAACATCTTTTAAAGCACGGATTAATATGTCACCGCCAGATAAATGTTCCACAGTTACTCCTCACAAATAGTGTTGTGTAGAAAGTGTTCCGGCAAACATAGGCTGTAACATCAAAATAGACGCCGCGATTGCGGCAGATCCAGTCACACTGATAAGTGTATTCAAACTGGAATTAGGGCTATTGGTAATAGCGCCATCTTTGTTGATGACCAGCGACATTGGTAACGCCTGCCTGGTTCTCTTTCATATAATCTTAGACCGGTAAGCCCAAGAGGAGAGAATACTAACAGTTTTATTATGTTAGTCAATGAGTTATAAGATTTAATTCAATGAGTATTACAACTTTTCTTGAAAATCGTTTGACAAATTTTTAACTCCTGAGCGACTATAGCCGCTCACAAAAAGTCACGGAGTTTGGATTAATGTGCGGTAGAGTAAAAATACGGACTACGAGAGCGCTTACCTCAACATTGATATTTTTAATCAGCCTTATCTCAGGCTGTTCAGAGCATAATTCATCTACTACAACCGTCATTGCTAACATCAATGGCTACAGTTTCAATAATGATCGCGAACTAGAGCGATTTACGACCTTAGTAATAGACTCAGGCAAAGTGGTTGTAACTGGCGACTGGTCAATCGCTGAGAGCTTGCAGAATGCAGAAATAATAGATGGCCAAGGTCAAACGCTTCTCCCAGGCATTACTGATGCACATGGCCACGTTTCAAGCCTTGGCTATACGCTTCTCCAGATCGATCTTCGAGACACAACCTCAGCAGATCAAGCCGCAAAAGAAATTGCTAAGTATGCGGAGCAAAAGCCCTTTCTCAAATGGATCAGAGGGCGGGGTTGGAATCAGGTTTTGTGGCCAGGAAAACAGTTTCCTAGTGCCCAGACTCTTGATGAGTTGATACCTGACCGACCAATATGGCTTGAAAGAATCGACGGGCATGCCGGATGGGCAAATAGTAAAGCCCTTGCTTTAGCAGGCATTAATGCCAATACCATTTCACCTCCTGGGGGAGAAATATTACGAGATAGTAAAGGTCAGCCAACGGGTATCTTGATAGACAATGCAATGGGTCTAATTGATCAAGTGATTCCGGCCCCAAGCGAAGAGGAACTCGCCGCTGCTCTCGAAGCTGCGACCAGTCATCTCCTGAGTCTCGGTATTACCTCTACTCATGACGCGGGTGTCAGCGCGACTGAACATCGTTTTTACTCTAGCCTTGCCCAGCAGAAGAAATTGGCCATCAGACTTTACGGTATGATTTCCTCCACGGACCCAGAGTTGGGCAGCATTCTGGCCGCAGGCCCAACAGTCGATGAAAATGACTTGTACAGTGCTCGAAGCGTCAAGGTGTATACTGACGGTGCCCTTGGTAGTAGGGGTGCAGCACTGCTTGAGCCCTATTCTGATCGAGCCGGTCACCGAGGGCTGTTACTCACCTCTCAAGAACAACTGCGAAGCATATTTTCTGATGCTATTGGTGCAGGGTTTCAAGTCGCTATTCACGCGATTGGCGATCAAGGTAATAGAATAGGCCTAGATGAAGTAGAGCATGCCTATGCCACTATTGGCGGGCGTGAATTGCGTCACCGAATGGAGCACTCTCAAGTCGTCGCTTTAGAAGACATTCCCCGCTTTAAAGCACTCGATGTCATCCCTTCGATGCAGCCTACTCACGCTACCAGCGATATGAATATGGCGGAAGACCGCCTTGGTAAAGAAAGACTCAAGGGTGCCTATGCTTGGCGAACGTTTGTTGATCAAGGGAGTCGATTAGCCTCCGGATCAGATTTTCCCATCGAACTTGCGAACCCATTCCATGGACTACATTCAGCGGTCACTCGGCAGAGCCAAAAAAACCAGCCTGTAGAGGGCTGGATTCCTGAGGAATCTCTCAGTATTGAAGAAGCTTTGCGATCTTTTACCATCGATGCTGCATGGGCTGCACATCAAGAGACAGTGCTAGGTGGGCTCGATTCTGGCAAGTGGGCTGACTTTATTCTCATCGATCAGGATATTTTCAAAGTCAGTGGAGAAGAACTTTGGAAGACTCAAGTAAACCAGACGTGGATCGCCGGAGAGCTAGTCTATCAACGCCCATAATCGAGAGTATTTGAAATTTTTACTCTTCTGAAATACTGACGTTGTCAATAAGACGTGCTGATTCCGTGAACATAGCACCAAGAACGGTGATTTCAGAATCGTCATCTGCAGCCAAATCTAACGTTTTACTGTTACTGCAAGTGACGTAGTCTACCGCAAAGCCTGCTCGTTCTATCTGTGCTGTTGCTTCTGCTTCTAACTCAGAAAAAGCGCGATTACCAGATCTAATCTGACTCGCAATCCAGTCAAGAGACTCTTTGAGCACAGTCGCTTTGGGACGCTCATCCTCAGCAATATATCGATTTCTCGAACTCATAGCCAATCCATCCGCTTCCCGATGAATAGGTGCTGAAGTGATCTGAATAGGCATGCAGAGATCTTCAGCCATACGCCGAATAACAGCTAGTTGTTGGTAATCTTTAATACCGAAAATAGCTTCGTCAGGTTGAACAATATTAAATAGTTTACTGACCACTGTAGTCACACCCTCAAAATGCCCAGGGCGACTCGCGCCACAAAGTACATCAGTCATTGTGGGGCATATCACCCTACTTTGTGTATCAAGACCATTAGGGTACATCTCTACATCGTCAGGATGAAAAAGATAATCACATCCAGCTGCTCTTAATTTTTCGCAGTCAGACTCATAGGTACGAGGATATTTATCCCAATCTTCATTAAGCCCAAATTGCAGAGCATTGACAAAAATAGAACAAACAACAATATCATTCGTTTGATTGGCTTGGTGTAATAGCGCTAGATGACCATCATGTAGATTGCCCATAGTCGGCACAAACCCGACCTTTAGACCCTGAAGTCGATCTTGAATCAAATCATCCCTAAGACCATTTACAGTATGGAAAATTTTCATGTTTGGTTACCAAGAATAAATGCGTTAGTGCTCAGCAAAATGATCAGTAGCAAGGTTTTCAAAACGAGTATATTTACCCATAAACATCAATCGGCAGGTGCCAATAGGTCCATTACGCTGCTTACCAATAATAATCTCTGCAGTCCCTTTGTCCGGGCTATCTTCGTTGTAAACTTCATCGCGATAGATAAATGCAATAACGTCTGCATCCTGCTCAATTGCACCAGATTCTCTNAGGTCTGCATTCACTGGCCGTTTATTAGGGCGCTGCTCCACGTTTCGACTGAGCTGAGACAGCGCTATCATTGGGCATTCATATTCTCTGGCAAGCCCTTTGAGTTCTCGCGATATTTGAGAAATCTCTTGCACTCGACCCTCAGCAGAATTGCTACCATTCATCAACTGTAAGTAATCAACCATTATCATTCCAGGCTGGGCTTGCTTGTATAGCGCTTCGGTATCTGCGGGCGTATTCGCGCCGTGCTTTTGATGCCACTCTTGACGTAGTTGCTCTACTCGCTCACGGGTGAACTGTTTGATTCTATTACGCATCTCCAAAGGAGTAATCCCCGCGGAATCATCAATAAACAAAGGTTTATCTTTTAGCCGTTGCGCGGCGCTACTTAAGCGAGGCCAATCATCCTCAACTAAATTACCCGAACGCATACGAGTCTGGTCTATTTTCCCAATTGAGGACAGCATACGTATGATTAGCTGGTTAGCAGGCATTTCAAGAGAGAAAACCAATACTGGGCGATCTTGATTTAAGGTTGCATGCTCGACCATATTCATCGCAAACGCGGTTTTACCCATAGAGGGCCGACCTGCAATGATAACTAAGTCTGACTTTTGCCAGCCTGACGTCATTTTGTCTAAATCGTTAAATCCTGTGCTCAACCCAGTTATGTCAGCATCNTTTTTAAATAATTCATCAAGACGCTCTACTGCTTCTTTGATTAGCGAATTAACTTCTTTAAAACCACCCTTCTTGGGTCGATTTTCAATGATCTCTTGCAGTCGAGTTTCAGCTTCAGCGAGTAATTTTGAGCTATCCCAACCTAGCGGATTGTAACCTTTCCGAACAATATCGCTGGCGGCACCAATTAGTTGACGCACAATTGATCGTTCTAATACTATCTGCGTGTAAGCTTTGATATTCGCCGAGCTTGGCGTGCTGCTTGCTAAATCAACTAAGTATTCAGCGCCGCCTACTGAGGAAAGCTCATTCGAATTCTGCAGAGATTCTGCCAAAGTAATCGGATCAAAAGGTTGATCCTCTGAGGCTAAACGACCCATAGCTGTAAAAATAAGTTGGTGATCCTTACTGTAGAAATCCGTATCAGAGAGTACCTCTGAGATAGAATCAAAGGCATCATTTTTCAACATCAAACCACCAATCACCGCCTGCTCCGCCTCTATGGAGTGGGGCAACGGTTGGCTTATCGTTGGCTCTGCAAATAGTGCTTCATTCATACTAATAAGCTTTAACCTGTGGTTCAAATAGTGAAATTATCTAATCGGAGTCTAACAGTATAAGTAATAAATCACACAAACAAAAACGGCACTGCATCTTATTCAGAAGCCGTGCCGTCTTATCAGTTTTAACTGGGCCCTTATCGGCCTAAATATTATTCCGCTTCTATAACAACGGTGATAGTTTCAGTAATATCTGAATGAAGCTGAACGTCCAGGGTAAACTCACCGAGATGACGCAGAGCACCCTCTGGCAGACTAATCTCATTTTTAGTCACATCACCACCCGCAGCAGCAATCGCTTCTTCAAGTTCACGAGCACCAACAGAACCAAACAGCTTCCCTTCTTCACCGGCAATAGCGGTGATGGTGATAGTACCAATTTCTTTTAGCTTGTCTGCTCGGCTTTGTGAAAGAGCTAGCTTTTCTGCGGCCTGCGCTTCCAAATCTGCGCGACGCAGTTCGAATTCAGCGATATTCTTTTCTGTAGCAAATACAGCTTTGCCCTGAGGGATCAGGTAGTTGCGGCCGAAACCAGATTTAACATTGGCTTTGTCACCGATGTCTCCCAACTTACCCATTTTTTCAAGCAAAATAACTTCCATCGTAAATTCCTCTAAATTTTACCACTCATCTAAAATCAACTTTGATTGTCGTCAGCCAATCTTGTTCTAAAATTCATTACGCTGTCTGCGGCACCCAAAGCACCCAACAACACCATTAACAAAGGGCCAAACAAAAATAGGCCCACATACATTCCTACTAACACCCAAAGATTGCTCTTGTGTTGAACAACACAATGCACAAGAGCTATACCGCCAATCAGTATCGGGATGGAAGCCAAACTCAGCCATAACTGATAGTTACCACCCAATGCTAATCCAATAATAAAAATACCCAAACAAACCAAGCTAAGTTTCGGGCTCAACCTCAACATGTGAAACTCTTCCTGAAATCCTCCAGGATTATAGAGCAGAGCCTGCCACCATCTTGCTAAAACCAAACCTATCACTGTATTAAAAATTACAANCCAGGCAACAAACGCTAAAAAACCATTCCGTGTTAGTGCTAACNTCGTTTGGCCAGTTTGNTCAGATGCGGTTGCTAACATCTCTTCTAATTCGTTCACAAAATCGTTCAAGTCAGCTTGAAAAAATAAACCAGCCAAACACACTAAAACGATCCCACTTACTGTGGCGGCTCCCAGACTGAAATTCCAATCTGCAGTAACTCTGTGCGCGTTAGCAACCAACGCTATATTGATCAGTGCAACACCAGATACAACTGCCATAAATGGACTGGATGCACTGAACATATAACTCAACAGCAGCGGCAGAATGACCCATAGCGATACTAAAGAGCCCTCTGATGCCCCTTTGCGTAAGGTGACCAACCCAATTGTTGATACACTCACAAAAGGCANGAGACTACCGAAAACACCCACTAAACAAGCCTGCAATCGCCCGCGCATAATAAATTCAGCTAGGACTCGCACAGGCTTAATCGATCTCTTTACTTATGACTGTCTGTGTAGGGTAGCAACGCAATGTAACGAGCGCGCTTGATTGCTTCAGACAATTCACGTTGATAACGAGCTTTTGTTCCCGTAATACGACTAGGAACAATCTTACCGCTTTCAGACACATAGCCTTTCAATGTATCCAAATCTTTGTAATCAATCTCAGTTGCCCCTTCCGCGGTGAAACGACAAAATTTTCTTCTACGTACAAACTTGGCCATGATTATTCTCCACCTTCCGCTTCAGGTTGCTCTTCTGCCACCACATCTTTTGCTTTGTCCGCTTCTGGGGCCTCAGCTTCTGGAGCAGCCTCAGCTTCTACGACAGCGGCTTCACTTTTCGCTGCAGCTTCAGCCTCAGCTTTCGCTTTTGCAGCATTGCGACGCTCGCGAGCTTCTTTGTCTGCTTTATCAGCATTTTCTAACTTCATGATGGGCGACTCAGCGGTAATTGCCTCGGTGCGACGAATCACCATGCTACGAATCACAGCATCGTTATATCTGAATGTTGAATTGAGCTCATCAAGTACTTCCTGACCACATTCTATGTTCATAAGAATGTAGTGAGCTTTGTGGATTTTGTTGATGGGNTANGCTAACTGCCGACGACCCCAATCTTCAGACCTATGGACTGTACCATTACCCGCTGCAACAGATGCGGCGTAACGCTCTACCATGCNAGGAACTTGTTCGCTTTGGTCAGGATGGACCAAAAACACGACTTCATAATGACGCATTGTATCTCCTCGTGGATTTAAAAGTCTCCCGCNATGAACACTAGGCCATGCAGTAAGACAAGGAGTGCCGAGAAGAGATCTTCCCGACCCTATAAAGCGCGCTATTGTAGTGACTTGGCCTCTCGGTTGCAACTGACTTTTTGAAAGGTTTTATCAGGCCAATCAGCGACTAGACGTTTGGTTGCTAAATCGCCTGATCAAGCTCCACACAGACACTATGTTAGTTTCCGGTTTCTTCAAAATAATAGTAATAGCGACTTCTTCTGAAGCAACCAGTAAATAGAAAAGAATAACCAACCTAAACCAAGTATCTGCATCAACCAAAATCAAGAGATAGTAGGCTGGAGCAATAAGGAGTGCAGCTATTTTCGCGCCGAGGGTATGATAGCTAGGATATTCACCAAACTTTATCGCAGAGGCAATTAGAGGCACCAGAAAAGAGAGCGTCGCTAACAACAAGAATAGTGCTTGGTGAGAAAAAATTGTAGGCCATATTTGGTACAACCCAAAGATCATAGAAGCGTATGTCAAAGTATCAGCCCAGCTGTCTAGCTTGGCCCCTAGCTCACTCACCTGATCTAACTTACGAGCTAAATAGCCGTCGAGCATATCACTGATGAGCGATACACCTAACACCATTAGAAAATAATTGGCTAGACCCTCTAGCGCTATCCAAATGAGCACTGGCACGAGGAT
>JGI26260J51721_1000365_pt1 | contig 19871 bp, 20 predicted proteins | sample SaaInlV_120m_DNA_4_FD_51721 | JGI IMG/M metagenome (IMG submission 51721)
AACTGAGTTACATGAGGCACATTGAGCCAACAGCGGCTCATATTGTCAGCGGTGACCCTCTGAATTTTTGACATCGGTTCAACACGAACATCGCCGAACTTACTCCAGTCAACTTTGGGCGCNGCGGGAACACCTTCCCCACCAGCAGTTCCGCCGGATTGCAGCGCTTTTTTGACGTAATTATGTAAATCGTCTTTGAGTATCCGTCCTCGTGTCCCCGTAGCCGACACTTTGGTGAGGTCTACACCAAGTTCTCGGGCTAACTTTCGAACTGCTGGGCCCGCGTATACAGCACCCCCTGCTCCCGCTGGAGCTGCAGTGGTCTGAGCCGGAGCGACTGGCGCTGTAGGCGCAGGAGAAGAGCTAACCGAATCTTCTTTTACAGAAGCTGAAGCCACTGAGGTTGGAGCAACAGCTTTTGGCTGCACCAACATATCAATCAGCTTGTCACCTTGAGAGATATTGGCACCGATAGCTACATGAATTGCCAAGACTTTACCGTCCGATTCAACAGGCACTTCCAGCGAAGCCTTATCCGACTCAGCAACACAGATCGTGTCACCTTCGGAAACTTCATCACCAACAGCCAAATTGACTTCAATCACTTCAGCGGTTTCCGAGCCGAGATCCGGAACTAGGAAGCTTTCTTCTGTTGGCTCACTGGCCACAGGTTCTACTGATACTGCTTCAGCCGCTGGCCCCTCTTGAGAAGTAACAGATGCGCTTTGCTGAACTGGCTGAGTTGCAGAGGTAATTTCTAACTCAATGAGAGCGTCGCCCTGACTGACTTCCTGATCAACCGCGACGGCGATAGATTTGACTAGGCCATCAGCTTCAGCGGGAATTTCAAGAGATGCCTTGTCTGATTCTGCAACACAAATACTGTCGCCCTCGGAAATTTGATCACCGACAGCAACAAGCACTTCAATTATTTCAGCTGTATCGGAGCCAATATCTGGAACCTGATAGGCAACTACCGAGCTTTCTGTTAACTGAGGCTGGACTGGCACATCCTCAACCGGGCTATCTTCAACTGCTTCAGCGGTGGGGGTATCCGCCACGGATTCCTCCGCAACAGCCGTTTCTGAAACCAAATCGGCAATTAAATCACCCTCAGATAATTCGTCTCCAACCTGAACATGCAACTTTGCAACTGCACCAGCCATGGGAGCTGGGACCTCCATTGAGGCCTTATCAGATTCGAGAACTATGACAGATTGCTCTTCAGAGATTTGCTCTCCTTCAGCAACCAAAATCTCAATTACTTCAGCGGCGTCAGCACCAATGTCTGGAACGCGAATTTGTGTGGTAGACACTTAGATAATCTCCTTGATCACGCTCAGACAGTTGTAGGATTAGGTTTTTCAGGATCAATTCCATATTTGGAAATTGCCTGGCTAACAGTTGCAGCTTCTACCTTGCCCTCTTCCATCAATGCTGAAAGTGCATTCACAACAATATAGCGACTATCTACTTCGAAGAACTCGCGCAATTTTTCGCGAGTATCACTCCGACCAAAGCCGTCTGTACCCAAAACTCGATAGGTGCCTTCCACAAAGGGTCTCAACTGCTCGCAATGAGCATGAATATAATCAGTTGCGATTACACGTGGGCCCTCATAAGGAGCCATTACTGAAGTGAGATATGGAACCCTAGGCTCTTGCTCGGGATGCAAGGTATTCCAACGCTCGCAATCTTTTGCCTCTCGATAAACTTCATTGACGGAGGGGACACTCCACACGTCAGAATCAATGCCCCAGTCCTCTTTAAGCATTTTTGCTGCGGTACGAACTTCGGTCAAAATAGTACCGGAACCCATCAGCTGAACACGAGCACCCTTATCTTTTTCGCCTGACTCAAGCAGATACAAGCCTTTGATAATGCCTTCTTCAGCGCCCTCTGGCATGGCGGGATGATGGTAATTCTCGTTCATGGTGGTGAGATAGTAGAAGCAGTTCTCACCTTTGCCATACATGCGCTCGATACCATCCTGAATGATGACCGCCAGCTCAAAACTAAAGGTAGGATCGTAAGATCGACAATTAGGGATAGTGGCTGCCATTACATGAGAATGGCCATCCTGATGCTGCAGCCCCTCACCGTTNAGAGTCGTTCTACCAGCCGTCGCCCCAATTAAAAAGCCTCGAGCCTGCAGATCACCACCAGCCCAGGCCAAATCGCCGATACGCTGAAAGCCGAACATGGAGTAATAGATATAAAAAGGAACCATTGAGTATTTGCTGTGACTNTATGAAGTCGCACAGGCAAGCCAGGATGACATTGCNCCNGCCTCATTAATTCCCTCTTCAAGTATCTGACCACTGTCGGATTCTTTGTAATACATGATCTGATCAGAATCTACCGGAGTGTACTTCTGTCCAACCGGAGAATAGATACCCAATTGGCGGAACATGCCTTCCATTCCGAAGGTACGAGCTTCGTCCGGCACAATAGGAACAATGCGCTGACCGATAGCCTTGTCTTTGGCTAAGTTGCTCAGAATTCTCACAAAAGCCATAGTCGTAGAGATTTCTCTTTTGCCCGTGTCCTCCATCTGTTTTTCGAAGGCGTCAAGTTTGGGCGTCTCAAGCAGTTCCACTTCGGAATGACGGGATGGCAAGTAGCCGCCCAACTCATTCCGTCGTTCATGCAGATACCGAATCTCTGGACTGTCCTCAGGCGGCCGNTAAAAAGGCACATTGGCAATATCATCATCATCAATTGGTAGCCCGAANCGATCGCGNAAAGCTTTTAGCCCATCGACGTCGAGCTTCTTCAGTGAGTGAGTATCATTAGCCGCCTGNCCNGCTGACCCCATTCCGTAACCTTTAACGGTCTTCGCCAAAATAACCGTTGGCTGGTCTTTNTTATTTACCGCNGCGTGATATGCGGCGTAGATTTTATAGGGGTCGTGTCCGCCGCGATTCAATCGGGCGATATCGTCATCGGACAGATGTTCGACCATCTTGCCCAATTCAGGGTCTTTGCCGAACAGGTGTTCGCGAACGTAGCCGCCGCCGTTGTTTTTAAAGTTCTGGTATTCCCCGTCAACACACTCATCGAGAAACTTTTGTAGCTTTCCTTTTTCATCAACCTGGAAGAGTGGATCCCAGTGGCGACCCCAGATCACTTTGATCACGTTCCAGCCGGCTCCACGGAATACTCCTTCGAGCTCTTGAATAATCTTGCCGTTGCCACGCACCGGCCCATCGAGACGCTGCAGATTACAGTTCACAACAAAAATCAGGTTATTCAGTTTTTCGCGGCCAGCCAGTGCAATTGCACCTAAGGATTCAGGCTCGTCGGTTTCACCATCACCCAAAAAGGCCCAGATCTTACGATCGCTCTGATCGACTAATCCTCTTTGATGCTGGTACTTCATTACGTGCGCCAGATAGATCGCCATGATTGGCCCAAGCCCCATAGATACCGTAGGGAATTGCCAATACTCTGGCATTAACCAGGGGTGCGGATAGGAGGACAAACCTTTGCCATCTACTTCACGTCTGAAATTGATGAGCTCGTCTTCTGATAAGCGGCCTTCCAAATATGAACGTGCATACATTCCGGGAGAGGTATGTCCCTGAAAAAAGATTAGGTCGCCGCCGCTCGGATGATCTGGGCCGCGGAAAAAGTGATTCAAGCCAATTTCATATAGTGTGGCCGAAGAAGCAAAAGATGAGATGTGCCCGCCAAGACTGCTGTCGTCAGTATTGGTGCGGGTCACCATGGCGAGAGCATTCCAGCGGATCAGAGAACGAATTTTACGCTCAGTAAAAAGGTCACCCGCCATAGGTTGCTCTTCACTTACTGGGATAGTGTTTCTATAAGGAGTTGTGACAACAGATTGGGTCTTCACACCCTTGTCGCTGGCAAATGAGGTCAACTCTCCCAGCAAATCCGCTGCACTTTGTTTTCCTGAATTTTTTATGAAGGATTCAAGAGCGTCTTTCCACTCTTCTAACTCTAGATTATCTAGATCTTGCGACACAAAGTGCTCCTCAGATAGATTTTGATCTTGGAGTACGGTTTAAGAAGCTTGAGCTTCACCGACTGTCACTCCAATGGGTGGCGAGATTTTATATTATCTAGCCAATAAATTCATGTAATTATATTACATTTTATATCGTANTTATCTAATTTTACTACATTTTACAAATATTAAGGGGTAGAAATTAGACTTAGCTATAAATCCACCCGCAATCGAATGATATTCGAATTAATTGTGAAGAGCAGATAAATTACATGATAAATCCGGAACTATCCGGTAGCGTCTCACTCTCTATCTGAAGAATAACTTAGTAGGAAACAAATCTTGATTCGGTCGTGCAGAGTAGTTAGAAGAGTGGTTTTCATTCTGTGTCTGCTCTCAGCGCAATTCAGCAGTGCACAGAGCTCTGATATCAGGCTACCTAGCTTGGGCGAAGGCAATGCCTCTGGTATTAGTCTGGAGCTGGAAAAAGAGCTGGGAGCGTCCTGGCTGAGATCCTACTATAGACAAACCCCTCTCAACCGAGACTATTTACTTCAAGACTACATCGAGAACTTGGTAGCGCGCCTTAAGCCATACGGACTAACCGATTACGCACTGTTACAGGTACTGGTCGTTGACAACCCTACGATGAACGCCTTTGCCGTTCCTGGAGGAGTCATAGGCATTCACAGCGGTCTCTTATTACACGCAGATAGCGAGGACGAAGTCGCATCAGTAATTGCCCATGAAATGGCACATATAAGTCAACGCCACTTCGCGCGCTCTGTCGCTCAGGCGGGCACGTCTGGCATCGCTACTATGGCAGGCTTGCTTGCCGCCATAGTGCTTGGCGCCACGGCAGGTGGAGATGCCTCTCTTGCAATGCTGGCGATAACTCAAGGAGCAAGCCTCGAATCACAACTGCGCTATAGCCGTCAGAATGAGACCGAATCAGATCGTATTGGACAACAAACACTGGTGAAAGCAGGATTCGATCCAGCTGCAACTGCACGCATGTTTGAAAAGATGTTGGCAGCGACTCGATACACTGGAGACCTTGCTCCTGAGTACCTGCTTAGTCACCCTCTTCCACAATCCAGAGTTATTGATGCACAAACCCGCTCAACCCAATATCCAACGCGGATTTATCCAAACAACCCGCAGTACCAACTGCTCGCCACCCGCGTAAAAGTAGCTAATGCGGAAACATCTGAAATTGCAGTAAGAAATTTCGGTAATGCCTACCATCAGGCGCCGAACTCCAATCTTGCCAAGTACGCGTACGCACTGTCATTGCAGGGAGTACGACGCCTCGATGAAGCCTTTGCACTAACGGAAGAGTTACTAGTCGCTAGCCCAGACAATTTGGTTTTTCAGAGTCTATATCTAGAGCTACTTTTAGATTCTGACAGGGCCGGAATAGCGCTGGAATACTTGCAGTCTCTGCCCAGCACGCAGTCAGAAAATCATGTATTGAGAATGCAGCTGGCCGAAACCTACAACCGNCTCAATGAGTTTGAACAGTCGGCTGAAGTTCTTGAGCAGCAAACTGGAAGAAGACCTTCGGACCCCATCATCTGGTATGAGCTGGCAGAGTCCTATGGGTTAGCAGGAGATATCTACAACCTGCATTTGGCACGATCCAAATACTTCGAGCTCGTTGGCAGCTTTAATCAGTCCATGCAACACATACGACTGGCGAAAAGAGAGCTCGGTAACAACCCTATCGAGCAAGCAGTGCTTGATCAACGCATTCGTCGTATAGCCGAACTACAGTCTCAGGAAATGGATTTGTGAATTTAGGCTGAATACTCTCCTGACAGCATTCAAATCAACTTAGGAAAGTTGACTCTGGCGAAAGTCCAACATGCGTTGCAAAGATTTACGCGCTCCAACAGCATCCTTCTCTGGCACAAATATCTCATTCTCTTGCCCTGGCTCAAATACTCGAGCGAGTTGCTCAAGAGTGTTCATAGCCATCCAGGGACAATTCGCGCAGGATCGGCAGGTAGCACCCTGCCCGGCCGTGGGTGCAATAATAAGCTCCTTGTCTGGAACCGCCTGCTGCATCTTGTAGAAAATACCTTGGTCCGTGGCCACAATCAGCTGGGAGTTTGGTAAAGTTTTTGCGGCTTCGATGAGCTGTGATGTTGAACCCACGGCATCAGCCAAAGCTATTACGGATTCCGGTGATTCTGGATGAACCAGTACCGCAGCATCTGGGTAAACCCCTTTGGCTTCCTGAATCCGGAGACTCTTAAACTCTTCATGGACTATGCAGCTTCCATCCCACATAACCATGTCAGCCCCAGTTTGCTTTTCAACGTAGCTGCCCAGATACCTATCAGGTGCCCAGAGTATTTTTTTGTCTTGCGAATCTAGATATTCTACAAGATCCACCGCGATACTGGACGTGACCACCCAATCAGCTCGAGCTTTCACAGCCGCAGAGGTATTGGCATAAACAACCACCTCGCGGTCAGGGTGTTGATCGCAAAAAGCTGAGAACTCATCCGCAGGGCATCCTATGTCGAGAGAACATGTCGCTTCTAGCGTTGGCATAAGCACTCGCTTATCCGGCCCTAATATCTTGGCGGTTTCGCCCATAAACTTGACGCCACAAATCACCAAAGTTTCCGCACTGGACTCTGCGCCAAAACGAGCCATCTCCAAAGAGTCTGAGACACAGCCGCCAGTTTCCTCAGCCAAAGCCTGAACCACCGGATCGGTGTAGTAGTGAGCTATTAAAGAGGCATTCTTCGTGACTAGCTGTTCTTTAATATCTCGAATATATTGGTCTCGAGCTTGTTCGGACAGAGGATTGGCTTGCTCTCGCAAGGCCAAGGCAGAAGTAAGAGCCTCAGATAAAGGCTGGGTTGTTGCTGTCATAGGTAATCAGGATATTCAATGAACCGACAGCATAGTTGGGCGATCAGAAATCGCAAGTTTGATAACCGATATTTACACATCAATTAGAGGAATAGTACTTCCCGAAACCCAATATCTCTGCCGCTAAAATACCTCTAAGAATCGACTTGTTTTTTGAACTTTATGCATTACCATACACGCCTCCTTTTTTGGGGCCGTTAGCTCAGTTGGTAGAGCAGTTGGCTTTTAACCAATTGGTCGCTGGTTCGAATCCAGCACGGCCCACCAAATTAAAAAACCCCGCTTCGTGCGGGGTTTTTTAATTGTGCGAGCCCCTAAGTTCAATTACTCGATATCGGGTTGGATCTTGCACGCCAGCAGCTCTAAATCCTTCTTGTCGCAACCGGCAGCTATCGCATTTTCCGCAAGCAACTCCCTCTGAATCGGCCTGGTAACAGGAGACAGTTTTTTGGTAGTCGACTCCTAACTCGAGACCCAACTTGATGATCTCTGCCTTAGTCAAATCCACCAGCGGTGTCTCAATACGGATGCTCTCTCCTTCAACGCCTTCTTTGGTGGCTAGATCGGCCATTTGCTGAAAGGCAGCGATATATTCAGGACGGCAATCTGGGTAGCCGGAATAATCCACCGCATTGACACCAATAAAGATGCTGTGAGCACCCAATACCTCCGCGTAGCCCATAGCGATGCTCAAAAATACGGTGTTACGCGCTGGTACATAGGTTACCGGGATGCCGTCAGATGCGACTTCGGGAACATCAATCTCTTCATCGGTAAGGGCGGAGCCACCGATGGCTCGTAAATCAAGAGAAATTACTTTGTGATCCTTGGCACCCATATCTTTGCTTAACTTTAGAGCGGCTTTCAGTTCAGATTGATGTCTTTGACCATAATTGAAAGAGAGGGCATAAACTTCAAACCCAGCAGCTAGTGCCTTGGCTAACAAAGTTGTTGAATCGAGTCCTCCAGAAAAAAGGACCACTGCCTTGCTAGTACTTCCCGTCATCGACCCTTCTCATCTGCCCACAATGATTTGTGGAGCTGGGTCTGAAACCGGACGGGCAATTTATCATTGAGTATCTTCTCAGCCAGAGCTGTCTCATCCATTTCACCAAAGACCGGAGAAAACAAAACCGCTGCGACTCGCTCCGCAAGCTGATATTCAATCAGCTTGCTTTTACACCACTGATAATCATCTTCGGTTTCGATAACAAACTTCAGCTCGTCAATTGGTTTTAGCGCAGAGATATTTTCATAAAGATTACGATGGCACTCGCCCGAAGAAGGAGTTTTTAAATCCATAATTACACTAACTCTCGGATCGACATCAGTAATGGGCATGGCCCCGCTTGTCTCCAGACTTACATCAAAGCCTCGATCAGACAGCTCTTTCAATAGAGACAGGCACTCTGGTTGAGCTAAAGGCTCTCCTCCAGTGACGGTGACATAAGGAGTCGAATAAGCTTCAGTTTGCTCAAGGATGGCGGAAATATCCGTCTTGGTACCACCTTCGAAAGCATAGGCGGTATCACAATAAACGCACCGAAGTGGGCAGCCTGTAAGACGGATAAATACCGTGGGCAAACCAACTCGCGAAGATTCACCCTGCAAAGAATAAAATATTTCCGTGATACGAACCTGACTAGTCATGCGTTTAGTGCAGGTTGTCTAAATTTGTTGCTGGCTGAATTCTTCCAACAATTCAGAGGCTCGGGCTCCAACATCACCGCCCAGCTGCTCGGCTTCTAACAATAAAGTTTCTGCCTGCTGCTGATCATTGAGCTTGATATAAACCTCAGCCAACTTGTTCAGCGCTTCTCCATATCGGCGATGATTTTTAAAACCATTCACCAAACCGGTGAAGGCTTCACGAGCTTCTTCGTTCTCGTCGGCGACCCAATGAGTTTGGCCAACCCAATAATAGGCATCACCCACCACGGGGTCGGTTGGGTAATCGCCTATTAGTTGCCTAAAGCCTTCCAGAGCACCTTCCCGGTCCCCTGCCCTCATTTTATCCAAGGCAGCACGATATTGATCTGCTGCGGTCTCGCTGTCGATCTGAGGAGGAGCAATTTCGGTCGATGGAGTATTGGTAGTATCCGCAGGTCCGGAGGCCTGACTCGGCCCGGCAGCAGGAACTGAATTTAAACCGAGGATACGAGCATCCAGATTGGCGTAATCAGTGGCCTGCCGCGACTGCAGTCTCTGAATCTCATAATTCGATTCTTCGATCAGACCTCGAAGCAATGAAACTTCAGTTCTGAGAGTCTGCAGCTCTAGGTAGAGCGCGATTGTTGCTGATTGCTCCTGCTCCTGTGCTTGCTGTTCAGCTTGAAGCTGAGCTGGGGAGCCTGGACCAATGGAACGATCTTCCACAGGCGCCTGTGCCCAAATCAATGGAGCACAACTCAAAAACAAAAAAACCACGCCGGCGGGCGCCGACGTGGTTCGGTCAAATCTCATTTTGGCTATTTAATCTCGACGCGTCGATTCTGTGACCAAACACGATCTCCGGTGCCATTGACGGCTGGTCGCTCTTCACCATAGCTAATGGTTTCAAGACGGCTTGCGCTCACACCCTGGAGTACCAAGAAGTCACTAACGGCATTGGCACGACGCTCACCTAGTGCGATGTTGTACTCGCGAGAACCACGCTCATCAGCATGACCTTCCAAACGAACGTTTCCAGTGCTAGTGCGCAAAGCTGCAGCGATTCGAGTCAGGGCCGCACGACTCTGAGGAGTCAGGGTGGACTGATCAAAGCCGAAGTACAAAACGACATCATCTTCGGCAACCATTGCACCACCATTTGCCATGGAAGTACCACCGATATAGGTTTGGTCATCTCTGAGGGTAGGCGTTGTAGGAACAGTCTCAACAACCACTGGTTCCGCAACTGCTGGAGCAGAAGCATCATCCGCCATGCCACCTTCGTCATCCATTGTGGAAGTAGACTGACATGCCGCGAGGAAAACGGCGAGCATGCCGATAATTAGAATATGCAATTTAGCTTTCATGGTAGTGGTTTCCCGTATTTAAATTGGTGGTTACTAAAAAGGCGACCAAGCCGGTTCTCTCACACCTTCTGACGAAGATGCAGGAAGATTATATTTCACACCTGCGTCAAGTGATACAGCCGCAAGAATACTCTTTCCATCTAGTTTCGTAGCATACATTACCAAAGCACCATTTGGCGAGATGGTTGGCGACTCATCTAGGTTAGTTTTTGTGACGATGATCAAAGTATCGTCCGTTAAATCCTGAACTGCGATGTGATCACTGCCATTATTTCGATGAATCATAACCAGAAATCGCCCATCAGCGGACAAACGAGGCCGAGTATTGTAGTCCCCAACGTAGGTCAGACGAGCGATGCGGCCCGTCTGTAAATCCAGCTCGTAAATCTGAGGACGACCACCACGATTGGAGGTAAATATCAGGGCTTCTCCGTCCGCCGTCCAGTTTGGCTCTGTATCAATAGCGAAATGGTCCGTTAAACGAGTAAATTCATTGGTAATCAGATCAAGCATATACAACTCAGGATTACCGTCCTTACTCAATACCATCGCCAGCTTTGTGCCATCGGGCGAAAAAGCAGGGGCTCCGTTGATATCCTCAAAATTGGTTAGCTGGCGTCGCTCTCCCGTAGCAAGATTTTGCATAAATATGGCGGATCGAGTCGTCTCGAAGGAGACATAGGCAATCTCTTCACCATTGGGCGACCAGGCTGGAGACATAATAGGCGCTTCTGATTCGACTAATAACTGCTCTCTGGCGCCATCCTGGTCGGCCAGCATAAGGCGATATCTGCGNTCCCCTTCATCGCTTAATGCATCTGCGACATAAAGAATACGAGATCGGGCAATACCGGGGATCCCCGTTATTTGCTCATAGGCAAGATCGCTAATTCGATGCGACACATCCCTGCCATCATCTCTTCCCGCTGTTACCCTTCGCCCCATTATCTGCCTACCACTGGGTACATCGTATAGCTCGATATCTGCCAGCATTTGCCCGCCAGATATAGTGGCACCGCCAACCAAAAGATAGTCAGCACCCAAAACACGCCAATCCCTGAAGTTGATCTCGTCTCCAGGCGAAGGAAAGCTCAACATATTCTGGGGGGGAATAACGTCAAAAAGCCCGCTGAGCCTTAGATCATTGGCAATAATCTGATCAAAAGCAGATGGCGCAATACCACTACCGTCCCAATTAAATGGGACAACCGCGATTCGAGTCTGCTGATCAACTCCTGAAATCACTTCAATGGTGAGCTCTGCTCTGACCTGATTTGTCAGCAGGATTAAGCAGAAAGCGAGAAATAGAGGTGATAGTTTGCTCAACATCAAAGTCGCAGATCCTGTGGGTTAAAAATAAATACAAATTGTCGAAATTGTTCGTCAAATAATTCCGGGCTAAGTTCCGTTAACCTGGTATAGGGTTCAGCTTTGCGAACCGCCTGAAGCGCTGAGCGATCAAAGGCTTCATCGCCACTACTTTCTACCACATCTACAGACACCACTCTTCCTGTGGGTACAAGATTTACGCGAAGTTTAACAATCATGCCACTTCGCGCACTGGGTGGCCGACTCCAGCTGTTGCCAACACGTTCGCTAATCCATGCTGCATAGGACATTACCGTCTGCTGGTTCTCAATATCTTCCAAGGCACCCATTTCCGCGTTCAGCTGGGCGGCCAAATCAGCCTGGCGCTGCAATAGCTCTTCCCGCTCCCTCTCTGCCTGTGCTTCAGCTTCTGCTGTCGCAGTGTCAACGGGGTCCTCAACTTCAGGCTCTTCGACAACAGGCTCAGGTTCGACCTCTGCCTGCTCCGTCGGCATCTCTATCCGATCGGGGGGCGCAACCTCCGCCACCGGCGGTGCCTGAGTTAAATCAATAATTCTTTGCTGAGGTGCTGGCTCCGGAGGCATTAAATCCTCGAGGGAAACCAATTGAGCCAAAACAATTCCACGATCGGGAAGCTGTCTTATCTCGCTGGTTGCGGGAGCAAAAAACAGAATGGCCACCAATAACGCCGCGTGAAGCACGACACTGGCTGAGGTTGCCACCAGATAGTCGTAGCGGTCTGCTGCTACCAAAATTAATTCCCCAGTACCGGAGGCTCTGTTACCAGCCCCACTCGCACTGTTCCTGCATTTTGCAGGCGCGTCATTAGGCCGACAACTTCACCATAGGGAACACGTCGATCTCCCCAGACGAGAATTGCGGTCTCAGGCTTCTCTGCCAGTACTTTAGAAATAACATCTGCTATTTCCTCAATACTGCGCGGTTCATCTGGATTTTCGAGCAAGTCTATATACAGGCTGCCGTCTTCCTTTATCGAGACCAGAATAGGTTGTTCAGCGCTTTCCTCCATAGGCTCAGAGGGCGCCTGCGGCAGCTCAACTTCCACGCCCTGCATTAGCAAGGGTGCGGTGATCATAAAAACGACCAAAAGGACCAACATCACATCAATGTAGGGAACCACATTGATCTCTGCGACTAGCCTGCGCTTTCTACCTCCGGGAACTTGCATGGAATGCCCTGGAATTCCCTATTTACTCGGCACGCTGTGACTAAGCACTGCGGCGAACTCTTCGGCAAAGGTACTGTAAGTATTGAGTAGCGAATCAACCTTGGCGGCATAACGGTTATAAGCCAGAACTGCCGGTATCGCCGCAAACAGCCCCATAGCCGTTGCCACGAGCGCTTCCGAGATGCCCGGGGCAACCGTTGCAAGAGTGGCCTGATGCACCGCGGCAAGGCCTCGGAAGGAATTCATAATCCCCCATACGGTGCCAAACAAACCAATATAAGGGCTTACCGAGGCTACACTCGCCAAAAAAGGGAGATGCCGCTCTAGGCTGCTCATCTCGTGGCTAATGGATATACGCATTGATCGCTGAATACCCTCGGTAATCATCTGGTGGCTATAGCCCTCTTTTTTTCGGAGGCGGTTAAACTCTTTGAATCCAGCACGGAAGGTAGCCTCAAGACCCAGTAGAGGTTTTCCATCTGCTAATCTTTCTGCTCCGTCGGCGTAGACCTGACGAAGGTCGAGACCAGACCAAAAATTCTCTTCAAACTGTTCTGCTTCTTTGGTGGCTCGACTCAGGCTAAGACCTCTTTGAATGATCACCACCCAAGACATTACCGAGAGCATAACCAATATCGCCATAATGGCTTGCACCACTAGGCTGGCATCCACTATGAGCGACCAAATTGAGAGCGTTTCTTCCACCTATTCCATCCTTATATTTGTCTTATATTTCAGTATATTAGATCAATTATCTTGAATCTTAGTTAGCATTTCTGTGGGGATTCTCATGGGCTTTAAATTAGCGCCAGACACACAGGCAATGACTATTTTTGAACTGCACAGAATGCTATCACCTCGATAAACTTTCTGCGCGATATCCNTGCTTGCACCACGGCAATGTAATAGTTCGGCCGTAACTAATAATTGATCATCCAAGCGCGCCGGAGCGCTATATTCAATTTCTACTGACTTCACAACAAACTGAAAGCTTTCTCGATTCGCACCAGCCTTATCAAATCCCAGAGACCTCAACCATTCGGTTCGAGCACGTTCCATAAACTTCAGGTAGTTGACGTAGAAGACAATGCCTCCTGCATCAGTATCTTCGATGTAGACCCTTACCGGCAGAGAAAATTCCACTAGGAAGGCTCCGATTCGCTCAGCAAGTCTGATTGCGGCGGGATTTTTCCGTAATGCTGATAGGCTTGTTTGGTCGCGACCCGCCCTCTAGGCGTGCGAACCAGATAACCGCGCTGAATCAGATAAGGTTCGATAACATCTTCCAGCGTGCCGCGCTCTTCACTGAGAATGGCAGCAAGATTGTCAATGCCGACAGGACCTCCATCAAACTGCTCTATCAAGGTTGTCATTAGACGGCGATCGAGGTGATCGAAGCCCTTGGCATCCACTTGNAGCATTTTTAAGGCGTCATCAGCTACTGAGGCGGTAACCTTGCCGTCTGATTTCATCTCAGCAAAGTCGCGAACCCGTCGCAATAGGCGATTCGCAATCCGAGGTGTACCACGGGCTCGCCGAGCAACTTCATGACAGCCCTCATCATCAGCATCAAAACCCAGCAAATTGGCGGATCGAGTGACGATTTGAGTGAGCTCTGCTTCAGAGTAGAACTCCAATCTCTGNACTATGCCAAAGCGATCTCTGAGGGGTGAAGTCATCATTCCAGCGCGAGTTGTTGCGCCGACCAAGGTAAATGGTGGCAGATCAATCTTGATTGACCGGGCAGCTGGCCCTTCGCCAATCATGATATCCAGCTCAAAATCTTCCATAGCTGGGTAAAGCACTTCTTCCACCACCGGGCTCAGACGATGAATCTCGTCAACAAAGAGCACGTCTCCTGGTTCGAGATTAGTCATGATAGCGGCCAGATCACCGGCCTTTTCTAAAACTGGCCCTGAAGTCGAACGCAGATTTACCCCCATCTCCAGAGCAATAATATTAGCGAGGGTAGTCTTACCTAGACCTGGCGGCCCAAATATCAGGGTGTGATCAAGCGGCTCATTTCGATTGCGGGCAGCACCAATAAATATCTCCATCTGCTCGCACACACTGGGCTGGCCAATATAGTCAGCCAATGTCTGCGGGCGCACAGCTCGATCAAGCTTCTCTTCTGGAGATAAGACTTCGGCTGACAGAATGCGATCTTCTTCAATCATACTGCTCTCCGCTCTCTGTTCTCTTGCCACTCTCGTCTCATGTTCAGCCTACACCTGCGATCGCAGAGCCGCACGAACCATGTCTTCGACACTGTCACAGTCGCTGGAAACCNACTGCAACATTCTTTTTGCATCGGCGCTCTTATAGCCTAGCGTGGTCAGAGCCTGCAGCGCCTCTTCTTGCTGCTGATTAGCCATTGGAGCATCTACCGCAGGCGCCTGTCCCTCGAGCACAGCACCAAAATCTAACTGGCCGAGGCGATCTTTTAGCTCAATCACCAAGCGCTCAGCGGTCTTTTTACCTATGCCCGGAATTTTTACCAATACCGCAACCTGATCATCGCGAATGGCCGCAANCAATTGCGGGAGGTCCATTGCTGAAAGGATAGCCTGAGCCACCTTTGGACCAATTCCAGATATACGGATAAGCTCGCGAAACATTAGCCTTTCGTCTTTGTCGCGAAACCCAAATAGCTGCTGAACATCTTCACGCACTACCAGGTGACACCAGACGCTGACCTGATCGCCAAGCTCNCCTATTTCAAACCAGGCAGGCATNGTTAAAGATATCTCGTACCCTACTCCCCCGGCCTCNACCAACACTTCGTTGCTGGTTTTATCCTTTAGTACGCCACTAATATGGCCAATCACTTATATTCCTCTCTCAGGGTTATCGCCCTTTTATGACTGTCGCAGTATCTCATCAGCCTCGCACTCTAATATCGAGCGAATGGTGATAGTGACAAATGGCAATAGCCAAGGCGTCAGCCGCATCNTCACTTGGCTCGGCAGATAATTTNAGCAGTTTGGTCACCATATATTGAATTTGTGCCTTATCTGCGGCTCCAGAGCCCGCTACGGTCTGCTTAACCANCCGTGCTGCATACTCCTCCACCTTTAAACCCTTTACCACTCCGGCGGTAATTGCCGCCCCACGAGCCTGCCCCAGCTTTAGTGCGGACGAGGGGTTTTTTGCCATAAAAACTTCTTCTACCGCCATCAAGTCTGGTTTGTGCTCGTCAATCAGTTCTTGCACCGATTGAAAGATGATTCCGAGACGCTCTGGCACTGACTTGGGTTTTAATCGGATAACTCCACTTGTCAGATAGCTAATGCGCTGTCCCTGTATTTCGATAATGCCAAAACCAGTCTTAAGAGAGCCAGGATCGATACCTAGAATGCGCAAAGTTTGCAAAAATTAACCGCCTTAGCGTATATCGTTGAGTGATTGATCCATGTCTTCGAGACGACCGTCCAACATCTCTTGCACTGCCTGAGCTTCTTCCATCACTTCGGCTCCTCCAGTTATAGCCGTAAGGGGGCTTGCGCTAATTTCCGGTTCCCTTTCAACTCTGGGAGGTGGTGGCGGCGGTGCGTCCATTAAATTTGTATCGGAAACTTCAATAATTTCTGCACCGCCCTCGGTTGGCAGTTGATCAGTAAAGTGCCAGTTCCCGGCTTCATCCTGATATCGATAGAGAGTTTGATTTGCGGCGGGCTCGTCTGAGCCTGAACCAAGATTGATATCTGGCATCGATANCGAGGGTTTATCGAAGTTGAACATATCNAGAGTAAAGATCGGAGTGCCATTCGGACCGGGAATAAAAAAGGGTGCGGCAATTGCGATTACCACAATGGCGATCATAAAACGGATAAACATGGAGAGCTCCGAGTGCCGATGTTTTAGTTGTGCCTCAGTTTATCTGGTTTACGACGCTAATTCACAGCTTAAAAGCCTGTCAGACTCGGGTGCGACCAAGGTTTATTTAAGAAGAATAAGCCTCGTCGGGAATATCCGCATTGGTATAAACATTTTGCACATCATCCAGGTCCTCAAGCATCTCGATAAGGCCGAGAGCGGATTTGGCGTTATCCAGATCTAAAGGAACTGTTGTTGCCGGAATCATTGCGATCTCTGCGTTGTCTGGTTCGAGCCCCGAAGCCTGTAATCCCTCTTTTACAACCTGAAAATCTTCCCAGGGCGTCATCACATCGATCGAGCCGTCTTCATTTTCGACGACATCATCAGCACCAACTTCAAGCGCTACATCCATGATGGCTTCTTCATCACTACCTGGAGCAAAGGTGATGGTTCCTTTTTTCTCAAACAAGTACGCAACGGAACCATCGGTTCCCAGATTGCCTCCACGCTTGGTAAAGGCATGGCGCACCTCAGCTACAGTTCTATTGCGGTTATCTGTCAGACACTCCACCAGTACTGCCACACCACTTGGCCCGTAGCCTTCATAGCTAAGCTCTTCGTAGTCTTCGCCCTCACCCTGACCGCTGCCTCGTGCCACAGCCTTATCAATGGTGTCTTTTTTCATATTGGCAGCAAGNGCCTTGTCGATTACCCCCCTTAAAGCCGGGTTATCGTCTGGGTTAGGTCCTTTTTTTGCCGCGACCGTTAGCTCACGAATAATTTTGGTGAAAACCTTTCCACGCTTGGCATCTACTGCGGCCTTTTTGTGCTTGATGTTGGCCCATTTGGAATGTCCTGCCACCTGTCAGTCCTCCGCCTTCNCTGTTCCTTCGTTTGCTGCTACTTGCGCTCCGTCTTCTGTGGCTTTATCCACAACCGGAGCACGCGAACGTAAATGNAGCTCTTTTAATTGTTCTGAACTCACAGCTCCCGGCGCATCCGTCATCAAACATTGGGCTGACTGAGTTTTTGGGAAAGCGATCACATCTCTGATGGATTCAGAAGCAGTCATCAACATAACGATACGGTCCAAACCAAAGGCAACACCACCGTGGGGAGGTGCTCCATATTTGAGAGCATCCAGTAAGAAACCAAACTTCTCTTGAGCTTCCTCATCACTGATTCCCAGAACCTTGAACACTGCCTTTTGCATTTCTTCATCATGAATACGAATGGATCCACCGCCCAGCTCTGTTCCGTTTAGAACCATATCGTAGGCTCGGGATAGAGAGGCCTCTGGATCGGCGATGAGCTCCTGCGGAGAAACCGAGGGTGCGGTAAAGGGGTGATGGATGGCTGTAAGCCCGCCTTTNTCATCGGATTCAAACATCGGGAAATCAACGACCCAGAGCGGAGCCCAATCTGCAGTGTAGAGATCAAGGTCTTCACCCAGCTTGCATCGCAAGGCTCCCAAGGATTCATTCACCACTTTCACTTTGTCGGCGCCAAAGAAAATCAGATCGCCATTTTGGGCGCCCATGCGCTCAAGTAACTTCTTCCGAACTTCGACCGGAATAAACTTAACGATGGGCGATTGCAAACCTTCTTCCAAATCGCTGATGTCATTGCACTTGATATAGGCCAGCCCCTTGGCTCCGTATATACCAACAAACTTGGTGTAGTCATCATTTGCTTGCGGCTGAGTTTTTCATTTCCGCCCTCAACCAGCATGGCAGCGATTCGGCCTTTGGGGTCGTTTGCAGGACCAGAGAAAACTTTAAATTCAACATCGGTCATCAAATCGCCGATTTCGACCAATTCAAGAGGAATACGAAGATCGGGTTTATCCGAGCCGTATTTGTCCATGGCGTCGGCGTAGGTCATGTGTGGGAACTCACCTAGATCGATATTCAGAACATTGGAAAAGAGATCGGAAACCATCTTCTCTGCCACATCCATGATGTCCTTCTCCTCAACGAAGGAGGCCTCTATATCGATTTGAGTAAATTCTGGCTGGCGGTCAGCACGTAAATCTTCGTCTCGGAAACATCGAGCGATTTGATAATAACGATCAAAGCCGGACACCATCAGAAGTTGCTTAAAGAGCTGAGGCGACTGAGGCAAGGCAAAGAATTTGCCTGCGTGGGTTCTACTCGGTACTAAGTAATCACGCGCCCCTTCGGGAGTTGCACGAGTCAGTATGGGCGTTTCGAGATCCAGAAACCCCTGACTCTCCAGAGATTGACGAATCTGACTGCTAATGCGAGCTCGAGTCTGCAGATTGGCCTGCATCTCGGTCCGACGTAGATCGAGATAGCGATATTTGAGACGAACTTCTTCACCAACATTCGTATGCTCGTCTAACTGAAAAGGAGGTGTTTCTGAGGCATTGAGAATACTCAACTCTGTTCCGAAGACTTCGATTTCGCCAGTAGGCATATTGGGATTAACCGTTGCCTCATCTCGAGCACGAACTCGACCTGTTACCTGCAACACATATTCCCCGCGAACCTTATCGGCCAGCTCAAAGAACTCACCACCGTCAGGGTCAAACACAACCTGGACAATACCTTCTCGGTCTCTCAGGTCGATAAAGATCACTCCACCGTGGTCTCGGCGTCGATCTACCCATCCGCACAGGCTAATGGTTTCATCGATATGATCTCGACGAATNTCGCCGCAATAGTGGGAACGCATAATAGAATCCAGTTTTTAGTTTGAGTTTATCTAGCCTTTGCTAGCCGCNACCGGNTTTGTTGCACCGCTCGCATCTGATGAGTTAGNCGTTTTCGCCTCTTTCNAGNTCTTCGAGTTCTTGCTNGAAGCGGGCTCAGACCTNTCGCCTGCAAGNTTCNTTTTCTTGTCGGTTTTAAAATCTGTCTCNTACCAGCCGCTGCCACTCAANCGAAATGANGGAGCAGAAATTTTCTTTCTCAATGCCAACTCCTCACAGGATGGACACTTGTCCAGAGGTGCATCACTGAACTTCTGAATTGCATCAAATTGATGACCGCAATGATCACATTGATACTCGTAAATTGGCATTGATAACTATCCTGCTCGGACCGGTCTTTTTAAAGGCGCGCGATTATACCTCGCCGCTCCAAACCAATAAATGCTCGAACCGATCAAATTTGCATGAAATTAGTTTGATTTATTTCCCACAAATTCTTTCAAGTCAGTGACCTGTTTTTATAAACCCAGTATATTTCCATGTCGCGGAACAACCACTCACCAGAGGCATCACGGATATGCGCGGCGGCAGTGAGCTAAAACAGATCAAAGTCCCCTCCATGCAAATTGCTATGGGCATGTACGTGTCTGCGCTCGATCGCCCCTGGTCTGAATCTCCTTTTTTGATGCAAGGCTTCTGTGTCACCTCTCCCAAGGTGTTGGCCAAGCTGCAGGAACTGTGCGAATACGTCATGGTCGATTCCACCAAATCCATTGGTGAGGTAGATCAAAAACTCGACACTGCTCCCGTGGCACCCAAGTTTGATACCAGCAAGTCTGGAGAGCCGGTACGCAAGTCGACCAAACCACTTCCAATAAACAAAGAGAAATATGTCCGCAGACCGGTAATGACGACTGCAGACGTCACCACGGCGCGCCAGTCCTACCAAAATGTACAAAAATCTATCGGCACGGTATTTAA
>JGI26260J51721_1000372_pt1 | contig 19752 bp, 22 predicted proteins | sample SaaInlV_120m_DNA_4_FD_51721 | JGI IMG/M metagenome (IMG submission 51721)
GTTGACCGTGGCGATGCCGGCGCTGTCATAGCCGCGGTATTCCAGGCGTTTGAGCGCTTCGACCAAGATTGGAGCGACTTGGTGATTTCCTAATACGCCAACAATTCCGCACATGGTTTCAATCCTTCGTCTTATTTCGTCTTGCGGCCTTAAGCGCACGCAATTTTTTCATTAATTTCAAAGCCAATCCAGGTTTATTGTCTTGTTTGGCGCGGGCAATGGCAAGACTTCCGGCGGGCACATCCTGCGTGATCACGGATCCGCTGGCGGTCATAGCTTCTTGCCCGACGGTGACCGGTGCAACCAGCATTGTGTTTGAGCCGATAAAGGCCTCTTCGCCGATACTTGTGTGATGCTTCATCACCCCATCATAGTTGCAGGTGATCGTACCGGCGCCGATATTGGCCCGGGCGCCGATGTGCGCATCGCCAATATAGGACAGGTGGTTGACCTTAGCGCCTTCTTCGAGGGCGCTGGCTTTGATTTCCACAAAATTGCCAATTTTGACATCCTCGGCCAGTTCCGCGCCGGGGCGCAGGCGGGCATATGGGCCAATGATGCAACCGCGCGAGACATGCGCGCCTTCCAAATGTGAAAACGCGCGGATCTGAGCGCCGCTTTCGACTGTGACACCCGGGCCGAAAACCACGTTTTGCTCAATGATTGTATCGCGACCAATGACGGTATCATAGGAGAAATGCACGGTTTCGGGGGCCGGCATAGTTACGCCATCCTCTAAAGCCTCCGTGCGGCGCAGATTTTGGAACTCTTTTTCGGCCTGCATCAATTCAACCCGGCTGTTGACGCCAAGCGTTTCGCGCTCTGCGCAACGAACTGCCGTGCATGGCAAGCCGCGCGCCACGGCCTTGCCAATCACATCGGTTAAATAGAGCTCCCCGGAGGCGTTGTTCGCATCAATTTCTGACAATAAATCGAAGAGGAGGCCCGCGGAGGCGGCCATGACGCCACCGTTGCAAAGGCTCACCGCTCTTTCGGCGGGGCTGGCGTCTTTGAATTCAACAATTCGCTTCAATTTGTCACCATCTGTGATCAACCGGCCATATCGCGCCGGATCTTTCGCCTCAAATCCAAGCACTGAGACGGCCGAGTCGCTGAGCGTGGCGCTTAATTCCTCGAGGGTGCGCGATTGAATAAGGGGGCAATCGCCGTAAAGAACAATGACGGTTCCATCAAAATCACTCAATGCGGCGCGGGCTTGATCGACGGCGTGACCGGTGCCCAATTGGGCTTCTTGCCGCACAACTTCCACCTCTGGATCTTCGGCGCGCGCAGCAGCGCTCACCGCCTCAAAGCCATGGCCAGCGATAATAATCGTCCGTTTAGGGTCCAAGGCCCGCCCGGCGCGCATGGCGTGGACCAACATGGGCGCACCGGCCACCTCGTGCAAAACTTTTGGCAGCTCAGATTGCATTCGGGTGCCTTTTCCCGCGGCAAGAACGATGAGTGCGATATTCATTTGCGGATCTAAGTCCTTTATAAATCAGTGGAGCCCTTTTAAGGGTATAAGGGAAATCGACAAGCTGTTTTGCACAAACTCCGCTTTTTGCAATTGGCGTAACCAAAGAGGCAAGAATATGCTCAAACCCTGCGTGGTCTTTGACCTGGATGGCACGCTTGCCGATACAAGTGGAGATTTGCTCAAAGCGGCCAATAGCTGTTTTCGCGGCCTTGGGCTGGGTGATCTGCTGCAGGCGCCACAGGACAGCGGCATTGCCTTGCGCGGCGGGCGGGCGATGCTCAGCGCTGGGTTCGAACGGGCCGGTTGGGCGGATATGTCTGAAATAGATCGGCAATATCCAATTTTATTGGAGGCCTATGGTGCCGATATCTCGGAGCTGACGGTCTTTTACCCCGGTGCTCTGAACGCAGTGGCCCGGCTGCGTGCCTCTGGATATGCGGTGGCGATTTGCACCAATAAACCTGAAGCTCTGGCGGTGCAGTTGATGCAGGCTTTAAATGCCAGCGCCTATTTTGACGCTTTGGTGGGCGCCGATACGCTGGCGCAGCGCAAACCGGACCCGGCGCCCCTGTGGGAGGCGGTGGAGCGCGCCGGTGGGGATCGCGCGCGGGTCTGTTTGATTGGAGATACGGTCACGGACCGCTCAACCGCCGCAAATGCTGACATCCCATCGGTGCTGGTGACCTTTGGGCCGGGTGGGGGCGATATGGAGGCCTTGGCGCCCGCAGCTTTACTGCATCATTTTGATGATCTGCCCGATGTGGTCGCTCAGCTGATCGGTTGAGCCAAAAGATCAAGCAAGGGCTGTGCCGTGGCGGTGTGGTCCAGCGCCTCAACCGCACGGTGTGTCGCTTGACTGCGCGCGAGGCCCAGAACCGGGCCGGCATAGTTAAAAAATTTTGCTTCCAAATCTTCTTTGCTTGGCGGGTCGGTTGGGTCCCATTCCGGTTCGAACCAGTCCGATTGCAGGCTGTCTCCGGCCGCCAAGGTAATCTCAGCGCGCGCCATGCGCCGGTTGGGAAAGGCTTTATTCGCTGCCGCATCCTCGCCCATCGTTAGTATCGAGGACAGACGCTGAACCTCCGGGTGGTCCAGTGCTGCCTCAGCGACATGTTCGGGCAAGACGGTGCCATGCACCAAGGCGAGAGCGCATGGGAAGGAGGTTGAATACTGCGCCTCTTCTGTCGTTGTGACTTGTTTTGTGCCCAATCGCACGGATTCGTGAAAGGATACGATATGCAGCCCCGTGATGGCTCGGCTGTCAAAGCCATGGCGTTTTTGCAAGTCCAGCACCGCCGCAATCGGTGCCTGTGCCCAACGGCAGACGGGGTAGGGCTTGAAATATTGTTGACAGATCAGCCAAGTGTCTCCCAAATCTCGCCAATGGTCAGTGCTGAGTGTGAGCGCAGGGGCGCCGGTGAAGCCGCGCGCGGCCAAACGTGCCGCAGAGACCCCGCACATTGCGCCCCAACCGGAGCCATCCTTGAGCATTGTTGGGTGATCGATACAGCGCATCATTTGGCTCCGGGGGCCGTGATATTCTGCAATTCCCATGGCATGTGCGGTCTGCGCGCGGTCCAGCCCCATAAGGCGTGCGGCCAGGCCGGCAACCGCCACGGCCACCCAAGCCCCAGAGGTGTGATAATCTGGAACGCTGGCATGCTGTGCCATAGCGGTACGGCAGGCCAGCTCATAGCCAAGCGTGAGGCAGAGCAAAAATTCCTGACCCGAGACATCGCCCAACTCTTGCGCCAGCCCATAAAGCGCCGGCAGAATGCCGCAGCCCGCGTGCCCTTTGGCCGGGTTGAACCCATCATGGCCATCAAGCGCATCAATGGTCATCCCGCCCGCAAGCGCCACGCCAGAGACGGAGGCTCCGCGCCCATCGAACATCATGGGCAGCGCGCCGCCCATATCCAAGGCGCTATAGTCGCGAATAATGCGCGACAATTTTGTGCCAGCGCCACCGGCGCCAACGCCGATGAGATCCAGAAGGCACAATTTGCTTTGCCTGCGCACCTGCGGTGGCAGGTCGTCCCAGGTGAGCTCGGCGATGAAGTCTAAAATCCCCTCTGGTGTCGTCATATCGGCTCCTCCCATGGTCTCAAGCCTGCGCCGCAAGCGCATAAATTCTGATCTGTTTGCGACATGGCGGGCAAAAGTGGATTGACTTTGCCCGCAGCAAGACCAAAACCTGCCCGCATGACAGAGATTTTCACGGGCAATTTCACTCAGCAAGAACCCATTTTGGACGAATCCATCGCGGCGGCCGTGGCGGTCATGCAGCATGGGCGGCTGCATCGCTACAATGAGGCTGCAGATGAAGTGGCGGAAACCGCGCTTTTAGAGCAGGAGTTTGCCGCGCAAATGGGCGCGCGCTATTGTCTCGCTGTGGCCTCCGGCGGTTATGCGCTGGCCACAGCTCTGCGCGCGCTGGGCGTGAAGCCCGGTGATCGGGTTTTGACCAATGCTTTCACTCTCGCGCCGGTGCCTGGGGCCATTGCCTCGGTCGGTGCTGTGCCCGTTTTTGTGGGTGTGACTGAAGGGTTGGTTATTGATCTTGACGATTTGGCAGCTAAGGCCGATCAAGCCGATGTTTTGATGCTGTCGCATATGCGTGGACATATCGTGGATATGGATGCTTTGATGGATCTGGCGCAGGCGCATGATCTCAAGGTGATTGAAGACTGTGCCCATACGATGGGCGCAAAATGGGGCGATACTTGGTCGGGACGCTCAGGCATCATCGGCTGTTACTCCTGCCAGACATATAAGCATGTGAATTCTGGCGAAGGCGGCCTCCTGATCTGTGAGGATGATGAGATCATGGCGCGGGCCATTATGCTGTCAGGCAGCTATATGCTCTATGGCAAGCACCGTGCAGGGCCTCCGGTCGAGGCTTTTGAGGCGGTGCGGCTGGTCACCCCCAATATTTCAGGGCGGATGGACAATCTGCGCGCTGCCATTTTGCGCCCACAGCTGCGCCAGCTCGAGGCGCAATGCGCAGCTTGGAATGATCGCTATCATGTCGTGGACCAGGGGCTTGCCCAGGTTGCAGGCCTCACGCGCATCAAGCGGCCGCAGCAAGAAAAATTTGTTGCCTCCTCCTATCAGTTCCTATTGCTCGATTGGTCATCGGCGGCGATCCGTTCTGTTCTGGCGCGCTGTTTGGCCCGCGGGGTGGAGCTTAAATGGTTTGGGGCCCCAGATCCGGTCGGGTTCACCAGCCGTTATGACAGTTGGACCTATGCGCCCAGCAGTGCCATGCCCAAGAGTGATCGTATTTTGCACGGTGTGATTGATATGCGGCTGCCTTTGACCTTCTCTTTGGATGATTGCGCGATTGTGGCGCGTATTATCGCCGAGGAAGTGGCTCAAGAGGCAAAGGGGGCGTGAGACCTCTGCCCGGTCTTTTCGGGTTTATTTGCCACTGGCCGGGTGCTTAGGCTGGACAGGCCGGTGAAACTTTGCTTAAATTGAACAAGCGTTCAATAAATGGGGGTTCTATGTTTACAGCCAGTATGCGTTTCGATCTAGGAGAGGATATCCACGCTCTTCAGACATTGGTGCATCGTTTTGCACAGGAACAGATTAAACCCTTGGCTGCAGATGTGGATCGCGACAATCAATTTCCTGCGCAACTGTGGAAGCAATTGGGGGATCTTGGGGTCCTTGGGGTCACCGTAGATGAAGACTTTGGCGGCGGCGGCCTGGGCTATTTGGCCCATACGGTGGTGATTGAAGAAATCGCCCGAGCCTCGGCCAGTGTCAGCCTGTCCTACGGGGCGCATTCGAATCTTTGCGTCAATCAGATCAACCTTAATGGAACCTCAGAGCAAAAACGAAAANATCTGCCCAAACTCATCTCTGGCGATCACGTTGGCGCATTGGCGATGAGTGAGGCGGGCGCGGGCTCGGATGTGATCTCGATGAGCCTAAGGGCTGAAAANCGCAATGGATACTATCGGCTCAATGGCAATAAATTCTGGATCACCAATGGGCCAGATGCCGATGTNTTGGTGGTTTATGCCAAAACAGATCCCGAGGCCGGATCGCGCGGTTTGACCGCTTTTTTGATCGAACGCGATATGGTGGGGTTTTCCACCAGTGGTCATTTCGACAAGCTGGGCATGCGCGGGTCGAATACGGCGGAGCTGATCTTTGACAATGTGGAAGTCCCCTTTGAGAACGTGCTGCAACAAGAGGGTGCCGGAGCGAAGGTTCTTATGTCTGGCCTGGACTATGAGCGCGTGGTCCTGGCCGGTATTGGCTTGGGCATCATGGCGGCCTGTTTGGATGAGGTCATGCCCTATGTGGCAGAGCGCAAGCAATTCGGCCAACCGATTGGCAGTTTTCAACTCATGCAGGGTAAAATCGCCGATATGTATACAGCGATGAACTCGGCGCGGGCCTATGTTTATGAGGTGGCCAAAGCCTGTGATCGGGGTGAGGTGACACGCCAAGACGCGGCGGCCTGCTGCCTCTTTGCCAGTGAAGAGGCTATGAAACAGGCTCACCAAGCCGTGCAAGCGCTGGGCGGGGCAGGATTTTTGAACGATGCACCCGTGGCGCGGCTGTTTCGGGATGCAAAATTGATGGAAATCGGTGCCGGAACGAGCGAAATTCGTCGCATGTTGGTTGGCCGAGAATTGATGGGAAAAATGTTATGAAAAATTTTTTATTAAGCCTAGGATTGGCGGTATTGGCCATGGGGGCACAGGCGGAGACGAAATTGTCGCAAGCGCATGTGAATTCGATGGCGTGTTTAGAGAACATGGGGCAAAACACCAGCTGGGGCCAATGTCTGGGCTTGATTTTTGAGCCCTGCGTCAGCTTGGAGGTCGCCTCAGACGCGCATTTGGCCTGTCTGCAAAGTGAACGCGAAGGCTGGACCGCGACTATGCGGCTTTTGCAGGAGGATGTGACCGAGGCCATTACGGTAAAATCTGCCGAAGATTTGGCAGGTATTTTGAGCGGTTGGATCAACTATGTCTCGCAAAAATGCCAGGCCGAAGGCGATCCTGAGGGCAAGCCACGTTTGGCGGCCAAGCAGCTTGGCTGTCAGATCACAGAGCTCGTCGGTTTGAGCGGTGAATATGCGGCCTGTCTCGAAGGGCGCTCCACCGCAGATTATTGCGTGTTGAAAGAGTAGAGGCGGCGCGCGGTGACACAGATGGAAGCCTCAACCGCCAAACAGCTGCATCTGCAGGCTTTGGCGCGGGTAGAGCAGGCCGCAGCGGAGGCTGCGCAAGGCGGCGGTGACGCGGCGCGGGCCCGCCATCTGGCGCGCGGAAAAATGTTGCCGCGGGACCGGGTTGCCAATCTCTTGGACCCCGGCAGCGCATTTTTAGAAATTGGGGCCACCGCTGCCCATGGTATGTACGAGGGCGCGGCACCCTGCGCTGGGCTCATCACCGGTGTCGGCACAGTGCATGGACGCCAAGTTATGGTGATTTGCAATGATGCTACCGTGAAAGGCGGCACCTATTATCCGATGACCGTGAAAAAACATCTGCGTGCCCAAGAAATTGCCCAAGAGTGCCATCTGCCCGTGGTGTCTTTGGTCGATAGCGGCGGGGCAAATTTGCCCAACCAAGATGAGGTTTTCCCAGATAGGGATCATTTTGGCCGCATTTTTTACAATCAGGCCCAGATGTCTGCCAAAGGCTTGGCGCAGATTGCCGTGGTGATGGGGTCTTGCACGGCCGGGGGCGCCTATGTGCCGGCCATGGCGGATGTGTCGATCATCGTCAAAGAGCAGGGGACGATTTTTCTTGCGGGGCCGCCATTGGTCAAAGCGGCCACAGGCGAGGTGGTGTCTGCGGAAGACTTGGGCGGCGGAGATGTGCACACGCGCCTGTCGGGGGTCGCCGATTATTTGGCGGAGGATGACACCCATGCTCTGGCTCTGGCGCGCGAGGCGGTGCGCCACCTGCCAGCCGCTCCGCCCCAACCCGCCTTTGCGCCGTTGGGCGAGCTGCCAGTGCCGAGCATGGATGACATTTTTGATGTGATCCCGAGTGATTTAACCACGCCTTATGATATTCGCGATGTGATTTGCCGGTTGACCGATGGCGGGGCGTTCGATGAATTTAAAGCGCGGTTTGGCACCACCTTGGTCACGGGGTTTGCACATATTGAGGGCATGCCGGTCGGCATTGTTGCCAATAATGGTGTGCTGTTTTCCGAGGCGGCGCAAAAGGGTGCGCATTTTGTTGAACTCTGCTCTCAACGCAAAATACCACTGATTTTCCTGCAAAATATTACGGGATTTATGGTGGGACAAAAATATGAGAACGAGGGCATTGCGCGCCATGGGGCGAAAATGGTCACGGCGGTCGCCTGTACCTCTGTGCCGAAAATTACCATGATTGTCGGGGGCAGCTATGGGGCAGGCAACTACGGTATGGCAGGCCGCGCCTTTCAACCGCGGTTTTTATGGAGCTGGCCGACATCGCGCACAGCCGTCATGGGGGGGGCGCAAGCGGCCGGCGTATTGGCCACGGTCAAACGTGATGCGATTGAGCGGGCCGGAGGCAGCTGGAGCGCCGCGCAAGAAGCCGCATTCAAACAGCCGACGCTTGAGATGTTTGAGACGCAATCCGATCCGCTCTACGCCAGCGCGCGATTGTGGGATGATGGGGTGATTGATCCGAGGGACAGCCGCAAGGTCTTGGCTCTGTCCCTGCGCGCGGCTCTCAATGCCCCAATCGATGAAACAAAATTTGGCGTCTTTAGGATGTAATGATATGCGTGATGAAACGACAGTGACGACCCAGCCGGACAGCTTTGGCCGCCATTGGGTCTATGTCACCGAGGCGCAGGTGCGCGGCCATGCCAAAGGGCGTTTTGGTCTGGCCATCTGGGTGATCTGCCTTTGGTTTGTTGCTGTTGGAGGCCTTGAGATTGTCCTAGGCAGCAGCGCCTCTCTGCCGCGCCTGGTCTTCGGAGCCGTGCTGTTTTTGACCGGCGCTGGCCTCGTGCTGCGCAATCGGTTGGCCTATCTGGCGGCCCTATTTGTGCCGATGATTTTTCTGATCCGCTTTTTCAGTGGGGCCTCGGGCTATGGGGGGCTGTTGAGCGGACCTGCGCAATACTACGATCTGTGCAACGCTTTGGTGGTTGTGGGGGGATGTTTCTATCTTTTTGAAGGGGATCGTCCCAACTTTATTTTCCGGCGGCGCTACCGCAGTTATCACGCTGAAAGCTTGCAGAAATGATTCAAAAACTGCTGATTGCCAACCGCGGCGAAATTGCTTGCCGCATTGCCCGCTCTGCNCGGGAGATGGGAATTGCCACCCTGGCCATTGCCTCGGAGGCGGATGAAGAGGCGCTGCATGTGCAGTCTTGTGATGAGGCGGTGTATCTGGGCGGTCACAGCCCAGCTGANAGCTATTTGCGCAGTGATGCGATTATCGCGGCGGCCCTAGAGTGCGGCGCAGATGCCATTCACCCGGGATATGGGTTTTTGTCAGAAGATCCTGACTTTGCCCAAGCGGTGCAAGAGGCGGGCCTGATCTGGGTCGGCCCGCCCGCTGCGGCCATTCGGGCCATGGGGCTCAAGGATGCCGCAAAGGCTTTGATGCAAAAGGCCGGAGTTCCGATTGTGCCGGGATATCACGGCGAGACGCAGTCTTTGGAGCGGCTGCAACAAGCCGCCGCAGAGATTGGCTATCCCGTTCTCATCAAGGCGGTGGCGGGCGGTGGCGGCAAAGGGATGCGCCGTGTCGACCGGCCTGAGGAGTTTGCGGCTCATCTGGCCTCGGCACAGTCAGAGGCGCAAGGCGCCTTTGGCAATGCGCGGGTGTTGATTGAAAAATTCATTGCCAACCCACGCCATATTGAAATCCAAGTGTTTGGTGATGGGCAGAAAGCTGTGCACCTCTATGAGCGGGATTGTTCTTTGCAACGCCGTCATCAAAAGGTGATTGAGGAGGCGCCTGCGCCGCATATGCCAAATGCGGTTCGCGACGCGATGGGGCGGGCGGCTGTGCGCGCCGCTCAGGCCATTGGTTACGCCAGCGCAGGCACGGTTGAGTTTATTGTGGATGGCAGCGCAGCTCTGAACGAAGACAGCTTTTATTTCATGGAGATGAACACGCGATTACAGGTGGAGCACCCCGTCACCGAAGAGATTTTAGGCATAGACTTGGTGGCCTGGCAGCTGCAAGTTGCGGCGGGGGGGCTGTTGCCGCTGAAGCAAGATGAAATCCATGCGCAGGGTCACTCCATTGAGGCGCGGCTCTATGCGGAAGATTCCACACAGGGTTTTCTGCCTTCGATTGGCCAGTTGCATCATCTGAACTTTGGACCTGGATTGCGTGTGGAGACAGGCGTGGCGCAGGGTGGGCAGGTCACGCCCTATTATGATCCGATGATCGCAAAGCTTATCGCCACGGGCCCAGATCGTGCCAGCGCGCTCAGGCGGCTGCTGCGGGGCTTGAAATTGACTCAAATCGCGGGTCTCAAGACCAATCGTGATTTTTTGATTGCGCTTCTGCAGCACGAGGATTTTGTGGCCGGCAGCTTTGATACAGGGTTGATCGCGCGTGATATGGAGGGTTTGACCCGCGCGCCTGCACCGGCTCCGGAAGATTGGGCAAGAGCGGCGCTTTGCGCCATGGGGCTGTTGGATACTGGCCGAGATCGGCAGGGTGATGCGGGGTTCACGCTGTTCACACCGCTGCGCCAAAGCCTGGCTTTGCGCCATCAAGATCAGCTGCAAACTGTGCATGTGAGCCTACGCCCTGAGGGGCAGGCCGTGGTTGATGTGGCTGGGGAAATTTTAGAGCTGGGTCCGCGCACGCTATCGCAGCGGCCTGCGGTCTTGGCCGCTGGCAAAGCCTATCTCTTTGGTGAGCAAACTCTGGTGTTTGATGTGATTGATCCCTTGGAGCGTACCGCGACGGTTCAAAGCGATGGGGCTATCACAGCGCCGATGCCTGGCTTGGTCAAACAGGTTTTCGTGCGCGCGGGGCAAGAGGTTGCCGCAGGAGACCCGATTGTCGTGCTCGAAGCGATGAAAATGCAGCATACGCTTTGCGCCGATCACGCGGGACGGGTTGAAAACTTAACGGCGCGGCAAGATCAACAAGTGGATGCGGGTGTGGTTTTGGCTGTGATTGAAGCCGCGCCGGAGGACGCGTGATGAGTAAGGCGGTGGAGATTTTTGAGGTTGGCCCGCGTGATGGGCTTCAAAATGAACCGGCCTTTATCTCCTCGGAGGATAAAATCGCCCTGACGCAGGCTTTGGCGGGCGCGGGTCTGCTGCGGATCGAATGCGCCAGTTTTGTCAGCCCTAAATGGGTGCCGCAAATGGCAGATGCGGCGCAGGTGGTTGAGGGGGTGACACCCGGCGCGGCGCAGCTCTATGCTCTGGCCCCCAATAATCGGGGTTTGCGGGCGGCTTTGGCGACCCCGGTCGGGGGGCTTTGTGTGTTCATCGCGGCAACCGAAGGTTTTAGCCGCGCCAATACGAATATTTCGCTCGCCGGGGCTGTGGAGCGTGTGCAAGACGTCATTGCGACATTCAGGGCTGAGGCGCCGGAGGGGGTGCGGCTGCGCGGTTATATTTCCTGCGTCACCGAATGCCCCTATGATGGGCCGGTCGCCCCCTCCGAAGTGGCCCCGCTTGCTGAGCTGCTGCATGGCGCGGGCTGTGACGAAATTTCCCTCGGCGACACCATAGGCACGGCCTATCCTGAGCAGGTGGCGCGCATGTTGGAGGCTGTGGTGCAGGTCGTGCCGGCCGAAGTATTGGCCGGTCATTATCATGATACTGCGGGACGGGCCTTGGCTAATATTGATGTGTCCCTCGACTATGGATTGCGGATTTTTGATGCCTCCATTGCTGGCTTGGGCGGCTGTCCCTATGCGCCTGGAGCGAAGGGCAATGTGGATACGGAATTGGTCTATGACCATCTTGTCGCCCGCGGATATGACATCTCTGGCGCGCCAGATCGCGCCGGATTGGCGCAGGCCGCGCGTTTGGCACGAAAAATTCTGGGACGCACAGAAGGCGCAAAAGATGCAATTTGATACGATAGACAGCGCAACAGATGCACAAGGGGTCTGTACGGTTTGGTTGAACAGGCCCGAGAAACACAACGCCCTATCTGCTCAGATGATCGACGAGCTGACCGAAATGGCCGCAAATTTGCGCCACAGTTCGGCGCGGGTCGTGGTTTTGGCCGCGCGCGGCAAGAGCTTTTGCGCCGGTGGAGATTTGCAATGGATGCAAGCGCAGATGCAGGCGGATCGTGCGACCCGGCAAGAAGGCGCGCGACGTCTTGCGGGGATGCTGCAGTCTTGGAACACGCTGCCGCAGCCGGTGATCGGACGTCTTCACGGCAATGCCTTTGGCGGCGGGGTCGGGCTGGCCTCTATCTGTGACGTGGCCATTGGGGTTGAGAATGCCTGGATGGGGCTGACGGAAACCAAGCTTGGGCTGATTCCGGCAACTATCGGTCCTTATGTGATTGCGCGCATGGGCGAGGCGGCGGCGCGGCGTGTGTTCATGTCTGCTCGCAAGTTTTCTGCGCAAGAAGCGCAGAGCTTGGGGCTCTTGGCCAAGACCGTTGCCGAAGACGCGCTTGACCGGGCGGTGACGGCAGAGGTGACGCCCTATTTAAACTGTGCTCCGGGGGCCGTGGCCGCGGCGAAAAAATTGGCGCGGGCCCTGGGTCCGGTCATTGACGCGCAGACCATTGAAATGACGGTCACAGCTTTGATTGCGCAATGGGAAAGCCCAGAGGCGGAGGAGGGAATTGCCGCCTTCTTCCAAAAATCTGCGCCAAGCTGGCAGGCCCGTTGATCGGTTTTGGATAAATTTTTTATAAGACCGGCTGGGATTGCGCAATCCGGGCGTTGACCCTTTTGAGCCCGAAGCGTAGTACAGGCGGCAAGTTGTGCCACTAGCGGCGCATGTAAGGAGCCAACGTGGAAAATATTGCACAGGATTACCTCCCGATATTGATGCTGCTGGCAGTGGCGATAGGATTGGGCATTGTTTTGTTATTGGCTGCAGCTGTGGTCGCGGTGCGCAATCCAGACCCGGAAAAAGTCTCCGCCTATGAATGCGGGTTTAACGCCTTTGATGATGCGCGGATGAAGTTTGACGTGCGCTTTTATTTGGTGGCGATCTTGTTCATTATCTTCGATCTTGAGATCGCGTTTCTCTTCCCTTGGGCGGTGGCCTTTAAGGATATCAGCATGCTGGCCTTTTGGTCGATGATGGCATTTTTGGCGGTTCTCACCATCGGATTTGCTTATGAGTGGAAGAAGGGAGCCTTGGAATGGGAGTGATGGCAGGGGCGAATACCGCTGGATTTGACCGTGATGTCGCCACGAGAGAGCTCAACAGTGAGCTTCAGGACAAAGGCTTTTTGGTCACATCAACCGAAGATATTATCAATTGGGCCCGCACGGGCAGCCTGCATTGGATGACCTTTGGTCTGGCGTGCTGCGCTGTCGAGATGATGCATGCGTCCACGCCGCGGTATGATCTGGAACGTTTTGGTACTGCGCCGCGGGCCAGTCCACGTCAATCCGATTTGATGATTGTTGCTGGGACATTGACGAACAAAATGGCGCCGGCCCTGCGCAAGGTTTACGACCAAATGCCCGAGCCGCGATATGTGATCTCGATGGGCTCTTGTGCCAATGGCGGTGGCTATTATCATTACAGCTACTCTGTTGTGCGGGGCTGCGACCGGATTGTGCCTGTAGACGTCTACGTGCCCGGCTGCCCACCCACCGCAGAGGCGCTGCTTTACGGTATTTTGCAGCTTCAAAGAAAAATTCGCAGAACAGGAACAATCGTGAGGTAAAGTCATGAAAGTTGAGCTTGGTTCGGTTGTATATCTAAAGAGTGGTGGTCCGTTGATGACTGTGGAAGAATTGGGTGAACATGCGGATGCGCGCTGCGCGTGGTTTGTTGATCTGGCAGTCCAACGCGAATGGTTCGCGTTGGCAGCATTGCAGCCTCAGGATCCGCCGAAAGCCGGCGTCGCCTCTCCTGAAAAGAAAGTTGTGAAATGACACAGGCGTTACAAGAATTGGGTGCGTTGATTGCATCAAAACGGCCCGATTGCGTGCTGTCCTATGATGTAAGTTTTGACGAGCTGACCATTGAAGTCGCGCCGTCCAATATCGTTGGGTTGGTTGATTTTCTGAAGTCCAACCGCAACTGCCGCTTTTCGACTTTGGTGGATATCACAGCGGTGGATTATCCGGGCCGCGAGAAACGCTTTGACGTCGTGTATCACTTGCTCAGCATGTATCAGAACCACCGGGTGCGCTTGCGGGCCTCTGTGCGGGCCGATGACATGGTGGCCTCGATCGTAGAGGTGCACCCTTCGGCAAATTGGTTCGAGCGTGAAATATTCGATATGTTTGGGATCCTCTTTTCTGGCCACCCGGATCTGCGCAGATTGCTGACCGATTACGGCTTTCGCGGCCATCCGCTGCGCAAAGATTTTCCAACCAGCGGCTATACGGAACTGCGCTATGACGAGGCTGAAAAGCGTGTGGTCTATGAGCCCGTGTCCTTGGTGCAAGAATACCGTCAATTCGACTTTATGTCTCCTTGGGAGGGGGCAAAATATGTGCTGCCCGGTGACGAGAAAACTGATGGGGCCAAGGGGTAAGCTATGGCGGATCCGACACTTTTGATCTGCGTGGGGGCGACGAAGGCGGGAACGTCTTGGATGTATCGTTATCTGCATGATCATGCGGCGTGTCATGTGCGATCTATCAAGGAATGCCATTATTTTTCAACATTTAATCCTAAGAAATTAATGCGCCAGCTGAAGGTTTTAGACCGTCTTGTGGTGCAATATGAGGCGCGTCTGATTGAGGCTGAAGCTGCGGATGATATCATCCGCATTCTCAGCTTGAGCCGCCGGATTGATGATACCAAAGCGCTGATCATGGCGCTTTCGGCAGAGCGCAGTGACGATTCCGCCTATTTGGAGTATCTGCAGGCTGGGCGTATGGATGAGACGGTCTTGCTTGACGTCACGCCGGCCTATGCCTTGCTTGAGCCCACAGAGATCGCCCGTATTTCAGCGCTGCCTATTCGCGTAAAGTTGCAATATCTGATGCGCGATCCGCTGGAGCGTCTGTGGTCGCATGTGCGCATGGTGGCCAAACGCAGCATGAAAGAGGGGCAGNATTTCTTGCTCACCTGCCAAGATATCTTGCAGCGCGTTTTATACAANCAAGAAGAGGCGCATATCGTGATACGGGGCGATTATAAGTCGAATATCTCGCGCTTTGCCTCCGTCTTCGATCACTCGCAGTTTCNGATCGGCTTTTCGGAAAATTTGCAGGACGGCCCCAAGTTTGACGCCATGTGTTCCTATTGGGGGATAGAAGCGATAAGCCCCNGCCAGATCAAGCGCGCGCATGTGGGCCTTGCGGCGCCTTTTCCTGAAGGCCTGCGTCGGGACACTTTGGANTTTTTAAAGGCGCAATACGACTTTGTTGCTNATAATTTCGCGGAACTGCCGGAAAATTGGNGGAAAAANCGGGAGTTGCTGGCATGATACGACAGATCATCATCGGNCAAAACTTTGGCCAAGAAGGAGGTGCATAATGGACGGCTCCAAATTTGACGACGCTTTGACCGGCGAGCAAAAGATTCGCAATTTCAATATCAACTTCGGTCCACAGCACCCGGCGGCGCATGGTGTGTTGCGTTTGGTGCTGGAATTGGACGGCGAGATTGTCGAGCGCTGCGATCCGCATATTGGACTGTTGCACCGTGGCACGGAAAAGCTGATGGAAAGCCGGACCTATCTGCAAAACTTGCCCTATTTTGATCGGCTTGATTATGTGGCGCCAATGAACCAGGAGCACGCATGGTGTTTGGCGATTGAAAAACTCACCGGCACTGTAGTGCCGCGCCGCGCCAGCCTGATCCGGGTGCTCTATTGTGAAATTGGCCGCGTGCTCAACCATTTGCTCAATGTCACGACGCAGGCGATGGATGTGGGGGCGATGACGCCTTTGACCTGGGGATTTGAAGAGCGCGAAAAGCTGATGATCTTTTATGAGCGGGCCTGCGGTGCGCGTCTGCATGCAGCCTATTTCCGCCCAGGCGGGGTGCATCAAGATCTGCCTGATGCTCTGATCAATGACATCGAAGAATGGGCCCAGAGCTTCCCAGCGGTTTTGCAAGACATCGACACGATGTTGACAGAAAATCGGATTTTCAAGCAGCGTAACGCAGATATTGGCGTTGTGACAGAAGACGACATTCAGAAATATGGTTTTAGTGGCGTTATGGTGCGCGGTTCTGGCTTTGCCTGGGATTTGCGCCGGGCGCAGCCCTATGAATGCTATGACGAGTTTAAATTGACATTCCTGTTGGCAAGAATGGAGATTGTTATGATCGCTATCTGTGCCGCATGGAGGAAATGCGTCAATCCGTGTCGATCATCAAACAGGCCATCGGTAAATTGCGCGAGGAGCCCGGAGATGTCATGGCGCGCGGAAAAATGACCCCGCCAAAACGCGGTGAGATGAAACAGTCGATGGAAGCTTTGATCCACCACTTCAAACTTTACACCGAGGGTTTCCATGTTCCCGAGGGCGAAGTCTATGCGGCTGTTGAAGCGCCAAAGGGTGAGTTTGGGGTGTATCTGGTCGCAGATGGCACGAATAAACCCTATCGCAGCAAGATAAGGGCACCGGGCTTTTTACACCTGCAAGCGATGGATCACCTGTGCAAAGGGCACCAGCTGGCAGATGTGGCGGCAATCATTGGCACGATGGATGTGGTCTTTGGAGAAATTGACCGATGAGATGCCACGCCGTTCCTTTTGAAATCTATGTCGCGTCTTTGAACGCTTAAATTACAGGGCCTTACATGCTTCGTCGTCTACACGCAGATCAACCCAGCTCCTTTGCTTTCACGCCTGCCAACCAGGCTTGGGCAGAGGCGCAGATGACCAAATTCCCCGAGGGCCGGCAGGCCAGCGCGGTGATCCCATTGCTGTGGCGCGCCCAGGAGCAAGAAGGTTGGCTGACGCGGCCCGCGATTGAGGCGGTGGCTGATCTTTTGGGCATGGCCTATATTCGGGTTTTAGAGGTTGCGACCTTCTATTTCATGTTCCAGCTTCAGCCCGTTGGCCAGGTGGCGCATTTCCAAATTTGCGGCACCACCACTTGCATGATTTGCGGTGCAGAAGATCTGGTCTCTGTGTGCAAAGAAAAAATTGCCAGCAAGCCCCATGTTATTTCCGAAGATGGCAAGTTCAGCTGGGAAGAGGTAGAATGTTTGGGGGCCTGCGCAAATGCGCCGATGGTTCAGATTGGCAAAGATTACTATGAAGATCTCACCGCTGAGAAATTCGCGGATCTGATTGATCAATTGGCCGCAGGCCAGCTGCCAACCCCCGGTTCGCAATCGGGCCGCTATGCCGCGGAGCCGGCCTCGGGGTTGACCTCTTTGAAAACCATGAGCCGGGCAAGGCGGCGTTTAACGCTTCTGTGCAATTGGCTGTGGACTTGGGGGATACGGTTAAACGGATTGACGGCAGTGAAGTGCCGCTCCTGACCCCATGGTTGGGCAAGGCTGTAAAACCGAAAGCTGCCCCGAAGGCCAAAGCAAAGGCCGCACCAAAGCCCAAAACCGCCAAGGCGAAAGCTGCCAAGGCGAAAGAGACAAAGTAACCGATCGCCTCCTGGTAAAGACAATGCGTTGAAAGACCGAACACAACATGCACAACGAAAAAGATCATATCCAAGCCAAGAAAGGCCGGACAGCCAGTCTGGTCATCGCCGGTGCGATGCTGATTTGGCTTGCCATGCAATGGGCCGCTGTGCAGCTTGATATTTCCAGCCGTTACATGCTGTTGCTGGATTTTGCCGTTATGGCTGCGATGGTTTGGTCGCTTATTGTCACTTTTCAAATTTGGCGTGCGCGCCGCGATGCAGATAAAGGCTAAATGAAATGCTGAAAGATCAAGATCGTATTTTCACCAATCTCTATGGGATGCATGAGCGCACATTGAAAGGCGCCAAAGCGCGGGGCCATTGGGATGGCACGGCCGCTTTGATCAAAAAGGGCCGCGATTGGATCATTGATGAGATGAAAGCCTCCGGGCTGCGCGGCCGCGGAGGGGCAGGCTTCCCAACGGGGTTGAAGTGGTCCTTTATGCCAAAAGAAAGCGATGGCCGCCCGTCCTATTTGGTCGTTAATGCCGATGAATCTGAGCCGGGCACCTGCAAGGATCGTGAAATTATGCGTCATGATCCGCATACGCTGATTGAAGGCTGCTTGATTGCCTCTTTCGCGATGAATGCCAATGCGTGCTATATCTACATTCGCGGCGAGTATATTCGCGAGCGCGAAGCGCTACAGGCGGCGATTGATGAGGCCTATGACGCTGGGTTGGTTGGCAAGAATGCCGCCAAATCGGGTTGGGATTTTGACATTTACCTGCACCACGGGGCGGGAGCCTATATTTGCGGTGAAGAAACCGCGCTTTTAGAGAGTCTTGAGGGCAAGAAGGGCATGCCGCGGATGAAGCCTCCGTTTCCTGCAGGGGCGGGGCTTTATGGATGTCCGACCACGGTGAACAATGTGGAATCCATTGCGGTAGTGCCAACGATTTTACGCCGCGGTGGTGCGTGGTTCTCAGGGTTTGGCCGTCCCAACAATACGGGCACGAAACTTTTTGCAATTTCTGGTCATGTGAATACGCCCTGTGTGGTAGAAGAGGCGATGTCGATCTCATTCGATGAGCTGATTGATAAGCATTGCGGCGGGATCCGTGGGGGCTGGGACAATCTCAAAGCGGTCATCCCGGGCGGATCTTCCGTGCCGATGTTGCCCGGTTCAGTCATGCGACAAGATGCGATAATGGATTTTGACTGGCTGCGCGAACAGCGTTCAGGTCTTGGCACAGCGGCCGTCATTGTGATGGATCAATCGACGGATGTGGTCAAAGCTGTTTGGCGTTTGGCAAAGTTCTACAAGCATGAAAGCTGTGGCCAATGCACCCCGTGCCGCGAGGGCACAGGCTGGATGATGCGGGTGATGGAGCGGCTGGTGACCGGTGATGCGGAACCAGAGGAAATTGATATGTTGCTGGATGTGACCAAACAAGTCGAAGGCCATACAATTTGCGCCCTTGGGGATGCAGCCGCCTGGCCTATTCAGGGGCTCATCCGGCATTTCCGCGACGATATAGAGCAGCGCATCGCCCATAAACGCCGTCCCTTGCGTGGTTTGGCGGCTGAATAACCCATGACCCTGATCGCTTCATATCCTGCTGACATGCGCATCACGCTGAAGGCCGTTGCCTTTGCGCTGTGCTGTGTGCCGGCGCCGGCTATTGCCGCGAAGGGTTTGGCGCATGAGGTCGAGATCAACGAAGGGCTGATTGCGATTTCTATGGCCAATGTGGTCCGTGAAACCTGTCCTAGTATCTCTGCACGGCTGCTGAGGGCTTGGTTTTACATTACATCACTTGAGGCAGAGGCTCGATCGCTCGGCTATTCGCCGCAAGAGGTGAGTGCCTTTGTTAAAGATCCTGTGGAAAAAAGTCGTGTTCTGAGTATTGCTCAAAAGCGACTTGCAGATCATGGGGTTATCCCTGACCAACCCGCGACCTATTGCACCTTTGGGCTTGCTGAAATTCAAGCAGGCTCTGCGATCGGAAAATTGCTGAAAGCGAATTAGATATGTCTGACCTGCGTAAAATCATCATCGACGATCAAGAAATCGAAGTAGACGGCGCGATGACGTTGATCCAAGCCTGTGAGCAGGTCGGGGTTGAGGTGCCGCGGTTTTGTTATCATGAGCGTCTGACCATTGCTGGCAATTGCCGGATGTGTCTGGTGGAAGTTGTGGGTGGCCCGCCGAAGCCTGCCGCCTCTTGCGCGATGCAGGTCCGCGATCTGCGCCCCGGCCCAGAAGGCCAATTGCCAGTTGTCAAAACCAATTCTCCGATGGTGAAAAAAGCCCGCGAAGGGGTGATGGAATTTTTGCTCATCAACCACCCGCTGGATTGCCCAATCTGTGATCAGGGCGGAGAGTGCGATCTGCAAGATCAAGCCATGGCCTATGGCGTGGATTTCAGCCGATTCCGTGAGCCCAAAAGGGCGACAGAGGATTTGGACTTGGGACCCTTGGTCGAGACCCATATGACCCGTTGTATTTCTTGCACCCGCTGCGTGCGCTTCACCTCCGAAGTGGCCGGTCTCACCCAGATGGGCCAAACTGGGCGCGGTGAAGATGCTGAAATTACCAGCTATTTGGG
>JGI26260J51721_1000377_pt1 | contig 19594 bp, 17 predicted proteins | sample SaaInlV_120m_DNA_4_FD_51721 | JGI IMG/M metagenome (IMG submission 51721)
ATCCCGCGCGAGACAGGCGGCACGCTGCTCACCGAGGTTGGTCAAGATGCGACTTATCGTGTTCATGCCACTTATGGCGGGCGTAGCGATAACGGTGTTGGCTTTCTGATCGAGGCGCACCAGTGGCAATCTGATGGTTTTCAGACGATCGACCGAAGCGGAGCAGATACAGGTCTCGATGTCACCGACTTTACTGCGAAGCTAAGCTACGCGCCTGTCGGCTCGCCCCATGCGATTGAGTTAAAACTACAGCTCGCCGATCAGGACTCGAATCAAAGTTATTTAGGCCTTAGCGATGCAGACTTCGGCAATGATGCCCTGCGCCGCTACGGGCTTTCGGAGCTAGACAATATCGCNACNGAGCACGAGCAGGCGATTCTGCGTTACAGCTTCGACGTAACCGCCAACCTCAGTGTGACCGCGACAGCGTATAACAATACGCATCAGCGCAATTGGTTTAAGACCGAAGGCATAGACCTCGACGGCAGCGTGAATGCCGATAGTTTTTCNGGCAGCAGNTGGGCNAGCGTCGTCGATGCGGTAAATCTCGGCAAGGGGTTGGGTACCTATACCCACGGAGAGTTGCAGGGGATTCTCGACGGCAATATCGACACGGCAGCTGGCAGCGTGCAACTGCGCTCGAACAACCGTGAATACTATTCGCGGGGACTCCAGTTNGGCGCGAACTGGGACGGCAGTTTCGGTGGGGCNCTGCACTCGGTGAGTATGGGNCTGCGCTTCCATGAAGACGAGGAAGATCGCTTNCAGCGCAATGACACGTANTCTCAGGTGGCCGGGAAACTAGGCTTAGACTCGCTGGGCACAGAGGGCAATGCGGGTAATCAGGTGCAATCTGCCGAGGCGCTTGCCTTCTATATTCGTGACGAAATTAGCTTTGGCGACTGGACCCTATCCCCCGGTATTCGTTTCGAGGATATCGATCAAGACCGAGTGCGCTATAAAAATGGCGCAGCGCGGGATTTCCGCGACGGCCGCCAAAATACTGCGCAGGTCTGGCTTCCAGGTATAGGCGTTAGCTATCAAGCCACGCCGGCATTTAGCGTCATTGGCGGCGTACACAAAGGTTTTACAGCGCCGTCTAACTCGCCTGGTGTNGAGGAAGAAGTCGCGATTAACTATGAGTTGGGCGCGCGATTCCAAGACGGCAGNCTGTCGGCCGAACTCATNGCATTTGTGAGTAACTACGATAATTTGCTGGGCCAATGCACTGCGTCTTCGGGCAGCGATTGCGTGATCGGTGATGCGTTTAACGGCGATGCAGCCACAGTAAGTGGGCTGGAGGCATTGCTCACCGCTGATCTGTCGCAGAATGCAGCCTACCGTCTGCCGCTCACATTGAGCTATACGCGCATCGATGGCGAATTCGATACGAGCATTGCAGACACCGATTTTTTTGGCACGGTCGAGGCGGGTGATCCGCTCCCTTACCTTCCCGAAAATCAACTGCGCATTGCACTCGGGCTTGAGACAGGGCAATGGACGGGCTATCTCAGCGCGAACTATGTAGATGACGTCTGTGTGCGTGCTTCGTGTGGAGCATTTGAGCGAACAGACGACAGTCTCACGATCGATTTTAGTACGAGCTATCAATTCAGCCCGATGGTTAATGTGTTTGCGCGGGTCGAAAATCTTACCGATACGCATGACATTATGGGCCGCCAGCCTTATGGCGCGCGGCCTAACAAAGAGCGCACGCTGTCAGCTGGTCTGAGATTTAATTTTTAAGTCGATGTGATCGCCCGCAAACATGACGCATAATACGCGCCCGAACCGCGCATGACCTGCGCACGGGCCAGTGCCGAGCTCGATGATTGAATTTTGAGGAGTTTACCAATGGTTAAGAAGCAACTTTTGTCATTTGCCGCTTGCGTCGCGTTCGTCGCCGCGGGCGTTGTTAGCGCTGCTGAAGTCAATGTTTACTCTGCGCGCTCCGAAGAACTAATTAAGCCTGCGCTCGACCGCTTTAGCGAAGAGACCGGCATCGAAGTCAATCTGATCACCGAAAGTGCTGATGCGCTTATTCGCCGCATCGAACTCGAAGGCGCCAACTCGCCTGCGGATGTTCTGCTGACAGTCGATGCGGGGCGCCTTTTTCGGGCTAAAGAGGCTGGCATTTTGGCGCCGCTGGAGTCAGATATCCTGACGCAGCGCATTCCCGCTGCCTACCGAGATCCTGACAACCAATGGTTCGGATTGTCGCTACGCTCGCGTGTCATTATGTTTGATAAATCGCGCGTTTCAGCCGCCGAAATTTCTCGCTACGAAGATCTCGCCGATCCTAAGTGGAAAGGTGAGATATGCATTCGGTCCTCGGGCAATATCTACAATCAGTCTCTACTTGCCTCGCTCATAGAACACCTTGGAGAGGAGGCAACCGAGGCATGGGCCGAAGGGCTAGTTGCAAACATGGCCAGACGCCCACAGGGTGGAGATCGAGACCAGATTCGCGCCGCCGTGGCGGGGCAGTGCAAGCTTGCAGTGTCTAATACGTATTATCTTGCTGGCATGCTCAATTCGGGTGTTGCTGCCGATATTGAAGTGGCTGAACAAATAGGCGTAATTTGGCCTAATCAAGCTGACCGCGGTGCGCATATGAACGTCAGCGGCGCGGGCGTGATTAGCACGGCCAAAAATCCGAATGAGGCACGACAACTTATCGAATTTTTGAGCGACGACTACGCGCAGCAGTGGTATTCGGAGGTGAACAACGAATACTCAGTTCGGGCAGATATTCCTGTCAGCTCAACTCTCCAGGGCTTTGGGGAGTTTAAAGCCGACCAGCTAAACCTTGAGGCGTTAGGTACAAATAACGAGGCGGCTGTAAGGCTCGCTGACCGCGCAGGTTGGCAGTAAATTTCTCAAATAGAGAATCGGGCATGCATTATTTTCTATGCCTGTCCCAAGCGGCCTTAATAACCGATCGTTTATGAATGAGAGCGTAGAGTGAGCATTGTCTCACCAGTCAAGAGAAACCAGACTAGGCCAAGGCTGTCTCAATTGAGGCCTTGGCCTTTGTCGTTGCTGGTATTATCGATGCTGCTGGCAACGCCAATAGTCGTCGTTGTCTCTTCGGTATTCTTTTCGGCGGGAGATATCTGGACGCATCTGCTCGACACTGTGCTCACGCGCTATGCGCGCAATTCTCTGCTGCTGATGGCGGGTGTTAGTGTTGGTGTGCTTGCCTTAGGGATACTTCCTGCGTGGCTCGTCACTGTCTATCGGTTCCCCGGCAGCAAAATTCTCGAATGGGCATTGTTGCTCCCGCTGGCTATTCCTGCGTACATTATTGCGTACACTTACACCGGTATGCTCGACGTTGCCGGCCCTTTGCAAAGTGCCTTGCGCGAGGCATTCGAGTGGCGTTACGGCGATTATTGGTTTCCCGAAATTCGTTCGCTAGGCGGCGCTATCGCGATGCTATCGCTGGTATTCTATCCCTATGTTTACTTGTTAGCGCGTGCCGCGTTTGCCGAACAGTCGGGCAGTGTGATGGAAGCTGCCCGCAGCTTAGGTTGCTCACAGCGTAGCGCGTTTGTTAGGGTCGCATTGCCCTTGGCGCGACCCGCGATTGTGGTTGGCTTGAGCATTGCGCTAATGGAAACGCTTGCCGATTACGGCACAGTGCAGTATTTCGGCATCTCGACTTTCACCACGGGTATTTACCGCACATGGAACGGTCTGGGCAGCAGTATAGGCGCAGCGCAGCTCTCGGCGCTTCTACTCGGATTTGTGTTTGTTTTAGTGTCACTGGAGGCATGGTCGCGGCAGCAGTCGCAGTTTTTTAATACCGGCGCGCGCAATCGACCGAGCACGCCCGGCACACTCCGCGGGCTGAGTTTATGTCTCGCTTACGCGGTCTGCGGATTGCCCGTGCTGCTAGGTTTCGTCGTGCCTTTTATGCAGCTGCTCGTTTGGGCATCGATCACTTACGACACGATTCTAACCCGTGACTTTGCCGGCTATCTTTTTAACAGCGTCACTCTCGCCGCGATCACCGCGATTGCTGCACTGGGGCTCGCGCTTTTTATTGCCTACGGCAAGCGGGTATTTCCGAGTCAATTGACGCGAGCATCCTCGCGCTTGGTAGGTCTGGGTTATGCTTTGCCCGGCACCGTGGTCGCGATTGGAGTACTGGTGCCGTTTGCTTGGTTCGATAATCGGCTAAGCGAATTTATGGTCGCCACGTTTGATTACAATACGGGCCTGCTTCTCAGTGGCACGGTATTTATTCTTGTTTTCGCCTATTTAGTCCGTTTTTTGCCGATCGCGCTCAATACGGTAGACGCAGGGCTCGCTAAGATTCGGCCGTCGATGGATGAGACGGGGCGAAGTATGGGGTTCAGTCCGGCGGCGCTGCTGCGTCGCGTGCATATCCCGATTATGCGCGGATCCTTGGCGACAGCATTGCTTCTGGTCTTTGTCGACGTGCTGAAAGAGTTGCCTGCGACGCTCCTCTTGCGGCCCTTCAATTTCAATACGCTGGCTATTCGCACCTACGAACTCGCCAACGAGGAGCGGCTCGCTGACGCAGCGGGGCCGGCACTCGCTATCGTGTTGGCGAGTCTGATTCCTGTTATTCTTCTTAGTCGCACGCTGCGGCAAGCAGGTGAGGCACCGTCCTCTCTGCCACAAGGTTCTTCAATTTCGGACGAGAGTAAATGACGTCACCGGCACTGCAATTAGACAATGTGAGCGTTCATCTCGGCGGTAAACTAATCGTCGATTCTGTGTCGTTCCGGGTGCCTGCGGGCGGGATTGGCTGCCTGCTGGGCGCTAGTGGCTGCGGTAAGACTACCCTGCTTAGAGCCATTGCAGGCTTTGAGCCTGTGAGCTCGGGTAGCGTCTCGCTGGACGGTTTGCCGATTAGTACGCCGATGAAAATGCTCGACATCGAGAAGCGCCGAGTGGGTATGGTGTTTCAGGATCATTCTCTTTTCCCTCACCTGAGCGTTCGACAGAATATTGCTTTCGGCCTGCAGTCGATGAGTGTGGCCAAGCGCGAGGCGCGCATAGATGAGTTGGCGAGTCTGCTGGCAATCGGTGAGCTTCTCGATGCCTTTCCACACAGGCTTTCGGGTGGTCAGCAGCAACGAGTGGCGATTGCTCGCGCGATGGCGCCGCGCCCCGAGGTGCTGCTCCTCGATGAGCCCTTCTCTAGCCTCGATGTTGAGTTGCGCGAACAACTCGCGCGCGAAATTCGCGGCGTGTTAAAACACGAAGGCGTTACGGCGATACTCGTCAGTCACAATCAGTTCGAAGCCTTCGCGATGGCCGACGAGATTGGGGTAATCAAAGGCGGTAAATTACTGCAGTGGGACAATGCGTTTAATCTGTATCACACGCCGGCGTCGCTTGCGGTCGCCGACTTTATCGGTGAAGGCGTGCTAATAGATGGGCGTGCAGTTGGCGAGCACACTGTCGAAACCGAACTCGGCGTCATTGATACGCGGCAAATTCAAGACTTCAATCTGCCCGGCACCACCGATATTTCATTGCTTCTGCGCCCCGATGACGTGTTTCACGACGACGCTAGCCCGACGAAGGCGCGCGTGGTTGAGAAGGCGTTTCGCGGCGCGGTATTTCTTTATACGCTCGAGCTCGACAGCGGCAAGCGAGTGTTGTCTCTCGCCCCTAGCCATCATGATCACGCGATCGGTGAGCCTATGGGTATTCGCCTCGATGTTGAGCACTTAGTCGCGTTTCCCAAGCTTCCTGTTGTCTAAAGGGCACTACAGCAAAGGGCAGTAACCGATGGTCTCTTTGAGTTCCGCATTTGTTAAATCCTCCGCGCTCCCTGCGGTTGAGTTTCTCACGCTCCTCCTACTCTGCGGAGCGCTGAGTATTTCGCCCTTGTCCGCACAGCCACAGACGCTTTCGAATAGTGCAGTGTCTGATACAGGCGCCGCAGCGTCCCAGAGTCAGGCCGAGTCGACCGAAGAGGCTGCGCGCAGCGCAGCAGAGCAGGCCGCGGCGACTGCGCGATCGCTCGAAATTAGCCGTGAGATTGCGCGGCGTGAAACGCTGATCGATGATCTTCGCTATTCAGCTGGCGTTTATTCAGAGCAACTGCGTGAGGTACAAGAAGATCTAGGCGCCTATCTATTAGAGGTGGGAGACTTTGAAAAAGCGGCGCAGATTTTTACCGAGGCGCTGCAAATTGCAAGAATCAATACAGGGCTCTACAGCGAGGATCAGTTGCCGCTGATTAACGCGCTTATTGCGAGTAATACAAAAATGAAAGCCTGGTCTCAAGCAGACGACTTCCAGAGCCTTCATATTCATATTGCCGATCGCTTGTATTCCACAGCGGACGGGCGCTTCTTGCACGCGGCGAGGCAGTATGGTGACTGGCGCTTTCGTGTGATGAGTGAAAATCTCCTCGACGACTCCTATCAAGGGCTCGCGCGCACAGCTGAGGATCTTTCCGAATTTTACGGATCATTAATCGGTGCGCTGGAAAGTGAGGGTCTCGAGCGCTCCGCGGACTTGCTCGACTTTGTGTTTGCTAAAGCCGAAACCGATCTTGTATTGATAAGATCCATTGCGAGCGCGCCTTACACCGATTTTCCTGGCACGGTAAGCCCGTATATGTACCGCTCACGCTGCCGCAATGTGCGCGACGCCAATGGGCAGGTGGTCCAGCAGTGTACGAATATTCAAGTTGAGAACCCGCGGTACCGGCAATCGCAGCGCGATGCCAAGCAAGTGGCGGTTAATCGGCAGATCCGGCATATACGAGAGGCAATTCAGCGCATAGAAATAGTGCGCGACAGCGCCCCAGCCCTCGATAGCGAGGAGAGAGACGTACTGGACTCGCGCATTGCGCGACTTGAGTTAGAAACTCAGCAGTTAGTCAGGCAGTCGCGGTCCCGTAGTGTGTTCTGATTTCTTCACTCGGTTAACACCAAAAAGTGGGCGGTTTAAGGGTTTCGCTTCTCGGTAGCTGATCTTAGCTGTCCCACGTCGGCGTACTGAAAGTAACGCGCGCAATAATTCCGGTGACGCTACCATTGGTAGTAGCAATCTAGAGTGAGACGCGCTTCAATAAGGTTGACTCCGAGGTTTGCTCGGTGTCGCCTGTCCGACACGGACTCAAACAGGAGGACTTATGTCATCTTTTTTTAATCGGCTCGCGAAAGTTGCGTTGATGGCGGTTGTCGCCCTCACTGCGCTCAGCAGCCAGCTAGCTTCGGCGCTAGAAGAGGGCGATAAAGCTCCCGACTTTGCTCTGCAAGCTTCCGACGGCAAGACCTACACACTCTCCGAGTTTGTTGGTGTTCGACCCGTAGTAATCGCGTTCTTCCCAAAAGCCTTCACCGGCGGTTGAACTATGCAATGTAAAGCGCTGCGTGACAGTGCTAGAGAAATTCAGAGTTTCGACGTTGCCTACTTTATGGCGAGTGTAGACACACTCGAGGACAATACGGCGTTCGCGGCCGAGCATGCNGCAGGATTTCCAATCCTTGCTGACCCCGAAAAAACGATGGTCGATGCCTATGGCGCGCTCATGGGCGTNGGGTTTGCCAACCGCTGGACCTATTACATTGGCGCCGACGGCACGATCTTAAAGATCGACAAGCAGACTAAGCCAGCTACNGCGGGCAAAGACNTAACNAGGACGATGGAAGAGCTAGGCTTTCCCAAAATCTAAAATTAGGTCGCTGTAAAAGAGGCAGATTCTTTCGGGAGTCTGCCTTTTTTATTGCAATTCTCTCCAGAGCCNCCNAAGGCGAATGATACTGATTTGTTGGCCGGTCTAGGTATGCAACAATAGGCATTATCAGCACAACAACAAGCACTTTGGAGCGAATCATGTCTAAGGCGGGAATCTGGTCCATCGCGGCAATCGCGGTTTGTACATTCCTCTATCTTGTTTACCTTGCTGTGGCGTTCGAGCCGCCCAGGGGAACTACGACGGTTATTTTGCCAACACCCGCTGCCGAGATCGAAGTGATCGAGCCGCGCCCTGTGCCCACCCGCATAACGCCGTCGACTCCTGCAGCAGCCGCGTCGGTTGAGGTAGAGCCGATTGTCGTCGACGTGGTGGAGGTCGAAGCGCCAGTTGCAGAGGCCGCTGTCGATTTGCCGCGCTTGAACGATAGCGACAGCTTCGTTGCTGAAAAAATCAGTGAGCTGTCGAGCGGGACGTCGCTGCTAAGCTATCTTGTCGACGAGCAGCTTGTTCGCAGGGCGGTGGTGTTGGTTGAGAATATCTCGCGCGGGCAGTATCCGCAGACCGCGTTACCCTACAAGCCGATTGTCGAAGAAATGCAGGTAAGCAGCGACGATGGTCGATTGTTTACCATGGAAGNCGCTTCTTATACGCGTTTCGACGCGGCAGTCGCTGCGTTTGTNGCCTTNGATACTGAGCAAACCGTGGGGCTTTACAGGCTGCTGTCACCGTTACTGCANCAGGCCTATGCCGAAATCGGGTTCCGCGACGCCGAATTCGAACAGGCACTAATCAAGGCCATCGATGCAGTCTTAAGCGCGCCCGAGATTGAGGGTCCGTTTCAACTGGTTAAGCCTTCGGTCATGTATTTGTATGCCGATACTAGACTCGAAGAGCTTGCGAATATGAATAAACAGCTTATCCGCCTCGGCCCAGAAAACAGCGCTCGCCTGAAGGCGAAATTGCGAGAGTTTAAACAGGCGCTCTGAGCGGTTGGTTAGCAAGAATCACATGGCAAAAGAGCAGTAAGATACTGCTCCGGATAAAACAGTCAGAAGAAAAATTATGCAAAATCCTCGTACAAACCCTCTCCTAAACCCCTTGATGTCGGTTGCTGAGCTGTCGGCTTTGCTTGCACAAAAGGCGGGAGAGGTTGTGGTGTTTGATGCCTCAGTGCCTCCGGTGGTTCCGGGCTATGAGTCGCTCAACTCGAATGAGCCGGATGCAGAATGGCGCATTATTCCGGGCGCACGTCGCTTCGACTACGATGAGCGGCTATGCGACCCCGACGCTGTCCTTCCGCACATGATGCCGAGCGCGGCACTTTTCGAGCAAGAAGTGCGCAGTTTAGGGCTTAGCAAAGAATCGCTAGTTGTTGTGTATGACGATGTTGGCGTCTATGCAAGTCCGCGTGGCTGGTGGATGCTCAAGGCGATGGGGCACGACAATGTCGCCGTGTTAGATGGCGGCCTAAGAGCGTGGATTGATGCGGGTAATGCAACCGATCTGGCTGGCGCCGAGTGGCGTGCGGGAAAGCAAAACTCAGGCGATGCCTACCCTCAAGGCGATTTCGTTGCAGCGCCTCGGCCCGAGGCATTCGTCGACAGTGCAGCAGTTGCTGAGGCGTTGTCAGATCCCTCTTGCCGCGTGCTGGATGCGCGTTCGACTGCGCGTTTTAATGCGCAAGCGCCAGAACCTCGCCCCGGCGTTCGCGGTGGCCACATGCCTGGGTCGCTGAGTTTNCCCTTTCCAACTGTGCTCTCTGGGCAAAAAATGAAATCGGCTCTTGAGCTTGCGCTGCTCTTATCACCCCATGTGCAGCGCGACCAGAGAGTGATTACCAGCTGCGGTTCGGGGCTTACGGCCTGCGTTGTGATTCTCGGCGCCGCGTTGGCCGGCTTCAGCCGACTGTCAGTCTATGACGGATCGTGGGCGGATTGGGGAGCAGATAACGCTCTACCCGTTGTTGAAGGCCCCGACATAGGGTGAGCGCGGGAGCGAAAGCTTGATCTTTATCATTTCTTATTTGTAGGGGGCAGAATCCGCCGGTAAAGACGCGGCCGGTTTGCTACAATCGTCTGGGAGATAAAGAACAATTTGCGCTGGAATTACGCTCCAGAGTGCAAAAAGGACGAACTATGACTAATTCTACCGATGCCGATCTTGGCGTAGTGGTCGCGGCGCTATACCGTTTCGCGACCTTCCCCGACTATGAATCCCTCCGCGAGCCACTCAAACAGTGCATGTTGGATAACGACGTGCGCGGTACTTTGCTGCTCGCGGCAGAGGGGATTAACGGCACTATCGCAGGATCGCGACAGGGGGTCGATGCTGTGTTGGGCTTTCTTGGCAAAGACCCGCGCTTCGCCGACCTTGCGCCCAAGGAATCCTTCGCCGACGAAAACCCTTTCTACCGCACGAAGGTGAAACTGAAACGCGAGATTGTGACCATGGGCGTCGAGGACATTGACCCTAAGAAAATCGTCGGCACCTATGTCGAGCCGAGCGAATGGAATGCGTTGATAAGCGATCCCGACGTTCTCCTGCTCGACACGCGCAACAAATACGAGGTCGAGATCGGCACCTTCGAGTCTGCGGTAAACCCCGAAACGGACTCGTTCCGAGAGTTTCCTGACTACGTGAAAAACAACTTAGACCCCGCCAAACATAAAAAAGTGGCGATGTTTTGCACCGGTGGCATTCGCTGCGAGAAGTCGACAGCCTATTTACGCGAACAGGGCTTCGATGAGGTTTATCACCTAAAAGGAGGCATTCTTAAGTATTTAGAAGANGTGCCCGAAGAGGAGACGCGCTGGCGGGGCGAGTGCTTCGTTTTTGATAATCGGGTNACCGTAAACCATAAGCTAGAGCAGGGCGAGTATGATCAGTGCCACGCCTGCCGCATGCCAATTAGCGAGTCCGACAAGGCGCGAGTGGAATACGAAAAAGGCGTTAGTGCCACCATTGTGCGGCAAAGAAACCGAGCGAGAAAGTGAAAGGCTTGGCTGAGCGCGAACGACAGATGACGCTTGCCAAGGCGCGCGGCGATGCCCATATTGGGCAGCCAATGGAACAGCTAATCGAGCAGCGTAAGGCGCAAAAGCTCAAATTTAAAGAAGAGCAGCGCGAGTATGAGCGCGCGAAAACAGCGAAATAGCTGTCGGCCAGTAGCGTGTCAAAAGGATTTCTCGTGTCGAATAAATTGGTTATGAGTCCCTACGGAGATTTTCTAGGTATAGAAATCGAGTCGTTTGGTGAAGGCAGGGCGTTGTGCAGTATTGCTGTAAAACCACAACACTTTAACGCGGGAGGGCGCGTACACGGCGGCGTTTTGACCTCGCTTGCGGATTCGTGCGCTGGGGTCGCTGTGCGCAGTTTGCGGCCCGAAGGCGTCGCCTCAGCTACAACCGACCTGAATATCGCATTCATCAGGCCACCGATGGGTGACCGACTCGAAGCTGAGGCTGAGGTGTTACACGCAGGTAAACGCCTTTACCGCGTGGAGATGAGCGTTTTTAGTATGACCGTAGGGGAGAGCGAGACGCGCAAGTTGGTCGCAAAATGCAATGCGACCTTTATGCTCGTGTTTCCAGAAAAAGCCTAAGGCTGTCTATTTTTGCGCCGCGGCGCTGCCGACATGAGCGAAGACGCGCGAACTGCCGTCTTTGTTCATTTGCACGATATCGTAGGGTGTGAAGCGCTCACCCATCTCCATGCCGGGACTGCCCAGCGGCATACCTGGTACGGCGAGCCCCAGTGCGCCCTCGGGAGGAGCCGCTAAAAATTGCTCGATAAATTTCGCAGGCACGTGCCCCTCAAAGACAAATCCCTCTTTGGTCACCGCTGTATGACAAGACTGCCATTCGGGTAATACGCCAAGGTCGTGTTTCACCCCGTTAAGATTGCGAGGATGATTGATTTTCGACGCGAACCCCTTGTCGTGCATATGGTCTATCCATCCCACGCAGCAGCCGCAGTTAACATCTTTATAGACATTGAGTGTGATGTCGTCGATCGATTGAGCCGTCAGCGAGCCCATTCCTAAAAGCGACACAGTAAACGCAAGCGCTGTGGCGAAAGACGATTCTGCGAGCATTGAACGGCACTGTGCGAAAAAAGAAGTCATCATTAGGTGCTCCGAATTGATGTTGACGCTAGTCTACTGCGTGCGCGAGACTATTTGAAGCGGCGTTGATGGCCGCTTTTGGCGGCGAAACAGTGACCAGATGCCCCGACCGGACAGGTTATGTCATCCGGACCTTGATTGTTTCGCCTCACTCTATCGCGTAACATGCCTCTCCTACGAATTACCTACTCCCCAAACCCTGACCAAAAATTTATGCGCGCAGTTACTCGGCACTACAATCGCGAGACTTTCTCCGAACTCTTTAAGCTCGCCGTTCCGATGGTAGTCTCACAGGGTACTTTCGCGGTGATGATTTTTACCGATCGGCTCTTTATGTCGCGTATCGACCCGACTCATATGGCTGCCGCACTGGGCGGAGGCGTGGCGCTGTTTTTCTCCTTCTGTTTTTTTTCGGGTCTTTTTGGCTATGCCAATGCGCTTTCGGCGCAGTACTTCGGCGCGCGTGAATGGTTTAAGTGCCCGAAGGTCGTGAGTCAGGGTTTAATCATGACCATCGGCTGCCTGCCAGTACTCGCATTCATCGGCTATTTTGTCGCCGACCTTTTCGTGAGCATGGGGCATGAGCCGCAGCTAGCCGAACTCGAACGAACCTATTACCTCTGGCTGATGGTCGGCTCGCCTATCTCGCTTGCGAAGGTGGTGTTTTCGTCTTANTTCGCGGGGATTGGGCGCACCAAACTNGTGATGATCTGTGACCTCTGCGGNCTCGTTCTGAATATTCCGCTTTGCTACGCCATGGTGTTTGGNGTTGCTGGCTTCCCTGAGATGGGTATTGCCGGCGCGGCGCTGTCGACAATATTGTCAACGCTGTTTGCGCTGNTGCTTTTCGTTGGCTGTTTCTTCGCGAAGGAACACAGGCAGACGTTTCGCGTGATGGAATCTTTCGTGCTCGATCTCGGCATCATGCGCCGCTTTATGCGTCTTGGACTGCCAGCGGGAACAGAACTGTTTTTAAATGTGGCTGCGTTCAACCTGTTCCTGCTCATGTTTCAGGGCTATGGCATTACCGAAGCCGCGTCGGCGGCCATCGTGTTTAATTGGGANATTCTCTGCTTCGTGCCGATGATCGGATTGAACATAGGCGTGGTTAGCTTAATCGGTCGCTTCGTTGGCGCGCGCGACATGAATCGGACTAACGAGGTTATCTTTGCTGCTTTTGTCATGGGGCTTGGCTACTCTGGTCTCATCGCTATCATTTACAGCGTTTTTAGATTTCAACTCGTCGGTTTCTTCGAGCCACCGCAGGGTGAGTTCGAAGACATACTCGCGCTCGCGGGCTATATGATGATTGGGTTGTCTAGCTATGTGATGGCCGACGCGACTATTCAGGTGGCTGGCGGAGTCTTGCGCGGTGCAGGTGACACGAAGTGGCTAATGTACGCCTCGACGACGACCCATTGGGTCGCGCTCGCGGTGCAATACTACGTTATCAAAGTGGCCGAATGGGGGCCGCGCGCCTCATGGGTTGCGTTTGTTGCTCTGCTATTTGCTATTGCACTGCTGTTCTCTTGGCGCCTGTGGGGCGGTCGTTGGCGTGAAGAAGAGCGACTTCTCGCGGTCATGGCAGAGTAAGCGCGTCTAATCAGACTTGCGCGAGGGACACTTTCGCTGGCGCAATATTCTGCTAATCTAACGCTCTCAAACTATCTGAGTGCACATTAGCTGCCGCTCAGCCTCGCTATTTCATCATGATAGAGGAATTACGACGATGGCCCGCACTGTCCCCGCATTACTCTTATTGCTCACTCTGTCCTGCTTGGCGACAGCACAATCAGGCTTACCCGAAGGGGCAGGGCGCGATTTGGTTTTGGCCCATTGCACGAGTTGCCACGGCACCGCACAGATTGAGCGCTCGGCCGGATTCGGCAGTGCAGCCGAATGGCAGGGGCTTTTCTCGACGATGATTAAATTGCCCCGAGCGCAGTCAGAGACGATTGCCGCTTATTTGGCAGAGCATTTCCCTGAAGACGCGAGCAGGCGTCCGACACTGGTGGCAGGCGATACGCAGATCGACATAATCGAATGGATGGTGCCAACGCTCGGGCAGCGCTCACGTGATCCGGTTGAGGCGAAAGATGGTTCAATTTGGTGGACAGGCATGTGGGCGAGCCTTGCAGGACGTCTCGATCCTAAGACTGGCGAAATGGAAGAGTTTTTGCTCCCACCGGCGGCGCGCCCTCATACGGTGGTTCCCGCTGATGATGGCAGTATTTGGTATACCGGCAATAGCAATGCCACTATCGGACGGCTCGACCCAGAAACAGGGCTTGTGACTGAGTTTAAGACCAAAGCACGCGATCCGCATTCTGCGACCTTTCATCCCAACGGTAATCTCTATTTCACCGCGCAGGGCGCTGGCATGCTCGGGCGGGTAAACCCGCTGAGCGGTGAGGTGACCGAAATCGACACAGAACCGAGACCTTACGGTATTCAGGTCGCTCCCGATGGCATGGTCTGGGTTGCTTACAACGGCATCAATAAGCTTGGGCGGCTTGACCCAGACTCGCTCGAGGTTACCTATTTCGACGTGCCAGATCCCCGCACGCGTATCCGCCGTCTCGATATCGACAGTAAAGGCGATGTGTGGTTCGTCAATTCTACCCTCGGCAAGATTGGCAGGCTCAATCCTGAGACAGGGGTGATTACACAATGGGACTCGCCTAGCGGCGAAAGTTCGCACCCTTATGCACTCGCGGTTATCGATGANGTTATTTGGTATAACGAGTCAGGCATGAGGCCCGATGCACTCGTGCGTTTTGACCCTACTGCCGAACGCTTCCAGAGTTGGGCAATACCGTCTGGTGTGGGNATCGTGCGGAATGTTTGGGTAACCGAGGCGGGCGATTTATTGATTCATCAAACGAGCTCGAACCGTATAGGNCTGGTTAAAATAAAGTAGACAGAGCGGATGAATTAAACAGATTGGATAAATTGAAAGGAAGGTTTGTGAAGCCGAGAGTAATACCGAGAGTAATGCCGAGAGAAATACAGTGCAATCAATCGATGTGCGTTAGCACTAGCAATCCCACGCTTAAGGCCGGCGCGGCATCCAGACGCGCGATGTGGACAGTGGCGATATTCATGCTGTTGTCTGCCTGTGCGTCTCGGCAGCAGGTCGAGTGGCTACCTGATTTGCCTGACCGCGCGTTCTTCGAAGCGGCTTACTCGGAGGATAGCGTGAATCAAACGTTGCAAACGAGGGAAGAATATCTTGGGTGGATTAAGAGTTTCTATACCGGGACGCTGCTCTATCCAACGGGATGGTTTGATGTGCAGGAGCGCGTTCTGTCGACCTCCTCACCAGAAAATGTCGACGCGTTTGGTCCACGGATAGAAGAGATGGGGCGACTCATTGCGGCAGAATGGGCGAAAGAGAACAGCGCTCGCGCAATCGATAATCGTCTCCTTGCGCTCTGGGGTGCAACGCTGCAGTCGGCGACGCCGGGCAATCAGCGCCTCGAAGTATTTGATCTCGTCGCAAGCGACGTTCGGCGTCTGCTAAGCCGAGAGCTCGACAAAGCGGCTATCGCCGATTCGCGNTACGACGAGCTTTTAGGGCTCGATTCGTTTGGCGATTTNTNAACAATCAACCGGGAAACACTGATGGCAGAACAACGCAGCGCGGTTTTACAGGCTGTGCAGGACTGGGTCAGCGAATTTGTTGTCGGTCACAACCTTTGCCCTTTTGCGGGNAAAGAACTGCGAGCNGGNAGAGTTAGATTTGTTGANACGCCTGCCGCAGACATCGAATCGCTTCTGCATAGCCTGAGTGAGGAGTTAGCGTTGCTTGTAGCCGACTCGAGTATCGAGACGACGCTGCTAGTCCATCCCCACGTGCTCAAAAGTTTCGCTGCCTATAATGACTTTCTAGACCTTGCGGATGGGTTAATAGAAAGCATGGCTCTAGAGGGCGTTGTGCAGGTGGCAAGCTTTCATCCAAGCTATCGTTTCGCGGGTACTTTGCCCGCGGCCCCCGAGAATCTGACGAATCGTTCTCCCTCACCGATGTTGCATCTACTGAGGGAGGAGTCGATCGAGGTCGCGGCCGAATCGCATCCCGATATCGGCGCTATTCCCCAGCGCAATATCGAGTATTTAAACGACCTCATGGCGCCGCGCTAACGGACTTTCGGAAAAGCCTTAGAGCGACGGCTTGCCGTTGGCTTTTTTCTTGGCTTTGCCCGCTTCTTTGGTTTTCTTAGCCTTTGAGGTAGCCGTTTTGGCCTTGGCTTTCGCCGCGGCTTTCTCGCGTTCGCGCTCGCGGGCTTTCACGCCGGGCTTCGATTTCTTGACGGGCTTGTCGCCTGCGTCGCGGCTAGACTTAGGGCCTTTTGACGGCTTGCTGTCTTCAAAAACGCGAACTCGGTCGTCGTCTCCGCGTCGTGCGGGCGAACGCTTCGATGGTGCCTTAGGTGCCTCGCCTTCGCGGCTAATATTTAGCGTCTGGCCAGCAACCCACACTTTCTTTAAGCCGGCGTAGATGTCTTCGGGCATATCAGCAGGTAAATCGATTGTGCTGTGATCGTCGAAAATATTGATACGGCCAATGTTTTGCGCATCGATATTCGCCTCATTGGCGATCGCGCCGACGATATTGCCAGGCATAACCTTNTGGATATGGCCTACCTCGATACGGAANCGNTGCATGCCCTTTTCAGGCGGTGCGTCTTTGCGGGGGCGCTGTGGTCTCTCCGAGCGCTCCGAACCCTTACCACGGTCGCGCGTGCGAGGCTGATCATTGCCGCGCGATTCCCATGCCTTGTCGGCGCGTGGGACGGGCTTATGCTGAAGTAAAAGAGGTGAGTCGCCTTGCACGAGTTTGGCGAGCGCAGAGGCAATCTCAATGGCTGGGACATTGTGCTCGTTCTGATACTGCTCGACTAGGTGTTTGAACAGGCCGAGGTCTTCTGTCGCCAAGGTGTCGGCTATTGCCTGTTTAAACTGTGCGATTCGCTTGTCNTTAATGAGTTCGGTTGATGGCAGTTCCATCAACTCGATTTTCTTGCTCGTGGCACGTTCGATTGCGTTAAGCATGCGGCGCTCGCGCGGGGCGACGAATAAGATTGCATCGCCTTCGCGTCCGGCGCGGCCTGTGCGGCCAATGCGGTGGATATAGGCTTCGGTATCGTGTGGTATGTCGTAGTTAACAACATGACTGATGCGCTCGACGTCGAGGCCGCGGGCGGCAACGTCGGTAGCAACGAGAATGTCTAGCTTGCCNTTTTTCAGTTGNTCGACTGTGCGCTCGCGCTGCGCCTGCGGAATATCGCCATTGAGNGCACTCGCNGCGAAACCGCGCGCAGACAGTTTCTCTGCAACCTCGACNGTGGCAATCCGCGTGCGCACGAAGATGATCATGCCGTCGAATGTCTCGGCTTCGAGAATGCGAGTAAGNGCGTCGAGCTTATGCATGCCGCTGACTGGCCAGAAACGCTGGCGGATGAGATTGGCTGTCGCCGTCTTCATCTTAATCGTGATCTCGGCAGGATTGGTCAGGTGGGCCGTTGCGATGCGTCGCACCTGAGTNGGCATCGTGGCCGAGAAAAGCGCGATCTGCCGTGTCTTCGGCGTCTGTTCGAGAATCCATTCGACATCGTCGATGAAGCCCATCCGCAGCATCTCGTCGGCTTCGTCTAAGACAAGTGTCTTGAGGCCGTCTAGATTAAGGGTGCCTTTGCGAATATGGTCCATGACCCGGCCAGGGGTGCCCACGACTGCATGTACGCCGCGCTTGAGCGAGCGAATTTGGCCGCCGTATTCTTGGCCGCCGTAAATGGGTAATACATTAAAGCCTTTGATGTGCTTTGCGTATTTGTGAAAGGCCTCGGCGACCTGAATCGCGAGTTCGCGGGTTGGCGCGAGAACAAGAATTTGTGGGTCGCGCTGGCTAATATCTATATTTGATAGTGCGGGCAGGGCGAAGGCGGCTGTTTTGCCAGTGCCCGTTTGTGCCTGACCCAGCACATCGCGACCGCTGAGCAGCAAGGGAATCGTTTCCGCTTGAATGGGAGACGGAGTTTCGTAACCAACGTCGTTCAGCGCCTTTAAGATAGGTTCTGAGAGGGCTAGTTGTTGAAAAGTTAATTGTTCTGACTCCGACATGATGATCCTTGCTGCCACAGGCGTGGCCAAAAAATTGAGTGCGGAGTTTACGCGATATGCGTGCCTTTGTATGCCTTTGTTTTTCCTTATCTTCTTATTTAGGCACCCTTTCCCTCAGATTCCTAGGTTTGTTGGATCTAAATGTCCATAACTNGATCGATATCACGGTCTAGCACCGGTGGTTTGGTGATAAGTGACACGCTGAGGAAGAGGAACAACGACACTACAAACGAGAGCAGGCCACCACTCACGCCGTAGGGAAGGGCAATACCGGCAAGCTGCACGCCGAAATTGATGATCAATGCTGAGACGATTGCGGCGACGGCGCCCGGCACTGTCGCGCCCTTCCAGTTAAGGCCCAATGCGACGACAGGGAATAGCGAGGCGGCGAAGGTCGCCCAGCCGAAGGCGCCCAGAAGTGCCACCAGCGTTGCGTCGGCGTAGTAAGAATAAAGCGCAAAAAGCGCGGCTACGATCGCAAGAATGACCGTCACAATCCGCGCCCACATCAGTTCGTTTTCAATGTTTTTACCCCAAATAGCTTTCGGGATGTCGTGAATAATTGCCGCAGTACCNATATTAAGGAAGGCATCGGAGGTCGACATGATTGCGGCAAAGAGGCCNGCAAAGACGATGCCTGCGAGAAGCGGACTGGTGAAAACCGAGAGGAATACCGAGGCCGCATCGTCTGGCAAGCCCAGCGGAGGGATGACGCCGTCGATTACCGTAGCGCGCATAATAATCCCGATCGACACCCACAGCAGCGCAGCCAGCACATAGCCCATCACAGATAAGGGGAAGATGTGGCGGTTGTCTGAAATGTTGCGATTCATCATCATCTTTGTCACCAGATGAGGCTGTCCTGCGAGGCCGAGGCCAAAGACGAAAAACCATCCTAGCGATGCCATTATGCCCGCCGAGCCCCACGGCATAATNGCCTCGGAGTCGTCTTTGAGAATAATTGAGGTGGCCTCTGTCATCCCGCCATCNAACACCGACATGGCGGTGAGTAAGATCAGAACACCGGCGACCATCATGATACCGCCCTGCACGACGTCGGTGTAAACCGAGGCGATTATGCCGCCGGTCACGCAGTAGAAAATCAACACGGTCGACGAAATCGCCACACAGGCGACAAGTCCGATGTCGGCAAACATGGCTGTGCCCGAGAGAATGGCCTGCATGACGACGGCCATCGCAAGAATCTGTGTGGCGAGATAACCCATCACACCGAGCACAATGGTTATGGCGACGAGCAAGCGGACGGCTTCGCTGNCATAGCGAGCGGCGAGAACATCGGGCAGGGAAATGCAGTTGCGTAGTTCGGCAATCATGCGGATGCGCTTAGACACCATGAAAAACCCTAGCGCATAGCCAGCCGTCGAAATGGTGATCATCCAGAAAGAGCTGACACCGATCGAATAAACCAGCCCCGGCCCACCGACGAAGCCAAACCCGCTGAGTGTCGAAGAGAAAAGGGCAAGTGAGATGACGATAGGACCGAGACCGCGTCCGGCAACAAAGAAATCGCTGGCGTCGCTCGTGCGGCGCATGGCCCAGAGCCCTGTAATCACGCAGAACACCATGTAGAGCGCAACGGCGCCGAGTATTATTTCCTGCCTATAGGCTTCCACTAGCGCGCTTCCTCAGGG
>JGI26260J51721_1000382_pt1 | contig 19468 bp, 13 predicted proteins | sample SaaInlV_120m_DNA_4_FD_51721 | JGI IMG/M metagenome (IMG submission 51721)
CTTTAGTTATGTGGCCACGGTGTCGGTGCGGGATGGAGCAGTCTGGTAGCTCGTCGGGCTCATAACCCGAAGGTCGTTGGTTCAAATCCAGCTCCCGCTACCAATTTTGGATAAATTGACACCAAAAGTAATGTTAAAGCAGTATTTATTGTCTATGCTTGCATTACGTTAGTAGAAAAAGGGGTCTGGTTAAGCAAGACGTTTTCTACGTTGAAAATTCGCGTCGGGTCCGGCGCAAATCGAGGAGCCCCATATTGGGGCTTTTCTTTAGAAGAGAACAAATGGGCCTAGGCCCATTTTTTGTTTGTTAGGAGAGTGGAATGGCTGTAGCTGATAGCAGACTAAGGCAATTACTGCAGCCAGTGGTTGAGGCTTTGGGATGCGAGCTCTGGGGTGTTGATTTACAGACTGGCGCTAAGACCAAGCTACTGCGAATTTATATCGATAAGGATAACGATCTAGTTGGTATAGAAGATTGCGAACGTGTCAGCAGGCAGGCTAGCAGTATTCTTGATGTTGAAGATGCCATTAATGGCGAGTATATATTAGAGGTGTCTTCACCAGGGATGGATCGCCCATTGTATGAAATTGGGCAATACGAAAGGTATGTTGGAGAGGATATTTCACTTAGATTGCGTTTCCCCTATGAGGGCCGACGCAACTTTAAGGGCCGTTTAACTGGTGTTGACGGCGATGAGATTATTTTGGTGGTAACGGATCATGAGTATCTGTTTCCTGTTGAAGGTATAGAAAAGGCTAACGTGGTTCCTCGCTTTTGAGGCATGTGGAGTTTATTAAATGAGTAAAGAAATTTTAATGGTTGCAGAGGCCGTATCCAATGAAAAGGGTGTCGACCAAGAGATAATTTTCGAGGCTATTGAGCAAGCTTTAGCCACGGCGACTAAAAAGCGTTATGAAGAAGGCGCCAATATTCGCGTTGTGATCGATAGAGAATCAGGTGATTACGAGTCCTTCCGTTTTTGGGAAGTGGTTGGTGATGATGTTTTGGCGGAATTAGGCACTCAGTTCACCACTGAAGAGGCGATTGAGAAAGATCCAACCTTAGCTGTTGGAGATGTCTTTGAAGAAACTGTTGAAAATATCGCCTTTGGTCGTATTGCTGCGCAAACTGCCAAACAAGTAATTGTTCAACGCGTAAAAGATGCTGAAAGAGAAATTATTGTCAATCGATTCAAGCATCGCGTAGGTGAGTTGTTGAACGGTACCGTTAAAAAAGTCACCCGTGACCATATTGTGGTTGATTTTGGTGATAACGCTGAAGGAATGTTGCCGCGTGAAGAATTAGTTGGACGAGAAATATTTCGTATTAACGATCGTACTCGCGTCATTCTTATGGGTATTCGCGAGGAAACTCGAGGGCCGCAACTTCTCGTATCACGCGCAACTCCCGATATGTTGGTTCAGTTGTTTCAGATTGAAGTGCCTGAAATTTCTGAAGGTATTATCGAAATCAAAGGTGCAGCAAGAGATCCAGGTCAACGCGCTAAGATTGCAGTGAAGAGTAAAGATGCTCGTATTGACCCTGTTGGTGCCTGTGTAGGTATGCGTGGTGCTCGCGTTCAAGCAGTGTCAAATGATTTAGATGATGAGCGTGTTGATATTATTCTGTGGGATGACAATCCTGCGCAGTTGGTAATCAATGCTATGGCTCCTGCTGAGGTTGAGTCTCTTATTGTTGACGAGGATACTCATTCAATGGATGTTGCAGTTAGTGCAGATAATCTTGCTCAGGCAATCGGGAAAGGCGGGCAAAATGTTCGTTTAGCCTCAGAGCTCACTGGTTGGGTTATTAATGTAATGACCACTGAGGACGCGCTAGAAAAACAAGAAGCCGAATCATCAAACTTTGTTGAGAGCTTAATGGAAGCATTGGATGTTGACGAAGATGTTGCCGTTGTCTTGGTCGAAGAGGGCTTTACTAGTATTGAAGAAGTTGCCTATGTTCCTCTTGAGGAGATGAGCGCAATTGAAGGCTTCGATGAAGATATTGCCGAAGAGTTACGTGCAAGAGCTAAAGACGCTTTGTTAACTCGTGCTTTGGCAAGTGAAGAGCAACTAACTAATGTTGAGCCTGCCGAAGATCTTTTGACGATGGAAGGTATGGATAAAGCATTGGCTTATAAATTAACTGCCAAAAGCATCATTACGATGGAAGATCTCGCTGAGCAAGCGGTTGATGATCTGATGGATGTAGACGGTATGGATGAAGAAAAAGCGGCAGCATTAATCATGACTGCACGTGCACCTTGGTTCGCAGAGGAACAGAGCGAATAATTAATCGGGTAGCAATAGAGGATAACCGATGGCTGAAGTTACAGTAACTGAACTAGCAAANACCGTGGGCGCATCTGTCGACCGTTTGCTAATGCAAATGAAAGAGGCAGGGCTTTCCCATGATTCCGCTGATGCTGCGGTGTCTGATGAGGAAAANCAGACTTTGTTGGCATATCTCAAAGGTCTACACGGCGAAANTAGTGGCGAACCCAAAAAGATCACTCTTAGGCGCAAGACGGTAAGTACCTTAAGGTCTGGAAATCGTAAAACCGTAAATATTGAGGTGCGCAAGAAGCGAACGTATATCAAACGTAGCGATGAAGAGTTGCAAGCTCAGGCAGATCTAGAGACTGAGGCAAAAGCACGTCAAGAAGCTGAGATGGCTGCTAAAGANGCAGCAGAACCAGTAGTTAAGAAAAGCTCAGGCACAGATGATATTGAAGANAAACGTCTAGCTGCCATTGCAGGTCGTCGTAAAGCGGATGAAGAGGCTCGGGAAGCGGCTGAAAAAGAAGCAGCTGAAAAGTTAGAAGAAGAGGCGAGAAAAGCTTCGGAAGCGGCATCAGCACTGGCAAGTGACGAAGCTAAGAAAGCGGGCAAGACTACAAAGCATGTTGCCGCACCTGTTGTTGACCCCGTTCAAGATAAAGGACGCAGACATGGCAAACCAGTTGATGATGACGAAGATAAACTAGCTAAAAAAGCAAAAAAGACTCTTGGTAAGCCGGGTAAGAAAAAGCCGCGTTTACAGTTAGATGATTCTGATGAGCGATCAAGCAAAAATCGTCTGAAAACAACGGGTGTTGTGCTCAAGGTAGATAACAAGCACACGTTTAATAAACCTGTTGAAAAGAAGACCTTTGAAGTGGCGATACCTGAAGAATTAACTGTTGGTGACCTCGCTGCAAAAATGGCACTTAAGTCAGGTGTAGTTGTTAAAGAATTAATGAAGCTGGGTGTGATGGCGAATATCAACCAGGTGATTGATCAAGAGACAGCCTTTCTAGTGGTTGAAGAACTCGGCCATGAACCTGTTGCTGCAGTTGAAGACACTATTGAAGATGAGTTGACTAAGCAATTTGAAAATATCGAAAGTGAAGTCGACGGGGAACCACGAGCACCGATTGTTACTGTGATGGGTCATGTCGATCATGGTAAGACGTCGCTCTTGGATCGTATCAAGAAGACCCATGTAGCTTCTGGTGAGGCGGGTGGTATTACTCAGCACATCGGTGCTTATCATGTGAACACACCAAAAGGTATGGTGACTTTCTTAGATACGCCTGGACACGCAGCCTTTACGGCAATGCGCGCGCGCGGAGCCCAAGCTACTGATGTAGTAATTTTGGTCGTTGCCGCTGATGATGGTGTGATGCCTCAGACTGAAGAGGCAATTCAGCATGCTCGTGCTGCGGGCGTACCCTTAGTTGTTGCTATCAACAAAATGGATAAAGAGGGAGCAGATCCTGAGAAAGTTACCAGTGAATTAGGAGCCAAAGACGTCATTCCTGAAGAGTGGGGCGGTGACACTCAGTTTATTAAAGTCTCGGCTGAAACTGGTGATGGAATTGAAGAGTTGCTAGAGGCTGTGTTATTGCAGTCCGAATTGCTGGAGNTGAAGGCTCCGGTAGATGTGCCTGCTCGAGGAGTTATCGTTGAGGCTCGTGTAGATAAAGGTCGAGGTGTAGTTGCTACAGCGCTCATTCAGCAAGGTACCTTACGCAAGGGCGACTTTATGTTAGCTGGTGAGAGCGTAGGAAAAATTCGTGCCATGACTAACGAAATGAAAAAGCCTATCGCTGAGGCTGGACCCTCAATTCCGGCAGAGATTCTTGGGCTAGATGAAGCGCCAAATGCCGGCGATGAGTTCTTCGTGGTGGCAGATGAGCGAAAGGCGAAAGAAATTGCTGAATTGCGAGCTACGAAGGCACGCCATGATCGTATGTCACGCCAACAAGCAGCTAAGTTAGAGAACATGTTTACCGATATGGGATCTGAGCAAGTCAATAAGCTCAATCTTATTGTGAAAACAGATGTGCGTGGGTCTTTGGAAGCTATCAATAGCGCTCTTCATGACTTCGCCAACGATGAAGTCGCTGTGGATATTGTCTCCTCTGGTGTTGGCGGTATTACTGAATCTGATATTAACTTGGCCTTGACCACNGGCGCCATCGTTTTGGGCTTTAATGTCCGAGCTGGCGGTTCTGCGAAAGCCCTAGCTGAAAAAGAGAGTGTAGAACTTCGTTATTACAGCATTATTTATAATCTGTTGGATGAAGTTAAGTTGGCTCTCTCAGGTATGTTAGCTCCAGAGACCANAGAAGAAATTGTTGGTATTGCCGAAGTGCGAGATGTCTTNCGGTCACCAAAGTTTGGCGCTATTGCTGGGTGTATGGTGGTAGAGGGATCTGTCTTCCGTAACAAGCCTATTCGTGTGCTGCGAGACGATGTTGTGATCTATCAAGGTGAACTTGAATCGCTACGTCGATTTAAAGATGAGGCGAGTGACGTACGCAACGGCATGGAATGTGGTATTGGTGTTAAAGACTACAATGATGTGAAGGCTGGTGATTTAATCGAAGTCTATGATGTCACTGAAGTGAAGAGATCGCTCTAATCATAGCGACTATAACGAACTTTGAGTAGGTGTAGCTAAAGACTGACATGCCAAGAGAATTTACCCGAGCAGAACGCGTTTCAGATGCTGTCCAACAAGAGTTGGCGGTATTAATTCGCGACGAAGTTCGTGATCCGAGGGTAGGGATGGTCAGTGTTACAGATGTAGATGTTAGCCGTGATCTTGCTTACGCGAAAATTCACGTTACCTTTGTGGGTGATCGTGATCAAGAAGAAATTGATCAGGCAGTGAGAGCTTTAAATGGTGCAGCGGGCTATTTACGCAAGTTATTGGCCGCNAGCATTAAATTACGTATTACTCCTAAATTAACATTTATTTATGATGAAAGCGGTCGCAGAGGGCAGCACTTGTCAGCGCTAATTGATTATGCAATTTCCACTCAAGATGCTGATCAAAAAGCAGATACCGAAGTTGCAGACAACAAAGGTCATTAACGTTGGCCCGTAGACGTAATCGAGGCCGCCCAGTTAACGGCATTTTCTTGCTCAACAAGCCCAAAGGCTTAACATCTAACCAAGCTTTGCAGCGGGTGAAGAATCTATTTGATGCCAATAAAGCTGGTCATACGGGTAGTTTGGATCCGCTAGCGACAGGCGTGCTTCCAATCTGTTTAGGTGAAGCGACAAAATTTAGTCAGTTTTTGTTGGATTCAGATAAGCATTATTGCAGTACCTTTACTCTGGGGGTGACCACAGATACTGGCGATTGTGATGGTGATGTGCGCGAGAAAAAAGACGCTTCAACCATTACTGAACGGCAAGTATTGTCAGCTATTGAAGCGTTTAAAGGTGAGATACAGCAAGTTCCATCAATGTATTCGGCGTTAAAACATAATGGTCAGCCTCTCTATAAACTAGCACGTCAAGGGATTGTGGTGGAGAGAGAGGCGCGAGATATAACAGTCTTTAAATACGATGTGTTGGACTTTCGTCCAGGCTTGAAAGCAGAGCTGGACGTTGAGGTTCATGTGAGTAAAGGGACCTATGTACGTTCTTTGGCAGAAGATTTAGGCGCCGCACTTGGTTGTGGCGCCCATGTTAGCGCCTTGCATAGGCATGTTGCTGGTCCGTTTTCAGATGAAGAAACCATCACCTTGGATAGCTTGCACCATCAACGAGAAACTATGGAGCCTGAGGGCCTTGATAGCTTTCTAAAACCTATGGATATTGCTGTAGCGGACCGAATGGCGGTGGAATTATCAGCGGTAGTTGCTGGTTATTTCCAGTTAGGACAGCCAGTAATGTCAAATGAGGCCTTTCGTAATGGCCAAGAAGGGGATATAGTGCGCGTCTTTCGGGAAGGAGGCACCTTTCTAGGTGTAGCTGAAGTCACTGCAGATGGTCAGGTGGCACCGAAAAGACTGGTGGTTGAAAGCAGTTAAATTCAACCTGCTAGGGAAGCAACATAGAATTTTGTGATGGTAGAGTTTTTATCATCAATAAGTACTGGTACATGAGTGCCAGATATCACGTTAGGTTGTCTGTAAGTATGCGCGGGCAAACCTTTATTTTTTTAACTCGCATATTGGAGTAATACATCATGGCACTAAGTGCACAAGAAAAAGCAGCAATCGTCGCAGAACACGCTACCTGTGAAAATGATACAGGATCGCCTGAAGTACAGGTTGCATTGCTAACCGTAAATATTAACAAGCTACAGGAGCATTTTGGGGATCATAAGAAAGATCACCATTCACGTCGCGGTCTTATTCGCATGGTTAATCAGCGTCGCAAATTACTTGATTATTTAAAGAGTAAAAACATTGAGCGCTATGGCCAGCTAATCAAGAAGCTTGGTTTACGTCGATAAGTGTTCATGGTGCGGCTCCCTCTGAGGAGCCGTACTNTTAATATTGAACACATAAAATTAATCGTCTGAACAGAATGCCTGANTCGATGCTGATCGAGTTACTTATGACTATTTTANCCGGTAGTCATAAGTAACCCGAGCAGCGCACTCTCAGGGTCTAAGTAAGGCGCTACAAGGTAAATAACAAAGGTAAAATTATGAATCCTTTAATTAAGAAATTTCAATACGGTAATCATACCGTTACATTAGAAACAGGTCGTGTTGCCAGACAGGCAACCGGTGCAGTTTTATGTTCAATTGATGACACTACTGTACTTTGTACTGTCGTTGGCGCAAGAGAAGCCAAAGCAGGGATGGATTTTTTCCCGCTGGGTGTTCACTATATTGAGAAGGCCTATGCTGCGGGTAAAATCCCAGGCGGTTTTTTTAAGCGCGAAGGTCGGCCGAATGAAAAAGAGACTTTAACCTCTCGATTGATCGACCGTCCTATCCGTCCGTTATTCCCTAATGGATTTAAAAACGAAGTTCAGGTTGTTTGTACTGTTGTTTCAGCGGAAAAAAATATCGATCCCGATATAGCTGCAATGATTGGAACATCAGCAGCCTTATCAATCTCAGGCATCCCGTTTAATGGACCTATTGGCGGCGCAAGAGTTGGCTACACAGAAGAGGCAGGTTATCTCCTCAACCCTACTTATAGTGAGCTAGAAGACTCTTCACTGGATATGGTTGTCGCTGGAACCAAAGATGCTGTTCTGATGGTGGAGTCTGAGGCAAGTGAATTGTCAGAAGACATCATGTTAGGCGGCGTTCTCTTTGCCCACCAAGAAATGCAGTCAGTGATTAGTGTTATTCAGCAGCTTGCTGATGAAGCTGGAAAACCTCGTTGGGATTGGCAAGGTGAAGCTGAGAATGCAGAACTCAAGGGTGCGTTAAATAGTTTAGTGGGTGCTGATGTTGATTCTGCTTATCAGGTGGTTGACAAACAAGAGCGTGTTGCCAGTGTTAATGCATTGCGCGATCGTGCATATGCAGAGCTAGCCTCAGACGAGGGCGCATCAGAAGAAGATATTAAAGATGCATTCAAGAAATTAGAAAAGAGTGTTGTTCGGGGCAGAATTATTCGAGGTGAGCCACGAATTGATGGTCGTGATACTAAAACAGTTCGTGGTATCAATGTTGAAGTTGGTATTCTCCCGAAGGTACATGGCTCGTCCTTGTTCACTCGTGGTGANACTCAAGCCGTTGTTGCTGCCACTCTAGGTTCTACTCGAGATGCTCAAATGATCGATGCTCTTGAAGGCCGCAGAGATGATCCGTTCATGCTGCATTACAATTTCCCTCCGTACTCGGTGGGTGAGTGTGGTCGTATTGGCTTTACTAGTCGACGTGAAGTGGGCCATGGTCGTCTGGCTCGTCGTGGTATCAACGCAGTATTACCTAACCCTGAAGAGTTTCCTTATGCTATTCGCGTAGTATCTGAGATTACCGAATCTAATGGTTCAAGTTCAATGGCTTCGGTTTGTGGCTCGAGCTTGGCATTAATGGATGCTGGTGTGCCACTTAAAGCGCCTGTTGCTGGTATTGCTATGGGGCTTGTTAAGGAAGACGAAGGCTTTGCTGTCCTGACAGATATTCTTGGTGATGAAGATCACTTAGGTGATATGGACTTTAAAGTAGCCGGAACAGCTGCGGGTATTACTGCTCTGCAAATGGATATCAAAATTGAAGGAATTACTGAAGAGATTATGGAAATTGCTCTAGAGCAGGCCATGGACGCTCGACTGCATATTCTTGGAGAAATGAACAAGGTTCTTGCTTCAGGCCGTGATGAAGTGGCTGATACTGCGCCGCGCATGGGTGTTATGCAGATTGACTCCGACAAGATTCGTGATGTTATTGGTAAGGGTGGAGCGACTATCCGTAGCCTTTGTGAAGATCACAATTCAACTATTGATATTACCGATGACGGAGCTGTCAAAATCTACTCTGAAGATACTGAGAGCTTGAACGCGGCCATGGATGCTATTAAAGCAATTGTTGCGGATCCAGAACCAGGTACTATTTATGATGGTAAGGTTGTTCGAATCGTTGACTTCGGTGCTTTTGTTAACTTTATGCCAGGCACCGATGGGTTGGTACACATCTCTCAGATTGCTCAAGAGAGAGTTGCTAAAGTAACTGATTACCTAACTGAAGGTCAGGATGTCCGTGTTAAGGTGACTGAGATCGATAATCGTGGACGTGTAAAACTCTCAATCAAAGAAGCTCAACTAGAAGAAGGCACTGCTCCAGAAGCCGCTCCTGCTGAAAGTTCAGAGCCTGAGCAAGAGCCAGAAGCGTAGGTCAGTAGCTGGCAAAAAAACCCCGGTTAATGACCGGGGTTTTTTTTGCCTCGCAATTCGTTTCTTGCGAAGTCCTAAGACATTAAGCCGACGCTAAGCTAAGTAATTCAGATGCGTGAGAGAGAGTTTGTTTGGTAACTTTTGCACCGCCGAGCATACGTGCGAGCTCTTCTACCCTTTGTTGCTGATTAAGGGGCGCCATCAGAGACTCCGCACTATTGTCTTCAATGACTTTACTCGCCCGATAGTGGTGATGAGCATGAGCGGCCACCTGAGGTTGATGGGTTACGCTAATAACCTGACCTCTTTCACCTAACTGTTTAATGAGTTGTCCAACAATATCTGCTGTACTTCCTCCAATGCCTACATCGACTTCGTCAAATACCAATGTTGGCATTGTCGAGTGGCTCGCAGCTACGACCTGAATCGCTAAACTAACACGAGAAAGCTCGCCTCCAGAGGCAATTTTNGCCAACATCTTGTGAGGTTGACCTGGGTTGGTTGCAAGCAAAAATTCTNTTTCTTCAAGTCCTCTTGATCGATATTCACNATTATTGACAGGAGAAAGCTGAACTAATAACTCAGCACCTTCCATGGATAATTTTTGAAGCTGTCGATTGATATCTTTGGACATAGCTTTGGATGCAGCTTTTCTCTTGGACGACAACTGCTTTGCTGATTTTTCGTAACTACTCGCAAGATCAGCTAGCTTTGCCTCCAATGCATTGATGTTCTCACTGCCACCAATCAAGTTTTTCAGTTCTGCTTCTAGAGTCTGCAGAGTCGTCTCTAATTGATCTGGATTTACTCGATGTTTTCGACTCAACTGAAAAATAGCAGACAGTTGCTCTTCAACGATTTGCAGTCGCTGAGGGTCTGCTTCAAAACGATCAATATGATGAGAAATCTCGTTAATAGCNTCTTCTATNTGAATAAGGCCACCTTGCAGAAGCTCTTCAGTGATTTTTAGCGCNTCAGGTTTATACTCAATATTAGCTAATATTGATAATGCTTTATTGAGGCTATCACGAAGATTAAACCCCTCCGCCTGNNCACAAATTGCCAGCAAGTTATGACTGTCTTGAACTATTTGCTCGGCATTGGCCAAGGTTTTTTGTTCAAGCTCCAGCTGCTCCAAATGTTTAGCTGTCAGATCGATCTGTTGTAGCTCGTTGACTTGGAAGTTCAACAAATCCTTTCTATCATCTAATTCATCGGAACGTTGAAGGAGGTTAGTTAGATCAATACGTACTTTGTGCCAGGCGCTATATTCTCTTGCGACCTTGGTGGCTAGATCTTCAGCGTTTGCGTACTCATCGAGAAGGCGACGATGAGTTTCTTTTCTCAAGAGTGATTGATGCTCATGTTGACTATGGATGTCGGTGAGCATATCTCCGAGTTCCTGCAATTGAGACATAGTACTAGGTTGGCCATTAATATAGCCCCGCGATCTTCCTTCTCGGGTGTATATACGCCTTAGGATACAGTTTTCATCTGAATTAAAATCATTGGCATCAAGCCAAGTTTTTGCGGCTTTTATGGTATTAATATCAAAAGTAGCTGTGATTTCAGCTCGCTCTTTGCCATGTCGTATGGTGTCAGTGTCGGCACGATCACCCAATGCCATTCNTAATGCATCTAATACCAATGACTTGCCAGCGCCAGTCTCNCCGGTGATGGCTGTAGTGCCTTGAGCAAACTCTATTTCGAGAGATTCTACGAGCGTGTAATTACTAATATTGATCGAAAGAAGCAAAGTTTATTACCAACCAGTTTATAAATCGCCATGCCGAACATATTTTACTGGCGCCATCGCTTGAAACTTTGGAGTTTGTCCCCATATGTAGCCATAGGGTAATCGTAACTAACCGCCGAATCAATAATCTTGGGCATTAGTGTAGTTCGCTAAACAAGAGAAGAGGAAAAAGTATGCAAGACGAAGTAAGTGGCGAAGAAGAAAGCACGGTGGAGTCTAATGATCTACCTGGTGATCAGGCTGAAGTTAATGAAGCTGAAAAGCTTAACGAAGAGATTGTAGCGGAGCTTCTAGCGGACGATGAGTTATCTGGCACCGAAGAGCTTGAGGAGCAGGTCAGCAAGGCCAATGACCAAGTGCTGAGGGTGCAGGCAGAAATNCAAAATNTTCGTCGCCGTGCTGAACGCGATGTNGAGAATGCTCACAAGTATGCATTNGAGAAATTCACTGCAGACCTGCTGCCTGTGGTCGATAACTTGGAGCGCGCAATCAGTACTATCGATGCGTCAGATGAAGGTCAAAAAGCAGTCGCTACGGGATTAGAATTAACGTTAAAAACCTTTGTTGATGTCTTGGATCGCTTCAAAATTGAAGCAGTAGATCCAGCAGGCCAACCTTTTGATGCAGATTTACATCAGGCAGTGAGTATGGTCCCTAACCCCGATTTAGAGCCAAATACGGTGATGGATGTTTTTCAAAAAGGATATACCTTAAATGGTCGATTGGTAAGACCAGCTATGGTGGTTGTATCTAAAGCTGGTTGATTAATAAAGGTGATTTCCATTGGAGATACCCTTGAAATTTTTAAACACGCACCCATATACAGGGTAAGCGAATAAATTTTAAATGAAGCCTTGAAAAGGTTTCAAGACAAGTAACGGAGAGATAAGTGATGGGAAAGATTATCGGAATTGATTTGGGAACGACCAACTCCTGTGTTGCCGTACTCGAAGGCGATAAGCCCAAAGTAATTGAGAATGCAGAAGGTGCAAGAACTACACCTTCGGTAGTCGCGTATGCTGAGGATGGTGAAATTTTGGTGGGTCAGTCAGCCAAACGACAGGCTGTAACTAATCCTGAGAATACCGTTTATGCGGTTAAGCGTCTGATAGGACGTCGGTTTGATGACAAAGTAGTCAAGAAAGACATTGAAATGGTCCCTTACAAAATTGTTAAGGCTGACAATGGCGATGCATGGGTTGAGATTAAAGGAGATAGCAAAGCTGCGCCTCAAATCTCTGCTGAAATCCTCAAAAAAATGAAGAAAACCGCTGAGGACTATTTAGGCGAAACAATTTCAGAAGCGGTTATTACTGTTCCTGCTTACTTCAATGATTCTCAACGACAGGCGACTAAAGACGCAGGTCGAATAGCGGGTCTTGATGTCAAACGTATTATTAATGAGCCAACAGCTGCAGCGTTGGCTTATGGAATAGACAAGTCAACCGGTGATAGTGTGGTTGCAGTCTATGACTTGGGTGGTGGTACCTTTGATATTTCGGTGATCGAAATAGCTGATGTTGACGGTGAAAAGCAATTTGAAGTGTTGGCGACTAATGGAGATACCTTCCTTGGTGGTGAGGACTTTGATATGCGTCTAATTGAGTATTTATCTTCAGAATTTAAGCAGGACAGCGGAATTGATTTGCATAACGATCCGTTGGCTATGCAACGTCTTAAAGAAGCAGCTGAAAAATCAAAAATTGAATTATCATCTAGCCAACAGACAGAAGTTAACCTGCCTTATATCACTGCGGATGCCAGTGGGCCTAAGCACTTAGTTGTTAAGCTGACTCGCGCTAAGTTGGAGTCCCTAGTTGAAGATTTAGTTGAGCGCTCGTTAGAGCCACTAAAAATTGCGTTGAAAGACGCAGGCAAGTCAACATCAGAGATTGACGAGATAATCTTGGTGGGCGGTCAAACACGTATGCCCATGGTTCAAGACAAGGTCACTGCGTTTTTTGGTAAAGAGCCGCGAAAAGATGTTAATCCCGATGAGGCGGTTGCTGTCGGTGCAGCCCTACAAGGTGCAGTTTTGGCTGGAGACGTTACTGATGTATTGTTACTCGACGTTACTCCTTTAAGTCTTGGTATCGAAACTATGGGTGGCGTAGCTACTCCGGTTATTGAGAAGAACACCACTATCCCTACGAAGAAGTCTCAGATTTTTTCCACGGCGGATGATAATCAAACAGCCGTTACTATTCATGTAGTGCAGGGTGAGCGTAAGCAGGCGACTTCAAACAAGTCTTTAGGTCGTTTTGATCTTGCAGANATTCCCCCAGCGCCAAGAGGCATGCCTCAGATCGAAGTAACCTTTGATATAGACGCGAACGGCATTTTAAATGTCGGTGCTAAGGACAAAGCAACAGGTAAAGAACAGTCCATCATTATTAAAGCATCATCAGGTCTTTCAGATGAAGAGATCGATGCAATGGTTAAGGATGCAGAAGCTAATGCAGCTGATGATCAGAAATTTGAAGAGTTGGTACAGGCGCGAAACACAGCTGATGGCTTAGCTCATGCTGCTAAAAAGACGTTGGAAGAAGCTGGTGACAAGGCTTCTGATGAAGAAAAAGCTGCTATCGAAGCTGGCATTAAACAGGTGGAAGAAGCTGTTCAGGGTGATGATAAAGATGTTATTGATGAGGCGGCAAAAGTCTTATCTGAAGCGTCTGCGGGTCTGGCTCAAAAGCTCTACGCGGAGCAAGCTGAAGCGGGAGAGCAAGGCGAGCAGAGCGAGGGTCAGCAGGCTCNCGGTGATGATGCGATGGACGCAGAATTTGAAGAAGTGAAAGATGAGGACGTTAAAGAAGATAGCAAGTAGTAGGTTATCTAACATCATTACATGTGTAGTGTTTAGGCGCGAAACGACCTTTGGGTAATATTCCAAAATGAGTTTCGCGCCTCTTCATTTATGGTTACACCTAACGTTGCTAATAGCGTTAGGTTCTAGGTGGGAAGAAATCGAAGTATGTCTAAGCGCGATTATTACGAAGTTTTAGGTGTGGATAGCAGTGCCTCTGAGCAAGAAGTAAAGAAGGCCTTCCGCCGTATAGCAATGAAATATCACCCTGATCGAAATCCGGATGATCAGAAAGCTGACGAAAAATTCAAAGAAGCTCAAGAAGCCTATGAGATTTTAGGGGATGCCGATAAAAAAGCTACCTATGATCGGTTTGGTCATGCAGGCTTGGATCAGAATGGTGGTGGTCAGGGTGGCGCAGGCTTCAGTGACGTGTTTGGCGACGTTTTTGGGGATATTTTTGGTGGTGGTCGGGGTCGAAGTGGCCCAGCTAGAGGTTCTGATCTTCGTTATGACCTCCAGTTAGACTTAGAAGACGCAGTTAAAGGCAAGACTGTGCAGATTGATGTACCAACGATGGTGGCATGTGAGCCCTGTGATGGCTCAGGTGCACGCAAAGGCAGTGCGCCTGTTACCTGTGACACCTGTGGTGGAGCCGGTCAAGTGCGCATGTCTCAAGGCTTCTTTTCCGTTCAGCAAACCTGTCCAAAGTGTGGTGGTCGAGGCAAGATGATCTCTNATCCCTGTGGTAGCTGCCATGGGCANGGAGTTAAAGAAGANCGTAAAACTCTGTCAGTAAAAATACCTGCCGGAGTGGATACTGGAGATAGAATTCGTCTCTCNGGTAAGGGTGAGGCGGGGCCTCACGGCGGACCCACGGGAGACTTGTATGTGCAAATGCACGTGCGTAAGCATGANATTTTCGTTCGCGATGGAAGTAATTTGCACTGCGAGGTACCTATTAGTTTTGCACAATCTGCGCTGGGCGGTGAGCTCGAGGTTCCTACCTTGTCAGGCAAGGTTAAACTGAAGATTCCAGCGGAAACCCAGAGTAGTAAGTTGTTTAGATTACGGGGAAAAGGTGTTGCTCCAGTTAGAGGAGGCGCCCAGGGTGATCTGTTATGTAGAGTAGTTGTGGAGACTCCTGTAAATCTGAATGCTGAGCAGCGTGAGCTCTTAGAAGGTTTTGACAAGAGTCTTGCTGGAAAAAGCAAGCACTCCCCCCGAAGCAATCATTGGTTTGATGGGGTAAAAAAATTCTTCGACAACCTGACTAACTAAGCTCAAAGTACAGATATACGCTACACTAGCGTGGTTCTAAATCAGGAGTTATATCGTGATCAACATAGCAATCACCGGGGCAGGCGGTCGTATGGGCAAAACGCTCATTGAAGCGATCACGAATAGTGATGGTATTCAGCTTACTGCGGCGATCGAAAACCCTGAAAGTGCTCTGATTGGAGCAGATGTTGGTGAGTTGTCTGGGGTGGGTCTAAATAATATCCAAGTCGTTGGATCATTAAGTGATGTAATCAACTCATTTGATGTTTTGATAGATTTTAGTACCCCAACCTCTACCGCAAGTAATGCAGAGGTTTGTCTGGCGCATAAAAAGAAGATGGTGGTGGGCACCACCGGTTTAACTGAAGAGCAATCTCAGTTGGTAAACAGCGCGAGTCAGGGAATAGCTATATGCATGGCTTCAAATTTTGCAACAGGTGTAAACCTCTGCTTTAAGTTAGCTGAAATAGCGGCCGGTGTATTGGGTGATGATGCAGATATTGAAATCAGTGAGGCTCATCATAAAGACAAGGTAGATGCCCCATCGGGAACAGCTCTTTCTTTAGGTAAAGTTGTTGCTGGTGCTCTAGATAGAGATCTTGATCAAGTTGCTATCTATGGTCGTGAGGGTCAGACGGGTCAGCGTGAGAGATCTACAATTGCATTTTCATCAGTTAGAGCGGGAGATATTGTCGGCGATCATACAGTTTTGTTTGCCGCTGATGGCGAGCGGGTGGAGATAACCCACAAGGCTTCTAGTAGAATGGCTTTTGCCAGAGGTGCTGTGCGAGCAGCTAGATGGTTGATGGGAAAGGATTCAGGAATGTTCGATATGCAAGATGTTTTAGCGCTAAAGTAAAACTCTCAGGCTGACATTTTAAAGCCCCGAGATAATAAAATTTTGATCAACATTGATAGACAATATACAACCCTTTCCTTATACTAACGTCCTAACACCGCGACAGTAAAAAGCGGTCTCGTTCTGAGAGGTTAGAGCAAAGAGAGTATTTTATTTAAGCGAGATGAGACCATTTGTTTCATCTCGCTTTTTTGCAAACTTGGAAAAGTCTGCCAACCATTTCAGAGTTATATTACTTAGACGCACTAGAGATCATCTCGAGGCCTAAGTCAGCTAAACGTCAATCATTTAGGAGGTTGTGTGATTTCCCAGACTTATCGGGAAGCCGTACTTGCGCTAGCAGACGGAACAATTTTCAGGGGAGCCGCTATAGGGGCGGACGGTCTATCTGTTGGTGAAGTGGTTTTTAATACGGCCCTCACTGGTTACCAGGAAATTCTTACCGATCCGTCTTATGCACGACAAATAGTGACGCTAACTTATCCCCATATTGGCAATGTTGGCGTAAATACTGAGGATGAAGAGTCTGATGTGATCTGGGCGGCTGGGTTAGTTATCAGAGATCTACCCTTACTCGCGTCAAATTTCCGCAGCCAAGAATCCTTGGATGAGTACTTGAAGGCCAAAGGGATTTTGGGTATTGCCGATATTGATACCCGAAAATTAACCCGGATTCTNCGCCAGACTGGGGCCCAAAGTGGCTGTATTATGGCAGGCGATATTGATGACCAGGAGGCTTTAGAAGCAGCTCGANAATTTTCTGGACTCAAAGGTATGGATCTCGCTAAAGAAGTAACCACTGGTGCTACTTATCCTTGGCAAGANCATAGCTGGACGCTGGAGTCAGGCNATCAAGTCCAAAAGCCCGGTGAAGGTAAATATAAAGTTGTAGCCTATGATTATGGTGTAAAGCGTAATATTTTGCGCATGCTAGTAGATAGAGACTGTGAATTAGTGGTAGTGCCGGCTCAAACATCAGCCGAAGAAGTATTGGCTATGCGACCTGATGGTGTATTCCTTTCCAATGGTCCTGGTGATCCAGAGCCCTGCGATTACGCGATTAAAGCAATTCAAGAGATTCTTGAGACCCGAACTCCTGTATTTGGTATTTGCTTGGGTCATCAATTACTTGCTTTAGCCTCAGGGGCCAAAACCACGAAGATGAAGTTTGGTCACCATGGTGCCAATCACCCTGTTGAAGATATAGAAAATAATGTTGTGATGATCACTAGTCAGAATCACGGTTTTGCCGTTGATGAGGGTAGTTTGCCAGAAAACTTAATAGCTACTCATCGATCGTTGTTTGATGGGTCGTTGCAGGGTATTCATCGAACAGATAAAGCAGCATTCAGTTTTCAAGGGCATCCCGAGGCTAGTCCTGGGCCCCATGACGCCGCCTCATTGTTTGATCATTTCATCGATTTAATGGAAGTTAACCGTCAGGGGTTAGCGGAGTAGACATGCCAAAAAGAACCGACATTAAAAGCATTTTAATTCTGGGGGCGGGACCCATTATTATTGGTCAAGCCTGTGAGTTTGATTACTCTGGAGCCCAAGCATGTAAAGCGCTTAGAGAAGAAGGTTTTAGAGTTATTTTAGTTAACTCTAATCCCGCTACGATCATGACTGATCCTTCCATGGCTGATGCAACCTACATTGAACCTGTTGAGTGGAAAACCGTTGCTCGCATTATTGAAGAGGAGCGTCCAGACGCTCTATTGCCAACTATGGGTGGGCAAACGGCNCTTAACTGCGCATTAGATCTTGCCAAACACGGTGTTTTGGATAAATTTTCAGTTGAGATGATTGGTGCTAATGCTGATGCGATCGACAAGGCGGAAGATCGTGAGCGTTTTGATAAAGCGATGAAAGCAATAGGTCTAAATACGCCAAATTCTGGTATTGCTCACAGTATGGAAGAGGCAACTCAGGTAGCTGATCGGTTTGGTTTCCCTTGTATTATTCGTCCTTCATTTACTATGGGCGGCTCTGGTGGTGGTATAGCCTATAACCGCGAAGAGTTTGAAACTATCTGTCGCCGAGGGCTGGATCTTTCTCCGACCAATGAACTACTGATTGACGAATCGTTAATCGGTTGGAAAGAGTTTGAAATGGAGGTGGTCAGGGACAAAAATGACAACTGTATTATCGTTTGCGCCATTGAAAATCTCGACCCAATGGGGATACACACTGGGGATTCAATTACCGTTGCTCCAGCGCAAACTCTTACTGATAAAGAATATCAGATCATGCGTAACGCTTCGATTAAAGTTCTGCGTGAGATTGGGGTAGAGACGGGTGGATCTAATGTACAGTTTGCGGTGAGCCCAGAAGATGGGCGACTAATTGTCATTGAGATGAACCCCAGAGTGTCCCGCTCTTCAGCGTTGGCCTCCAAGGCAACAGGATTTCCGATTGCTAGGGTTGCCGCTAAGCTAGCGGTGGGATACACCCTGAATGAGTTGCAAAATGAAATTACTGGAGGTGCTACACCTGCATCCTTTGAGCCCAGTATTGACTACGTGGTAACTAAAATACCGCGATTTGCTTTTGAAAAATTCAACCAAGCGGACCAGAGCTTAACAACCCAGATGAAATCTGTTGGTGAGGTAATGGCGATTGGCCGCACCTTCCAAGAGTCTCTGCAAAAAGCGTTGCGTGGATTAGAGGTAGGTGTTTCTGGTTTTGATCCAAAAATTGATACTCATGATGAGGATCATGCTGCAATTCTATTTAATCAACTGGCTGAAGCGGGACCTGATCGCATATGGTATTTGGCTGATGCTTTCCGCCAAGGTATGAGTTGTGAAGAGATTTTTGGTGTTACTAAAATCGATCCCTGGTTCTTAGTTCAAATCGAAGACCTTATTATAGAAGAAAGTCGATTAAATGGATCGAGATTGACCAGCGTTGATGAAAAGACGCTTTACAGATTGAAGCGTAAAGGATTCGCCGATCGCCGTATAGCAGATATTTTATTGTGCACTGAGGCAGAAGTACGTAATTTGCGTTACGACTTTGGAATGCATCCAGTTTACAAGCGTGTTGATACCTGTGCTGCAGAGTTCTCCACTGAGACGGCTTACATGTACTCCACCTATGAAGAAGAGTGCGAAGCTGAGCCTAGTGATAAGGATAAAATTCTAGTTCTTGGCGGTGGTCCAAATCGTATTGGCCAGGGAATAGAATTTGATTATTGTTGTGTTCACGCTGCGCTGGCGATGCGCGAAGATGGTTATGAAACCATTATGGTTAACTGTAATCCCGAAACAGTATCAACTGACTACGACACCTCCGACAGACTGTTTTTTGAGCCTGTTACTTTAGAGGATGTACTTGAGATTGTCCGTCTTGAAAACCCCAAGGGCGTTATCGTCCAGTTTGGTGGCCAGACACCTTTAAAGCTTGCCAGAGCGCTAGAGGCTGAAGGTGTACCAATTATTGGAACTACTCCAGATGCGATTGATCGCGCTGAGGACCGGGAGAGGTTTCAGCATATGATTGAAAAGCTAGACTTATTNCAGCCCCACAACGCGACTGCTCGCAGTGCCGATGAAGCTGTCGAGTTGGCAAAAAAGATTGGCTATCCTTTGGTGGTGCGACCCTCTTATGTTCTCGGAGGGCGAGCGATGGAAATAGTCTACAAAGAAGATGAATTAAGACATTACATGAAAACAGC
>JGI26260J51721_1000385_pt1 | contig 19423 bp, 8 predicted proteins | sample SaaInlV_120m_DNA_4_FD_51721 | JGI IMG/M metagenome (IMG submission 51721)
AGGTCTTTTTGTAGCTCTTTGGCTTGATTTTTAAAAGCATCTTTAGCAGAATCTAAGGCCATACCCAATACAAACTGAGCGAGTGCTGTTATTGGTATCATCAGGTCAGGCAGTTAAAAATCTCTTGGGCATAAGCGTATCTATTTTCCATTAATGGAGTCCGCGCTCCTTCGTATGTTTTTTCAAAAATCAACGTGGCGTTATTTACAGACGTAGAGTTGTTAAGAGCTCCTATCATCCCAGGGTAATATTCTTTGACTTCTCTTACAAACCAAGACATCTGTGTATTGATACTAGTAGGGCTACTTTCTATCTCGGCTGCGTGGGCTTCTAATTTTTGTCTTCTTCCGGCCCCAGCGTTCCACTGAAAAATCCCTACGGATTGTCCGTTATCTCCTTCGAGGGCCGGGTCCAATGGAGTATTTTCTTGAAGGGCGTTGCCTATGATCCCTGCGATAGCAAACTTACTTGTTATTCCCATAGAGTTGGCGGCGTTTGCAATTGCCTGGACGTTGGCTTTATTGTACTCATTACAAGTGTAAGTGAACTTACCCGGAGGATAGCTAGTAGTTATGTCCGGTAACCCATCTCCGCCACCGGTACTACTTGAGCTTTCTTTTTTCCTACAAAACTCCGCGCAGGAGTTCTTGCCGCCGGCAGTTGTGTAACATAGATCCCCACTCGATCTTATATAGTCATAATAGTCAGAATATTTGCCATCAGAGTTATACTGGGCAAAGCTAGGAATATTGTTTAAAAACGTGTCTCTTGAAACATTCCATTTTCTATTACAAGAGAGTTTGACTTTTAAGTCTCCGTTGTCCCAATTAAAGGTCGTACCAGTAACCATCCAGTTTTTATAGAGCTCTGGGATCCAGACTCCAGGATCAACCGTGTTAGACTTATTGTTCTCAATCCAACTATCATAATTAGAGATAAAAGAGAGCACAGTACGACCTGGTAGTATCTCTAGGGACTTAGGGACTCCTTTAAATTCAGTTTCAAGCTTTACGCCGTCTTTTGCTACCCCCGCAGTTCCCGGCCCGCCACCTTGCGGTTTTCCGGTATTTGAAAATGTTCCTGTAGAGTTTTTAGGAAGATCTGCAGGAATAGAATCGTTTTGGAGGTGAGCGAGTAATAACTCCCTTCCGTCTGGTCTTTTAATAATCACCTTGTTACCGTATCCGCCATCGGACCCCGACACGACAATAGTTGCGCCTCCTCCGATAGTTATCGGTTGGCCATTAATGCTTTTGCCACCGGGCCCGGGGCCAGAAATGTCTATGCCGTAATGAAACCCGCTTCTTCTCGGTCCATACGGAGAATATACCCCTCCCCATTTACTTGCTGGTAGGCCACCAATGCGGACGTAAGGATCGACATCAGCGGCTGTTAGAGGTTGTCCTCTTCCTCCAGGTTTTGTAAATGGACCCAGCTCAGCGTGAAGATGCGGCCCTTCCGATTTACCTGTACTTCCAACGTTACCAACAAAAATCCCGTCCGCAGAATTGTTTGTAGGTGCCCCTTCAATGTTGTCCATTGACCCTTTTTCAGACACAGTCATTGCGTCTTTTAAAGACCCAGGGTCTAGAACAATAATGCCTTCGCTCTTTGCGTTGGCAAAGTATCTGAATTCTGTAGATTCCTGAGGGTCTTCGGTATTCGCCTCGCCTATAGACCCACCTGGTTCTATTATATCTTTTACTTTTGCCGAGACTGACTTGAGTTTTCTGTACTCTTCATGCACGATCAGCCTAAAACATTTTCTGCTCTCGTCGCACAAGTGGATATAGTACGCAGTGCGTATTTTTATAAATGCTTTCCCAACTTCGATTACTTCACCACCTAAAAACGAATTGGAGACCCCTACAGAGCCAAATAGTTTTTTCTTCTCTATCTTTTCTAAAGAAAAAGAGTCACCTCTACCAGAGCCTTTCCAGCCATTTCCTCCGTCTCCCGTACCATAATCCTCTAGGTTTTTAAATAGATTTGCTGGCTTTACAAAAGCCTGTGGAGATACTTTACTTAGCTTCTCTTTTGTAGTTTTTTCGTCCATCCCGGCGCTTAGCTGGTACTCTCTCTTATCTCCTGTTTTTGCCTCGCCAGGCAAAGAAGGAGAGACAGTTGCTTGAGAGACGACTAGTTCTGCCTTACTTGTGGGGATCTCTGAGCTGATCTTGTATCTGTTATAAAGCCCCTTGCCCAGATAAAACACCCTAGAGCCATAACAAGTGCTATCTCCCTTTGAGCAGATCTGGATATTATTTCCGAATTCTTTTGTAGGAAGGTTTAAAACTTGGGAATCTTCTGTTTCTGATAAAAATTTATTTATCATCTCTTTGCTTGTTAGCCCGTTAACTCTGTATGTCCTTTCGTTTTTTATCTCGTTGGCAGGAGTGGCACAAACATCCTCTACTTTAAATCCTTGAGGGTTAAATACTTTTTTATTAAGTTCGTCAACAAGCACAGCATCTTTTTCAAAAAACTTAGGATTTACGTTTTCCTGAAAAATAACTTCNTAAACGCTTCTCCCGTTTAACGTAACCTGGGGGTCACTGCCGAAGCCATGAGTAGCTCTTACACCTACTATTTTGTAGTAAAGAGTGATAGAGTTTGTTTCATTTATCCCTTCTAAAGTGTACCACAGAGTAATTATTAAAATTGGTTCGTTGTTATACACGTCTCCTGCGCCGGAGTCGTCAAGAAATGAGTATTTTGCGCATTTTGTAGTTTCCGGGCTTTCTCCCTTTTTACATTGAGGTAACAGCACTCCTTCCAGCGACGCTATATTGCTCATTGATGCAGCTCTATCGACATCCCTAAGAGCTCGCCACACCACCCCGTCTAAAAAGGGATCGTTAAGGACAACGGTGCAAGTGTTACCCTCCCTCTTAAACGCGCCCTCTAAAGAACCAGATACGTTTTGATCCGCTCCGCTAAAAGGAACTTCAAGTTTTGTTGTAATTGAGGCAATCTGCTGCTCCTCAAATATAATTATTTTCTTGCTTTTCTTTGGCTTATATGCCACTCTTGCGCGGCAACGGTACAAACTACTCACGAGCGTATGATATGGCTATAGATACTTTAAACCCCCAGAAGGGATCTCCTACTGAGGGGTAAAGTATTATTTAGTTTTTTATCAGGAAATTGCAGTAACTTCGACGAGCGCCTGTGTTCCAAGATCTCCAGAAGCATGTACTCCTGTATCGACTTCCAAGGTAAGGATGTCGCCAACAGAGTATCCAGAGCCTGCAGCAGTAACAGAGTTGATTGCGGTGATAATACCACCGGCAAGAACCACGCTTGCTTTGCCTCCAGTTCCGTTTCCAGTATCTTCTGTACCGGAAAGGAGCACGGAGTAAGGATCTTCGTCTTCGTCTGCGCCGTCGACAGTGTATTCAGATCCACCATCGAGAAGGACGAGTGTTGTGATTCCGCCGGTAGCGGCAACTCCTTCAACGACTTCAGTTTCAACTTCGCCAACCACACCAGAGATGAGTTCGCAGAGATTGAAGGCTGCAACCATAAAGTGGAAGTCTTCTTCGCCTTCTAAACCAACAAACTTAGTAACATTTACAAGTTCTGTGGTAAGCGCGGTGTCGTCTGAGGCGGGGACAGAGGAGGAATTTTTAAGAGCAGTTACAATCTGCTCAAGGCAGGCATAGGCATTACGCTTAGCCTCAAAGCCCATAGAAGGCCCACACTTAATAAATTTTGTGAGAGCGGCAGCTGCAGCTGCAGCTTCAGTTGTTTCAGCTTGGACAATCGGGTCGTCTTTAAACTCTGTAAGAAGAGTCTGTAACTTGAGTTTAAATTCAAATCCAATACCCAGGGTACGAGATAAGCCCTCGTTTAGAATATTAGCCATAGTATTGCTTTATAACAAATCTAGTTATCTTTAAACCAGAATGTAGTCCAAGACCGATTCTCCTAGCTTAGGCTGGATAATTTGATAGGGAAGGGTAGAGATATTCTTCAAGTACTTAGGCATATATTCGTAGTAACTTACGTGTTCTTTTTCCCTAACAAGCATTTGAGTCCTTTTAAAATAATTTGAGGCTTCGGGAAATAACTGATCTACTTCCTCAACGTGTTTTGGCTGACTCCATTCCCAGTCTCGGTTAATAAGCAAGACATTAATTTCCGAGCTAACTGCTTTGAAATAAGATTCTGCGGCTACAGCCCATTCTTCTGAAATTATAATATTTCTCCTAAACCTCTCGTAGAAACAAACTTCTGAAAATCCTCGGTCACAAAGAACATACTCAGGAGAGCTTTCTCTCATTAAGTCGTTAAGCGGAAATACATACTGGTCTATTGGGTTATTATGGCTAGGCTTGGGTCCAGAAAAATGAAGCTTTTCTACTTTAGAATTAAATTGTTTGATAGTATGGAAAGAATTTTCTATAAAGGTGCTTTTTCCAACACGGTCAGCCCCCAGCACAGCAAAAATTTTTGGCTTCATTAATTACAAGCGTTATATGTATAATTATATCACAGATAGTTAGAGTTTAAAGCTAGATTAGATATTTTGTTATAGTCACATGACAACTCCGAATCATAGGTGGGGGATTAGATATTCGTCCGATTCTGCCAAGAACCTAGCATATATTCAAACGCAGTACACAAACGATAATGATTTTGCTCAACCAGGAGAGTTGTTCCTCAACGAGAACCTCCAAGAAGTATACTATGTAGATCATTCTGATGATACTGCTAAGAAGCTCGCGGGAGTATGGGCTAAGACCGGTTCAGACGCTTATTACTCTGCAGGTAAGGTGGGTATTGGACTCTCTGCCCCTACATCTCCTCTAGAGGTTGCAACTACTTGGAACGACAATACCGTAGACCAGTATGCCTTAAAACTGTCCATAACCGATACTTCCTCGGGCGCAGGATCAAAACCCTTAGAGGTTGCCGTAGATGGGTCTTCTAAGCTTTCTCTATCTAAAGCTGGTGATCTTACAGTTGCAGGCAAAGTAAACCTACCTTCTCAACCTCCAGCTAACGCGGGTTCCGCAGGAGTAGCGGGTGATGTTGCTTGGGATAGCGGATTTATTTATATTTGTGTAGCAAACAATACTTGGAAAAGAGCCGCTATTAGCACGTGGGTTTAAAGTTATACGAACATTAATTAAGATCCCTCGCTTAATGTTTCGTCACTTTATAATTAGTTTGAGCAGAGTCCCCTAAGCGCAGAAATGTGCTCTGGGGATTTTTGCTATATGGAGACCCTATGGCACGTAAAGTAAAGAACACCCGTAGACAAAAAATCCGCACAGAACAATCTTATATGCCACAAAATAGAGAACAAGACCAGGTCAGAATAGTAATGCCCCGTAACCCATCTCAAGTGGATGCGCTCAATTACCTTAAAACAAAGACTCTAACAATTTTAACAGGGCCACCCGGCACTGCAAAAACACTCCTCTCTGTATACGCCGCATGTCAAGCTCTTCAAAAAAGAGAAATCGACAAGATCTATTATGTAAAACCCATCGTGGATGTGGTGGGAGAACAAGGGCTTGGCTTCTTGCCAGGAGAAATAGATGAGAAGACTGCTCCGCATATTGCACCACTAAAAGACGCTTTATCGGTATTTATGCCCAAAGGCAAGGCAGATTACCTTATTGAGAAGAAAGTCATTGAGTTCGTGCCTTTAGAGCATCTCAGAGGGAGGAGTCTGGCCAAGTGTTTTATTATTGCAGACGAGATGCAAAATGCGATACCCCACTCTGTACTCACAGTACTTACAAGGTTAGGAAATGATAGCAAAGTTGCTTTACTTGGTGATGTTGTACAACGCGATCTTGATGGAAAGTTTGGACGAGATGGATTATCTGATGCAGCAAAAAGGTTATCCAAGCTTAATGAAGTTGGTCACGTTGAATTTGGATTTAACGAGATCGTGAGATCTGGCTTTGTAAAATCGGTCATCAGAGAATACGCAGATTTATACGCCGCGTAGGGTTTAAAGTACAATTATAGATCGTATTTAGTGCCCCTATTATGGCAACAAGAATTGATAAAAAAGTACATAACTTAAACCTCGATAGTACGAACCTTCTTTCTTACTTAAAGAGGAGGGGAGGGAGGAAGTCTAATGAGATTAGATACACTGGAGCTGTTAGAAATAACGCTCTAAGTGATCTTACGGACAGGGGCGAGGCGTTATCAAACGTACTAAATTACTTAACAAGAGTTACAGATAGAGCAGAAAGGTCTATCTATGGCATATACTCCACTGATGACTTTAATATCACAAAAGAATTTGTTGAAAACGACATTACAACAAGCTTTTTAACTCCTCTGAAGGATGTTAGTGTTACTGATGAAGGCTCAGAAATTGATATTTTCCCTAGAATCAGAATAGAAGATAGGCTAAAAGATATTGACGGGCTGACTGGAAGAGGCCAGTTAAATAATCTTCATCAAGGCGCTAATGCAATATTTTATAGCATTGCACCTAGCAAAAGACAATTAGTAGGAACCTTAAAATTAACCAACGGATTTAATAACGTTTCTGGAGAGATAACCGCAGGATTTACTTTTAGTAAAGATAGCGATTTTACTTTGCCAACTACCGGAGTAGTTGCTTATGTACTAACTGAATTTGAAAACCCGGCTATTGGAGGCCAAACACTAAGCCTTGCAGGGCTTAATGTCTTTGTGCTTGTTGACTACGATGCGGCCACTTGGACCGCAGGAGACGTTGAGTCTGTAGCACAATTAAAAAATTTAAAACTTAATTATGGTACAGACTTTGAGAGTATAGTATTTAAACTTGAAAGAGAGTACTCTTCTGTTAACTTGCCAAAGTGGTACTCAACTAGCCCCGGAGCTAGTTCTGCCGAACTGACAGGAGCCGGTGGTCCAGACGATAAAAACCCAGAAACAAGCAACGCGATACTTTCTTATGAAAGAGGAGTCCCAAATTTCTATATAGAAGAAGATTATTATAAAGCAGATACATACATTAATTACAGAATCCCCGAAGTCCATCGAAGGGATTACAACGGAGATAACATTGTAAAAGACTCCAACCTGGTGTGGGAAAGAGCTCCTAGAGTCCTAAGGGATAATATTGATAACTGGGGGGTTAGATGGGATGGATATCTAAGGATGGACCGGGGCGCCGATGATCTTAAATACGTATTTGAGGTACAAACAAATATCGGAGTAAAAATTGATGTTTTAACGGACGGATCCGTAAGTTCTCCTGTATGGACTAACGCAATAGACACGTTAGACTCAGCTAACTCTGCGAGCTTTTTATCCGATGATGATCAAGGAGAGAGAGGACTTAGATATTTCTCCAAAGAATCTTTTACTCTAGATGACTTACCAGAAGAGTTTATCTACTATAGAACTACAGACGGAGCGTCAGGGGCATCTTATAGATATGTACCAATTTCCCTGAGGATCTGGCACGGAAGAGCTGATAGAGCTAATTTAGAGGAGGTTACTTCGTTTGAGCCGAATATTTTTATAAGGACTGGTAGTGTCGTAGATGATACTAAAGTTAGCAAGTTTTTTGGCGAAGAGTTCGATATAAACATAACCACCACATCAGGGATTATTAAAAAGCCAGATGGTGCCACTAAGTTTGAAAATGACTCAACCATACAAAAGACGGCAAATGGTATGGCCTCAGGCAGCGAGTCTTTTGATATCGTTTATGAAATAATCTCTTACTATAAAGATCTAAATGGATTAGAAGGCTTTGTATACGATCCTCAAACGTTCGGTTCAGGTTTNACGNCGGGNGTTTATNAAAATATAGAGTTTTCTTGGGTAGAAGGTACAGGAGACGCAGGTCAGGTTCCGTCAAAACTCCCTACATTTACAGTCACGGTGGAAGCAGGCGGAAACGTAACCGGTATAGAAGAATTTGCAAGCGGAGAAAATATAACAGAAGATGCAGAGTTTGAGTATAAAGGAAATAAGCTGGGTAATAACGGATCAAACGCAGATCCTAAAGTTAAGTATGTATTTAAAACAGACCTTACAAGGGAAGTAGAGGTAGTACTAGACGGGGCTGATGTACAGACTATTCAATTACAGAATGCTACCTCTGGAGATAACAGCACCGATCTAATAGCCTATACAAACGACGGCGCGTACACCACAGTATTTGATACTGCTGATGGAAGTTTGCCTTGGGTCGGCGACAGTCCGTTAGCAAAATTTAAGTTAAGAATTAGACCTAAAAGGTCTGTCTATGCGAACCTTGATGATGACTCTTCGCTATTGTGGTCCTCTAGAATAGTCTCTCCGAAAAAAGGCTACGGCGGGTATAAAGATCTTGTTGAAGTTTCAGAAACTACATTTGAACCTAGCATCTTTAAAAAAGCTTTTGAGGATAAAGAAGATTATTGGAAAACGCTAGAGGGTCAAAGATACATTGCCTACAGCGATGGCGCTATTGAAGACATAACAGCTAAAAATAACCCTTTGGACGGATGGGAAAGCAATTATTTTAAAGGTACATTAAAATCTAATGCTTACCAAGTAGGGCTTTATGGCAACGGATCTTATACCTACACAACAAGACAAAATTTAATCCTCGGAGAAGCAAAGTATAGCACATCTAGTAAAAATTCAGAAAANTATATAGGNATTAGACTAGAACCAAACGACNTGGGTGATGGCGGACAATTTGTTTCGTCCGCAATGCCTATTAATAACGCGCTGGAGGATTACGGCAGCCCTGCTGATATAAGAAACAAGGCCCTTGAGGCAAATGATTTAGGAGGCGGAACAAATAACAAAACAGTTATTCAAGGTCTTACACCTATAATCAAACAGATGTTCTGGAGAGGAGGGCTGGGAGTCGGAAGCGGAAGTGATAAAGGAGATAGTCCATTAGCCGATAAGTTCTATCTTCATGTTGATCTTAATGCTGTTACGACTTCTGACGACACAGCTCCTCCCGAATTTGAGGGTGTGTACGAAGTCCTTACTTCTGATTTTTGGCTAGGTTCTATTAGTGCATCGGCTGTGAGTAGAAACGTGGTAGAAAGCGGGGGATCACTCGAGCAAGGTTTCGCGGCTCCTATTAGCTTAGCAGTGGAAAGAGTTAAATGGAATACGAGTAGTAATTCTTTCCCACTCGACCAGACAACACCGCTTGGTGCAAACGAGATATGGCTTATTGCTTTCTCTTCTGGTATAGAGAAAGTAAATGAAGATGCCCCGACTGGTAGATCAACCGCCGACACCAGTGGTGGGNTCGGTGGAGAATTTATTAAGTACTACGACGATGCAAAAGACATCGCCTTCCAATACGCGAACGTTGATACTGGAAAGTCAATTTCTTTCTCTGATGTGCTTAAGATTACCTATACCGGCGGTACTTTTGTGGCCGGAACTAGCGAAATTCCGAAACCGGCCTCGGCTAGAATGACTCCATTTGGAGAAGACAATCCACTATTTGGCGCCGACTTATGCTACCCTCCATACACCACGGCTGATTCGTTGTTAAAAAACACCGCAATTGGCGACTCTGGCGGGAGCGGCTTGTACCAGGCATCGGGCACAGACTACGACGTGTTCTGGGGAGATCGCACTCAGTCTGATTTAGGAGGAAAGAGTTTGAATATTACTCGGCAGATAGATTTCTCTTACTCAACAGACGACCTCTCAGGAACCGGCGGCGGTGGTGCTGTTCAAGAGAGTGATATAATAGAAGACTACACTGGCCCAGCTTTAAAGGCAGAGAACTTCTCTCATAGGTACAAGGTAGGATTCCCGCTTACTCCCGGCGAAGACGAGGATGTACTACAGCACATAGGAAACCTAGAACTCGTTAAAAGCACTTACTCTTTATTTGTAAACGGGTATGTAACAGCAACGAACCCGAGCTCTGGCAAAATGGCCGGGTTACAATAGCCTACAGCACGTACAAAAATCTAGGGCTATAAGTGGTTTCTTCAAAGTCGTAAGATATTAGAGGGAACGATTTAACAGTTGTTCCGACAATGTCTACGATGGGTTTTTCGCTAGAAAAAGCAAAGCCTCCGAGATTTGTTGCAACGCTTAGGTTTTGTATAAGGCTGCCTACATAAGAATCAAAGCCTTTAATAATATCTGAAGCTCCGCCTTTGTAATACGAGGCGCTAAGGGAGTATCTTCCAGCGCCCGCGGCTACTAGCCCAAAAGTTCCTGTGTTGTAATCCCCATCCGTTTTTTCGTATATTGATGGGCTAAGAACTCTAAACCCGCCTTTTTGGCTATAGAAGGGCTTGGTATCCACAGAAAAAGCCCTTTTAAATTTATCACCAGACTTTAAATAAATGCCAGGGCAAATAATTTTCTCCCCGCCCCGTTCAACTTCTATCTGATCATCGAGAAGGAGCGCTCCCAAATCGCCGAAGGTAACTTCGTTTGCGCCTGTCGCGTCTAGAACTCCGTCGGGGTCCCTAAGAATATACCTAAAAGTGCTGTCAAAATTTTTCCCTTCAAATATATTATATTGTGTTGGGAGGGGGTTTAAAGCGTCTTCAACTTTTCTCTGTCTGGTGGTATTTTGGACAACGTATTTAAAGCTATTTCTTACCTCCTTTACATCAAGACTCTGGCTTCTTAGCCTATCTGCTAAACCAGAGCCACTTTGAAAGCTCTCCGCGTCGTCGTGAGTAAAAATAAATGACCGCGAGTCAAGAGAGGCAATGTTTAAAAGATTTGTGTCTGTAATAACATCGTTTCTTTTCATCAAAAGAAGCGGCTGATCGTCAGAGGCCGAAGGCATGTCTTGCTGAGTGTCATAAAAGTTTCCTAGATATACAAACTCTTTGTCGTCAACGTTATATAAAAAGAATCCTTCTTCAGTGGCTGATTTAATTTGGTAGGTATATTTTTGGCTATACAATGCGGCTTCTCGTCCTACCTCGATAGTACTTTCATCAGGGGTTCCAAGACCATCCGCAATTACATTATATTTAAAGTTAGTGTAAATAAGTCTGCTGCCCGATTCTGGATAAATTATGCATTGGGTAGTAAATGAAGTTTCAAACTCTCCGTACCTATTTTCTTTACAATGAGGTAATATAATTAATCTCTCGTCTTCAAAGTACCCAGAACCTCCGGCAATTATTTTAGGTTTTTTAGTGACATCAAGGCTTCCTCCTTTATTAAGATACACCTCTGCAATGGCACTTGAGGCCGAAGAGTCTTCTCCTAGTACGTTTATTTGGATTGGCAGAGTATCGTTATCGCCTGTGTAATCGCTATCTTGCAATATTGTAGAGGCTCTACCAGTTTTTGTGGCGTCGCCGTCGCCAGTAGCACTTGCAGTAAAAGACAAGCCTTTTACTGGATCAACTCCAGGAGCAACACCAACTGAGTTCCAGTCCATATCTCCTACAGAAGAGATTGTATAGGTTCTGCCGCTTATAAATGAGTTATTTTCATGGAAAGTTTCTATACTATAGTTACTCCCTATAGATGCTATCTCAAGAGAGACTATAGATCCGTTTTGAGAAACAACAATAGGAGAACCTTCGGGCCTTAGGTATTTAACTGAGGCCTGCCTGTCCGTACCAAGATTTGCAATAGCCGTAGTTAAGTCGCCACCTGTTATCTCAGGGCCGTCTAAAGAAGCACTAATTTTAAAAGACGCCCCAGAATTTATTGTTCCGCCTAGTACAAAATAAGTGTATGTAGTTACTAAGTCTGCACTTTTTCCTATCAGTCTATTTACAGAAGATTCTAGAACTCTAGAATCGCTAGGGTCTAACTTTATTGTGTTAGCGTCATCACCAGCAACAACGTCCCCGCTAAAACTAACAGAATAAAAAGAAGGTCTCCTGTCTAATTGAAAAGAACCTGCGTTATTAATTCTTTCAAACCAAACAAAGTTATCAGAGGAAAAAGTGTATTTGTTTGTTAAAAACTTTGTCCTGTTAATTAAAATATTATCGCTTGTGGTAAAAGACTCGTTAAAAAATCCCTTTATTTCTGCAGTTTGAGGGCTTGTCCCGTCAAAAACGTAAGGCGAGCGGATCTCTGAAAATAAAGATTTGGCAAATCTAAAGAGCCTGATGTCGTTGTTAATGCCTGTTTTGTAAAGTTTTTGAACGGCATCTGTTAGATTTAGGTTGTCTTCTCCTAAATTATTTTTAATATAAAGTCCGGCCATAATTACATGCTATACTATAATAACTTTAAATCAACTAAGAATCGGCAAAGTCAGAGAGGGCAAAAGAACTACCAAGAGCTACTTGCGCAGATGCTAGTCTTCCTGTGTCCCCTGTTCCGTAAGAGTCACCAAGAGTTTCTCCTGTAACTGTTGATCCACTTGGAGGTATGTTATAAGTAAATCCTAAGCTTATCACTAGTCTCATACTTCTAAACTTAAGTCCTAACTCGTTTTCTGACGTACCGGTTCTAGACAAAGTCTTTTTACCAAAGTATTCAGTCCCAACTTTTTCGCCGGGTACAACAACAAATCTTGTGCCTTCTTGCACCCTACTTGTGGTTTCGTTTCCGTCTTCGTCTACTGTTGTTACTGTTCTATATACTTTAATTTCTTCCCGCCTTGTTAGATTTATTTCTTGATCGGAGAGATTTTTTGTACCCACGGGGAAAAGCTCGTTTTGGGACCAGGACTGATATCTTTTACTAACTTTTTTATTATTAGAAAGAATCACTTTCCCTCTCGACCATCCAGTAGTTCCCGCAATCTCGTATAAAGTACGAATGCTTGCCCTTATAGTATCAACGTTTAAGTTATTCATAGCCAGATTTACAGTAAGAGCTCTGTTTCCTCCACTAAATATTTTCCTCCAAGTACCTTCAGTAACTCCTCCGATGTTATTTGTGGATAACTCAAGAGCGTTGTGGCTGGACACGTTTTTTAACCTCAAATTTGCTCTTATATTCAAGGTTCCTGAAAGTCTGCAATTTGCGGCCCTAAAATATTCTAATTGGCTAAATCCTTCTTGGAACCACAGGCCGATATCTTTAGTAGACCTTACAAATGTAATGGTATTGCCAGAAGAAGGAAGGGTAAGGTCTTTGTCAACGTATACTCTATCATTATATACGCTTATCACTGTTGCAGTCTTTCCTCCTATTTCGATCTTGTCGTTAACTAGCACTTTTCTTTTAAGATTAGAAGAACCAGATAAGTAATAAAACTCGTCGTCTGTGTTAGACACTTTAACATAATTCATGCCCGAAAGAGTAGTTGAAGCGTGGCTATCTTCGATAATATCACCCGAGACATAACTGCCAATCTCCCAGCTACTCGGATAGGTTGTGGGCAAATTATTATTTAAATGTACACTCTTTATTTTCGAGTTAGCAACTCCCTGAAAATCCGGTAATAAACACCCGCCCTGGGATATATTTTGATTGTAAGCCTCCAACGATCTTAAATCGCGGGCAAGGTGACCACCCGATCCGTTAATGCTAAGGTTAGCAAGACTATGAAAGTCTGCGTAGCGTATAGACACGGTTATTTCTTTTTCGCCTTCAGGCTTATCCGTGTTAGGTCTTGGCGGGATATTGATAAACTCCCCAGTAAAGTTACTATGATAGAGCACTATAGCACTCAACTCTGGGCACTCATCAAACATTCCTTTTCTCATCCTCACCCCGTGCGCCGGTGCGTAAGAAGTTGTGTTATGTGCTTCGATTCTAGAAAGTAAGTACCCAGCGGACCCGGCGCCTGTTGCGAAGTTCTCTGGGAAAAGATAACTTTCGCCACCTTCCGTAAAATAATCTAAGTTCTTTATTCCTTCGATTTTAAAGTTTACAAAGTCTGAGCCTGTAGTACTTTTACTCATGCTAGGTAGAACTCCACTTTGTACTTCTGCGTAGTCCAGGTCTATGATTTTGACAAGAGGCATTTTAAATGGTAAGGCGGTGATCCCTGTTGCGGCTCTAAAGTAAACTTTTGTGTGTCTAGTGCCTAAAGTGGTTAATGCTTTCCAGTAATCACCATTAGGTTGAAAATTAAACTCGAGGTTGTCGCAATACGCCAAATTAACTGTCGTTGTATTAGTGTACCATGTCGCCCACTGATCTTCTCTTAGAGGAGAGTTTGTGGCCGATTCTTGCCCAGGTCTACCGCCAATACACCCAGATATTTTGCTATGTCTCCCATATCTTCCGCTTACATCAAAACTTCTAATATCATACTTAGATATATGACACAGGCTATTAACACCCGTGGCGTTGGCGCCAACAGAGATATTTGCTGCAGCTGTTCCTATATCGTATATAGACACACCAGACGAAAACTGATTATATGATATGTTGTATACATCAATTTGCCCGCCATGGTTAGAAATTTTAGGAGGTGTGCCAGTTAAAGGAATACGATATCTGCTCCCCTCCCACCTCAAACTAGTTAGTTCTGGGAACACATCATCGAGCCTCGCGTTGTAGCCATAGACTCTATTTCCCAAGTTTAACGTTTTCATAGCATTGAATTCCCTGAATTCACCAGAGCTTTTATCTCTCCAAAATCCATCAGTAGCACTACCACCTGATGTAGGAATATTAGCGCCTGAGGGGACCGCAGACTGGATATATTTTGCAAATTTTTCAGTGTCCCCGCCATTGAAGCCATCGCCAAGAATATTAACGGTAACTCCCTTTTTAGGGATACTCAAATACCCCGACATAGTGTAGTAGGGTAGGCTAGCAAAATCAGCCGAACCAATGTTATTTTTTCTGTAATCAAACCACTTCATCTGGCTTTTAGTGGCCCAGACGTCGCCAGTATTAGCAATATCGAAAGTTTTTAATTTGGTATCTAAAGTCTTAAGCCAAATTGGCAGGATTGTAAAAGAGCTCGAGCGCCCGCCAGAACCATTTGTTAAAAAAGAAAAATTTTCTAAGTTTGTAAACCCAATTAGCCCAAAATCTTTCTTGTCAAAGAAGTCTTTTATCTCTATACCTTGAAAAGTTATACTTGTTACAGCTTCGGGATTTACGTACAAATACATATATAAGTCGTATGTATCTTGGTATCCAGTGGCTGATATATCTATATTAACAGTGTGAGTGAGGCCAAAATTACCCGGAGAAATTTGGTTCTGCGGCTGGGGGTCCTGGGCAAGAAAAATAGGAGGAGAGCCAGGTTTTGAAGTTTGGGGCTGTATCTGAACGCCATAAAAGCTCTGAACAGAGGGAGTAGTAAATGTGAAGATAATCTTTCCTTTATTCAAAGCGCAAGGAATTTTAAGAGGAGAATTTGCAGTTGCTAAAAGCCAAGCTGGGATCTCTGTGCTTCCATTTTTAATATTGCATTTAATTTTCTTAGATGGCTGTTCTACAACTGCAGGCGCCGGAGTGAAAGATAGAGGATTTACTTTTATAGTATTTACATGAGATCTTTTTCTTACTCTGAGCGATCCAGGAAAATCGGCAGATGCGAAGTGATTCGAGGTGTCTAGTTCTGAACCTAATAAACTAGCTCTAGACGTAGAAAGAAAAGAGTTTACTACTTTTGCAGTAAATAAGTTTTGGCTCTCGTCTATTTTATTTTCTCTGTACTTTGCTCCGTAGCATTGAATAGCTCCGTTAAAAATAATGCTATGCTCAGCCCTGGCCTGATTGCCAGTAAGACTGGTGTTACTAGAATCAACTCCAATTCGATCTAAAGTACTTGCATAAATACCGTCATCAAATATATTTTCTTCGATGCGCTCGAGAGTTTCAGACTGTAAATGAAGAGTAGTTAAAAGTAGCGTAGATAAGTCACTTGTAGCTCTAAGGTCTTCGGCTCCTATGGTCTCTGAAACTTCATGAATAATGTCCAGAACTTCCGGGGTTAAAGAGATATTTCTTAAAGCGTCAGGTTGATCTGACGTGTATATTTCCGCAAGGTTCTGAACGTTGTCTGCAAGCAGACCAATATCAGGACGTGTAAGTTGTCCAAATCCGTAAAATTCATTGGCCATAGATTTTATTGCTCGTCGTAGTTAAGTGTCAAGTAGATTTCTTTTTTAGAATCGGCTGGATCGTGCGTATTTAAACTTCTAGCAATAAATATCGTTGCTAGATTTGCATTGGCGGAGTTGATAATCGACTCAGCATTTACATTAAAAATACCTTCTAAAGAAATTTCAACTGATTCATTTTTTGAGATGTAAAAAGTGCCTAATGGCAACGCTGAATCCTTGTTTGTTAAGTACCTAATAGGATAGTCAGAAGGAGTTAAAATGCCCGCAGGATCAGTCCCTCTTTGGGATAAGAAACTTCCGCATTTCGCTCGGTTTGGTGCAAAAGTTAAGTTAAGACCACTATCACTATCCGAAGATTTAAGAGAGTTGGTTACTCCAAGACCGTCTACTGACTCTGTAGGTGCGGTTGAGAGGCCATATTCGTCCGCTTGGGTTATTGTGGTAATAACTTTAAGCGCTCCGTCTGATGGGGTGTTAGTGTCAAGATTTTGGCCACTTGTCTCGGTTTGGCCTCCGTCTCTTAAATTAACAACCGATCCGTTGGGAGTAAATGGGTCTAACACAATCCCCTGAGCTGTTTTTTGGCCAATCCACATTCCCCCCATTCTTGCGCCTTGTTTTGCTTGAACAAACATTCTAGCAAAATTAAAGTCTGCAGATGCCACTTTGCTTACAAATATGGCTCTAATCTGATTTTTTGTATCAATTGATGCAATGTAGGTTACGCTATATACTACATCGACCAAGTCTCCCTCATTAAGTGGAGAAGGTGGGTCAACTTCCCCTTCAGCAGATCCTATATATAATAAGTACTCTGTTCCGCCGCCGTCTGACGAGACAGAAACAGAAGTAGGAACAAGAAAATCTTTAGAAGCCCCGTCTTTAACAACAGTGATATTAAACGAACCGCTGCCTAGATTAGGCCAGGGAGAATTATCTGTTGATCTTATATACCAACCGCTCTTAGGGATCCCTTCGCTATCTTCTATATCGTACTTAGCGATAATTCCTTCTCTGATTTCACGGCCTGCTTTAAATCCTAAGCCATGGCACTCCCCACCTTCTGCTCCTGGTACACTTAAATCAGCGCTTTCGAAATCCCACAGATCGTTGTGATAACCGTGATGACTTTGTTCTACGCTCTTAGTGTCTACATATAAGTGTGTATTTGTTTCGACCCAGAGACAATTGTTGGGGAAGTGGTTAGCAAAATCTACAGGTAGTCCTTCATAGAATTTTCCGTAGTCGTAGTTAATATACTCTACCCCGTTAGAGGTACCCCTTGTAGTATTATATACGTCCCCATCAGCATAAGTTTGAATACCCCACTTCCCATCAGCCTTTCTGCTTTGATCTAAAATTCCGGCATCGTTTTTTGGCCACGCAAAACCAACTCTCATTGTTCCGCCGTGATCGCTGTCAATACCATTTGTATTTCCCCCTGTCCAAAATAAATAAAATTCGCTAGAGATAATGTCAATGTCGGAAATTAAAGTCTGGTCTCTTCTAAAATAATCAAACTCTACCGCGTAGCCATTTACATATGAGCCTCTAGGGGCGTAAGTAAATGGTAAGTAAACTTGTGTCCTATCTAACACGGGTTTTACGGAGGTAGTAAGCATCCTTTCTCCTGTGTCTTCTATCCTAAGCAATTTAAATTTATTGGAGCCAGAGTCAGTTTCCCCATAAGTTAACTGATATAGTTGATCTCCTGCGAGTCTAACAATATTTTTGCTATCTGTATTAGCGTCACTTCCATCAGAAATATTTAAAGATGCTCTCCAAATGCTTTCTCCGCNACTTATCAAGTACTGTGCTGGGCTTCTCCACTCCCCGTCGATCACGCCCGTCTGAGCCATAGTAGCGCTATACGTAGCAGCATCATCTTTAGAAATGCCTAGGCCTGGGTCATCTCCATCTTCCCAGTTCTTAACGGTAAATAAACCTTTAACTCGCCTTTTCTCTGGTAGTAGTTCCCATTTATAGCCCTCTTGGTGGGTGTAAGCGAACTCTGGGCAGGCCTCTTGACGTATAATTTTTATTTCTGCATCTTCTTGAGAAAAAACAGAAATGCTCTTTGGAAAAATTTCTTTCTTATTGTAAACTTCTTCGCCAAACCTATTATATAGATATTGCTTAGGTTTTACTCCAATTAAAGTAGTATAATCAATAGCATTCAAGTAATTCTTAATCGGTGCAACACTAGAAAATTTTGGATCGTTTAATAGTCTTACTTTAGACTTTGCAGCTGATGAGTACAACGTACCCTTATCGTAGCCATCAATATAGTAAGAAGCACCAAACTTGTATAAAAATTGATTGACTCTGATTTTAGAGGAATCTCCAATAATTAATCTATACTTAAAGAAGAAGAACGGGTCTCCTAAGCACGGCGCGCCTAATTGGTTTTCAATTACCAAGGTATGCAAANTTACCCATCTACACTCCCCGTTTTCTTGAGGAATGTAGCCATAGAATCTGGCTCCAATAGCACCGTACCAACCAAACTCAATCTTATACATGGTAACTGTATCAGGATCAAGTATATAACCACTTTCGCCCTCGCCGTTAAGAGGGTCACCGTTCATATTTTTTTGTTCTATTATAGTCTCATATTGCCTGTATCCGTTACGAGTAACTACTTTAGTAGCGTCGCCTAAGTACCCGGCATCTTCCAAAAATTGAGTCTCATCTAACGGAATTATAGATCTTCTTATTATCTGGAAATCGGCGCCATCTGCCAGCCTAAAGAAATACCCGTCTGTGTCATTTTCAACTCCCCACTCGATAGTTGTTCCAGGGCCTGCTCCTATCTCAGAGGCTTTGGATCCGTAAGTAAACCCACTAATTCTGCCCGGCTGGTATCTAAAAGATCTTACCGAAGAGATACTAATCTGAGATCTTACTCCCGGTGTACCACCGACTCTGTTCCCAGATGTCGGGAGCCTAGTTGTACTTGCGATCAAGGCCTGCGGCCAGGTCGTACTAAATATATTATTTGAGTCAGCTTTCGTATTGCTAGATAGTACAAAGTACGGAAGCTTTAAGTCCCTTTCTACCTGAGTCACTGTAGAAGCATCTTTATGAACCGTAAACTTCCAGTTTTTTAAATCGGTTCTTACGTAGTCCCAATTAAGCCCAAAGTACTCTTCCCAAATCTCTCGTGAGGGGTTTGTTTGAAGTCTATAGTGGCCGTAGTTATCGCCATCTCCTTGAGGGTAGTAAACTCTAGTATTAAAGAAAAATCTGTCCCATTGCACATTGATCGACGCAGGAAGAGCCGCCGCCGCTTCTGATATAAGTACATTGGCTTCTTGGCCAGGTTCCGCCCAAAGGTCCGCGGCACCGACCCCGTTTCCTATCGGTAACACAAGGGTGGGTGCNCCATCAGCAGGTTCAATAAAATTGTATGCGGTTCCTACGGGGAGCAGAGGATAGTTTTCTTCTGCACCGAATCTATTTTGCTCGATATCCAACCAAATTTTATCCCAATAAAGCTCATCAAA
>JGI26260J51721_1000387_pt1 | contig 19400 bp, 18 predicted proteins | sample SaaInlV_120m_DNA_4_FD_51721 | JGI IMG/M metagenome (IMG submission 51721)
ACAGCTAACAGGCTCTCGGAGCTTTCGAACTTTCGAACTTTCGAGCTTTCGAGCTATTGAGGAGCATATAGGGAACAATAAAAAACCCAGCCAATGCTGGGTTTTTTTATATTATCTCGCAAGATCTGAATTATTCAGCCAGATAGCGCTCTCTGGAGGCCATAACTTCGGCACGGGCTGCATCTGCATTGTCCCAGCCTTCCACTTTTACCCATTTGCCGGGCTCTAGCGCTTTGTAGTTCTCAAAGTAGTGACCGATCTGAGCAATCAGCAGTTCTGGAAGATCAGTGGCTTCCTGAACATGGTCATAGATTTTAGTCAGCTTGCTGTGGGGGACGGCCAGCAGTTTAGCGTCAACACCAGATTCGTCGCTCATATTGAGAACGCCCACTAAACGGCTGCGAATCACTGCGCCGGGCATGACTGGGTAAGGGGTAACTACCAGCACATCCAGAGGATCGCCATCTTCAGACAGAGTCTGGGGCACATAGCCGTAGTTGGCTGGGTAAAACATAGGCGTGGCCACAAAACGATCTACAAATATAGCATCGCTGTCTTTGTCTACCTCATATTTGATCGGGTCGTGATTGGCGGGAATTTCAATAATAACATTGATATCGTTTGGCAGGTCTTTACCGGCCGGTATGTCGTTGTAGCTCATTTCAAAGATTCCATTAGATTGCGTGGCTGTTGGAGGTGGCGGATTATAGCCAGTTGATCAAAACTTGACCAGTCTGAATGACTAAAATCCGCTATCCTCTGTCTATTGGCAGCAGGTTGTAGACTGTTACTGCAATCTAAAGGTGATCGGCAAATTTACCTCAAAGCTATCAGCCTTCATTTCTTCTGGTAACTCTGGAAATGGCGCGGCTTTCTTGACAGCCTTCAGTGCAGCCTGATTGAGCAGTCGATATTTGGATTCCTGGGTAGTTATGGCGCTGACCAATTTGCCTGAGCGATTAATAGTGACTCCAATACGCACAGTGCCTTGCTGATTCTTATCTGCGGCGCGATTGGGGTACCTGATAGCCTTGTAAATCTGTGCCACCACCAGTGGGGTGTAGTCTCGCTGGGCCAGGGCTTCTGACAGATTAAAGTCTGCAATCTCCTCTTCCTGTTCTGCCCCTGGGCTGTCGGTTAGTGGCTCGGCTTTTGCCTGGGCTGTTGCCTGTACGCTGCTTGCCAAGTCTGTTTTCTCAGTCTCTAGCTGGTTGGCGGCGTCAGTCTCTGTGGTCTCAGCTGCTGCCATCTCAGCTTCTGCCTCTGGGTTCTCTTTGGGCACCTCTAGGGCTAACTCTGGGGCTAACTCAGCTTCAGGCTGCGAAGAAGCAACCTCTGGAGCAGGTGCCATCCATGAAGCTGCCAGTGCTATTCTGCTGCTCTGGGGCTGAATATCATTGAGTAGCTCATCAGCATCCATATCTATGCTGTCACCTAAAAGCTGGGCCTTAAACGCGGTTGAAGGGGGTATGGGGCCAATCCAGGTGCGCAATAGAATATTAAAGACTTCCGGAGGGTAATTGGCGATCAGTTCTGTGCCATTAAAGCGCACCGAGGTGCCCAGCTCGGGGTCGAATAGGTACTCGATCACATCGCCTCTTTTTGGTGCAGACTTGGGAGCGCGCATAATATCAATGACCTCCTGTGCCGAGCCCGAAAAGCTCTCGCGGTCATTGTTGATAGAGATACTCTGCATCCACAGGTTGAGCCAGCGGCGCTTGGAGTAGTCATTGATAATCCTAACCTCCATGCGCTTGGGGCTCTGTTGCAGTTGGATGCTATTGGCATTGTTACTCAGATCATCAACAAAAAGTGCAGCTACAAACTGCTGCTTGCCAAGATCCTGGTAAATAGCACTGCCGTTAAGTTTTAGCTCAGCCTGTGCGCCACTGGAGAAGATTAATAGCAAAGACAACATCAACCCAGCTATAGTGCCGAAAAGCTGTCTGAGACCAACTGCTCCAGTAGACCGATTCAATTGAGCATGACTATAAATGTTCATTAGGATAGTTCCTTTCCTGGTTACTAAATATTCCAGCACTCAGGTCGAGGGGTAAAAGAGTTGCTGAAACAGTCCTTTTCCTAACTTTCGCAAGCTATTTTGGGCTGGCTTAACCTCTGTGCAAGCGCCGATTGAAAAAAATATCGACTCTATACCCAGTCGATTGCGCCCTTTGTGCGCACCATCACATTTACAGTATAGATTTGTTAATTGCTTAGAGTGAGAAACCCCATTCGATTGGCGTTATAAATGCCAAAATATCTTGGTTCAGCAATACCAGACATCCGCATTTTTCGTAACAGAAGGGCTCAAAACCAAGTAAACTACTAGCCTAGCCGACCCGTAAAACAGGCAGAAAAACTTTAACTACTTACCAAAGGCAGCTAGCTGTGAACAATAATCTCCGTCTTGCGCTTATCTTCGCTCTGGCCCTATTAGTATGGTTTTTTAGCGGTCTGCTGCGCACTACTGAGCCATCGGGGACTTTGTCCTCGGAGGTGGCGAGCACATTGACCAAGGTGCAGGTGGTAAACTCTGTTGAGCAGGTGTTCAGGCCCATTATTTCTCTGCGCGCCAAAACCAAGGCCAATAGAGATGTTCAGGTGCTAGCTCAGGTCTCTGGTAAGATTTCCGCCACATTGGCCGAAGAGGGCAGTTATGTCACCGCCGGACAGGGAATCTGTCAGATTGATGCAGAGGACCGCCATCTGCGCCTGGCTCAGGCCGAGGCCTCTCTGGAGAATGCAAATATAGCCTATCGCGGCGCACTCAGGTTAAAAAGTGCAGGCTATCAGTCTGAATTGGCTATCTCCCAAGCTAAAGCCACTCAGGCTACCGCAAGGACTAACTTGGAACGCGCCCGTCTCGACGTTCAGCACCTGCAGATAAAGGCTCCATTTGATGGCATTGTTGAGTCAAGGCCCGTTGAGATAGGCGACCTTATAATGCCCGGCCAGCTCTGTGCCCGGGTGGTTGAACTGAGTCCCCTGAAAGTTGAGGCCCTGGTAGCTGAAACTGAGATAGGCCGTCTGGCGCTGGGTGACAGTGCCCTGGTCAATATTGCAGGGCAAGACTATCAGGGAGCCGTGATCTCATATCTGGCCTATCAGGCGGATCGGGCAACCAAGGGCTATAGAGTGGAAGCCACCATGCCCAATCCAAATCAGGCAGTCAGAGCGGGCATCTCCGCACGATTAAATATATTAGCTCAGGCCATACCGGCCCATCTGATTCCCGCCAGCAGTGTACTGCTGGATGATGAAGGCGAGACAGCGGTACGGATACTGAGCCAGGAAAGTCTGGTTGAATCGGTGAGGGTTACAGCTGTAGGTGAGGCCCCGACTGGTATTTGGGTGACCGGGCTGGACGCTGAGGTGATTCTGGTGGTAGTGGGTCAGAACTACATTATTGAAGGTGAGCTGGTCAATCCTTCCTATCAGGTCAGTCCTTTAAATTAACCCAACGTTGCCATCCGGGCCCTAATCGCTTATGAAATTTCTTGGTTTTGTCGTAGATCACTCCAGAGCAACACTGTCTATTATGTTGCTGATCCTGTTTGCGGGTGCTGGGTCAAGACTGTCCATGCCGGTGGAGATGAACCCCAATGTCACTCTCCCTGTAGTGATGATTATGGTGCGGCATGATGGCATTTCCCCTGAAGATGGGGCTCGCCTGCTGATCCGCCCAATAGAAAAAGAATTGAAAACTCTGGATGGTCTGGAAGAAGTCCAGGCGACAGCCCAGGAGAGTATGGTTGTTGTAACCGCTGAGTTTGAGGTGGCGGACAATATCAAAGAGATAGTGGCCGAGGTGCGTGAAGCCGTGGATCGCGCCAAGGCGGAATTCCCCCAGGACACCAAAGAACCCATAGTTAATGAGCTGAGCCCGAGCCCAGAACCCACTATTGTTATCACCTTTTCCGGGGACAATGTGGCCGAGCGAGAGCTCTATGCGGCAGCTAAATACTATCAGCGGGAACTGGAAATGCTTCCCGACGTGCTCGAGGCAGATGTATCCGGCCACAGAGATGAGGTGGTAGATGTTGTGGTGGACCCGGCTCGACTGGAGCAGTACGGCTTGCGCGTAGACGAGCTGATTCGCGCGGTCACAGTCAATAATCTGTTGATTCCCGCTGGAGAGATGGACGCGGCCCAGGGTCGTTTTGGCATCAAGGTCCCGGCATTAATTGAAACCGCTGAGGATATTCGAGCCCTGCCTGTGCGTCACAGTGCAGAGGGTTCTATTACCCTGGGCGATGTAGCTTCGATAAAACGTACCTTTAAAGATGCTACAGGTTACAGTTTTATCAATGGTAAAAAGGCTATTGCCATTGAGGTGCGCAAGCGTCTCAACGCCAATCTGATCAAAACCGTAGAAGCCTCTCGCGCTGTGATAGGCGAGTCTCGAGACAAATTCAGTGCTGATATGGATATAGGCTATGTGTTTGATTCCTCGGTATTCACCAACCAGATGGTAGAGGAGTTGCAGGGTAATATTATTACCGCCATGTGTCTGGTGCTGATGCTAGTGGTGGCTACACTGGGAGTGAAATCTGGGCTGTTGGTTGGCTTCGGCATACCCTTCTGTCTTTTGGGTTCGCTTATTTTTATTAATATGCTGGGTTACAGCTTTAACTTTATGGTTATGTTTGGGCTGCTACTGTCGCTGGGCATGTTGATTGATGGCGCCATTGTGGTGGTGGAGTTTGCCAACACTCAGGCTGCTGCTGGGCTGCCCACCCGCGAGGCCTATATTGCTGCGGTCAGGCGTATGGCGATACCAGTAATTGCCTCCACAGGAACCACATTGGCAGCCTTTTTGCCGCTATTGTTTTGGCCGGGAGTGTCTGGTGACTTTATGTCCTACCTGCCGATTACCGTGTTTGCGGTACTGGCCTGGTCACTTACCTACGCACTGATTTTTGCGCCTACCCTAGGTATTGTTCTGGCGCGCAGGCGTGGGCAGCGCAAACAGCTCCCCGAGGATCACCGCTCAGAGGAGTCAGCCACGACTTTTTTCCAGCCACTTGAAAATGCCTATCTGAGTATTTTGCGGCCAGTTATTCGCGCTCCAGCTATATCCGCTATTATCGCTCTGATGCTGCTAGTGGGTATCTTTAATCTCTATGGAAAATTTAATGCAGGCCAGGAGTTTTTTGCTCCGATTGAGAGCCAGTATGGCATGGCCAGTGTGCGCGCACAGGGCAATCTGTCCATAGAAGAGCAGAGAAAAATTACCTTTCAGGTGCAGGATATTGTCGCCGACGTGGATGGCGTCGATCAGCTCTATGGCTATGCCAAGGGCGGTAGCATGGTGCTGTTTGGCTCTGATGTAAGTCGCGATGAAATCAGTTCATTTTTGGTCGAACTTTATCCTCGCGAAGAACGCACTCGGGGCAGTACCGAGATTTTTGAGGAAATTCGTCAGCGTACCAAATCCCTGCCAGGCGTCTATGTGAGTGCCATGGAAATGGAAACTGGGCCCCCTGTAGGCAAAGATATTCAGATTCAGCTCTCTTCCTCTGACCGTCAGGCCATGTATAGGGTAGCTGGTCAGATTCGACAGTGGATTGCCGATAATGTTGAGGGAGTCCGAGATTTGCAGGACACCTTGCCTCTGGCTGGCATCCAGTGGGAGATCGATGTGGATCGTTCCCGCGCAGCTATGCTGGGAGTCAATGTAGCTGACGTGGGCAATATGGTTCAGATGATCACTGGTGGAGTGATGATTGGTGAATTCCGTCCCGATGATGCAGATGATGAAATTGAAATTCGCCTGCGCTACCCAGAGCAGGATAGACAGCTGGCTTCCATTGACAGTTTGCGCGTTAATACGCCCAGCGGTGCAGTGCCAATAGGCAGTTTNAGCCAGCGTGTCGCCAAGCCTAGAGTCGATGCGATTCAGCGGATCGATATGGCAGAAACAGTATTTGTTTTGGCTAACTCTGAAGCTGGTTATCTACCAGATGATCAAACTCGCCAGATTGCTGAATGGCTGGCAACCCAGAAATTTGATTCATCGGTCAATATTGCTTTCCGTGGAGCCAATGAAGAGCAGGCTAAGGCGGCAGAGTTTCTGTCCACAGCCTTTACCCTGGCGATGTCGGTGATGCTGATTATGCTGGTGATGCAATTTAATAGCTTCTACCAGGCGGCACTTATTCTGTTCTCGGTGGTTATGTCTACAGCCGGAGTGCTGCTTGGACTGCTTATAGCACAGGCGACCTTTAGCACTATTTTGACCGGCGTGGGTATTGTGGCGCTGGCCGGTATTGTGGTGAACAACAATATTGTTTTGATCGATACCTATAATTATTTGCGGCGCAGCAATAGCCAGCTGTCTGCTGCAGAGGCGGTTTACAATGCTGCGAGATCGCGCTTTAGGCCGGTAATGCTGACCAGTGTCACCACCATTGTCGGTCTGTTACCCCTGGCTAATGGTCTGAGTATTGATCTGGTTAATCGCAGCTACACACTAGGTGGCATGGTTGCCTCCTGGTGGCAGCCGCTGGCCAGTGCTATTGTCAATGGCCTGGTGGTTTCCACTGTGCTCACCCTGTTGTTGACGCCCGCCATGCTATTGCTCCCCGGCATTATTTCCAAGCGCTTTGGTTTTAGAGTCGCAGACCATCAGTTTGCAGATGAAGAGGCTTGATCAGCTCAGCCAGAGATTAGGAGAGTCCGGCGCTAGAGCAGCGGGCTGGCAAGAGGCACGGCCTTGAGAAAGATTATCCACTGCGACTGTGATTGCTTCTATGCCGCAGTGGAAATGCGCGATGACCCTAGGCTGGCTGATCTGCCCATTGCCATAGGTGGAAAATCTGATCGCCGCGGTGTTATAGCTACCTGCAACTACAAGGCGCGAGAGTTTGGTGTGCGCTCAGCTATGCCCACTGGGCAAGCACTAAAGCTGTGCCCTGATCTTGTGGTGATACCTGGCACCATGGCCAAGTACCGCGAGGCTGCTCAGCAAATTCGCCAAATTTTCTATCGCTACACCGATAAGGTGGAACCCCTATCTCTAGATGAAGCCTATCTGGATGTTACCGATTGCACCGAGTGTCAGGGTAGCGCTACGTTAATTGCTAAGGAAATTCGCCAGGTGATCTCTAAGGAGGTGGGCGTTACCGCGTCAGCTGGCATAGCACCGAACAAGTTTTTGGCCAAGGTTGCCAGTGATCTGAATAAACCAAATGGTCAGTTTGTGATTACTCCAGATAATGTCGAGAGCTTTGTGGAGAAACTTGAGGTCAAGCGTATTTTCGGGGTCGGCAAGGTCACCAATGAAAAGCTGCGGCGTCTGGGTATAGTCACCTGTGGCGATCTGCAGCAGCGCACACTGATAGAGCTGGTTGATAAATTTGGTGTCTTTGGCAAGCGGCTCCACGATCTGAGCTTTGGGCGCGATGAGCGCGAGGTCAATGCCGATAGCCGCCGCAAGTCATTGAGCGTAGAACACACCTACTCTGACGACTTGCAGGATATAGCCGCCTGTAAAGGCAAGCTAGCTGACCTATTGGTNGAGTTGCGCAGCCGTTTGCGCCGTNTAGATACTGACTATCTGGTAACCAANCAATTTATTAAAATGAAATTTAACGATTTCACCACCACCACGGTAGANCGGCAAGTGGTCCCAGGCCTGCCAGCCGATAGTTTTGCNCAGCTCTGTGATCAAGCCTGGGAGAGAGGGGGGCGCCCAGTGCGACTGTTGGGCATAGGTGTGCGCTTTGTAGACACCAGAGAGCAGCAGCGCGCTATGCAGCTGGAGCTGTTTCCCTGACAGCAAAATGAGCTGTATTTGCTTATCCATATGGCTTTGATAGACTAATCTGTTAGCACTGAGATTAAAAAATTACTGAGATGACTATTTCTAAACACTCCTTACGCAGAGAGCTTCGCCGGAAAACGGAGGAGTTTCTGTCCCGTGGTGGTGAAATAAAAAAACACAATGCGGGTGAAACTGGCGAGCCGGCAGACAGGCCTAGGGCCAGGTCAGTTTTTGTCACTGCTCAGCCTCGTCAGACCAGAACCTATGTCAATGAAGCCGTGAGTGCTTTGGATAATCGCAAAAAGAGCAAGAGGCCTGAACCCACTAAGAAACCCAGCAAGCGGCCAAAGAAAAAAATAATCTACGATGATTTTGGCGAACCGCTGCGTGAGGTGTGGACCAANGAATAAGTAATGCCGCAGTANCTAGCCGCAGNCTTTTAAGTAATATCCTCACCTCGAGCCTGCTTATCCGCATGATAACTAGAGCGCACCAGTGGCCCGCAGGCGGCCTGGGTAAAACCTATGCTCTCTGCATAGGCTGTGTACTCGGCAAATTCGTCCGGGTGTACAAAACGCTCCACTGGCAGGTGATTGGTGGAGGGCTGCAGGTACTGGCCCACGGTCAGCATATCTACATCATGTTCNCGTAAATCATCCAGGGTGCGCAGCAGCTCGTCCTTGGTCTCACCCAGACCCACCATCAAGCCTGATTTGGTTGGAACATTAGGGTTCAGTGCTTTGTACTCTTTGAGCAGCTTTAGCGACCACTGATAGTTGGCTCCGGGCCTAGCCTCGCGGTAGAGTCTGGGGACAGTTTCCATATTGTGATTGAATACATCCGGAGCAGTGGTTGTCAGAATCTCCAGTGCAGGCGCCATGCGACCGCGAAAATCAGGTACCAGTACCTCGACTCTAAGNTCCGGTGACAGTAGGCGGGCCTCGCGAATGCAGTCGGCGAAATGCTGGGCACCGCCGTCGCGCAGATCGTCCCTATCAACCGAGGTAATTACCACATAGCTGAGTCCCATTTGCTGAATAGCTCGGGCCAGATTGCTGGGCTCGTCCACATCCAGTGGGTTGGGTTTGCCATGGCCTACATCGCAGAACGGGCAGCGTCTGGTGCATATCTCGCCCATAATCATAAAAGTAGCCGTGCCATGGCTAAAGCACTCGTGAAGATTAGGGCAGGCGGCCTCTTCACAGACAGTGGCCATCTTGTGCTCGCGGAGAATATTTTTGATCTGCTGCACCTTGGGCGAAGCTGATAGACGGATACGCATCCACTCTGGCTTGCGCTGAATAGTCTGGGTGGGAATTACCTTGACCGGAATACGTTCTACCTTGTCGGCACTGCGCAGTTTTTCGCCCTGCTGCAGCCTGCGGGTTCGCTTCGGTGGTGTAACGGATTCAGTGCTCATAATCTTCTCTTTCAGCTAGATCTGTTATTACAGTGTCGCCACTGCCAATACAATATTTATTATAGCCGAGCCTGGTGGTGAGACATTGGGCTAATTGTTCGGTGACCTCCGCCATGCCGGGTGGCTTTTCCACCAGGTCCTGCAGCTGAGTCATGGCAACGCCCAGTCCGCAGGGGTTGATATAGCTCCAGGGAGTCATATCCATGGCCACATTAAAGTTGAGACCGTGGTAACTGCGCCCCTTGCGAATACGCAGTCCCAGAGAGGCTATTTTTTCGCCGCTATCTATATAGACGCCAGGTGCTTCTCGGCGCGGGCTAGCACTGATATTCCAGTGTGCAAGCGTATCCACCAGCGCCTGTTCTATAAGGCTGACCAGATCGCGCACGCCAATTTTAAGGCGTTTCAGGTCCACCAAAATATAAGCGGTAATCTGACCGGGGCCATGATAGGTCACATGGCCGCCGCGATCACTTTGCACCACGGGGATATCCCCGGGATTAAGAATATATTCGTCCTTGCCCGCCTGACCCTGAGTAAAAACCGGCTGGTGTTCAAGAAGCCAAATCTCATCTGCACTGGTTTCATCCCGCTGCTCATTAAAAGCCTTCATGGCNGCGAAACAANGGCTGTACTCGCAGANACCCAGATGGCGAATAATCAGTGAGGACTGCATAGGCTCAGTCATGGTTACAGTACCATCTTGACCAAACNACTGGTTTTTAAATCTTCAAAAATAGCTTCTAACTGGGGTTTGCCTGTGGCTGTGATCACCAGGGTGATAGCTTGCCAGCGACCTTTGCTACTGTCACGGACGGTAATTTTTCTGCGGTCAAAACCAGGCGCATGGGTATCCATAACCTGCAGTACATGTTCATGAAACGCCGGTTGGGCCTCACCCATAACCTTGATAGGATAGTCGCAGGGAAACTCTATCTTTGGTGCTTCTTGCTCAGTCAAAATTCAACGCTCAAGACATTAGGTTAGTGAAAAACAAAATAATCCAGTCAAAGAATCTGGCTAAAATACCGGATTCTGCAATATCGGTCTGGGCTACTAGGGGCACATCTATCAGGATTTCACTATCCAGAGTTACCTGCAGTCGCCCTAACTCTTGGCCCTGATAAACAGGTGCTTCGATCTGCTCATCGACCAGAATATTGGCAGCCAGTTTTTTCTGTGAGCCCCNTGGGAAGGTCAGTANTACGTCATCAACGATGGTCAGGTTCAAAAATTCCTGCTGCCCATACCACAGTTTGGTATTTTCTTTGATCAGGTCGCCCGCGGAGTAAATTACCTTGGTATCGAAGTTGCGGAAACCATAGGAGAGTAATTTCTGTGATTCTTTAGCTCTGGATGCATCATTATTGGCACCCAGTACCACAGAGATTAGACGCATATCGCGGCGCTGGGCAGAGGCAACCATGCAGTAACCAGCAGCCTTGGTGTAACCAGTCTTTAAGCCATCGACACTGGTATCTCGCCACAGCAGACGGTTGCGGTTGGGCTGGTTGATATTGTTGTGCTCAAAATATTTCTTTGCATAGATGCTGTAGTGTTCAGGATGCTCGCGAATAATCGCGCTGGCTAACAGGGATAAATCCCGGGCTGTTGTCACCATGCCCTCAGCCGGCAGCCCGGTGGAATTCAGATAGCTGGTATTGTTCATACCCAATAGCTCTGCCTGACGATTCATAGTGTCTGAAAAAGACACTTCATCACCGCTGATATATTCAGCCAGAGCAATAGCGGCGTCGTTGCCAGACTGAATAATAACGCCATGCATAAGGTCTAGCACAGAGACCTCAGAGCGAGGGCTTAAAAACATAGTGGAGCCATCGGTTTTTGCTCCCCCAAGCTCCCAGGCATTATCGCTGATGCGCACCAGGCTCTGTTCCTCAATACGCCCGGCTTCAATCTCATTGGAGACTATATAGGTGGTCATCATCTTGGCTAAACTTGCAGGCGGTAGCTGGTCATCGGCATTTTTTTCTGCCAATACCCGACCAGTCTGCGCATCCACCAATATCCAGGCTTTGGCTGCCAACTCAGGCTGCGCGGGAATCAATTTTTGCGCCTGAGCAACAGAGATATTGAGCAGGCAGAGACAGAATACTAAAGAGTACAGCATCCGTTGTTTAAGCATATTGGTGTCACCACAAAGTCAGAATAGAATTTGCCGCGTAGTTTACCACCACAGCCAGGCTTATGCGCGTCCTATGGAGGCTGAAACAGAGATGCTGTTTAGTGATCAACCATAAAGCCAGAGATATCGACTGATTTTTTAAGTACCTGCTTGATTAACTGCAACTCCAGCTGGTCGCTGATGGGCCCAATCCAGACTTTGTACAGCAGATCTCGCTGTTGCACCAGAATAGGGTGGCTGGTGTAGCCACGAATTTTTTTCTGCAGCAGCTGCGCCTGCTGTAATTGATCAAAGGCCCCCACCTGCAGATAGCGACCCTGGTTAAGTGGCGGTATTATCGGGCCTGTCTCTGGTTGGTCTTTGGCTACAGTTTCAGGTTTGGCCGCAGCCACAGGCCTGTCCAGGCTGCCAGAGAGATCTATGGTTTCGACCAGCACATCGGCAGTGCCATTGTCGGCAAATCCCAGTTTTAAGGCAGCCACATAGGACAGATCAATAATGCGGGGGCCATGAAAGGGGCCGCGGTCATTGATGCGCACAATAATCGAGCGCTTATTGCCTGTGTGGGTAACCCTGACATAGGTGGGTATAGGCAGGGTTTTATGGGCTGCCGTCATAGCATACATGTCGTAAACTTCGCCGTTGGAAGTTTTGCGACCGTGAAATTTTTTGCCGTACCAGGAGGCCACACCCTGCTCGCGATAGTCTTTACTACTGGGAAGCACAAAATAGGTTTTGCCAAAAACGGTGTAGGGGCTTTTATTACCAATTCTGGTAATGGGTTCCACCTTGGGAATAGCATCTGGGATACTGCCGGTATCCACTGGCGCACCTGGCCCATCTTTGGGTTCTGGCAGCACCAGTGGCACAGTGGCGCAGCCTGCCAGAATAAGACAGGTGACAAGATTAACCGCTAGAAACGGGATTGAATAATTAGCAGGTTTGTGTCGAGACACAGCGCCTTGTCCGAATAATTTCACTGAGTTGGTAAACCGCCATGGCGTACTTGGTGCGCGGGTTATACCGGCCAATAACATAGAAATTATGCAGGCCAAGCCAATACTCTTCGCCGTATTTCGCCTTAAATTTCATAGGGAAAGCTGTGCTGTCGCCCGCAAACTTTTCCACGGGTTTATAACCCATGGCTTCGAGTTCTGCGATGGTCAGGGTGGGGCGCTTCATTTTATTGAGGCCCTCTTCACTGACTGAGCCGCTGATATGAGCTCTGGTAGCTACGGGCTGATCTTTTTTCCAGCCGTGCTTGGTGAAGTAGTTGGCCACACTGCCTATAGCATCTGTGGGGTTAGACCAGATATCTGCAAAGCCATCGCCATCAAAATCCACAGCATAGTTGCGGTAGCTATTGGGCATAAATTGCCCCCAGCCCATGGCACCTGCATAGGAGCCTTTTAGTTCTAGGGGGTCCTGATTCTGCTCCCTTGCCAGTAAAAAAAGGTGCTCCAACTGGATGGTAAAGAATTTTTTGCGCGACTCCCGTTTCTCAGTGTAGGTGTAGTAATCAAAGGCCAGGGTGGCCAGCGCATCAATCACCTTGTAGCTACCTGTATTGCGGCCATAGTTGGTCTCAACACCAATAATGCTGACGATAATTGCCGGGTCTACACCAAACTCCTGCTCTGCGCGCTCCAATGTCTCTCGGTTTTCCCGCCAGAATTGCAGCCCGCGATCTATGCGCAGATCCGAGATAAAGTGCTTTCTGTATTCGAACCAGGGCTTTACCTTCTCGGCGGGGCGACTCATAGCTTTAACAATTGAGCTCTGATGTTTGGCGTAGGACAGCCAGCCGACAATTTCCTCTCGCTCGAAACTGTGTTTGGACACCATGGTATCCACAAAGGCTGCAGCTTCAGGGTGCTCTGAGTAGTCGGCAAGTGACAGTGGCGCACACAGACTAATGCAGGCTATAAATAATGTTCTAGTTAATTTTTTCAAAGCTCCATCCTAATTCTTTTGGGTTCCGTGCTGATAGCCATCAGGATACCAAATCCTAAAAATAGTGCGACCACGGAAGTGCCGCCATAGCTAATTAATGGCAGTGGCACACCAACTACAGGCAAAATTCCTGACACCATACTCATATTAACGAAGACATAGATAAAAAATGTCAGTCCCAGACTGCCGGCAACCAGTCGGCCAAACTGAGACTGTGAGTTTAGGGCAATAAACAGGCAGCGACCTATAAAGACAAAGTAAACCGCACAGAGGCTGAGTATGCCGATCAGACCGAATTCTTCCGCCAGCACTGCAATAATGAAGTCTGTGTGACTCTCGGGTAGAAAGTTTAGCTGCGATTGGGTGCCCTGCATCCAGCCTTTGCCGGCCAAGCCACCTGAGCCTATAGCAGTGGTGGACTGGATAATATTCCAGCCGGCCCCCAGCTTGTCGTCTTCTGGCGACAGCAGCGTCAGCACGCGCTGCTTTTGATAGTCGCGCATTACAAAAATCCAGAATGAAGGTATGGCAGCCATCAGCAGCAAAAATGCAGACAGCAGATAGCGCTTGCCCAGGCCAGCTAAAAACAGCACAAAGAAGCCTGAGGTAAATACTAGAATGGCCGTGCCCAGATCAGGTTGATTCATAATCAACAACACCGGTAAAAGTATCAGGCTCAGGGAGATAAAGACATGTTGAAATGAGGGGGGTATAAAACGTTTGCCCAAAAATGCCGAAATAGTCATGGGTACAGCAACTTTCATTAACTCCGAGGGCTGGAACCTAGTGACTCCTAAATCCAGCCAGCGCTGGGCTCCTTTTGCGCCCACCCCAAAAAACATCACAGCCAGCAGAGATAGCAGACCAATTATGTAAAAGACAATGGCCCAGCGCTCCCAAAAGCGCACGGGGAACTGCGCCACAGCAATCATGGCCACAAAGCCAAACAGCATAAATACCGCCTGACGCTTAACAAAATACAGGTTTTGCCCGCTGGCACTGTAGAGAACAAACAGCCCGCCCATACAGAGAGCCACGAGCGTCAGCAACAGAGTAATATCTAAATGCATGGAGCGAGCGCTGCGGCGATCTCCTCCGGGGCTCTGTATGCGTCTGACAAAGTCGTCTCTATACATCTATCTTAGCTCTCCCTGGAGGGGAGACTCGGCAGCCATAAGCTGGCCGTCTCCGGGTGGCCGGGATTTCATATAGGTTTCGATTACCTGTCGCGCAATGGGCGCAGCGGCCGAGCTGCCGTGCTCGCCATTTTCAACGATCAGGCCCACAGCAATCTGCGGATCATCGACCGGCGCAAAGGCGACAAATAGCGCATGGTCCCATTTATTTTTCTCTATTTTTGAGCTGTCATACTCTTCTTCGGCATCAATACTGATCACCTGCGCTGTGCCAGTTTTGCCAGCAATTTCATAATCCAAACCCTTGCTAATACCTTTGGCGGTACCCTTTGGTGAGTGCACCACATCGCGCATGGCTCTGTGTACATAGTCCCAGTATTGGCTATCTACCTCTAGGTCTGGGATATCGGTAATCTCAGTTTCTACTGGGGCAGCGTTAATCGACTGCACTAACACAGGTTTAATCATTTTGCCTCTCGAGGCAATGCGTGCCGACATTACCGCCAGTTGCAATGGTGTCGCCAGCATAAACCCCTGGCCTATACTGACATTGATGGTGTCACCATTAAACCAGGCCTCTTGCCGCGCCTGCTGCTTCCAGTCTCTCGAGGGCATAATACCCGGGCGCTCGCCGGGCAAATCAATGCCGGTAATATCGCCCAGTCCAAATACTTTGCTGTAGTTGGACAGCATATCTATGCCGGTTTTAACGCTCATTTTGTAGAAGTACACATCACAGGATTCAATTATAGCCTCGGCCAGATCTACTCCCTTGCCGTGGCCGCCGCGCTTGGAGTTATGGTCCCGCCAGGGGCGTTCTATGCCCTCCATAAAAAAGTAGCCTGGATCATTGATGGTGTAATCCATGGTGATGCTGTTGTTGTGCAGGCCGATCAAGCCAAAAAGCGGTTTTATGGTTGAGCCTGGGGGGTATTGGCCGCGAATAGCGCGATCAAACATGGGCCGATCAGGAGAATTAATTAGCTGGTTGTAGTTCTTCTGACTGATGCCAGAGACAAACAGATTGGGATCATAGCTGGGGGCACTGACAATACTTAAAATACCGCCAGTTTTAACATCTATGGCTACTAGTGCGCCGCGCTCACCAGCAAATGCATCATAGGCTACTTTTTGCAGGCGGCTGTCCAGGTGCAGGGTCAGGCTGTCTCCTGGGGTAGCGTCGACACTGTCGAGAATACGCATAACCCGTCCGCGGGCATTGGTCTCTACATTTTCGCTGCCAACGGTTCCCAGTAGCTGGTCCTCGTAGTATTTCTCTATACCAATCTTGCCAATAGAATCTGTGCCACTGTAGGCGATTGAGTCTATGCTCTGACTCTCGCGCTCATTAATACGCCCCACATAGCCTATTACGTGGGCGAAAAGCTCACGGTTGGGATAAAAGCGGGTGAGGCGGGCGGTGATCTCAGCACCCTGCAGCCTAAATGCATTGACCGCCAGAATACCTCGCTCCTCCTCCGTTAAATTGTACTTGAGAGGAGTTTGCTCAAAGGGTTTGCGGCGTTTTAGTCGTTTGCGAAATCGCTTGGTGTCTTCATCGGTGATAGCTATAAGTTCAGACACATTGGCCAGCAGATTATCCAGGCTTTCGGATCTTTCGCGCACTATGGTCAGGTTGTAGGTCGGTCTATTGTCTGCCAGCAGTTCGCCGTTGCGATCATAAATCAGGCCGCGGGAGGGCACAGATGGCCTTACATGGACGCGATTGTTGTCGGAATGGGTAGCGAAATTCTGGTGGCGGTTAATCTGCAGATCAACATAGCGTGCAATAATGATCACGGCCATAACAGCAACCACTAATGCTGTTACAAACAGTCTGCCGGCGAAGATTCTTCGCTCCCGAGCTGGGTCTGTAAAAGCGGCGTCATGTATCATTATTCGTTATCCATGGTCTAGCTGCGATGATACGGGTGATTGGCTGTGATAGTCCATGCCCTGTAGAGCTGTTCCATCAGCACAATTCGTACCAGCGGATGGGGCAGTGTCAGATCGGACAGCGACCAGCGCATATTAGCCCTCTGCAGACAGCGCTTTGACAACCCGTCCGGGCCACCAATTATGAGGCATATATCCTTTCCATTCATCTGCCATTGACTCAGATTTTGCGCCAGCTTCTCTGTACTCATAGGCTTGCCCAATACATCCAGAGCCACCACAAAGTCCCGCTCGCCAATGGCTTTTAGCAGCCCCTGGCTCTCGCTTTCAATAGCCTTTTCAGTTGGCTGATTTTTGCCTCTGGCGCCCAGTGGTACATCGATAGTCTGGATGCGCAGCTCCGGTGGCATGCGTTTGCCATATTCCTGACAGCCAGCTTCTACCCAGTCGGGCATGCGGGTACCAACGGCCAGCAGTTTCAGTTTCACAGGGCTTTATTACTGTTGATTATCTGGGGCGCCGAGAATGACTTCATCGTTGCCGGAGCCATCTTCGGGAAGATCTCCAGGGCGCAGAGTCCAGAGGCGCTCTAGATCATAGAATTCTCTAGTAGCTGGCAGCATGATATGGACAATCACATCGCCAAAGTCCACCAGAATCCACTCAGAGGTATCGTCACCCTCGACGCCAATAAGCTCGAAGCCGGCTTTTTTGGCATCAACTACCACACTGGTTGCCAGGGACTTTACCTGGCGGTTGGAGTTACCTGTGGCAACCACCATAGTGTCCATCATGCCCGTCAGTTCGCGCACATCGATACTGTTGATATTAGTGGCCTTAATTTCTTCAAGGGCGTTGATAACAATGTCTTTCAGGGCTTGCGTCATAGCAATTATTTACTCGTATAAATGATGTTGTTGAATATAATCGACCACTGCATCAGGGGTCATAAACTGTATATTTTCGCCCTCTGCTACTTTGCGGCGAATCTCGGTGGATGACAGGTCCAGCATGGTGAGCTCACAAAAATGCACAGAACCCGCCGGTGACTGTTGCAGCAGATCCAAGTCGTCACAGCGATGGGTATCGATCCAGTCTGCTACTGTACATGATTGAGGGAGCTCCCAGTCCGGTCTTGAGGACACCACAATATGGCAGTGGTCCAGAAGCTCCTGCCAGCGTTGCCAGGTATCTATCTTTGCCAGTGCATCCATGCCTATACAGAAAAACAGTGGCTGATCTGGGCCGATTTGTCGGCGCACCAACTCGAGCGTATCAATGCTGTAGCTGGCCTCAGACCGCTGAAGTTCTAGATCATCTGCCACCAGTAATGACTGGTTGCTGATCGCAGCAACTAGCATTTCCAAGCGCTGTTGAGCGCTGGCCTGAGGTTCGCCGCGATGGGGTGGGGACGCGCAGGGCAGCATGCGCATGCATGGTACTTGCAACAGCTCAGCGAGCTCTGTAGCAATCCTCAGATGACCTATATGCACCGGATTAAAGGTGCCACCAAACAGCGCGACCGCCATATTATTGACGGATCTGCCCGTCGCCAAAAACCACCCATTTCTGGCTGGTCAGGCCCTCGAGACCCACTGGGCCGCGAGCATGTATTTTATCGGTAGAGATACCTATTTCGGCGCCCAGACCATATTCAAAGCCATCGGCAAAGCGGGTCGATGCATTAATCATCACTGAACTGGAATCCACCTCGGCAATAAAGCGTCGGCCACGATTAAAGTCTTCGGTGACAATGGACTCGGTATGCTGGGAGCTATAGTGATTAATATGCTCAATGGCTGCATCGATTCCGGCCACTATCTTAATCGACAGAATTGGCGCCAGGTACTCTTGCGCCCAGTCTGCCTCAGTAGCTGCTGTCATGGTGCTAATAATGGCTCGTGATTTTTCACAGCCGCGCATTTCAACGCCTTTTTCACTGTAAATTTTGCTCAGCTCTGGCAGCACAGCTGCTGCCACAGGCTCGGCGATCAACAGAGATTCCATCGCGTTGCACACCCCATAGCGATGGGTCTTGGCATTGTCGGCAATGGCTACGGCTTTCTTGAGATCGGCGCGATCGTCTATATAGACATGGCAGTTGCCATCCAGGTGCTTAATCACAGGCACGCGTGCATCTGCGCTGACGCGCTCTATAAGACTCTTGCCGCCCCGGGGCACAATCACATCCACATAGTCCGTCATGGTAATCAGTTCGCCCACAGCATCTCGGTCAGTGGTGTTAACCACCTGTACTGCAGTCTCAGGCAGCCCAGCAGAGGTCAAACCTGCAGAGATACAATCAGCAATAGCTCGGTTGGAATAGATCGCCTCGCTACCGCCCCGCAAAATGGTGGCATTGCCAGATTTTAAGCACAGGCTGGCCGCATCAATAGTCACATTGGGGCGAGACTCATAGATAATGCCCACCACACCCAGAGGTACACGCATCTGACCCAGCTGAATACCGCTGGGCCTGTAGCCCATATCGGTTATTTCGCCTACGGGATCCTGCAGGGCAGCAACCTGGTGCAGCCCTTGAATCATGGCGTCTATGCGCTCATCGTTGAGCTCCAGGCGATCCAGCAGTGCGGCATCCAGACCTTTGTTGCGACCATTCTCCATATCTGTGGCATTGGCTGCTAAGAGCTCAGATCGGTTGCTATCAACCATACCGGCTATTGCCAACAGCGCATTGTTTTTAATAACCGAGCCGGCACGGGCAAGCACCCGAGATGACTCTCGAGCGGCGATACCCACAGACTGCATATAGCCTTTAATGTTCATGGTGTTTAATCAGTTACAATCGACTTTGATGGAACGCGCCATTATACGGGTAGCACAGCCAGAATTCCCTATTTTTGCTGTCTACAGTCAATTTCTAGGTGCTCTGCGTATAAAAGTCATCGCGGTTGACAGGGGACAATGGGTTGCAACAGGTAATTTCAACACTCGCCAGCGGCCAAAATTGGCTGGTACTCACAGGTGCAGGTGTCAGTGCAGACTCAGGGGTGCCCACCTACAGGGACAAAGAGGGTGCCTGGCAGCGGTTGCCTCCGGTGACCCATCAGCAGTTTATGG
>JGI26260J51721_1000395_pt1 | contig 19218 bp, 15 predicted proteins | sample SaaInlV_120m_DNA_4_FD_51721 | JGI IMG/M metagenome (IMG submission 51721)
AATGAAAAGTAAAAACCATAATTAAATCATGATATTACGGAATTAAATTGGTTATTGAGCTCCATAGGAACCGTTTAAACTCATATTGACAGTCCCCCATGTTGCACACACAATTACCGCAGTCTGGCCTAGATCTCGAAACTGACCACTTGGCAGTTGTTTATGGTGTTGATTTTCGATGAATGAATATAGCGCGATATAAGCCAATAAGTACACTAGCCTATGGTTGACCTAAGCTCAGATATAAAGTCGCTTAGAGGTGACTTTAGGGCCCTCTACGGCCATTCCCATTCACCCCCGCAGCCAACAGTTTCTAAGCGAGACTGAGGGGCTGAAGGAGCCCTCCAAAGTAGTGTTTGAGACTGCACACAGGACTGCACACAATCGAAAAAGACAAAACAAAAAATCCCAGTAAACAAAGGGCTTACAGCCTATACCAAAAACCAAGCGCCCTTTCCTCTCCTGGGCACCATAGATGCTTCATAATCCATTCGGCTGTATCCAATCTCTATCTCAAAGATCTTTAACCGGGACTTGAACCGATAAGAGGTTCACAAACTATGTCCACGGCAGAGTTTGGACGAGGAGCAACGCGACCGAGCCCCGCTAGGGGTCAAAACAGCCCACTGGCTGTTTTTATCAACCCTCTCCTGGGCACCATCACCCCATAACAATGGTAATCACAATCAATGTTATGAGAAGCAAAATCAGATAGGGCTCGCTTTTACGGACATGTCGATCTAACTGCTCCTCGACTCTATTGACTCTTATTCTTAAATCACTGTTTTGAGCCGTGGTCTTATCTGAGGTAGATACCCTATCGAGCTGTCCGGGAGGACTCTGGGACTCGATGACTCTATTTTCTGCCATTAAGAAGTAGGCAATGATAAAGATACAAACCAAATCTATGTGCTGCTATTCAAAATGAAATAAACGTTGGGCAGGATCCAAACCCTGTTTTATTTCGAGTTGTTCCATTGTGGCATCGATATTGGCATTGATTAAACTCCTCGACAGTTCTCGGCATCATACCGCCTGAGTGTTTCTCAGTATTGATCAATTTACAGCTATTAGTTGGAGCCTCCACTGGCGCTAGTAAATGACAGCCTCCTAACATTAAAAGCACAGTGACAAGTAAAATATTACCCATGGTTTCCAACCTTTTTAAGTGAACTTCTCGATTAGTCTGCGCTGCCAATACTACCCTTTCAGCCTAAATATTCTCAATGATTGCGCCAAGCTAAACTAGCGAGAACGGTCAGCAGTCTATATATTGTGTAGTCCCGTACAGTATTTAAACTCAGTCTCAAAGGTAGTCTATAAAAATAATGAACATTATGAGAACAGTTTCGATCAGTCGCATTGCCCAGCTCGCCTTAGTATTTGCCCTCTCTGCCTGTGGTGGAGGTGGCGGAGAGAGCTCTAGCCCTAACCTGCCTGCGCCCGTTACTAACTCGGCTCCCTCCGTTAATACTGGTGGTGACCAACGGGTGCAGATCAATGAGAATGTAACCCTTTCGGGCGCCGCCACTGATAGTGACGGGTCGATTAGTTCCTACCAGTGGAATCAGGTAGCTGGCGAGACGGTTGTTCTAGATGATGCGAATTCAGCTGAGACGTTTTTTGTGGCGCCCAGTGAGCCCACTGTACTTGAGTTTGAACTCACTGCAACAGACGATGATGGCTCAAGTACCACGGGTCTTGTCACCGTTGTAGTATTTAGAAATAGCCTTCCAAGTATTGCTGAGGCTGAACCAGTACAGGCATTTTATGGGCAGCTAGTCACCTTAACCAGCTCAGCGACTGACAGTGATGGCTCGATTACCGCTTATCAATGGACTCAGGATCAGGGTACAGAGGTTGAACTTAGTGAGCCCAACTCCGCCACGACGGAGTTTGTGGCGCCTGCGGTTGAGACAACGCTTGGATTTAGCCTGACCGTCACAGATAACGATGGCGGAATGGTTACTGCATTCTACTCAGTGGACGTTACGGCACCACCCAATGTGCCACCCAGCGCAGAGGCTGGAGATAATCAGGGTGTTGAATCTGGCACTCAGGTTGACCTGCTAGGTATGGGTGCTGACAGCGATGGTGTGATTTCTAGTTACCTCTGGGAGCAGATTGCTGGAGATCCAGTGATACTGAGTTCATCAAACACAGCCAATGTCTCATTCACAGCACCTGCAACTATCACAACATTAGAGTTTCGACTAACTGTCACTGATGATGAGGGTGCAAGCACCTCAGATACGGTGACAGTTTATGTAGGTAATTTAGTTGTTATCCTCAGTGGCGCTGTAAGCTTTGACCTTGTCCCTCTCAACAGCCTCACCTCAGGCCTGGACTACAGCAANACAAGCGTAGCGCCCGCCCGTGGGCTGGTTGTAACAGCCATAGATGATCAGGGAGCTCAGCTATCTGCTACCACCACAGATAGTAATGGTGAATACCAGATGACAGTTGCCGCCAATACATTGGCGCGTATAAGAATTTCCGCACGCATATTACAGACCACCGGGGCCACCTATGATGTGCAGGTTACCGACAATACCAATGGCAATGCCATGTATGTAGTCGAAGGTGAACAGTTCGATACCCAAACAAGCAACCATACGCGTGACTTTCATATGGCGTCTGGCTGGGGCGGTAGTAGCTATACCGCGCCACGATCGGCTGGGCCTTTTGCCATTTTGGATGCGGTCTACGAAACAGTGGAGAAATTTGCACAGGTGGCCCCTACAGTTGAGTTCCCCGCTTTAGAAATTCGCTGGAGTGAAAACAATAGTACAGCTCAGGGTAACCGCGCAGACGGTGATATAGGTACCTCCTTTTATAGTGGTGGCACTATCTATATTTTAGGTAAAGAGGATTCAGATACTGACGAATACGACCGTCATATCGTGATTCACGAATGGGGCCATTACTTCGAAGATCAGCTGTCGCGCTCCGACTCTATGGGCGGCGGCCACTCTGGGAGTGACCGTTTGGATATGCGTATCGCTTTTGGTGAGGGTTGGGGAAATGCGCTGTCTGGCATGATTACTGATGACCCCTTCTACAGAGACAGTTCAAGCAATGGTCAAAGTAGCGGTTTTACAGTTCGTATTGAAAATAACACCACTATTAATACGGGTTGGTTTAACGAGAGCTCAGTGCAATCAATTCTCTATGATCTCTACGATGAAAACCCAGANGGAGCGGATTCCATCAGCCTGGGTCTAGGCCCTATCTATGAGACATTGGTCAGTAATGAGTACCGTAATACAGACTACTTTATCAATATATTCCCCTTTATCGATCGCCTGAAAGCGTTACAGCCAGACCATATTGATAAGATTAATGCCCTACTTAGCGGGCAGGATATTTCAGGCACTGGGGAAAAGGGAGAGGGTGAAACAAACGNTGGCGGTATCAGCTCGGCACTACCAGTATTTAAGAGCGCCCAGGTTAATGGCAATGCTATTGAGCTCTGCTCGACAGATGAAGCGGGCACATACAATAAACTAGCTAATCGTTCCTATGTTGAATTTAATGTGGCCAGCACTGGCCCACTGACCTTCACAGTTTCGGATATCTCTGCGATTCCTCTGTCTGATCCTGACTTTATAATCCGCAAGGGTAGAACCTTTGTTGGAATNTCAGAGTCTCCAGATGTGGGCGAAGAATCAGCCACCGTCAATTTCAGTAATACAGGTATTCACACACTTGAATTCTATGACTGGAATAACATTGACGAGGGCAATGAAAATGCCGGTAGCACATGCTTCAATCTCCAGATAACCAACTAATAGCGAGGAACCAGTAATGACCTTGAGGAATTTAATNCCCGTTCTCGCAGCTAGCTTGATGCTGTTGGCCGGCTGCGGTGAAAATAGTCCAGCCCCAGAGTCCCGCATAGACACGAGCCATAAGCAGCACATAAAAGGCGAGCCCAGCTACCAAAAACCTGGCGCCGCTGTGCGCTTTAGTCATAACTATAAGGGCCCTATAGCTCTTGGTGAAGACTACAGTATGCAGCTTTCCTTTGCGGTCGCTGAATCAGCAGGTCGGCTAGATTTAAAGCTGCGCCCCGATGCCGGACTGTCGACAGATTTAAGTACAAACCAATTCGCCTTTGGCCCGGAATCAAATCAAACAAAAACTATTGATCTAAAAGTTAGAACNGACCAAGCAGGTAAATATTATCTGACAATTTTCGCCAGTCTAACTGATGGCCAGGGTGACACCCAACACCGTGTGTTTGCAGTGGCCATTGAGGCGGGCGATGCTTTAGACCAGCCCGGAAAAAAATCGGCCACCATGGGCGAAAGCGCCTCCGGGGAACCCATAGTTATCCTGCCCGCGCAAGAAACTGTCTCAAAGTAGTCTGCTAATCAACAACTGGTAAGCTGNTATCGTCCAATAGATGAATGCTGCGCTCGGCAAACCCGGCGCCAGCATTCAGATAATGGTTAAATACCACATCTACACCAGCTTCCAATAGTATGTCTCGTTCATCCTCATAGTGAACAATGCTAGCAAGCTTACCGGCGTAATTAGTCGCTCTGAGTTGCTGTGTGGCCTGCAGAATATCCTGCAAGTTGGGCATGGTAAGCATAATCAACTGCACCTGATTAAGATTGATGCGTGCCCAAAAGTCGGGGTCCTCTGCATCGGCAACTACCACATTGCGGCCCAACTTTTGATGGGCTGCTACTCGCTGTAAATCTACATCTAAACCGCACACATCAAGATGTAAATCATGCTTGAGACTCTGGTAGGCACCTGTACCAACACGCCCCATGCCCACCACCAGTATCCGCCCTTCAGGCTGGCTAATTCTGTCGTCCGACAGTCGCTGACGACGTTCAAAATGCTTCAGATATTTGGCCCAACTGGTATACAGAGTATGAGCCCGAGAATTAAGCAGGCTGGCAAAAACAAACGACGGAGAAACTGCCAGAGCCATAATTACCACCCATTCATCGGCCAGCAGGCCATAACTGACCGCGGCAGCACAGACTATTAGTCCAAACTCACTGTAGTTGGACAGACTCAGTGCCGATAAAAAGGCTGTTCTGCTGCGCAGCTTGAACCCTGTTTGCCAGATAAAAAATAGTGCACTTTTAAGTGGCAGCGCGATTGCCATAACCAATGCCACCAGCAACATGTCCACAGTGGGCAATGCAATAAAGCCAATGGATAAAAAGAAGCCAATCAGAAATATATCTTTAAAGCCCAACAGTGCCTTGGATAGTTCTGCGGCCTGACTGTGATGACTAATCAACAGCGCCCCTACCAATGCGCCAAGATGCCCCTTGAGCCCCACCAACTCAAATATCTCAGCGCCGGATAACGCCAAAAAGATACCTGCCAGAGTGAGCATTTCACCGTGACCACAGCCATCTAATAGACGGAAGAGTACCGGCCTGATGAGGGGCAGCAGCAGTAAACTCAATGCCCACCAGGACGGTGGATCAGCTGCTGCAATAGAGACAAAAATCACTGCGGCAATATCTTGAATAATTAAAATACCCATGGCCACCTGACCATGGCGAGCACGTAATTCACCGCGCTCCTCGAGAATCTGTACTGCACAGACCGTGCTGCTAAAGCTAACGGCAAATCCAATTAACGCTGCAGTGACTATCTCCAAGTCGACAAAGTAGGCAAAACCAAAGTAACCAAGTAGCAAGCTATTGCCTAGAGTTAACAGCAATATCGTCAGCATATGAGCACCGGCGCTGCCCCATATTTCTGTCTTAAACAGGCTGCGAATATTAATCTTTAGCCCTATGGTGAACAGCAAAAGAGTAACGCCAAGATCAGCCAGAGATTGCAATGAGGGATTCGGCTCAACCCCTAGAGCATGTAGACCAAAACCTGCTGCCAGATAACCGATTAATGCCGGTAACCCAAGCTGCTTGGCCAAAAATCCCAGTAGAAATGCCACCGCCACCCAGAGATAATCCATGGTAGTAATCCAATCTATGGTTTGGGTTGGGATATAGCCAGTAGCATTGCACCCAGCAGTGCGGAGCACAATGAGCCTACCAACACACCAAGCTTTACCTCTCTAGAATACTCGAGACCTATGGATTCAAAGGCCAGAGAACCTTTAAACAGACTCATGGTGAAACCAATCCCACACAGCACGGTGACCGCATAGAACTGCAGCCAGGTAGCAGACTCAGGGAGACGAGTAAGACCTGCTTTGATTGCTAGCCAGCAGCAACCGAAGATACCCAGTTGCTTGCCCAAAAACAGCCCTGCAGCAATTCCTAGGAGCACGGGTTTAAGCAACAGGTCCAAATTTACATCGCCTAAAAATATTCCCGCATTAGCAAAGGCAAACAGCGGCAAGATAACCAAAGCAACCCAGGGGCGCAGGGTATGCTCTAGGTAGGGCAACATAGGGTAACCATTTTGGTTATGCAGTTTTAGAGGGATAAACCAGGCGACTGCAAAGCCAGCCAATGTCGCGTGGACACCAGACTTTAGCACTGCCACCCAAACCGCAATACCGATCAGTATATAGGCCGACTGACTGTGCACTCCCAATCGATTAAACAGTGCCAGCAGCATCAAGCCCACTACTGCGACAATAAAGGAGAGTGTCGACAGGTCCGTGGAATAAAATATAGCAATAATAACAATGGCGCCAATATCATCAAATATCGCCACGGTAAGTAAAAATAGTTTGAGTGATAGCGGCAGACGGCTACCAAACAGACTAAATATACCTATAGCAAAGGCAATATCTGTTGCTGAAGGAATAGCCCAGCCCTGCATGGCAACGGGATCCTGTTGGTTAAGCCCTAGATAGATAATTGCCGGGACTAGGATACCTGCTATGGCTGCAATACCAGGCAACACTACCCCTGAGGGTTTCGACAGCGAGCCCGATAAAATTTCGCGCTTTATTTCCAGACCCACCATAAAGAAAAAAACAGCCATAAGACCATCACTTATCCACAGGTGGAGCGGCTTGGCTATATCCAGCTCGCCAACCCTAACCTGCATTGGGGTATTTAAAAATGTCTGGTAAATACTTGATAGGGGTGAGTTGGCAAACAGAATCGCCAGTACCGCCATAAGAACTAAAAGGATGCCACCTGCTGAATCATGTCGAAAGAATTCATTGAGGATTGTGCGAGGGTTGTGCTGAGCCATTAGTCTCCGATCTAATTAAATCGACAGAGGCTTAAGTAATAGACCCACTAGCTAAATCTGTAAAGTCAGACTCACCGACATAAACTCAAAAAGATCGCTATAAACCTGCGCCAAGAAGCTTTTGACCTGGAGACGAGCCCTCAAGGTTGACCGAATCTTNCACTACGATCTCGCCGGCCACCAAAACATGGATAATGCCGGTAGGAGCGAGATAGGGGTCACCGTAATCTGCATTGGCGGCCACTGTATTTGGGTCAAAAATAACAATATCTGCATCTGCACCAATCTGGATGCGACCTTTTTTCTTGAATAGCGACGAGGCCTGTTCCATCCATTGGGCCTGATAGAGACTCATCTTAGCTAATGCGTCGTGAAGGCTCAGGACATTTCGCTCTCGAACATAATGGCCAAGCACTCGGGAGAAGGTGCCAGCTATATTGGGATTAGTAGGCAGGCTAGTATCGATAGCCGGCAGTGCATCGGTAGATACCATCATGCGTGGCCACTGCAAAGCAGTTTCAATCCAGTCTTCTTTAACGTAGTGATGATTCACCATACCCGTAGGCTGCTCTTTGGCATACTTATCCCAGCTATCTTTGGTCAACCATTCTCCCGTTGCGACCCACTGTACATCTTCATAGGTGATATCGAATATGGCCTGCCAATCACGACGCCGAAATACATCAGCAGAGATACTGGTGCCACCAGCAGCGTATGAAAGCGTCTCGGTGACAATATTGGCTCCAGCTTTATTGGCTTCGTCAATGATCGCCAGCCAGTCTCCTATGNGCCCCATCGCATTGTGGGTGATATGACAGATAAAGAGTGCTGCACCGGTCTCCTTGGCCAGATTGACCACCTCAATCAACCCAGCGGGGTCTCCCGTATAGCCTCGACGCACATGGACATATAGCGGCACCTCGCGGCTGGAGGCAACCTCAAAGAGCATGCGTAACTCAGCANGGGATACCGCCTTGGTCATATAATCGAGCAATACCCCTATTCCCAGGCCACCCTCATCCAGACCCCGATTAAGAAGTACACGCATCTGCTCAATTTGCTCTGCCGTGGCCTGCTGCATCCAGGTGGCGCCGGCCATACTCAATACTTTTTTGCCAGAGAAGATGTAAGGCAGATCCAATGCCTCCATGACCTTGAGGCGCACCGCCCAGTGCCCTACCGAAGAGCCGTAATTAATCTGCGCACCATCGCGAAAGTGCTCGCCATAAAAGCTCACCGGAAATGAACCGGCTTCTAGGTCTAACTGAGTTGTGACACCATCAAGAAGATTGGCNCGCTGACCTAACAGAGTCGGGCTATGGCTGTGGACGTCAATAAACCCCGGAGCCACCACCAGGTCACTGGCATCAATAGTTTGACGCCCAGATATTGCAGTATTCGAAATCTCACTGATACTGCCATGGTTGATGCCGATATACTTTACCGCGTCCAAGCCGGTTTCCGGATCAATAACCCGACCCTTGGCAATCACCAGATCATAATCTGCAGAGCAGGCCATCATAAAAATTAGCGGTATGGAGGTAATTAGTTTGCGTAGCGGCATGCTGTTATCGACCTTATTTTTTATTTTCAATATACAACAATAGCCCCCACCGGATAAAGCTATTAGACTGCCATCCTAGGTTGATCTAACAGAATAAGAAGAGAGACGATTCATGTCATCTAACAGCAAATCCCTTGACGCAGTGATTATTGGTGGCGGACACAATGGCCTAGTCTGTGCCTACTATTTAGCCAAAGCCGGCCTCAATNTACGTATCTGTGAACGCAGATCTATAGTCGGCGGTGCTGCTGTCACAGAAGAATTCCACCCGGGCTTTAGAAACTCTGTGGCCAGCTATACCGTCAGCCTGCTCAATCCAGATGTTATCGCTGATATGCAGCTCAAAGAATACGGCCTTAAAGTGGTCAAACGCCCGATTTCAAACTTTTTGCCCATCGACAGCAATAACTACTTAAAGCTAGGTGGCGGTCTAGAGCGCACACAAGAAGAATTTCGCAAGTTCTCCCATCGCGATGCCGAGCGTCTTCCCGAGTACTATGAGCGTATTGAAGCTGTCGCAGACGTGCTGCGTGATATCAGTACTAAAACGCCGCCCAATCCCAAGCGCGGCCTGCGCGCTGCACTGCAAGCCGCAGTGCAACTCTGGCCCGTTGCCAAAGGCAGCAACCAGTTACACCGCGACGTCTATGACCTGTTTACCAAGAGCGCGCGCAGCTTCCTAGATGGCTGGTTTGAAAATGAACATGTTAAGGCGGCCTTTGGCTTTGACGCCATTGTTGGCAACTACGCCAGCCCGGACACTCCCGGATCTGCCTATGTACTTCTGCACCACGTCTTTGGTGAAGTGGATGGTGAAAAAGGTGCCTGGGGCCACGCCATTGGTGGCATGGGAGCAATTACCCAGGCGATGAAGCAAGCCTGCGAATCAGTGGGTGTTGAAATCACCACCGACGCTGCGGTTGACAAAGTCAATGTAGAAAATGGTGCAGCCACCGGTGTGACTCTTATGAATGGGGAAATCGTTGTCGCCAAGCGCGTTATTGCCAACGTAAATCCCAAGATGCTTTANGGCCAGATGTTTAATGAGGGTGATCTGGATATAGAATTTTCCCGCCGTATGGATGGCTATAAAAATGGCTCCGGTACTTTTCGCATGAATGTGGCTTTATCAGAGCTGCCAGACTTTACGGCTCTGCCCGGCAAAGACAATGCAGAGCATCATCAGTGCGGTATCGTGATTGCCCCAACATTGGATTATATGGATCGCGCCTATGTTGATGCCAAAGCCAATGGCTGGTCAAAGCACCCTATTGTTGAAATGCTAATACCCTCAACCCTAGATAGCTCTCTAGCGCCGGAGGGTCAGCATGTGGCCTCGCTGTTCTGCCAGCAGTTTTCACCAGAGTTGCCCGATGGTCAATCTTGGCACGACGCTCGCGAAGCGGCGGCACAAACTATTATTGACACGGTGACCGCTCATGCCCCTAATTTTAGAGATGCGGTGGTCGGCAAAATGATTCTTTCACCGCTTGATCTAGAAGAGAAGCTGGGCTTAATTGGCGGGGATATTATGCACGGCGTGATGACCTTAGATCAGATGTGGGCTGCTCGTCCATTGATGAATCACGGAGACTATCGCGGCCCCCTCAAAAACCTTTATATGTGTGGTGCTGGCAGCCATCCCGGCGGTGGCGTTACCGGATTACCGGGCCGCAACGCAGCCCGGGAAGTGCTCGCCGACGGCAAGTAACCTTTACGGTCCTGCCGACGCTCTGAATAGAATCTTTGTTTGATTTAACTCAAGGCGTCGCGCAGGTATCCTGCCAAACTTCCTTCTGCAACACTTGGTTTGTCAACCCAAAACAGGAGGCATAAAATGAATATCNTTCCTCGCAATTCGCTATTTGATTTTGATCATCTGCTCAATGGTTTCTGGTCTCCATCCAGAGAGATCAGTGACAGCACTGATGTCGCTTTTTCCCCTAGAGTCGATATTGAGGAAAAAAAAGACAGCTACAAAATTACTGCCGAACTTCCCGGCGTTGACAGGGACGATGTCCGCGTCAGCCTAGAGAATGGCGTTCTGAGCATAGAAGCCGAAAGTCACCAGGAAGAGACTGAAGAGCAAGATGGCCGAATCATTCGCCAAGAACGACGTTACGGCAAGTTTATACGCAGCTTTAATCTGGGCAGTAATGCCAGCGAAAAGGATCTCAAAGCAAAGTTTAAAAATGGCATTCTGACCATTAAGGCGCCGTGCTCAAAGCCCCTTGCGCCGGAAAGCCATCGTATTAGTATCGACTAATTTGATATTGCACCTATGGCTCTGCTTTTTATGCCATCCGCTGGTATCAAAAACAGAGCCTGCTGCAGTGCAATAATGTCAATCGAGCCTCCCTTAGCTGACAGAGTTGTGCCTATTGCTCGATGGACATTTGACGTACATATAAAGTGAGGGAGACCCAGAAACTCAACAGAATTGATCTGGCTGTTTTGCGCAGTGATCAAAAAACTTGGTATTTTTATAGGGTAACTTCATAAACCCAGAGACCCCAAGACCATCTATTAAATCTAACTGAGTCAAGATGCTATCAAGGCAATACCGAAACTCTGCTTCTTTGCTGGCGTCCAGCAAGCTGAGATAGTTGTGAATTTTTAAATCTTTCTCCACCGCCTCAAAAATAATACAGCCTGTGTGACGAATTCGATTCATCGATGCGAGCAATCGCATAATCTCTTCTGGCAGTTGCAACATCTCGTCTGGGTCATCGCCATCTTCAAAATAGGAGTGCAAGCGGCTATTGTCCGGACTCTGCAGATCTCTAAGGTCTGTGCTCAATGCTGGCTCGGCTTGGATCTCAAAGGGAATCTGCATCTCTGGGTCAGCAACAAAGGCCTGATCGACGTTATCTCGCCCTATATGCAGCGTTTTACGCGCATCAAAAATACAGCTTTTAAACACGCCCTGTTTGTTGATAGCTCGCCCTAAATGAACGACATTATTAATCGCAGAGGCAAACGATCGACTTAGATTTGGGCCCAACTCTGTTTGGTACAGATTAAGGCTTGAATCTATGGATACGCCCTGTTTCTCCCAGCGAATTGCCAATCCACCCACCAGCGGAAAACGACCCAGGTGACTCACTGCAATCACAAAGGCTTTCTCTGTATCACCCATGCCGGCCAGATAGTTCTTATAGCCTTCATGCCCCCCATAGTCGGCACCCTGAGCTATAAATCTGTCATGGCCCATCTCCTGCCTTAAAAAACCTTTACGAGAACTGTAGACAACTGTTTCTAGGGGCTCAGCGGACTGCACCAGACTGTAGGGAATTATTGCTTTGGCATCGTTGTTATTCGTACTCCTAGCCTGAATACGCTTCATGTAGGGCATATTTTTAAGAAAGTAATCTCCAGCCTTATAGCTCAGGTCTCGGTCCTCATCGAGCATTGCCGCCAGCGTATTGGCGAACTCAATTGGCAGCCCGAGCGACTGAGGTGTGATTACCTGGCTCCCAAAACGACTACCCTGCCCTGAGGCCAACGCATATAGGGTACCTGCTAACCCCTGTTCATCAAAACGTGGCGAAGAAAGCTCGCCATTGAGCTGCTGGTGGCCAATAAAATAAATATCCCCCAATTTGGCATTGGTTTGATCGACATCGATTTGGAATGCATTGTGACCAATACCATCTATTCGATGCCCCTTGGCATCACATTGAGCGAAGACTGCGGCGCCCCAATCGATCAACGAGACAGTCTGGGTCTCAGGATCAAACATTATATTGGAGGGTTTGATATCTCCGTGCACCATAGTCGGGCTGTCTAGCTGGTCTTGGTCGCCTCGCAGGCTCAATAAAATATCCGCCATTTGAGAGGCGATTTTTAAAACTAAATCCGGCGCTAGCTTGCCAGTCTGGCGAGATAACTGTTCCAGATTAATGCCCTTGGCCCTAGTCATCATCAATATTGACTGACCGCTGATATTTTGAAATTCAATAAACTTGGGAATACCAGGATGTGAAGTGCGAGACAGCATGAAACTCTCTTCCTCCAGACGATCCTGAATATGCTGAGGCAGAGTAATACGAGCAAACTTGAAGACATAGGGGTTTTGGTTGGCGTCATTACCGGCAAAAACAAAGCCATAGGCACCATTGCCCAATAGTTCTATGTGAGTAAAACCCAAACTTGCTAATTGAGATTCGCAGAGCGATAGCCAATCCTTTAGTTTTCTGGCATCGGCGTGACTTAACAGGTAAAAAGATTGCTCTTCACTGATATAGAAATGCTGCAGGTTTTGGCTCTCGACTAAACCCATGGACTCCCCTCAAAACCCATTATCATGCATTGCCCCTGTTATATCATTGCCGCAATCATAGTCATCGGCTGCTCTAGATAACTTTTCCAAAGATTATTAAACCGCGCTATGGTCCCACCATCCAATACCCGATGATCACCAGACCAGCTCACAGTCATAATGCTGCGCGACACTACTTGGCCCTGCTGATCGAAACGAGGCAACTGTTGAATTCTCCCCAAGGCTACGATGGCTACTTCTGGACGATTGATTATCGGAGTGGCCACAGTCCCACCAATAGCACCTATGTTAGAGATACTGATAGTACCGCCCCTAAGGTCTGCCGGGTCTATTTTGCCACTGCGCGCAGCATCTATCAGTCTGTTGGTTTCCTCAGCAAGCTCGACCAGACCCAGCTGTTGGACATTTTTGACATTGGGAACCAGCAGGCCAGTTTTTCCATCCACTGCCAAACCAATATTGTGGCTGGAAATATAGGTTAGCTGAGTAAAATCATCATTGGCTCTGCTGTTGACAATAGGGAACTCTTTTAGCGCTAAAGACAGGGCCTTAATAAACAGGGGCATCAGGGTTATTTTCAAATTCTTCTCCGCATAGGCCTGTTTCAAACTCTGACGCAGCGCAACAAGTTCGGTAACGTCGATTTCCTCAACAAACGTGAAATGCGGAATTGAAGCCACGGAATCAGCCATGCGCTCAGCCATTAGTTTACGCACCCCCTTAATAGGTTCGACTCGGTCAGTAAGAGCTGTTGAGAGCGCAGGTTCCTGGTGCTGTTCACTCGACGACGCTGTGGCTAGGTACTGCAGAACATCTTCTTTTAGTACCCTGCCCTGTTTGCCGGTACCAGTAATTAATGTCAAATCAAGATTGTTTTGACGTGCCATTTTTCGCACTGCTGGAGTGGTGAGGACTTTGTCGTCACTGTGAGGCTGGCCCTTGATAGTTTCAGTCGGCCCCTGTGTGACATTGACGTCTGCGACTGNCTCAGGCGTCTCGACCTGAATTTGACTGTGATCTGCATACGACAGCGGGGCCACAGTTGACTCCTCATCGACCTCTATAGCAAACAACGGCTGATGCACAGCGGCAATGTCACCCTGTTTGTAATAGAGCTTGGTTACCAGGCCTCTGTGNATTGAGGGTATCTCAACTATCGCTTTGTCAGTACTGACATCCACGACAATTTGGTCTTCCTCTATTCTATCGCCCTCTGCAACCTTCCACTCAATCACCTCGCATTCAACGATGCCTTCGCCTATATCCGGNAATATAAAATCTCGTTTCATAACTCGCTCCTCAAGCGCGAACTAGTAGGCTAGACTCGCCACTATGGCTTCGTAGATTTTTAAATGATCAGGCAGGTAGTACGCCTCCTGAACCAATGGAAAGGGTGTATCGACGCCAGTAACCCGGCTGATCGGCGCCTCAAGGCTAAGAAAGCACTGCTCTTGAATTGTCGCAGCAATCTCTCCTGCAAAGCCGCCGGTCAGCGGCGCCTCGTGGCTGACGAGTAATCGTCCGGTTTTGGTTACCGAATCGGCCACCGTCTGTTGATCCCAGGGCAGCAGTGAACGTAAATCAATGACTTCGCAGGAGATCCCCACTGTGGCAGCCATTTCGGCAGCCTTATTAATCTGCACCATCTGAGCACCCCAACCCACAAGGGTAATATCAGAACCCTCAAGGACAACCTCGGCAACGCCGAGAGGAATCTCATAGTCGCCCTCCGGCACCTCGCCCACAGAAGCGCGATAAATTGCCTTAGGCTCAAAAAAGATCACTGGATCAGGGTCACGAATTGCAGCTAATAAAAGACCTTTGGCCTGATAGGCGCTGCTTGGTATCACCACCTTTAGACCGGGGGTGTGACAGAAATAGGCCTCGGGGGACTGCGAATGATAGAGCCCACCGTCGATACCGCCACCATAGGGCGCACGAACAGTTAGGCCACCACAGTTAAACTCATCACCACTGCGATAACGATATTTAGCGGCTTCGTTAACAATCTGATCAAACGCTGGAAATATATAGTCAGCAAACTGGATCTCAGCCACAGGAACTGAGCCCTGAGCTGCTAGACCAATGGCAAATCCCAGAATACCCTGCTCAGTCAACGGGGTATTAAAACAGCGTTGCTTACCATACTTTTCCTGCAGGTGACTGGTGGCTCTAAACACGCCACCGAACTTGCCGATATCTTCACCGAGACAGACTACTCGCTGGTCACCGCTCATGGCAGTATCCAGCGCACTATTTACCGCCTGTAACAGATTCNTTCTGCTAGTTTTCATTTCTTGTACGCCCTCTNTCATCGCCCGCCCTCCCCATGCATTTGATAGCTTTCTGGATATTTGGCGACATGGGATTCAAGATCAGTAAGCTGCCGTAGGAGATGCGCTGGTGGAGTTTTATAGACGTCAGAAATAAGGGTATCTAGTGCTGGCTTAGGTCGTTTCTCAGCAGCCTTAAGCTCCTGCAGAATTTCGCTACGGAAACTCTTCTGCAGTTCTTGATCCACCTCTTCTTGCCACCACTGCTGCTTTATCAACCAATTTTTCATGCGGGTGATTGGATCTTTTTGACGCCATTGCTGCTNCTCCTCTGCACTGCGATAACCACTGGGGTCGTCGGACGTCGAGTGCGCTCCTAGGCGGTAACTCATGGTTTCGATTAGAACGGGGCAGCTATTATTCAGCGCTATTTTGCGGGCCTCCAATGCGGCTGCATAGACGGCTAAAATATCATTGCCATCGACACGGATCGTTTTAATNCCATAGCCAATCCCGCGTGCTGCAATCCCATCACCAGCGTACTGCTCTGAAGCCGGGGTAGAGATAGCGTAGCCATTATTACGCGCCACAAACACCACTGGGCAGTTAAGTACAGCCGCCATATTGAGGCCGGCGTGAAAGTCACCCTCAGAGGCCGCCCCCTCACCAAAGTAACAGAGAGTACAGGCATCTTGCCCGCNGAGCTTCTGTCCATATGCGTACCCAGCTGCCTGCGGTATCTGGGTCGCGAGGGGCGAACTGATAGTCATAAAGTTTAACTTTCTAGACCCATAGTGCACTGGCATTTGACGACCCTTGCCTACATCCTGTGCATTACTGAACAGCTGATTCATAAACTCTGCGGTACTAAAACCCCGAAAGCGCAAGGCCAGCTGTTCTCGATACTGAGCCATTACCATATCTTCTGGCTGGAACGCAGCGATGGTTCCCGCCACTGCGGCCTCTTCNCCGGTACAGGTCAGATAAAAACTTAGCCTACCCTGACGCTGAGCCCCGACCATACGCTCATCTAGGCAGCGGATATAGAGCATATCGCGATAGAGTTTTTCTGCGAGTTTCTGATGAAGTGGAGGGGCCTTAGCACCAGTTGTTAGGCTGCCATCGGCCTGAAGCAAAGATAAGGTTGGAATCCTAAGCGCCGCACTATCCAAAAAAGCTAGACTGGAAGTCACCTCTGCATGATTGTCTATAGCCATACCACACCTCTTAATAATCCATTTAAGGGCCGCCGTTAATAAGTATTATTGAATGCTGATCAGACCCCTTATTGGTAACAAAATTAGCACGTGATCGCCTGGAGAGTCCTGCCAAAGTATCTTAATAAACCAACGTATATTAGACTTTAATTGCGAATTTCAGAGTTANAATAAGCTTTTATTGCGCAGATTGGTCTACACTTGGTGCAAGTAACGAAAGAGGCGGCAATTATGAACCCCTATAAATTAGACAGTACTGACTGGAAGATTCTTAACATCCTCCAATCTGATGCTGGAATTTCCAATATAGAATTGGCGGATAAGGTTTGTCTATCTCCCTCACCCTGCTCAAGGCGCGTAAAAAACCTTGAACAGCTTGGCTATATTAGTCGACGGGTATCAATCATAGATCCACAAAAGGCGGGCCTACCAGTGACCGTATTTGTGCAGGTGACACTGCACCATCAGGTCAAAAAGGATCTAGACCGCTTCGCTAAACAGGTGGTGGACTGGCCGGAAGTCATGGAATGTTATCTGATGACTGGTGATTTCGACTATTTGATGCGCGTGGTGACGCCCGATCTGCAGGGGTATCAGGAATTTCTAGATAAAAAACTGACTCAGGTTGAGGGCATAGAGCATATTAAAAGCAGCTTTTCTCTAAAACCTATCTGCTACAAAACAGAGCTTCCCCTAGATCATTTAACCTGAAGGAATTAGCCATCAGACCAGACAGCGTATTCATTGCCATTGGGGTCAGCAAAATGGAATCGTCGACCTCCGGGAAATGAAAACACCGGCTTTAAAATACTGGCACCGGCCTCTATCAGAGTAGCCTCTGTCTGCTCCAGATTATCACTGTAGAGCACCAATAGGGCACTGCCGTTATCTGTCGATAAGATCTTATCAGTCAGGTAAAAACCTCCATCGATGCCGGCATTGGCAAACGCACTGTACTCCGGCCCATAGTCGGCAAACTCCCAACCCAGAGCAGTCTGAAAGAAAGCTTTAGTTTTATCGAGATCCCTAGACGGCAGCTCGAGGTAGTTAATGGTCTCGTGCTGAGGCCTACTGGACTCTGTTGTTTGGGTCANCTGCCGTGCTCCTTCTCCAGCCTGTGGGTACTTAGTAAACTCTGCTGACACCGTCTTTTGCAAATACACTACGGCTGACTTAAAACTAGCACAGAATAAGGCCCAATCTACTCAACCAGCCAAGACTGACTTATTTAACAAGGGACCCAGCCAATGCTCTCGCAGCATTAAGCTTGACTCGAAAGTTCTTATTTTTAGCCGAAGAGGCACCCGGCTGACTGGAGAACCATACCATCACAGTGTCGGCCTTCAGGTTAATATAGATAACCTGGCCATGGATGCCCACGGCGCAATACTCACCAGCGTCGGTGTCCAACAGCCACCACATGTTGTGGTAAGCAGTCCATGATTCTTCCTGATACTTTGGATTGACGGCCATATTGTTGCGCAGCTTATCAGTCACATCTAGTGTCGCNTCTACCCAGCTTGCTGGGAGCACCTGCTGGCCATTAAAACTGCCTCTGTCGCGAATCATCATGCCGAACCGCGCTGCATCTCTGGTGGTGCTATTCATGCCTCCAGTCACCGCTGGCATATAGGCGCGATCTACAGCGATAAAACCATCGTGTTCGGCGCCTAGCTTGGACCAGATATGCTGCTGGATATAATCCTGGAAAGGCTGACCGCTTATCCGTGAAATCAACCAGCCCAGCACATCGGCATTGCTTGAGTTGTAGTCGAAGTTATCACCTGGCACGCGCTGGAGATCTGGCTTGATAAAGCGACCAAGAAAATCATGCACACCGTAAATTTCTGCATTTTGCGGCTGCACATCAGCAGCACCGGGCATCCATCCTAGATTCAGTGCGGGAGCATAATAGCGCGCAAAGTCAGAATCCAAATCTGTGTAGGTTTCATGAAAATCTAATGAGGTAGCGTGATCTAACACCTGCTGAATGGTCACTCGTTCAAAGCCACTACCTTTTAGCTCTGGAATATATTTAGCCGGTGAGTCCTGCAAATTAACCTTTCCCTCTGCCACCAAAATACCGAATGCCGCACTGGCTAGGGACTTACTCATAGAAAACCAAATGTGCTGGGCATGGGCCGAAAAACCATTAAAGTAATTTTCATAGAGCAGTTCATCAGCCTGCACAACAACCATACCATCGGTATAGTTGTCAGCAAAAACGCTATCGAGGGGGGCCTGCTCGCCATTCAGATCCCCAACCAAAAACTGACCCAGCTCCGGCTTAGTGGGGCCCAGTAATTCGACAATTTTACCCTCTCTGGGAATTACTACTGTACGCAGTGGCGCACCGGCATTACGAAATGCCCAGCGACTCATCGGATACTCGCGATAGTTCTGCATAGTAACCTGAGACTCGCGGGCAGGCGGAATGCCCAGCATAGGCTCAAGCGCTTCCTTCTCGGGCGCTGAGTTGACAACCTGGCTAACAGCCAAGCAACCTAAAGCAACGATATTGCCGACTATTTTCTGAATGTTTTCCATGTTAATTCCCCCAGTGCTCGCTAGCATTTAGCTATGGCGATTTTATTAATTTATGGTTTTATTATTTTATTATTAATTTGCCAAACCAAAGCCAAAGCGGTTTTGGTTAGTATACCTGCAAGAACTCTGGGGCAAAATAAAGGCCCCTTGCCTACCCTCAGGGGGCGCGCTTGGGGCCTT
>JGI26260J51721_1000401_pt1 | contig 19100 bp, 16 predicted proteins | sample SaaInlV_120m_DNA_4_FD_51721 | JGI IMG/M metagenome (IMG submission 51721)
GTGCAGATCGGTTGAAACCTTTTAAACCTTCTGGCGCAATGAAGGCTACGAAATAATTTTTCGTAATTTAGATGGTTTGGGTTTCAGAAGGTTTTTTAGGGGATAAAAAATCGCTCAAAAAATTGACGGTTTTTTACATTTTAAGGCCGTTTGAGAATCTATTTATTGACCAAATGATCAAATAACGTGATGGTTGCGTATTACCTTAGAGGGAGAAATTTATGAATATTTCACAAAAAATGGGGCGGCGGTTGTTTACCACTGCAGCGCTCGCCGTGGGATTGCTGGCAAGCGCCGGGACTGTTGCCGCGGAAAAAGTTAAGGTGGCCGCGATTTATACTTTGCCCGTCGAACAGCAATGGATAAGTCGCATTCATAAGGCTTTAAACACTGCCGCCGAAAGCGGAACCATCGAATATACGTTTTCAGAAAACGTGGCCAATACGGATTATGAGCGGGTGATGCGCGAATATGCCGAACAAGGACATGATTTGATTGTTGGCGAGGTGTTTGGCCTTGAGCGGGCCGCGCGCAAAGTGGCGAAAGATTATTCGGAAACCGCGTTTTTAATGGGCTCGTCTTTCGGCCCCGTGGCACCGAACTTCTCGGTGTTTGACAATTGGATACATGAACCTTCTTATTTGACGGGCATGGTCGCCGGCTCGATGACCAAATCAAATATGATTGGCATGGTGGGCGGCTACGCTATTCCTGAGGTAAACCGCTTGATGCATGCTTTCATGGATGGCGCACGCGCAGTGAACCCGGATGTGAAGTTCCTCGTGAACTTTATTGACAGCTGGTATGATCCGCCCAAAGCCAAAGAAAGCGCGTTTGCGATGATGGATGCGGGTGCTGATATTATGTATGCAGAACGCTTTGGCGTTGCGGATGCTGCCGTAGAGCGCGGAGTAAAAGCGATTGGGAATGTGATTGACACGTCCGGTGATTATCCTGGAACGATTTTGGCATCGGCGATTTGGCATATGGAAGCAACCATAGATAAAGCCATCGCCAAGGTGGCCTCAGATGATTTTGAGGCGGCTGATTATGGACAATATAGTTTCATGGCCTTTGGCGGTGGATCTATGGTTCTAGATGAAGAACTGGTACCGGCTGATGTTGCTGCCGCGGTGAAAGCCACCGAAAAAGACATTCTCAACGGTCTGTTTCGTGTGAATGTGAATGATGCGCGACCCGCGTCTGACGGATAAAAGAGCGGGCCGGCCCGTATAGAGGGCCGGCCTTTTTTACAATGCATTCTGATAAAATATTAGCCCTAAAAGGCCTGTCCAAAACCTTTGGAACCATCGCTGCTAATTGCGATGTTGATCTTGATCTGCACCGCGGAGAGATATTGGCGTTGCTGGGTGAAAATGGGGCTGGAAAAACCACTTTGATGAATATGTTGTTCGGACATTACATGCCGGATGCGGGGCAAATCGAAGTGGCCGATGCCAATCAACGGTTTTTACCGCTCACGCTCGGGCATCCTCAGGCGGCGATTGCCGCGGGGATTGGTATGGTGCATCAACATTTCACCTTGGCCGAAAATTTGGATGCGGTTGATAATATTATGTTGGGGGCTGAACGTCTCACCTTATTGCCAAGAAAACGCGCCGCCGCTGAAAAGAAGATCCGCGCGATTATGGCCGAAAGCGGTCTGACGGCGCCTTTAGATGTTGCTGTGGGTAAATTGACGGTGGGCGAACGTCAGCGCGTTGAAATTTTAAAAGCCCTATATCGCGATGTAAAAATACTCGTTTTGGACGAGCCAACCGCCGTTTTAACGCCGCAAGAAGCGGATACGCTGTTTGAAAACATTCGGGCCATGGCGCAGAACGGGCTATCGGTTATTTTTATTTCGCATAAATTGCGTGAGGTTTTGGCATTTTCGCATCGCATCACCGTTTTGCGCCATGGCAAAAATGCAGGAGAAATTAAAACCGATCAGGCGGATGAGCAACAAATTGCGCGACTGATGGTGGGGGCGGAAACGCCATCCCATACCCGTGAAACGCAAGCAAATGGACCGGCGATACTGCGGTTCAAGGGGGTTTCTGTGAAAGGGCGCGCCCGGCGCGACAGTTTGCAAAATGTTGACCTGACCGTTTTCTCTGGTGAAATCCTAGGGATCGCAGGCGTCTCGGGCAATGGCCAAACAGCCTTGGCCGGCGTGATCTCTGGCATGCTCTCGGTCGAGAGCGGAGAGGTCTTGATAGAAGACCAACCTCTGTTGGATATTACCCCCGCCGCGATGATTTCGCGCGGCGTTGGGCGCATTCCAGAAGATCGCCATCGGGATGGAATTGTGGGATCGATGAGTGTTGCTGAGAATATGGTTATAGAGCAGTTGGACGATCCNACTATACAANAAAACGGATTGCTGCGGCGCGATGCGATCCGCGATTATGCCGAGACGCTATCGTTAGAATATGACGTGCGGGGGCCAGGGGCGCAGGCTTCGGCGCGCTTGTTATCAGGCGGCAATATCCAAAAATTGATTTTGGCGCGGGTTTTTGATCGCAGTCCCAAGCTTATTCTCGCAAATCAACCCACTCGCGGTTTAGATATGGGGGCAGCCTCTGAGGTGGCGCGGCGGCTTCTTGAGGCCCGCGGCCGTGGCGCCGGTATTGTTCTGATATCCGAAGATTTAGACGAAATTCTGAAGCTGTCTGATCGCATTTTAGTGGTTCATGATGGCGCGTTTTCCACCGCAAAAACGCGTGACCGCGCGCAATTGGGTTTGATGATGGCAGGGCAGGCGGCATGATCCGAATTGAGGCCAGAGACTCTGCTTCATCTTTTATGAAACTGGGCATTCCTGTCCTGTCTGCGTGCGTGGCGTTGCTCTTGGCAGCAATTCCGTTGATGTTTGCAGGCGCCCCCGTTGGGGCTTCATACGTGCAGATGTTTATGGGCGTTTTTGGTTCAAAATTTGCGTTTTCCGAAATGCTCACGCGCGCCACGCCGTTGATATTTACGGGGCTTGCCGCCGCCTTGGCCTTTCGGGCCAAACTGTGGAATATCGGTGCGGAAGGCCAGCTTTATTTGGGTGCTTTGGCCGCAGCAGCGATTGGCACAGGGGTGCTGGATATTTCAGGGCTGCTGTTGATCCCAGTGATTATTCTATGCGGCTGTGCTGCTGGTGCCTTTGGCATGGCGGTGCCCGCGGCGCTGAAAATTCGCTTTGGGGCAGATGAGGTGGTCACCACATTGCTGCTGAATTTTATTATCTTAATTTTTCTGCAATATATGTTGGAGGGGCCGCTAAAAGATCCGATGGGTCTTGGCTGGCCGCAGACAGCGCCCATCTTGNATCAAGGCATGTTGCCGCCTTTGATGGAGCGTATGCGCATTCATTACGGGTTTGTTATCGCGCTGATCTGCGCCGCCGTGGCGCAATTTATGCTATTGCGGTCGGTTTGGGGGTTCAAATTGCGCGCGGTTGGTGAAAATAGAAATGCAGCCGGACATGCAGGCATACCGGTCAATCGAAGCTTGTTGACAGCGGCGGCTATTTCGGGCGCGCTGGCAGGATTGGCGGGTGTAAGCGAAGTAGCCGGATTAAAAGGCTATCTGACCGCAGATCTATCCCCAGGTTTTGGCTATACAGGCATTGTTGTTGCGATGCTTGCGGGGTTGTCTCCCGGCGGGGTGGTCGTGTCGGCGCTTTTTATCGCCTCAGTCTTTGTGGGGGCCGATAGCATGAGCCGCGCTATGGGAGTTTCATCCTATCTTGCCGATCTGGTTGTGGCAACGGCCTTACTCTGCGTTTTGGTTGGTGGCTTTGTGGCACGTTATAAAATTGTGCGGGTGCGCCGACAGCTGGAGCGACGTTGATCATGGATATTCTTCAAATTTTGCTCAGCGAAAGCTTTTGGTCTGCCTCGATCAGGATCGCAACTCCGCTTATCTTTGGCGTTTTGGGCGCATTGATTTGCGAAAAATCTGGTGTTTTGAATCTTGGTATCGAAGGTATTTTCGTGGCTGGTGCAATGGTCGGCTGGATGGCAGTTTGGTTGGGCGCTGGCTTATGGGGTGGGGTGTTAGCTGCCGCGCTTGCAGGGGCGTTTTTTGGGTTTTTGCATGGCATTTTAACGGTCCCGCTGGGCTTAAGCCAGCACGTATCGGGCTTGGGCATCACGCTTTTTGCCACCTCTGTTAGCTATTTCTCATACCGTACGGCGCTTCCAACCGTGTCGTCACCACCGCGTATTACGCCCTTTCGAGCGCTGGATATTCCGATTTTGTCGGATTTGCCTTTCATTGGTCCGATTTTGTTTCAGCAAACGGCGCTTACGTTCTTGGCGCTTTTTTGCGTTGCCGTGGTTTGGTACATTTTCAACAAAACCGCACTGGGTGTTGCTTTAAAGGCGGTTGGCGACAATCCAAACTCGGTGGATGCGCAAGGATTAAGCGTTTATGCGCTGCGCATTGGAGCCGTGATGGCCGGATCGGCTTTGATGGCGCTTGGCGGCGCGTTTTTAACGATGTCTGCCTTTGATGCATTCTTTTTTGGAATGGTAAATGGGCGTGGCTGGATTTGCATCGCATTGGTTATTTTCGCCAGTTGGCGGCCCGGAAAGGCCCTTTTGGGGGCGGTTTTATTTGGGGCCTTTGATGCTTTGCAGGTACGCCTTCAAACCGAGGTGGGCGCGTCTGTGCCCAGCCAAGTTTTTCTAGCGGCTCCTTACGTCTTATCAATCTTTGCGCTTGTGATCGCGGCCAGAAGCGCGGATTATCCACGGGCTTTGTTAACCCCTTGGTTTAAAGGCCAACGCTAGGAGCTGGTATGTTTGATTTATTGGTAAAGAATGCGGTTCTACCAAACGGGCGCAGTGGCGTGGATATTGGGTGCAAAGGTGATCGCATTGCGGCGGTAGAGCGCGATATCTCAGCCGAGGCTCGGCAGGTGATTGAGGCCGAAGGCTGCTTGCTTGCGCCGCCGTTTGTCGATCCGCATTTTCATATGGACGCCACGCTTTCTTTAGGCACGCCTCGGATGAATATGTCGGGTACATTGCTTGAAGGCATTGAGCTTTGGGGGGAGTTAAAGGCGGTGCAAAGCATCGATGATATCATTGAGCGGGCGCTGCGCTATTGTGATTTGGCGGTTTCAATGGGCATTGGGGCAATCCGCTCGCATGTGGATACTTGCGATCCAAACTTAACCGGTGTGCAGGCGCTTTTAGAGGTGCGCAACCGGGTAAAAGGTTATCTGGATTTGCAGCTGGTTGCCTTCCCGCAAGATGGGGTGCTGCGCGATCCCGCAGCGCTTGAACGCACCATTCGGGCTTTGGATATGGGGGTGGATATCGTGGGTGGTATCCCTCATTTTGAACGAACGATGGCCGATGGCGCGGCATCGGTGCGGATATTGTGCGAGCTTGCCGCTGAGCGCGGGTTGAGGGTGGATATGCATTGCGATGAAAGCGATGATCCGATGAGCCGACATATTGAAACTTTGGCCTTTGAAACGCAGCGCCTTGGACTGCAAGGGCGGGTTGCCGGGTCGCATCTGACATCAATGCATTCTATGGATAACTACTATGTGTCCAAGCTTATCCCACTTATTGTTGAGGCCGGCATTGGCGTCATTCCTAATCCTTTGATCAATATCATGCTGCAGGGCCGGCATGACAGTTACCCAAAGCGGCGTGGCCAAACGCGGGTACGCGAGCTGCGGGATGCGGGGGTGACGGTTGGCTTTGGTTCGGATTGCGTGATGGACCCTTGGTATTCTTTGGGCCGGGCAGATATGCTGGATGTGGCGTTTATGGGTTTGCATGCGGGTCAATTATCAAGCCGTGAGGATATGGCCTGGTGCTTCACCGCAATCACTGAAAATTCAGCACAAATAATGGGGCTTGAGGGCTATGGTATCGAAAAAGGCGCCTTCGCAGATTTCAACTTGCTGCAAGCGAAAGACAGCATTGAGGCGATTAGATTGCGAGCACATAGATTGAGGGTTGTGCGGCGTGGCAAAATTATCGCGCGCAACGCGCCGCTAAGCAGCGAAATGGATTTGCCCGGTCGCCCCACAACCATTGATCCGTCAAGCTTTGCCCCCAAATCTTGATCCAAAGGGCGACGTATTCAGAGGTTTAAAATTATAACCCTTTCTCTGCCCTATACTTGAAAAGCGGTTAACGCATTGCAAAGCGCCTTTTCTTGTTTTGTGGCTTTGAAAAAGCGTATGGTTAAGCCTTGGTGGTTTGGCACCCGAAGGGTATGAGATGAAACAAATTATTTATATGCTTTTTCTTTACGTTTTCAGCTTTACTCAAGCGGTTGCGCTCAGCTGCGTTCGGCCTGATGTTGTCGAAAGTTATCTAAACAGTGTTCATAGCGAACATAGCGTGGTTATCTTAAAAGGAACTATATCCTTCAAACAACCGGTTTGGAAAAAACAGCAGACATTTGAAACCTTGACGACGCAAGGGCAGTTTGATGGTTTTATGCTTCATCATCGTGGATTTGAAATTCCGTATTCAGAACCGATCACGTTGATTTTTGAGTGTTTTGCGGAATGGTGTGGCAGTCTTGCGGCTGAGGAAGAAATTATTGCTTTTGCCGCAGTGGAAGATTTTGAACTTAGATTGCGCGTTCAACCCTGCAATTTTACTGTTTTCCCGGTAGAGTTCGGTGAAAATGCGCAACGCTTGCTTGGGTGCCACCTTCAAGGGCAATGTCATTGAAACGCGTTGCGCGGCCTCACCGACAAACACTGTCATAATTCTTGATCTACGGCCCCGTTTGAGCGGAGTCTTTTGGTTTTTAAATGCTATTCAAAAACCCTCATTGGCGGCGTATTTTTTGAAATATCTCAGTGCGTTGGCGGGTGTGTTTGGTATGTCGCGCTAAATATCCTTTTCCGGATTGCAGTACAAAAACAGATGGCAGGCCAAAAAAAGCTTCNCAAAGTCTAGGCTTTATTAGACCGCATGGTCAGAGCGGACTGATAGGCCTCAAGTTTCAAGCCGGGCTAAAGCTTTGGAGACGGGCGTTTAGGAGGATGCGTGTGCCTCGTACTTTGCCGCTGGCATCCTAGTTTTTAGCCTTTTACCATGAAATGCAAGATTTACCGGTGTGGCACTAGCTTGCCAATAAAGCTGTATTTCCGCCTGCAGCTGTAGTGTCAATGCAAACCGAACGCTCTTTCATGAGCCAGGTCTCAAAGGTTTCATCCATCAAAAGGGGTACGATTGCCCCGTCTCGGGTGCTTAAAGCCTTGCGGATATGACGCCCATCTGGGCCCGAATATACCACCGCATCCAATTGTGGCACTGCGCTTAGGTCCTGTGAACTTATATCCGCTGCAATCGCGCAGCACCCCAAGGCCAAGGCGCGCTTGGCCAGCTGCTCGGCACCAGGCCCCAAGCAAAGCACCCGTTGCCGAGGAGTAAGGTGGTATTGATTTAATTCGCCGGTAGGCCCCGGCAGGTTAACGGGTTTTGACCCTGAAAAGGCGGTTTGCTCTTGGTGTTGAAAGGCGCGCGCAACTTGTGCTGCGTTCATTTTAGGTGGTTTGCTTGTGGCCGATTTCAAAAGCGTTTGTTTTGCAAATCTCGCCACATAATGGGGGCCGCCCGCTTTGGGGCCAGTGCCGCTTAATCCGTGCCCCCCAAAAGGTTGAGAGCCGACAACCGCGCCGATCTGATTGCGGTTGATATAAAGGTTTCCAACATCGATCTGAGCGATGACGCGTTGCACGCGTTCATCAATGCGGCTGTGAAATCCGAAGGTAAGCCCAAAACCACAGCCGTTAATATCGCGTATCACGCGGTCTAAATCCTTTATATCAAAGCTTGCAAAATGCAAAACCGGGCCGAATATCTCTTCTGGAAGGTCCTGGATTCCGGCGACAGATAGAACGGTTGGCGCCACAAAACAGCCTGTTTCGGGGACGCTTGCGGCGAACAAAACGTGGCTCTCTTGAATATATCGAGTGATCTTTTCTTGAGAGGCTTGATCTATAACCGGGCCAATATCACAGGAGGCCTCTGCCGGGTCCCCAATGCAAAGCGCGCGCATTGCTCCAAACAACATGTTTTTAAAAGCCTCGGCTATATCTTGTTGCACGTAAAGCATGCGCAAGGCAGAGCAGCGTTGGCCAGCCGATTGAAACGCGCTGATGATCACATCCCTTACAGCTTGCTCAAGCAGCGCCGTACTATCGACGATCATCGCATTTAAACCACCGGTTTCCGCGATTAGCGGAATATGGGGGGGCAGGTGCCGCGCCATGAGGCGATTGATGGTTTGAGCGGTTTTGGTTGAGCCGGTGAAACAAACACCTGTAACTTTATCCGAACTGCATAAGCAGGCACCTAATTTGGGACCATCGCCTGCGAGCAGGTGTAACGCCGCAGCTGGAACGCCGGCTTTATGCATCAATTCGGTGGCAAAATATGCAATCATACTGGTACTTTCTGCGGGCTTAGCCAAGACTGCATTGCCGGCCGCCAAAGCTGCCGCAATCTGCCCGGTGAAAATTGCCAATGGAAAATTCCAAGGGCTGATGCAGGTGAAGACGCCGGCCTCTGCATCGGAAAGCACCTCTGACTGGCACGCATAATAGCGCAGAAAATCAACGGTCTCGCGTAATTCGCCAATGCAGTCGGGCAGAGTTTTGCCTGCTTCCTGCGTTAAAAGAGCAAAAAACTCTTCTGCATGGTCCTCAAAGAGATCAGCGGTCCTGCGTAAAATAGTGGCGCGTTCGCGTGATGCTACCCCCCAAGGCTGCGCAGCATTTATTTTTTCTTGAGTCTGCTCTGGCGATAAAAATCGCACTTGCCCTAGGCTTTTGCCGGTGGCCGGATTATGCACCTGCCGGATAGCGCCCTCTTGGCCGAAGGACCATCTTCCTGGCGTGGTTCTGGCGCTTTGTAATCTTTCCAGAAGGTCTGGATTTGAAAGATCATAACCGGTTGAGTTTTGTCTCTCTGGGGCAAAAAGATCTTGGGGGTGTTTCAGGGCAGGGCCGGACATGCCTAATTTGTCAAACGGATCCGCAGCTACCAATCTGGATGCAACGCTGGCATCAAAAATTTGATTTACAAAAGATGAGTTTGCCCCATTCTCCAGCAATCTACGTACCAAATAGGCCAGAAGATCGCGGTGTTGCCCGACCGGCGCATAGACCCGACAGGGCGTGCCAAATGTGTTCGTAACTTGAAGATGTAAGGCTTCCCCCATGCCATGTAAGCGTTGAAATTCAAAATCTGTCACGTGCTTTTTCTGAGCTAGATGCAAAATCGCAGCGATTGTATGCGCATTATGCGTGGCAAATTGCGGATAGATCCGGTCTGACATATCGAACAGTTTGGCGGCGCAACAAATAAAACTTATATCGGTGTGATGCTTGGCGCTGTAAACGGGAAATCCGGGAAGCCCTTCGGCTTGCGCCAGTTTTATCTCGCTATCCCAATAGGCGCCTTTGACAAGCCGTACCATGATACGCCGATTCAGATGCTTCGATAGTGCATAGAGCCAATCAATAACAAAGGCGGCGCGCTTTCCATAGGCTTGCACCACCACGCCAAACCCATCCCAATCGGCCAAACTTGGATTTGATAAAACGCGTTCAATCACGTCTAAGGATAAATCCAGCCTGGCGGCCTCTTCTGCATCGATATTCATGCCAATATTTGCCGATTTTGCCAAGACAGCTAAAGACAGCAGGCGCGGGGCCAATTCTGATAAAACCTGCTGGCGGTGAAGCGGGTCATAATTGGGGTGAAGGGCGGATAATTTGATGGAAAGACCGGGATTTAAACGTGGGTCTGAGCTGGTTGCGGCTTTGGCGATTTGCGCAATCGCATCCGCATAGGCCATATGATAGGCTCTCGCATCCTGCTCATGCATCGCAGCCTCGCCCAACATATCATAACTGTGATAAACCGTGCTGGCGCGGGCTTTGCGGGCGCGTTTGAGCGCGCCTTGGATCGTTTCTCCAAGTACAAATTGTTGACCCATTTCGCGCATAAGATGGGCCACTGCCTGCCGGATGACAGGTTCGCCTAAGCGCTTTACCGCCACGCGTAACAAGCTTGCGATACCCTGTTCCGGAACGCTCAAAACTTTTCCTGTGAAAAACAAAGCCCAAGATGAAGCATTGATAAATTTTGACGGGCTTTCCCCCAAATGTTTGCGCCATTGTGAGGGCGCAATTTTATCTTCGATTAAGGCGTCGATGGTTGTGCCATCAGGCACACGAAGAAGCGCTTCTGCCAAGCACATCAAGGCCACACCCTCTTCAGATGATAGGCCATATTCCATCAAAAATAATTCCATGACCGACGGATGGGCGCTTTTTCGTAATTGGGTGACCATCTCCGTCGCATGCCTTGCGATTTTGGTGCGATCGGTTTGGCAGGACGCAAGCGGCAGCAGATCTTTTAACGCCTCTTCATCCCTGATGAAACTTGCCGCGCGGATTTTGGCTCTTAGGTTTTGCATCGTCCATCCTCTTTAGAGCGTTGAAGCATTCCATAAAGGTCACGCGGATCATCTGGGTCGGCCAAAAGATCTAAGTTTTGGTAATACTCAGTTTTTTGGATTTGATCGTAAACATAACGCAGGGCTGAGAAATCTTCAGTGGCAAAGCCAACGCTGTCGAATAAAGTGATTTGATCAACCGCGCAGCGGCCCGCTGCATCGCCTCGGATAACTTGCCAAAGTTCAGTGGCGGGGTGATCATGTGCAAGCGTTTGAATTTCGCCTTCTATTCGGGTTTGCGGCAAATACTCGACAAAAACATCAGACCGCAGAAGGATATCGCGATGCAGTTCTGTTTTGCCCGGGCAATCACCGCCTATCGCGTTAATATGTATTCCGGCTCCAACCATATTATCGGTCAAAACNGTTGCGTTTTGTTTGTCTGCGGTGCAAGTGGTTATAATATCAACACCGGTCACAGCTTGCTCGGCACTCGCACAGATCGTGATATTAAATCCTAATTCGCCAAGGTGCTGTGCGGTTTTTTGCGTGGCCAGTGGATCAATGTCAAAGAGGCGTATTCTGGTTATGCCAAGCATTTCGTGAAAAGCGATTGCTTGAAATTCGCATTGCGCTCCTGCGCCAATCATTGCCATTATGCGTGCAGATTTGGGCGCCAAATAGCGCGCGGCAAGCGCGCTTGTTGCGGCCGTGCGCAAGGCCGTCAGGAGGGTCATTTCTGACATCAACACAGGATAGCCGTTAGACAAATTTGCCAACACGCCGAACGCCGTTACGGTTTGCAGGCCTCGAGCCGTATTTCCAGGATGACCATTAACATATTTAAATCCATATTGATGCCCATCCGTCGTCGGCATAAGCTCGACAACGCCGTCCTGCGCATGCGCTGCAACGCGCGGTGTTTTGTCAAATAATGGCCAACGGTTGAAATCCTCTTCTATGTAAGCGGCAAGGCCAATGATCATTTCATTGACGCCGACTTCATGGATCAGACGCATCATATTATGCACCGACACAAAAGGCACCATGGCCCGCGGGGAGGGGCAAGAAACGTTCATATCATTCACCCTTTTTGTGGGATTTCAAGGTTTTTTGACCCAAAAGAGAACCTACGAGATCGCAAAGCAACGCGGCTGTTTTGCCTTCAACATCCAAATATGGATTCAACTCGGATAGCTCGAGCGAGGTTGCNAGACCGCTGTCACAGATCATATCCATGATCAGATGCGCCTCTCTGCCGCTGGCTCCACCTGGAACGGTTGTTCCAACAGCCGGCGCAATTTCTGGATCTAAGAAGTCAACATCGAGGCTAATATGCAACCGGCCCTTGGCTGCTGCGACCCGGTTTAGAAAATCGGTGATGGGTTTCACAACGCCAAGCGCGTCTAGGCGCTGCATATCATAGACGTCTAAACCCAGCTCATTGATGACATGATGCTCCGCGTCATCCACCGATCTAAGCCCCATCATACAGATATTGGCAGGGTCAATTGGCACCGCAAGCGGCGGAAATATATCGGCGAAACTGTGCAAGCCTAATGCATAGGCCATTGGCGTGCCGTGAAGGTTACCGCTGAGACTGCTCGACAATGTGTTTAAATCAGGATGGGCATCCAACCAAAGAACAAATTGGGGTTGGTCCGCGTGCGCGGCAGCTTGCGCGATCCCACTAAGCGTGCCGGCCGCTATCGAGTGATCGCCGCCCAAAAAAAATGGAAAGCTATCCTGCGTAGCGAGATCAAAAGCCAAGGCTTGTATATGCTGCGTCCAAGCCACTATTTCGGGAAGTTTTTTCAAATGCGCGGGCCCCGCTGCTGGCGCAATGGAAGAAGGCCGCGCCATGTTGCCCAAATCGTTCACCGCTCGTCCGAGGTCGCTGATAACCTCGCAAAGCCCTGCGGTTCGAAGAGAATCCGGGCCCATTAAACATCCGCCACGGCCGGCTCCGGCCTCAACCGGCAATCCCAAAATTGTGAAATGCTTGGACATCAGTTGATCCATTGATTGTAAGATGGGAAGAAGATGTCAGCTTCTGGCTTGACCAATAAGCCAAATTATTGTTCAAAAAGTCGATAATTTGTAAAAAATGTTCATAGGTTTCATCAAAATGATGAGTATAGATGAAGTTGATAGAAAACTACTTGCCCGGTTAAAGATTGATGGGCGGGCCTCGGTAACCACATTATCGGGTGTATTGGGCTTGGCGCGTGGCACGGTGCAAAGTCGTTTAACGCGTCTGATTGAGGCACGGGTGATTAAGCGTTTTACGGTGGAATTAAATGCGCCAGAGGCGCATGATTTGGTCTGCGCGGTAATGATGATTGAAGTGCGGGGGAATACGGCCAATTCGGTTCAAAAAGCCTTGCAACGGATGCCTGAGATCACTTCGCTGCATCGAACCTGTGGCGTGTGGGATTTGGTGGTAGAGATCGAAACCACCAATCTGGTTGAGTTTGATGGTATATTGGCGCGTATTCGAGAGTTGCCGGGCGTTTCAAATTCCGAAACCTGTCCGTTGTTGCGCCAGATCGGTTAGGTTGCGGGGCATTGTGCTGGGCTTTAAGCTCCCTGCACCGTTATGGGTTGCCGAAAATTTGCGGAAACGTAATCTTTTGATTTGCACGTCATTCGGATTTCCGAAGCGCGCTCTGCGCTACTTTTGCGAGGGGGGTATGCCGAGCAAGAAGTTGATCGCTGATCCTAAATGCGAAGATTTGCTTACCGTGAGGCGCATTTTTAAAGTCGAGCCGTTGGTTTGTCAGATCCTCCTCGCCACTCTTTCAAAAACGCAATGGCGTTCAAATCCAAACTTCGTCATTCAAATCTGACGTTTTAAATTTCAAAGCCGCAACATGCATCAAGCTAAAGCATTTTTGGGGCGGCGTTTAACAGCATCCGGGTATAGTCTTGCTTCGGATTTGTGAATAACTCTTTCGGGCTTGCTTCTTCGACAAGCGCGCCTTTGTTCAACACGCCTATGCGGTTTGCGACGCTCGACACCACCGCCAAATCATGCGTGATAAACAAATAAGTGAGGGAAAATTCTTTTTGAAGCGATTTAAGAAGGTTTAAAACCTGCGCCTGAACGGAAACATCCAATGCAGAGGTTGGCTCATCACAGATAATAACTTCAGGTTGCGAGGACAGGGCGCGGGCAATTGAAATACGTTGTCTTTGCCCACCGGAAAATTCATGTGGATATTTTTTAGCGTCGCTTGGTGAAAGCCCAACTTGCTCTAAAAGTTCATCCACGCGTTTGGCTTGATTTTTTGCGCCTTGGATAAGATCAAAACTTTGAATCGGTTCCGCTAAAATATCACCAACGCGCCAACGCGGATTTAGGCTGGCATAGGGGGATTGAAACACCATTTGAATGCGTCGCCGCATCGATTGTTGGCTTTGTGGGCTTAAGTTTCGATCGTTTAAATTGTGATTGTCGAGGGTGATGGTTCCTGCCGAAGGCGCAAGCAGACCCACTGCCATTTTGGCAATCGTTGATTTTCCGGAACCGCTTTCTCCGACCAAGGCGTAGGTGGTGCCTTTCTCAACGCTGAAACTGACATCATTCACCGCGGTCAGAAACCGTTTGGGCCGAAAGGTTAATTGCCGCACAATCCACGGGTCTGACAGGTCATAACGGCGGGTCAGATTTTTGGCGGTTATGAAACTCATATCCCTTGTCTCGTTTCTTCCAACAGCCAGCACGCCGCAGCATTGTTCATCATCGGAGGGCGTTCCTGGCTACATTTCAAGGTTCCTTGTGTGCAGCGGGGATGAAAGGCGCAGCCTGTCGGAATTGCGTCTAATTTNGGCATGGAGCCAGGGATTTGATAGAGNCTTTGCCCAAATGAAGAGGNGTCGATTTTGGGTGTTGAGGCCACCAAACCTTGCGTATAGGGGTGTTTTGAAGATCTTAAAACTTGGTTCGTGCTGCCAATTTCAGCAAGGCGGCCCGCATAGAGCACGCCAACCCTATCGGCGGTTTCTGAAATCACGCCCATATCATGCGTGATTAAAATAATCGAAGTGCCGCGGCCGCGACATAGCTTTTTCAACAGTTCCAAAATTTGCGCCTGAACCGACACGTCAAGAGCGGTGGTGGGTTCATCTGCAATAATGAGCGACGGCTCTGGGGCAAGGGCAAGGGCGATCACCACGCGTTGGCGCATGCCTCCTGAAAACGTATGTGGATAAGCATTCAACCGTTCTGGGTCGATCCCCACTTCGATCAGGCCTTTGCGGGCTCTGTCGATTGCCTGCGCCCGCGACATCTTCTTATGCCGCAAGATGGTTTCAACCAATTGATCGCCAATTTTCTTTAACGGGTTCAGGCTGACCAATGGATCTTGGAAGATCATTGAAATTTCGCATCCGCGCAATGTTTCCGGGTTTTGATCTATCCGTTGGCCCTTAAACCAAATTTCGCCCTTTGACAGGCGGCCCGGCGGATCGATCAAGCCTAAAATCGCCGCACCCATCATTGATTTTCCAGCGCCAGATTCCCCCACCAGACCCAATATTTCACCCGGTTGCACGTCAATCGACAAATCATCGACTGCTTTTAAAGCACCGCGACGGGTTTTGAATTCTACGCTGATATTTTTGACCTCAAGCAATGGCTGCGTCATTATTTTAACCTCGGATTCAATTTGTCGCGCAGCCAATCGCCAAATAAGTTGACGGAAAGCGCCAAGGCCAAAAGCGTGCTGGCAGGAAACAACAAAATCCACCATTCGCCCGAAAATAGAAAATCTTGGCCAACGCGGATTAGTGTGCCAAGGCTTGGCTCTGTGCGTGGCGCGCCAACCCCTAAAAAGGACAGCGTGGCTTCGGCGATAATCGCCAAAGCCAAGGTGATCGTGGCAATCACCAAAACGGGGTTCAAAACGTTGGGCAAAATATGTCTGATCATGATTTGCCACCGGTTCAAGCCTATTAAACGTGCTGCTGCGATATATTCTTTTTCCTTTTCAACCAGGGTTGATCCGCGCACTGTGCGCGCAAATGGAACCCATTCAGACAGGCCAATAGAAACGATCAATACGGTGATGGCCATCTCATCGCGTAATTCTGGTGGTAAAATTCCACGGGCCACCCCAAAGATGAGCATCGCAATTAAAATCGAGGGGAAAGTCATTTGGATATCCGCAAAGCGCATGATCAAATTATCCAGCCAGCCCCCCATATAGCCAGCGATCAAGCCGAGCAAGACGCCCATCACGGTGGCGAGGGCAACAGCCATTGCCCCCACGAAAAGCGAGATACGCAGCCCGTAGAGAATTGCAGAAAATAAATCGCGGCCTTGATCGTCAGTGCCCATCCAAAACACATCTCCGGTGAAAAGATTTGGCTCCATCGGTGGGGTGAACCCGTTCATAAGGTTTAGGCTGGCGGCGTCGAAAGGATTGGTTGGTGCTATAACACCTGCGAAAACAGCCGAGAGGATTAGAAACAAAACGATTAAAAACGATACCAGTGCAACAGGGCTGCGCACGAAATCATAAAAAAAATCAGAAGCAAAGAAACGTTTCATAGGCTAAGCTTCTCCGCTCAGCTGAGAGTCGCGCAAGCGCGGATCAATCGCGAGATATAAAAGATCTACGGCCAGATTGATCAATACGAACAGCACACCGACCAGCAGTAAATATGCGCTCATCACAGGGATATCCACGAAATAAACCGCGTTAATGAATAATAACCCCACGCCCGGCCATTGGAACACGGTTTCCGTAATGATGGCGAATGCCACGATCGAGCCAAGCTGGAGTCCTGCAATCGTGGTTACGGGGATCAATGTATTGGGCAGGGCATGCCTGAAATTAACGCTGCGCTCAGACAGGCCTAGCGCACGGGCAAACCGTACATAATCTTGGCGTAAAACCTCCAGCATTTCCGAGCGGGTTAGCCGCATGATTAAGGTCAATTGGTAAAGGCCAAGCGTTATGCTGGGCAGGATCAGTGATTTCAGCCCCGATAGGGTCAGAAAACCGGTTGACCACCACCCAAGCTCGACAACCTCGCCGCGTCCAAACGAGGGCAGCCATTGCAGTTCAACCGCAAACACCCAAATCAACAGCACACCGATTAAAAATGTGGGCAGTGATACGCCAATAAGCGACAGAGACAATATGACATTTGCAAACAGCCCTCCGCGCCGGATTGCCGTATAAATCCCAGTAATCACGCCTAAAATCAGGGCGAATAGCGCCGATGTGAACGCCAATTCCAAAGTCGCCGGCAACCGGCTCGAGATTAATTCGGCAACAGGCAGGGCGCCGCGATAGGAATTGCCAAAGTCAAACTGCAAGGCCTTCCAGACAAATCCGAAATATTGTACATAAACTGGATCGTTCAGCCCTAAGGCTTCTTCTAAATCCGCGCGCTGTTGCACGGTGGCTTCTTGCGCCAACAGGTTATCGACGGGGCTGCCCACATATCGAAAGATGAGAAAAGAAATCAGTGCGACGATAAATAAAACCAGAACTGCCTGGCCCAAACGCCTGAGTAAGATCAATACCATTATAGCTTTTCGTTTTTAAAATATGCAGCTGTGGTTTAAACAGGAACAGTCTAAGCTTTGGCCGCCTTTTGATGTGCCGTCATTATTATACGTGGGTCCACATGAAAGCCACCAGCCGCTTTGATAAGCGGCTGGTGGCCATGGCTCTTAGTTCATTTTCAAGAATTGAAAATGCGGCTGGTCTTCAGGCTGTACGGCAAATTCAATATTGCTTTTCATTCCCCAGTTCAGCACTTGGTTATGGATCGGCAGGTACATTTGTGCATCCTGAACTTTGTTCCAGATAGACGCGATCGTTGCATCACGCTTGGCCAAATCAGTCTCAGATTCAAGGCTTGCAATCATCGCATCGACGTCAGCATCCGAAAATCCGGTTGGGTTCCATGATCCGCGATCATTGGTTTGCGTATGGACCAGATAGTTGAAGATATAATGTGAATCAAACGTTGGAACGCCCCATCCTAGCATGTAGAAATCCGCTTCGCCGCCTTTGGCGATTGGGAAATGCTGGGCTTTTGGTTTGGCGTCTAAGGTCACGTTAATACCGATCTGCCCCATCATCCCAACGGCGGCTTGACAGATGGCCTCATCGTTAATGTAGCGATCATTGGGGCAATTCAGCGTGATATCAAACCCATCCGCAAGGCCGGCTTCTGCCATCAATGCTTTTGCTGCTTCAATATCGTAGGCTGGGTAGGCATTCAGCGCCTCTGTCCAACCATTCACAAAGGGCGGCATGATCACGCCCGTTGGATCTGACTGGCCGCGCATCACAACTTGTTTGATGGCATCGCGGTTAATCGCGATATTCATCGCCTGACGCACCTTAAGATTGCTCGTTGGGCCTTCTTTCGTGTCCAAACCAAAAAAAATCACGCGGTTTTGCGCGGCTGTTCCAACGCTCAATCCGTCGGTTGCGCTGACCCGTCCAAGATCCTGAACTGGAACATCTTGGATGATATCCACTTCCCCAGATAGCAAAGCCGCAACGCGCGTTGCCGCGGATTGGATCGGCGTATAAATAAGCTCAGAAACCTGATTGGGGTAAATATCTTTGCCCCAGTAATTCGGATTGGCGGTTAAAACCGTTTTTTCATCCACCGAGCGGCTTACCAGCATGAAGGCGCCAGTCCCATTGGTATTCATCGTCGCAAAATTTGTTTCGCCTTTCGCAACGTCATGCGGGGTCATCACATCATTGGCTTCGGCCCAGCCTTTGTCCATGATGAACATATTGGTCAAATTGTTGATCAGCAGCGGGTTTGCACCATGGGTTTCGATATCCAACGTATGAGCATCAACTGCGCGCACCTCTTTCACAGATGACAGCAATTCTTTCATTTCCGAACCATCGGCCATTGCACGGTTTAAGGAAAACACCACATCTTCAGAATCAAAGGCCGCGCCGTCATGATAGGTGACGCCCTGGCGCAATTTGAAACGCCAAATATTGGGATTATCCGGCAGAGCCGCCCATTCGGTGGCCAAAACAGGAATAATAGCACCCGACATATCACGCTGAAGCAGCGGGTCATACATTTGATGCGCCAGCGCATGGGTTGGGCCTTCATTCTGTGAATGTGGATCCAAGGTGATTGAATCGCCTGCGCGCGCCCAGCGGATGGTTTCTGCCGAGGCTGACACCGCTGTCAGCGCCAGCGCCGCCGCTGTTACCAAGAGTTTGTTCATCATTATCGATTCTCCCTATTTCGTTATAAAATTCTAGCCACGATAAGTAACCAATCGCAGATCATTTTCAAAGCCAAAACCGTCTGCCGCTCTGTTTAATTTCAATTAGAGTTCATACGCAGCCTAGCTAAGCGGGTTTTGCTGCCGTTATTTCGGGCCTTCTGCGCCTTTCAGCAGGCCAGGTTGGAACTGCGTTTCAATTTTATCGCATTCTCTGCTTGTAGGCCTAATGCCCAAAATCGTCTTGGGTGGCGGCTAATCGATAGCCGTTCATCTACGGGCAAGATTTAGCTTTTGAAACAAAAGGCGCCGTCGAAAATTATGGATGTTTGCGAGGCTGGTATGGATGAATTTGTTGGGGGATACGCTTGGATCTGAGTAAGCCAAAACACCCACTAGAAAGGGTTGAACTTGCTTTAAGACTTCT
>JGI26260J51721_1000409_pt1 | contig 19034 bp, 20 predicted proteins | sample SaaInlV_120m_DNA_4_FD_51721 | JGI IMG/M metagenome (IMG submission 51721)
GTATCAAAGAGCTTCATAGTCAAAAGCCTAGCCACGCATTCTCACCAGAGAGGTAGCCACAGCGGCCACGCCTCGGGCGTCAGCCAGGAAACCAAGGCCATCAGTAGTGGTAGCAAGCACCGAAACCGGGGCCCCGACAATCTGGCTCAACCGAGCTTCCAGCTCGGCCCGACGGGGTCCAATTTTTGGCTTATCTGCCACAACTTGAACTGCCACGTTGGCCGGTTCAAATCCGGCGGCATTGAGAAGCTTCACAGTTTCAGTAAGGAAAAGCTCTCCGCTGGCTCCCTGATATTCCTTGCGGTCCACACCAAAAATAGATCCAATGTCCCCGAGGCTTGCCGCAGCTAGCAGTGCATCGACTACCGCGTGAGCTACCGCATCGCCGTCGCTGTGGCCGGAAAGGCTTGGGTATTCTGCCCACTCCAAACAACCCAGCATCAGCTTGCCAGAGTCACCGAACTGGTGGGCATCAACACCGATGCCACTTCTGACGTCAGCAAAAATTGCCCGCGCACGTTCAAGATCGGAGGGTGTAGTTATTTTGAAGGCATGTTCGTGACCCTCGACCGTGGCAGTTGGCACGCCGATTGATTCGAGTAGGCCGGCTTCATCAGTGAAGTCCTCAGTGGCAGCCGCCAGTCCATCGCGCAGTGTCGAAACCCTGAACCCCTGCGGTGTTTGAACCAAACGAAGCGAGTTCCTATCAACAGTTTTGTCGACCCAGTGATCTGTTACTTGCTTGACAGTGTCTGCCGGCTTCATTGCTGGAACCACACAGTCGGCCCACTCCAGAGCCAGGTTCACGCGGTCGAAGACTTCTTTGGGGGTGAATGCCCTAGCGGCATCATGAACCAACACGAAGTCGGAGGTGACCTCTGCCATTCCGGCTGCAACGGACTGCTGCCTAGTATCGCCGCCGACAACCACCTTGAAATCAGAGAAAAATTTGGCTGTCAAGCGCTCAAACTCGGGAACGAGCCCATCGGGAGCGACAACAATCAGCTGATCGGGCTTGAATTCTGAGATGTGCATTAGGGAAAGCTCAAGCAGAGTTTTTCCAGCAACTGACACCACTGCCTTTGGAACAGATGCCCCGAGTCTTGTGCCCTTACCGGCAGAGACCAGCACCACCGAAACGGTCATTAGTTAGCTAGCCAATACCTTGTCGAGCTCAGCGGATGCCTTTTCCTCGTCCACCTTGCGGGCAAGAGCTAGCTCTGAAATCAGAATCTGCCTCGCCTTAGCCAGCATGCGCTTTTCACCAGCGCTCAATCCGCGATCCTGGTCACGGCGCCAGAGGTCACGAACAACCTCAGAAACCTTCACAACATCGCCTGATGCAAGCTTTTCTAGGTTTGCCTTGTAGCGCCTGGACCAGTTGGTTGGCTCTTCTACGAATTCGGCACGAAGTACGTCAAAGACCTGCTTGACGCCCTTTTTGTCGATGACGTCGCGAACACCGACCATCTCAACGTTTGCCGCTGGCACCTCAATGATGAGGTCACCCTGCGCTACCTTAAGTTTCAGGTAAGACTGGGATTCCCCGCGAACAGTCTTCTTGGAAACCTTAATGATTTCAGCTGCACCGTGGTGCGGATAAACGACTGTTTCGCCAACTTCGAACTTCATAGACTTCTTTCGGCTTCAAAAGAGCGATTTTACCACAGTTTGAGCCAATTACCTAGGCTAGACTTGGAGAGTCAGTTATCCCGGAGGACCCTTGAAAACCAAGAAAATTGCTGCTGTTTTGGCTTCAATCTTGACCGTTGTTGCACTGAGCGGCTGCTCATTGACTAGGGACGTTGCATCCCTTGACCCATATGCCCCAAGCGATGGCGTTGTTAGTGACATCGGCGACCTAAAGGTGAGAAACCTCCTGATTATCAAGGGTGAGGGTGACCAGGGTCTGTTGATTGGCTCGTTCGTAAATAGCTCTCAGACCGAGGTCTCCGGAAGCATTCAGCTGCTAGATGCTGACAGTAACCGCACCACCTACGACTTCACAGTTGCTCCGCTGAGCAAGCTCGACCTAGGGTACGGCGAAAATGCTCCGTTGGTGTTGGAAGTGCCTGAGATTCCAGGATCAATGCACTCGATTTACATCAGCGACGGCATGAACCCGCGCCAGCTGCTTGTGCCAGTGCTCGATGGCTCGCTAGCCGAGTACAGCGCAATTGCTGAACTTTTGAACTAAGCCTCGAACTTGTAACCTAGGCCGCGCACGGTGGTCAAGTGCACCGGCCTAGCTGGGTCTTCTTCGATCTTTGATCTAATTCTCTTTACGTGAACATCCAGGGTCTTAGTGTCGCCAAAGTAGTTCGACCCCCAGACCCGGTCAATGATTTGCCCTCGGGTTAGAACTCGATTCACGTTTTCCATCAGTAGTTCTAGCAATTCAAATTCCTTCAGTGGCATCTGAATGCGCTCGCCGTTGACGCTCACAGTGTGCCGCTCCAAATCCATTTCAACGGGCCCGGCCTTGATTAGGTTGGTGCTCACGATGGCAACCTCGGTGCCTCGCCTAAGGACCGCCTTCATTCGTGCCAGTAGTTCCCTGGAGGAGTAGGGCTTGGTGACGTAGTCATCGGCGCCAATTTCTAACCCAACGACTTTGTCAATCTCGGCTTCTTTTGCCGTCACCATGATGATCGGAACCTGGCTCTCGGCTCGAATCGCTCTACAGACCTCATTGCCGCTTATCCCGGGGAGCATCAAGTCCAGCAGCACCAGATCAGCACCGAGAGTGAAGAAGCTGTCGATGGCACTTTTGCCATCGCCTGCCTCGATCACGTCATAGCCTTCTTTTTGCAAGAGGTAGACAAGTGGCTCTCTTAGGTTGATTTCGTCTTCAACTACCAACACTCTTGTCAATTTGTCTCCTTGGAATCAATTGGCAACCTCAGGGTGAAAGTGCTGCCGACACCCTCTTTGGAAAACAGCCTGACATCGCCCTTGTGGTTGGAGGCAGCGTGCTTCACAATCGAAAGCCCCAGTCCAGTGCCACCGGTTTCCCTAGATCTAGAAGGATCAGCTCGGTAAAAGCGCTCAAAGATTCGCTCCTGCTCGTCCTCAGAAATACCGATCCCGGAGTCTGTAACAGAAATCTCCGCGATTCCATCGAGGGACTTTAGCCCGATACCGACCTGGGACCCNGGATCCGAGTAGGCAATTGCGTTTTCGACCAAATTTCTAACCGCTGTGGTCAACATTTCATAGTCGCCCTGCAGCGTGGCACCAGGCTTGGCGCTTGTCACCAACTTCACATTGCGCTTATCCGCGAGGACTTGATTCCGGTCAACGGCATCTGCGATCACCGATGCCAGGTCTAGCTCAACCGCGGTGTCAGACAGCTTCGCACCCTGGACTCGTGACAGCTGCATCAACTCCTGCACCAGGTTGCCAAGTCGTTGACTTTCCTTCTGCAGCGAAGCCGTGAACTTCTTTATGTTTTCCGGGTCATCCTGGGCGCCAGAAATCGCCTCGGTCAGCAGGCTAATGGCGCCAATCGGAGTCTTCAGCTCATGGGAAACGTTGGCGACAAAATCGCGCCTTGTGACCTCAAGGCGCTTTGCCTCGGTGCGGTCATCAACCAACAACATGACGTATCGGTCACCAAACTTTGCAGCCTTGGCATGCACCCACAACTGCTCTCGCTGCAGCCCGGTTTCAATCTGCAGCTCCCTTTCAGCAGCTCCCGAAATCGTTCTGGCCTCTTCAACCAACTGCAGTAGCGAGGCATGAATCAGGTGTCGATTTTGAACCAGACCAAACTGGATGGCGCCGGGAGAGGCTCGGAGTACCAGGTTTCGCTCGTCTAGCACCACGCCCGCGGTCGCCAGCACATCGACAACTTGAGCCGCAACAATCTCGAAGGCATCAACCTGCCTTGATGCGGCATTCCCGCTTCTTCGGTTACCTAAGATGCCCAAAACCCGTTCCAATCGGTGTGTTTACCAAGTAAACAGCTCACGAAAACAAGACTAGGTGTAAATTTGTTCAAAGTAGAGCTAGTTTTCCGCTGGTTTGTTCGAAGTTAACCTGAAATTTGATACTCGCTGGAAAACTGCACACCAAGAGTTGCAAGGCAATCGTTAGGGAAAATGATGCGCGCAGTATTCCAGCAAGAACTAAGTGAAGTTCAAACACGGCTTGTAAGCCTGGCCCAAGAGGCCAGAGTGATCATGGACAAGGCTTCGACCGCCTTCTTGACCTCGGATGTGTCTTTGGCCGATGAGGCCCTGGCTCTAACCGACGCCAACGAAGAGCGCGCATTGGACCTGGACGAATTGGTGATCAAGGTTCTCGCCACTCAATCCCCTGTTGCCAGAGACTTGAGGATCCTGGTTTCAGCACTGCGAATGAGCGCCTCGATTGAGCGCATGGGGTCGCTTGCCTCCCACATCGCCGCGATTGCTCGCTACCGCTACCCAGGATCTGCAATCCCAGACTCCTTGCGCGGAACCTTCGAAGAGATGGCAAGGCTGGACCTAAAGCTTGCTGACAAGGCAATCAATTTGCTACAGGACACGGATGTTGACTTAGCTCGTGAAATTCAGGCAGAGGACGAAAAAGTTGACCTTCTGCACCGTAAAGTTTTCGACATCGTGCTTGGGCCAGAGTGGTCCGAAAATGCAATGTTCACGGTTGACGTGACCCTAGCTTCTCGCTACTTCGAAAGATTTGCCGACCACGTCGTTGACATCTCTGCCAAGGTCAGCTTCCTACAAACCGGAGACTGGCAAGAACTTAGCTAGTGCTTGCCCTGCGAGGCAACTGCCGCAGCTCCAGCTGCCGCTGCTTCCGGGTCTAGATACTCTCCACCCTTGACTACCGGCTTCAGGTTCTCATCTAGCTTGTAGTGAAGAGGGACGCCGGTTGGAATGTTCAACGCAGCAATGTCCTCGTCACTGATTCCATCCAGGTGCTTCACAAGAGCACGCAANGAGTTTCCGTGCGCGGTAACCAGAACAATCTTGTTTTCCTTGAGTGATGGAACGATGTCCGACTCCCAATAGGGAAGCATGCGAACAAGAACATCCTTCAGGCACTCGGTCTTTGGAAGCTGGTCTCCTAGATCGCTGTAGCGCTCATCGTTGGCCTGAGAGAACTCCGAGGAATCTTCAATTGGTGGAGGTGGTGTGTCGTAGCTACGACGCCAGATCTGGAACTGTTCGTCACCGAACTTCTGTTGAGTTTCAGATTTATCAAGCCCCTGCAGCGCGCCGTAGTGACGCTCGTTGAGCCTCCAGGACCGCTTGGTTTCAATCCAGTTTCGGTCGATCTGATCAAGCGCGATGTGAGCGGTGTTTATTGCACGCTTCAGCATCGATGTGTAAAGGATGTGTGGAGCAAGTCCGGATGCTGCAATCAGCTCTCCGGCTCTGGCAGCTTCAAGCTTGCCCTGCTCGGTTAGGTCAACATCCACCCAGCCGGTAAATAGGTTCTTTTCATTCCAGACGGAGTGTCCGTGTCGCAACAGAATTAGGTCGTAAGTCATGGCCTAAAGCTTAGTCAACATAGGGCAGCAGTGCCCTTGCCTGGCTTGGCTGAATACCCGCTGCAATAGCAAGGTCGATAAATAGTGGCCTGATCTGCATCAGTACCGCTGACTCTGAGGTCGTCAGCGGTGGATCAAAAGTTTTTGGATCCAAGGAGGCAGGAATCTTACGCAGGTATTTTCTGGCTTTTTGAGTAACCGAGAAGTCATCGGAGGTTTGCTCGAGCAACTCTGTAGCGATGATTATTTTGCCAATAACTTCGGCCAGCTGCGGCCTTGGTTTTGAGTCTCGGACTAAGTAGTCAACGCGCCTGGTGAGCACCCGTAAGTTCCTGGTGGCGTAGTCCATGCCGGCTGCAACTTGGAGCTGCTCCGATATTTCCTTTTGTGCCCAGCGATAAAAGGGAGAGACTTTAGCAATTGCCGATGCGCTTTCCAGTGAGCTGGTCCAGTTGTCCAGTAGCGGCTGGGTTCTTCTAATTTCATCCAGGGCCTGATCGGCCAGCTCAACATTTGGTGCCCGGAGCACCGCTGCCACCGAACTCAAGGTTGCTCGAAAAACGGCAAACAGAGCCTTGGAATCCTGCCTGGCAAGGCGAATCGGATTACGCGGCAGCAGTGAAACAAAAATAAGGGCGACAAGTCCTCCGATGAGGCCATCGATTGCGCGTGAGTAGATGCCGGTCACGGGGGTTTGTAGCAGTTGAACCAAAACCGCCTGAATGGCAACGGTGATCGTGAAGGCCGGGTTCGAGGTGAAAAGCCTTGCGAGTAACAGCGCGAGCAAAATTGCAAAGCCGAGCTGAATGACTCCCTTGCCAAAGACTTGCAGCAGCGTTTCACTCAGAACAACGCCGGAGAACATGGCAATTGCCGTTGAGAGAACCTGCTTCGGTTTTGTGTCGCGACTAAAACCCAAGGAAGAGATTGCGACTGTGACCGCAAGCAGGGGAACCGCGTGACCCAAACCAAAGTGTGCAATCGAGTAGGCAGTCATTGCTGCCAAAACAATCTGACTAATTGTCCAGAGTGAGTCTCTGACCCTGGAAACCGAGAACCGGATTACAAAGCGGTTCATTTCTTTCCGGTGAGCTTGAAAGCTGCAGGCCTCGGAAGGTTTGCGGCCTTTCCGGCATCATGCGGCACCAGCACCTGCTGCGTTGCCAAAATTCGCTGACTTCCAATTTCAATTGAAAGGTCGAGATAAGGAGTGTTTCGATTCACCAGCGCAAGCGCAATTGAACCTTCCTCATAATGCAGTGCCCCAGCTCGAATGGTTCCGACTTCCTTGTCCTGATAAAAGACCTTGTCGTCCTTTGCGGCCAGCGAGTCGCCCTGTTCCAGGTGCAGAATGATGAGTCGTCTAGGTGGGTGTCCTAGGTTGTGAACTTTCGCAACAGCTTCCTGCCCTCGATAGCAACCCTTGCTCATGTGCACCGCAGATGACAACCAGTCAAATTCGTGAGGCAGAGACCTGATGTCAATGTCTTCAATTTCAGGCCTGCCAACTGCAATTCGGAGCGCCTGATAGGCAAGCAGTCCAGCCCGAGCCAGGTCCGTTGGCACCGAATCAGTCAAATACTCGCGATAGGCAAACTCTTCCCTGGATTCGGCATAGCGAACCGAGAATTTTGACTCCAGCGAAAATCCGTCAACCCAGCAGGGCGCGTCAAAACTAAAAAAGCCACCAATGCAAACGAGGTCTTCCCTTTTAGAAACCTCAACCCTGGACCGAAAGACCATTTTTGTGAGCCAAGCAAGCATGGCTTCGAGTTTTGAAGCGGCGACAATCACCAGGACGCCCTGGTCGGTGGCGATTATCTTGAGCTGCTGCTCAACGTGTCCCTGCGGAGTCAGCAGCAACGCCTCAGTTGACATGCCGGTTTCAAGATTCAAAATGTTTTGTGAAAGCAGTGAGTGAAGCCAGGACTTCGTGTCTGGTCCGACAATCTCGANGACGCCCTGGTCGCTTCTTTGGACGAATGCCTCACCGGCAANTAGTTTCCGCTGCTCCAGCAGCGGATTCCCAAAGTGGTCAGTCATTTTTCTTCTCCAAGCGAGCAGAAGCGTGTGAGCTGAGTGGTTTTCCTAGCGCCGCCATGTCCCAGGCCCAGAGCAGTGCTCCTTCTACTAGGCCATACATTCTTTGCCCTGCTGAATATTCTTTGGAGTGTGGAGANCGCAGCACCGCATCGGTTGCAATGTCCACTCGTGCCGCTTTGATCTGCCCGAAATAAAGCTCTGAAACCGCGTCAGAGTTTGTGATGATCGCCTCAATGTCAAAGCCACCGGTGGCATTACGAAACTCTTCCAGCTGCTCGCGAGACTGGATAGTTGACTCAGCCTTGCCCGGCAAAAGTCCGGGTCCTGGTTCGTGGTCGAGAGTGTTTTTCGCAAGCATCCAGAATCCGTGCTCTTGGCTAATCACCGAACCGTCGGCTTGCCTAGAGATTGCTTGGTATTCCAGCTTGCCATTTGGCAGCGGTAAAAATTGCATTTCTTGAAAGAATTCGACCTCTACTGGGTCCTNGCCCTTGACCGGGTAGCTGACCACACCAGATCCACTCCAGTGCCCGAGCAAAAATGTGAACGGGGTTAGCTCAATCGGGAGGTCGTCCGGAATTACGAACAAATTAGCTCTGGCCCTTAAATAGCTTGTAGACAACGAGCGCGGATACTCCGGCGATTGCCACGGTAGCCAAGATAAGCAAGCCGGTAAACAGGATTTCTAGTGCCAACAACATGCTCTAAGTCTAACTGCCCAAAGCAATAACTGTCATAACTCCAAGGATTGCAACCGTCCCGGCTGAGACATAAACCTGCTGCCTCACGGTGTCTTTGGCCTCCTTGGACAACAGGTGTCCGAGGCTAACAACGGCTATCGCCGCACCCGCGATTGCAGCGAAGGCATTGTAGAGACGGTCATCGGAGTAGGTGGCCTGCGCCCATAGGGCAGCGATTAGGACCGCTGTCCATATCAAAGAAATCTGCAACCACTGCCTGCTCACGGCTTAAACTCTACCCAACAGGGCTCGGCATCGGGCTATCATTTTGCTAAACGGAGGGCGGGCTGGTGGCAGTTGTATTGTGCATATCCCCCGGTGGGCAGACTCCGCTGAGCGCGCTGGAGGCCCTTGGCCACCAACTGATTCAAGTAACTTTTGATCCGCAGCAGCTTGCCGATGCCCCAAGGCACGATGTGGTGCTGCTGGATTGCCGACACAACCTAATGGGAGCAAAGGCTGTGGCACGAATTCTGAATGCTGCCGGCTGGAGTCGGCCCCTAATGCTGGTTGCCAACGAGAGTGTGCTGGCTGCAGTCAGCGCAGAATGGGGCCTGCAGGATTTTGTTTTGGAGGGCGCCTCACTGGCCGAGGTAGATGCCAGAGTTCGGATCCTGTTGGATGCCAAGCCCACCCAACAAAGTGAGGTCAAAAACTCAACCGGACTAACCATTGACCTTGCCAGCTACACGGCCAAAATTGCCGGCAAGGCACTGGATTTGACATTCAAGGAATTTGAATTGCTTCGCCACCTAAACGAGAACCCGGGCCGGGTGTTCTCAAGGGAACAGCTACTGAGCGAAGTCTGGGGCTACGACTACTTTGGCGGAACTAGAACGGTTGATGTCCACATCCGTCGCCTGCGCGCAAAGCTCGGTGAGCACGAGTCTTTAATTGGCACGGTTCGTAACGTTGGATATCGCCTGAATCCAGATGGTCAACCCGAAGAAAATAGTTAACCCACTGCTAACTTGCAGATGCCAAGATTGGTCCTATGTCAGAAGAGACGCAAATAATATTTCAGCCTGAATCGCAGCCTGATCTGCCTGCTGAGCGCTTCTTGGATCGTGAGCTGAGCTGGCTCGAATTCAACCAGAGGGTGCTCGAGCTAGCCGAAGATCAGAACCTGCCGCTGCTTGAGAGGGTTCACTACCTGAGTATTTTTGCCTCTAACCTTGACGAGTTTTTCATGGTTCGCGTGGCATCACTAAAACGAAGAATCGCCACCGGTATCGCCGTGCAATCAGCATCTGGCTTGAGCCCGCAAGATGTCCTGCAGCGAATCTCGGATCGAACTAGGGAGCTGCAAACCAGGCACGCTGAACTCTTTGCTCGCGTCGTGGCACCTGAGCTGAAGGCAAACGGGATTGATGTCGTTCATTGGTCCACGCTCTCCGAAGAAGAAAAAACCGCGCTTCACGAGTACTTCTCGTCTCAGGTGTTTCCAGTACTGACGCCATTGGCTGTTGACCCAGCTCACCCTTTCCCCTACATCTCTGGGCTTTCGCTAAACCTTGCCGTGGTTCTGAAAAACCCGAAGGATCAAACCGAGCACTTTGCCAGAGTGAAGGTGCCGCCACTGTTGCCAAGATTTGTTTTGGTTCCAGGAGCTGAGTCGAGGTATGTTCCGCTCGAAGATGTCATGGGCGAATTCCTGGGCGAACTGTTTCCTGGCATGCAGGTTTTGCAACACCACATCTTCCGGGTCACCAGGAATGAGGACCTCGAGGTTGATGAGGATGAGGGCGAGAACCTGCTGATTCAACTCGAAAAGGAGCTGCTCAGGAGACGATTCGGGCCACCGGTTCGACTTGAGGTTGCCGAGGACGTTGACCCGCAGGTCTTGAGCCTGCTGCAGCGCGAGCTCGACATCGACCACACTGATGTTTACAACCTGCCCGAGCCGCTTGATCTTTCGAGCCTTAAGTCTCTGGCTTTTCTTCCTAGGCCAGACCTGCAATTTGAACCCCATGCCATCACCACCAACCGCTACCTGGAGGCCGATGAGGACGAAGCTGCCGACATTTTCGCTTCGCTTCGAGAGCGCGAAGTCCTGGTTCATCACCCATACGAGAGCTTTGCCACTAGCGTTCAAGCGTTCTTGGAGCAAGCCGCCGATGACCCACAGGTCCTGGCAATCAAGCAGACCCTTTATCGAACCTCCGGAGATTCGCCAATCGTTGATGCGCTGATTGACGCTGCTGAAGCCGGCAAACAGGTGCTGGCACTGGTTGAAATCAAGGCCCGCTTTGACGAGAAGAACAACATCGCCTGGGCTAGAAAACTTGAGGCAGCCGGAGTTCACGTTGTCTACGGAATCGTTGGGCTAAAAACTCACTGCAAGCTCTCTCTTGTGATTCGTCAGGAAGGCAATCAGCTTCGTCGCTACTGCCACATTGGAACCGGTAACTACAACCCAAAGACGGCTCGCTACTACGAAGACTTTGGCCTGCTGACTTCCAGGCCGGCTGTTGGAGAAGACCTGACTCAGCTGTTCAACCAGCTCTCCGGATTCTCGACCGAGCCCTCCTACTCTTCAATTCTGACTTCACCTGTTGGAGTGAGAGAGGGCCTAGTTGAGCGGATTAAGCGCGAGATAGACAACCACGAGGCTGGAAAACCAGCAAGGGTTAGGTTCAAGCTCAATTCACTTGTTGACGAGCAGATCATTGACCAGCTCTACTTTGCCTCGATGGCTGGAGTGCCCGTAGAAATCGTTGTCCGCGGAATGTGTGCGCTGAAACCTGGCATTCCAGGGCTCAGCGAGAACATCACCTTGCACTCGGTGCTCGGTCGCTATTTGGAGCACAGCCGGATCTTCTTCTTTGAAAACGCCGGCGACCCAGATGTCTTCATAGGTTCAGCTGACATGATGCACCGAAACTTGGACCGAAGAGTGGAGACCCTGGTGAAGATCACTCAGAGCGACCAAATCAAGGAACTCGATGACCTATTTGTGCTGGCAATGAGCAACCAGGTTTCAGTTTGGGAGCTCGAGTCTTCAGGAAATTGGCGCAGGGACGCCAAAGACGCAGACGGTCAACCGCTGCTTGACATGCAGGATGAAATCATGTCCAGAACACTTGTCAAGAAGCGGAGCAGGTAGTGATTGTTTACGCAGCCGGAGTGGTTTGTTGGCGACCGACCAAAACCAGCTTTGAGGTGGCGGTTGTCTACCGAGAAAAATACGACGACTGGACTTTTCCCAAGGGAAAGGTAGACCCCGGAGAACTCCTTCCGGAAACAGCAGTTCGGGAAGTTGAGGAGGAGGCTGGGATTCGGGTCAGACTCGGTCGAAAGCTTGCCGTTCTAAGTTACAAAATTGGTGCCGGAAATACCAAGGAGGTTCACTACTGGGTCTCCAAGGTAAAGGACAGTGCGATTGCAAAATCCAAGTTCAAACCCAATAAGGAAATTGCCAAAGTCGAGTGGGTTGAGGCCAGTAAGGCCCTAAAGCTGCTTACCTACAGCCACGATAAGGACCTGCTCAAACAGACCATTCAGTGGTCAGAGAATTCCGAGCTTGAAACCCGTGGCCTGGTGATCTTGCGCCATACAACCGCCACCCCAAGAACTGAGTGGGTGGGCGAAGAGGCCAAGCGACCGCTATTGCCAGAGGGCAAGAAGCAGGCCAAGCGGCTAGTGACGCTGATTGATGCCTATGGACCAAAGCGCTTGGTTACCAGCCCCTGGACTAGGTGTCAGCAGACTGTTGCTCCATACTCAAAAAAGACTCAACGAACTCTTATTGAAAGATCGCAACTGACCGAACTATCAAACCAGCGCGGACCCAGAAAAACCAAGAACGTAATCGAAGACACTTTTGGGCAGAACAAGAACGCGCTGATTTGCTCGCATCGCCCAGCTCTGCCAACAATCATCGAGACCTTTGCAAAGCATGCCACCAAACAGGTTTCTGCCAGCCTTGCCGAAGAGCACACGCTTGCGCCGGGTGAATTTCTTGTGCTGCGAGTCTCGATGGCCCAGAAGCCAAAAGTTATTGCCTATGAACGCATCTACTTAGAGTCAAAACTTCGCCCGTAATTCATCAGCTGTTTACTTGGTTTACAAACGAAGTTTGTCTTGCCTTTCTAACTTGGCTCTCGCCTAATAAACCATAAGGAAGGTAATTCATGAACAACATTCTCAAGCTTGGGGCCCTGGCTGCTGCCAGCACTCTAGTTCTAGCTGGTTGCGCTGCCAACGAGGCGGCAGTAGAAGAAACAACCAGTGCTGCTACAACCGACACAACAACCGAAACAGTTGTGGAACTAACAGGCACCCTAAACGGATCTGGCGCTTCATCGATGGCTGCCGGCCAAGAAGCTTGGATCGCTGCTTTCCAGACCGCAAACCCTGGTGTAACCGTGAACTACGACCCAACGGGTTCTGGAACCGGTCGCAAGCAGTTCATGGAGGGTGCAACCTCATTCACTGGCTCTGACTCTTACTGGAAAGAAGAAGAGCTAGGCGGCGAGTTCCCAAGCTGTGCAGCTGGCACCTTGCCATGGGAGTTCCCAATCTGGATTTCTCCAATCGCAGTGATCTTCAACCTTGACGGTGTTTCAAGCCTGAACATGGACGGCGCAACTGTTGCCGGCATCTTCGCTGGTGAGATCACCAAGTGGAACGATGCAGCAATTGTGGCCACAAACCCAGGTGTTTCACTGCCTGACCTAGCAATCACTGCTGTTCACCGCTCTGACGAGTCAGGCACCTCAAAGAACTTCACCGACTACCTAGGTGCTGTGGCTCCAGATGTGTGGACCGTAGGCGCAATTGAAGCTTGGCCTGCAGAGTACGGCGGCGAGGGTGCCCAGGGTACCTCCGGTGTTGTTTCTGCAGTTTCAGGTGGAAACGGAACCATTGGTTACGCTGACGCTTCACGTGCTGGTGACCTAGGAACCGTTGCTGTAAAGGTTGGCTCTGACTACGTGGCTTACTCAGCAGAGGCTGCAGCAGCTGTTGTTGACGCATCGCCACTAGTTGAGGGACGTGAGTCTTACGACTTGGCGACCAAGATCGACCGCAACACCACCGCATCTGGTGCCTACCCAATCGTTTTGGTTAGCTACCTAATGGGCTGCAATGACTACGCAGATGACGCTCAGGCTGAGCTAGTTCGCGCATGGGCATCGTTCCTAGTTTCAGAAGAGGGACAGCAGGCTGCTGCTGCCTCTGCAGGAAATGCTCCAATCTCTGCTGGTCTTCGTGCAAAGGCACAGGCCATCATTGATGCAATCAAGTAACTGAACATTAGGTGAATAACACCCGGCCCGGGTCCCCTGGGCCGGGTGTTTTTACTAACTTGGTAACCAAGTAAATAAGTCAGGAAAAAAATGACCGATGTGAAGCCAAAGGCAGTCAGACGCCTCGGTGATATCGTGTTCGCCAACCTGACCTTTTTGGCGGGTATCAGCATCCTGCTAACACTGGCAACTGTTGCCGCTTTCCTTTTTGCCCAGTCGGTTCCAGCCTTTACTGGAGAGCCGATTGAGGCAGCTGAAAATGGCTTCTGGGCTTACGTTTTCCCGTTCATCTTCGGAACTGTTTATGCCTCGGTGATTGCACTGGCAATCGCAACTCCACTGGCGATTGGAATCGCCCTTTACATCTCGCACTTTGCAAACCGCCGCTTCTCCCAAATCCTGGGTTATGCAGTCGACCTGCTGGCAGCAATCCCGTCGGTTGTTTACGGCCTCTGGGGCATCCTGGTGCTAGCTCCGTTCTTGACACCGTCTTATCGGTGGCTGAACGAGAACCTCGGTTGGGTTCCAGTCTTTGGCGGCCAGGTTTCTGCCACCGGCCGAACAATGCTGACTGTGGGTATCGTGCTTGCGATCATGGTGCTTCCGATNATGGCTGCACTGATTCGTGAAGTTTTCCTGCAAACACCGAGACTCCACGAGGAAGCTGCCCTGGCTCTTGGTGCCACCAGGTGGGAAATGATCAAAATGGCAGTGCTCCCATTTGGTCGCCCGGGCATCATCTCCGCGGCAATGCTCGGACTGGGCCGTGCGCTCGGTGAAACCATGGCGGTTGCCATGGTGCTCTCCCCCGCCGCGGTGATTTCGTTTGACATGCTTACCTCCACCAACTCGAACACCATTGCTGCAAACATCGCATTGCAGTTCCCGGAGGCCGGCGGAAACTACACCAACCTCTTGATTGCAACCGGGCTCGTGCTGTTCGGCATCACAATGGTCGTAAACATGATTGCCCGCTGGGTAATTAGCCGCAGGGCAGAATTCTCGGGGGCAAACTAATGGCCACCTCACAGCTGCAGTCGACTTTCCGTGGAACCAGAGACCTCCCGCGCTGGGTGTCGCCACTGATGCTGGTTGGTTTTTTCTTGGCATCGTTCTTCCTGCAGAGCGCTCTTGCATCGGGTGCAGATTCAGTTGAGATCAACCTGGTGCCGGTTGCGGTCTTCGGTTTGCTCGGCTACGCCGTCACGCTTTATGTGCTGTCANGGATCGTNGAGGGAGTCAGGAAGGCCACTGACCGCCTGGTCACCACGCTGGTNTCCACCGCCTTCGCGCTGGCNNTGATTCCNCTTATTTCACTNGCCTACACAGTTGTCACCAATGGTGTTGCGCGGTTCGACATNGANTTCTTNACNTTCTCGATGCGNAACATTGTTGGAGAGGGTGGTGGAGCACTCCACGCCATAATCGGAACCCTCGAAATAACGGGAATTGCGACTTTGATTTCTGTTCCGGTTGGAATCCTGGCTGCCATTTACCTAATTGAATACGGCCGTGGAACTATTGCCAGGCTAGTGACCTTCTTTGTTGATGTGATGACTGGCGTGCCGTCGATCGTAGCCGGCTTGTTTGCCTATGCCCTATTCGTTATTTTCTTTGGCCCTGGTGTCCGCATGGGCCTTGGCGGCGCAATCGCACTTAGCGTGCTGATGATTCCGGTTGTTATTCGTGCCACCGAGGAAATGCTCAAGATTGTTCCGAATGAACTTCGTGAAGCCGCCTATGCTCTCGGAGTTCCGAAGTGGCTTACGGTCCTGAAGGTGGTTCTGCCAACTGCCCTTGCCGGAATTGCTACCGGTGTCATGATCGCGATTGCTCGAGTGATTGGTGAGACTGCTCCGCTGCTATTGATCGCAGGATTCACGGCCTCGATGAACTACAACCCATTTGATGAGCGCATGATGACCCTGCCGGTCTTCGTCTACACCTCCTATGCCAACCAAGGTGTTGACATGCAGGCCTATGTTGACCGCGCCTGGGCGGGCGCTCTGACCTTGATGATCATCGTGATGGTCCTAAACCTTGTTGCTCGTCTTATTAGTAAGTACTTTTCTCCGAAGGGATAACCCATGTCAAAGCGCATAGAACTGAAATCACTGGATGTCTACTACAGCAGTTTCCTGGCGGTTCAGGATGTGAACATGGTGATCGAACCAAAGGCCATCACTGCCTTCATCGGCCCTTCTGGTTGCGGAAAGTCCACACTTATTCGAACCCTGAATAGGATGCACGAGGTTATTCCGGGGGCCAGGGTCGAAGGCCAGCTGTTGATGGATGGCGAGGATGTCTATGGACCGGATGTTGATCCGGTTCGAGTCCGGCGCCAGGTCGGAATGGTTTTCCAGCGCCCGAACCCATTCCCAACAATGTCCATCAAGGACAACGTTCTTTCCGGCTACAAACTGAACAACTCCAAGATGTCCAAGACTGAGGCCGAAGAGCTAACCGAGAAGGCACTTGTTGGCGCAAACCTATGGAATGAAGTCAAGGACCGCCTCGACAAGCCAGGTTCTGGACTGTCTGGTGGTCAGCAGCAGCGTCTGTGTATTGCCCGAGCAATTGCGGTTGAGCCAGATGTGATTCTGATGGATGAGCCAACCAGCGCCCTGGATCCAATTTCGACAGCTGCGATTGAAGACTTGGCTGTTGAACTCAAGGAAAAGTTCACCGTAGTGATTGTTACTCACAACATGCAGCAAGCCTCCAGAATCTCGGACATGACCGCATTTTTCAACATTGCCGGGACTGGGATGCCAGGAAAGCTAATCGAGTACGACAAGACCGAGAAGATTTTCTCGAACCCCGGGCAGCAGCAAACCGAAGACTACGTTTCTGGTCGCTTCGGTTAGAAACAATATCGCCTGCCAGTAGGTTGATGTTTCAATGATTAAAACTGTCACTTCAGATTTGCCGACCCTGCTGAACTCGAAGGGGCAGCCGGCAACGGTTCTAGTCACCGGAGCAACTGGTTATATTGGTGGCCGCCTGATTCGTGAGCTGCTGAGCCATGATTACAAAGTCCGAGTGCTGGTGCGAGATGCTGCCAGGCTAAACGACTACCCCTGGGTCCAAAACGTTGAGGTTGTTGTAGGGGATGCAACAAACCCGGAAGCATTAGAAAAAGCACTCAAAGGCGTTGATCTGGCGTACTACCTACTTCACGCTCTGATGGTGTCCAAAGATTTTGAAGCCAAAGAGCGTGAACTAGCGGAAATGTTTGGTTCGGTTGCCAAGAAACAAAAGGTTTCAAGAATCGTCTACTTGGGNGGCATGATCTCGAACGATGACCAGCTTTCTCCTCACATGTCAGCAAGGGCAGAGACCGGGGAGATCTTGCGTAACAGNGGTGTCCCNACNATTGANCTNCGCGCAGGTGTCGTGATTGGCTCTGGTTCGGCATCATTTGAGATGCTGCGGCACCTAACTGAACGANTGCCATTCATGGTCACGCCGAAGTGGTTGCTAAACAAGATTCAGCCGATTGCAATNAGGGACGTGCTGCGCTACTTGGTCGGCTCTGCCACAATCGACAAAAANGTGAATCGGGATTTCGACATTGCTGGCCCAGAAGTATTCACCTACCTAGAGATGATGCAGCTCTATGCGGAAGTTGCTGGCCTCAGAAGAAGAATCATCATCCCGCTGCCGGTGTTGACCCCGCGGCTGGCCTCAGGCTGGATCGGTCTGGTTACCCCAGTCCCGGTGACTCTCGCAAAGCGCCTTGTTGCATCCCTAAAGCACGACGTTGTTGCCAGAGAGAGCGACATTCGGGATTTCATACCGGATGCCAAGGGTGGGATGACAGATTTTAGAAGCGCGGTTGGCCTGGCACTGAGCCGAGTCAAGGACCTGGAAGTTGAAACCAGGTGGAGCAATGCTTCAGTTCCGGGCACTCCTTCAGAACCACTGCCGACAGACCCCAGCTGGGCCGGAGGTTCACTGTATGTGGACCATCGCGAATACCTGTCCACTGACAGCGTCAGCGAGATTTGGGCCAGAGTAGAGGCCATCGGCGGCAAGAATGGCTACTCCACCGCCACCTGGGCATGGGAGCTTAGAGGGCTGATGGATCTAGTTGTTGGCGGGGTTGGGCTAAGGCGCGGAAGAAGAGACCCGAACACCTTGATGGAGGGTGAGGCACTGGATTTCTGGAGGGTTGANAAGATCGACCGTCCACACCTTTTGCGACTGCGTGCGGAGATGAAGCTGCCGGGGCTTGCCTGGCTGGAATTCCGGGTAACGCAGTTTGATGAGAGTCATTCACTCTTGGTTCAGAAGGCCTACTTTCACCCCCATGGCCTCTCCGGGCACGGCTACTGGTGGCTGGTTTCGTTTATGCATGGAATCGTTTTCCCTTCCATGGCAAAGAAGCTAGCTGGCAAGGGTTGCAAGAAGCACCCAACCAGCTAGGCTTCATCGGTGCAGAAAACTCGCCTGGCAGTGATCGCCCTGTTGGGCGTTGGTTTTGTTTGGGGTGCAGCCTTTGTTCTGATGAAGGACGCCATTGAACAACAGCCCTACATGGATTTTCTTGCAACCAGATTCTCGATAGCTGCGCTGGCGATGGTGATCCTTCGACCAAGAGTTGCCCTGGCAATGAAGCCGGGAGACCTGAAATTTGGAGCCCTGATCGGAGTGGTGCTCGCCTTTGGCTACATAACCCAGACAATCGGACTTGAGCTAACCACGGCCGCCACCAGTGGCTTCTTGACNGGTCTCTACGTTGTTTTCACTCCCCTAATAGCTTGGCTTTTTACAAGAAGGCGCTTCGCAACCAGGGTGATCGTTGGCGTAGTTTTGGCAATGATCGGACTTGCAATATTTTCTGGCGCTGCAGCCAACATTGAATTCCAAATAGGCCAGATTTGGCTGGTCGTTTGTGCCGTGCTCTACGCCATTCACATCCTGCTTCTTGGAAAATATGGCATGGGGAGAACCCCCTACCGAATGGCAATGATTCAGATTGCCTTTGCGGCAATTGTTTGTTGGGGCTTTGCGCTCTTGGATGGTTATCAGGCGCCTCCAAACTGGGAAGTTTGGTTTGCAATTCTGTTTACGGCACTACTTTCCACTGTGATCGCGTTCTGGGTCCAGACCTGGGCGCAAACACTGATTGACCCGGCGCGAGTTGCGCTGCTGATCACCAGCGAGGTCATCTTCACCGCAATCCTGGCGGTTGGACTTGGTCAAGAGCCTTTGACTGTGGCAATGATCGTGGGCGGCTCAACCATGCTCACGGCGATGCTAATTGTTGAGTGGCCCACCAAAGCCGAACCCGAGGTTCCGCTAGAGCCCCAAATCCACGAGTAGCTCTTGGAGCTTCTTGTTGTCGGCAAGCTCCCTGTCAGATCGCGCCATCTTTACCGGCAACCTCCTGCGCAGGAGGTCCTCTCTGGTGTGGACGAGCTCGTGCTCGGCAATGTGTCGAATCTCCTGCTCGGTAATGCCAAGCCCAGCCACTATTTCTTCAAGTGGGCCGTCCCC
>JGI26260J51721_1000417_pt1 | contig 18829 bp, 21 predicted proteins | sample SaaInlV_120m_DNA_4_FD_51721 | JGI IMG/M metagenome (IMG submission 51721)
GATGCGTTGATGAGATTGGCCGCAAGACCCTGATCATCATCCAGCAATGCCTTAAGCAAATGTTCTGGCGCAAGGCGCTGGTGGCTTTCGCGTACAGCGATCAATTGGGCGGCTTGAATGAAGCCGCGCGAACGCTCTGTGAACTTTTCAAGGTTCATGGGTCGTCTCCTTCTAAAAGCGCCCCTATAAAAATGCTGCCCGCTTTGCGGCACAGACTGATTGGGACCTCACTCAAGAGATGGGGACTGAAAGACATTCGTTCAAGATGCACACCCCCGCGCCAACCGAAAATTTAGTTGTTCAACAGTGCGACGGGAAATCCGCGCGGCATTGCTAATTTTGGTTGAAACGTCAGAACAAGACCTCTTTTGCAAGCTGGCAGGTCATCTTCGAATGTCCAAATATCGGCAACAAGATCGCCGCGGGTGTTGTCGTCCGGCCCAGTCCCGCCTAATACGGCACACATATCAAAGGAGACGACCACATGACAGATGACCGCCTGATTGTAGCTTTGGATGTCCCCGATGCCATTGCCGGCCTTCAAATGGCGACACGCCTTGGCGATGCCGTATCTTTTTATAAGATCGGGCTTGGCATGTTGACGGGTGGTGGGTTGGCGCTTGCGAACGAACTCGCGGNTGAACACGGCAAACGCATTTTTCTAGATATGAAACTGTTCGATATCGGTGCAACGGTTGAAGCAGCCGTGCAGGGCTTGTCCCAGTTCGGGCACGATTTCTTGACAGTTCATGGTGATCCCCATGTTGTGCGCGCCGCGGCGCAGACAAAGGGTGATATGAAAATCCTCGCTGTGACGATCCTGACATCATTGGATCGCGCGGATCTGGATGCATCGCTGATCAAATCAGGCGAGATTACCGATCTTGTACAAGAACGCGCTGGGTTGGCCTTTATGAACGGCGCAGATGGCGTCATCGCATCCCCACAAGAAGCCGCGCTAATCCGCGCCCTTCCAGAAGCGGCGGGCAAGCTGATCGTGACCCCTGGCGTGCGCCCGGCAGGTGCTGATCTTGGGGATCAAAAACGGGTCACCACACCAGCGCAAGCCATCGAAAATGGTGCTGATCACGTGGTTGTTGGGCGTCCGATTTGGACAAACGCCGACCCACGCGCGGCCGCAGAGGCCGTGCTGGCAGAACTCCGCTTATCTGATCAGTGAATGCCAGAGTCTTAAAAATAGGGGCTTTGGCAAAATTCCGCCCTGATTTATTACGGTTAATCACAGGGTTGAGGGAAAAAGGTGTAACGCCTTCCCCTTCCACGGAGCCAAAGTTATCCCCAAGTGTTGTGTAGGCAATCAGTGCCAACACAACATGCACGTTAAAGGGGATATACGATGATTACGCTCAACGACATTCGCTACACTGGCCGTGGCTTCGAAGCCGCCGTTGTTTTGCCCACCCATCAAGAACCGTTGCATTTTAATTGCCGCGTCGATGGGCCGTCATCGCTGGACCCCTCTCATGTGAAGCGCGCCCTGCTGGGCCATGCTGTGCGCCAACGCAGGCGCTAAGAAAGGATCAAACTCATGCCAGATATTTCCCTTGGAAACATTCGCTACAACCCGACCACTGGCGCCTATGAGGCCCGCGTGGACATGGACCGCAAAGGCCGCACCTACCGTTATCCGTGTTCGGTTCCCGGCACATTGATGATGGAAGAAGGCGCTGTTCGTCGCGGTTTGACGCAACAGGCGTTGAAAATGTCGCGCCGCGACGGGGGGCTCGCCTCTGTCCGCTAGGTTTTAAGAACATCTGTCACTGCCTCTGTCCGAACTGTCCCTCGGACTAGAAATTCCTCGTGAACAGATTGGACTGGCCCCGCCGTTTTACGTGCGGGGCCTTTTTTGTGTCGTTGATCAGTCGTTAATATCGCGATCCCAGATTTTCACCTGACCACGACGGATGCCAAAAATCTGGCGCATCAGAATATAAGCGATCAGCGACAGAACCGCGAAGATCACCAATGTCCAAGCCATCGACAAGCCCGTGCCAATACCCAGCCAAATCACGCTGCCCAAGAAGAACGCGCCGACGGCAAAGCCGAAGAAAATCCAACCCGGGATAAGGACCTCAGCGATAGCGAGCACGAGGGCTGCCACCATCCAGATCCACCATTCATTGAACCAGTTCATTAGACCCGACCTTTGAGCATCTTGAACGCATCGCCAAAGCTTTCGATCAGGTTCGCGGGCAAGACGACAGTGTTTGTCCCTGAAGACGAACTCATGGCGTTCACGGCTTCAACTTGCTTGAGGGCAACTTGATACTGCGCCGCTTCAAGACCGTTTTCGGCAATCGCGACCGCAACCACTTGAGTTGCATAAGCTTCCGCATCCGCAGATACGCGGCGCGCCTTGGCGGCTTGTTCGGCAGCATAAAGTTCCGCGTCGGCCTGAAGTTCAACAGACCGCTTTTTACCTTCGGCCTCGGTCACCTGCGCACGACGCGCACGTTCTGCATTCAACTGCTGAAGCATCGCGGCGCGTGTCGCGCATCCAAGTTCACGTCGAGGATTTCGGCGCGGGTGACTTCGATACCCCAATCATCGACCTGTGCGGCCAACTGATCCTGAATAGCAAGGATAAGACCCGTGCGGTTCGCCTGCACTTGATCAAGCTCCATCTTACCGATTTCAGAACGCACGATACCAGCAACAGTCGTTGAGATCGCGCCGTCAACGTCGCGGATCCGGTAGACCGTCTTTTCAGGTTCGGTAATGCGGTAGAACACAGACGTTTCGACCTGCACCAGCACGTTGTCCGATGTGATCGCGTCTTGGCCCATGACAGGCAACTGACGTTCAAGGATCGAAATCTTGTGCGCAACGCGGTCAAGGAACGGGATGATAAAGTTGATGCCAGGTCCCAGCACCGCGCGCAAACGGCCGAACCGTTCAACGACATACTTTTCGGACTGCGGAACGATCCGCACACCGACCAGAATACAAATGATGATAAAAGCCGCCAGAAGGATCAGGACGATGTTGCCGCCGATCAAGTTGACGATGATGTTTTCGATATCCATAAAAACGCTTCCTTAAATGACATATTTGGTGGTGCTCATCGCCAAAAAGCATGGATGTGGCACACATTCTCTCGGTCTAGATAGTCACGTGGCCGTGAACCTTCAACCTGAGCGATTAATGCCTGCCTATAGAATTGGTAAATCCGCCATATAAAACTGTGCCGCTTGCCTCAGATGTATAGACGGGCGTATTGATCAGTATGCCAGCCCTTTGCCGCGCCTGTTTGCACACCTTTGACGATGGAACACGCTGCCCCGCGTGTCGCAGCCCGCGTGTGACCACCCATCGCGAACTGTTTGATTTGACGATCGCACATATGGATTGCGATGCGTTCTATGCGAGCGTCGAAAAACGCGACAATCATGAACTTGAGGGTAAGGCCGTCATTATCGGCGGGGGGCGTCGCGGGGTCGTGTCCACGTGTTGTTATATCGCGCGCATCAAAGGGGTGCGGTCCGCGATGCCAATGTTTCAGGCGTTGAAATTGTGCCCCGAGGCCGTGATCGTGCGTGGCCGGATGGAGCGGTACGTTGAGGTGTCAAAACAAGTACGTGCCCTTATGGACGAATTGACCCCAACGGTAGAACCGCTGTCGCTGGACGAGGCATTCTTGGACCTGTCCGGCACAGAAAAACTGCACGGCGCACCGCCTGCTGTGATGCTGGCGCGGTTGACCAAACGCATGCATGACGAGATCGGGATTACGGGGTCCATCGGGCTCAGCCATAACAAATTCCTTGCTAAGGTTGCGTCGGATCTGGATAAACCGCGTGGGTTTTCAGTGATCGGTGCGGCGGAAACTACGGAATTCCTGCGCCCCAAACCCGTAAAACTGATCTGGGGGATTGGACCAGTGGCCCAACAAGCGCTGGATGCTGCGGGTATCCGCACGTTCGATGATCTGCTGCGCTGGGACAAACGCGATCTGACGGATCGGTTTGGTGGCACGGGGGACAGGCTTTATTCCCTTGCGCGCGGTCAGGACGCACGCCGCATTAGTGCGCATACGCCCGTCAAAGGGCTTAGCAATGAAACGACGTTTAACGATGACACTAATGACCCTGATATCCTTGATGGGCACATCTGGCGCATGGCCGAAAAAGTGTCCGCACGCGCGAAAGCACAAGACAATGCTGGGCGCGTGGTCACGCTGAAACTAAAACGCGGGGATCATAAGCTGCTGAGCAAACGGTTATCGTTGCACCAGCCGACCCAATTGGCAGATACAATTTATCGCACTGCACGCGGATTATTTGATCAGGTCGGCGATCAAGGACCCTACCGTCTGCTTGGGGTCGGTATTTCCGAACTGGTCCCTGCGGGCGACGCCGACCGCGAAGGGGATCTATTGGACCTCGGCGCCACCGACCGCGCCGAAGCAGAACGCGCCGCCGATGCGATCCGCAAAAAATTCGGTAAGGATGCGATTGTAAAAGGCCGTGCGCTGCGCTGATTATTCTGCGGCAACGCGCTGGTCTGCGGGGCGACCTATATTGGCCAGTTCGGCCATGACCCCATCAAGCTTTACCTTGAAGGNTTTGAAATTCGCATTCGGCTTGATCAATGCCTCATCCATATACAAGGACCGGTCAATTTCGACCTGAACCGCGTGGTGGCGACGCGACGGACGCCCGTAATGCTGGCAAATATAGGCCCCTGCAAACGGCATATTGCGCGCGACTTTGAAACCGGCGGCCCCGAATGCGGCCTCAACCTGTTCAACGACAGATGACGCCGCCGATGCGCCAAAGCGGTCCCCCAAAACAATATCCGGGNGGGTCGTGCCCGGTGGTCCAACGTGTTCCAGTGCTTCATGGGGCATGGAATGGCAATCGATCAAGATCGCTTCNCCGAAATCACGGTGCGCTTCGTCCATCAGGGTTTGCAGCGTGTCGTGATACGGACGCCAGACATTTTTAATGCGCTGGTGCGCTTCGGTCAGGGTCAGCTTGCCACTATAGATCGAACGCCCCCCTGATACGACGCGCGGGATCACACCCAGACCGCTGGCGATACGCGGATTGTGGGCAACGCGGCGCACGCTCTCAATAACTGCGGGGTCAAATTCATCCGCGCCACGGTTAAGATCAAGGTAGGCACGCGGGGCTTGGGACAACAAAANCGGCGCGCCATGTTCAACGGCATTTCCGAACAAATCATCAACGAATGCATCCTCGGATGATCGGATTTCTTTCTCGTCCAGAACGGCGCGGCGCAGGAAGGACGNGGGGTACTTGCGGCCTGAATGCGGGGACGCGAACACCACAGACGTGGTGNGGGCCACGGGGCGGCGCAGCAGGTAGGACAATTCGGTGTTCACGTTGCTCATTTGCGCCCCTTCATAACGTCACTGTAGCGCATTTCATCCAATTACCAAAAGCCCTTGATCCCTATCCCGACTCTTTATATAGACCCCGCAACCGACGCGCGCTTGCGCGTCCCTTTTCGTTATAGAACATCGTTTTATTCGATTTGGGATGTGAGTGTGTTAAGGGTAAGGATGATTAGCTCAGCGGTAGAGCACTTCGTTGACATCGAAGGGGTCACTGGTTCGATCCCAGTATCGTCCACCACGAATTTGCACCAGCCGGTGCGGGTAAAGATTTAGCCGCGTTGGAAACAACGCATAAACGAAACAAAGGCGCATCAGACGCGCCGCGAGACAAAGGATAGAACACATGAAAGTTCGCAACTCCCTCCGGTCGCTGAAAAACCGCCACCGCGATTGCCGCGTCGTGCGCCGTAAAGGCCGGGTCTACGTTATCAACAAGACCCAGCGCCGGTTCAAAGCCCGTCAGGGCTAAGACCTCGGGTTTTACCTGCTACAGTGACTTAAAAAACCGCAACCAGAAATGGAATGCGGTTTTTTTGTGCGCGAAAAGCCGCGCGTTTGCGTTGCTCCGGTTCACATACGGTCTAAACTTTAGCGGAGAGTAACCGATAAGGACGACGACCATGACACGGATGACGGTGTCACAGCCGTCGCTCTTTTGGGGATGTTAAGCCCGAACTATGCCTACGCAGAACAGATTTCGTTTAACGACCCTGACATTCATGCAGATTACATCACCTATCCATCACCAAACGGCACGGGCGATGTGCGCGGATACCTAGTGCGCCCCGCTGAGGTGGAAACTTCGCTTCCGGCGGTTCTGGTGATTCATGAAAACCGCGGCCTGAACCCCTACATCGAAGACGTGGCGCGCCGCGTTGCCAAGGCAGGCTTTATGGCGTTGGCACCCGATGGTTTAACCTCCGTTGGCGGGTATCCGGGCAATGATGCCGACGGGCGTGATTTGCAGCGCACAGTGGACGGCGAACGGTTGATGAATGACTTTTTCGCAGGCTTTGAACACCTGCGCGCACGTGAAGACAGCACCGGATCGGTTGGCTCTGTCGGGTTCTGTTACGGTGGTGGCGTCGTCAATGCACTTGCGGTGGCCNATCCGGAAATGGCCGCAGGTGTGCCGTTCTATGGCCGCCAAGCCTCAGTCGATGATATTCCGAAAATCCAGACGCCATTNCTGTATCAATTCGGGGAACTGGACNAGCGCGTCAATGCGACGTGGCCAGAAACAGAAGCTGCATTACAAGCCAACAGTAAGGTCTNTGAAGCCCATATCTATGAGGGCGCTAACCACGGGTTTCACAACGACAGCACACCGCGGTATGACGCCGCAAACGCAGACCTTGCGTGGGACCGCACGATTGACTGGTTCAACCGNTACTTAACCTGAAACAGGCTTGGGGCTGCGCAATCGCGGCCNCGAGCAATCTGATTTTTCGGGTCAGGTTTACCAGACCTTNGACACCGATCGCCATCTGACCCCTAGCCNCGACGCGATCCGCCCCTTACGCTGTTCGAAATCTGTTCACTTGAAAGGCTTTCGACATGACCCGACAATTTTCAACAGCACTTGCCACGTCTATTTTCGCACTCGCGGCGCTTCCTGCAACTGCCCAAGACGCCAATCTGTGTGGCGGTATCGGTACGACGGCGCAGTGGCTTGGAGCGGACGAGGCGTCTTCTGATATTTCCACAGCGGACAGCTACATTGAACAAATGGCGCTGNTTTTACTGCGCAATGAATATGTCGGGCTGTTCACTGTGTCCCAAGACGGGGATTACCGTATTGAAGCCCAAGGGCGCGGGGGTGNTGATACTGTGCTTGATATCCGCNATGCAGCAGGTGAAATCGTGGCGTCGGATGACGACAGTGGCGGCGATGCCGCGAGCCGTGCCGAAGTATACCTGACCACTGGCACCTATTGCGCGTCCATGCGCAGCTTTGACGGGTCGCCCCTCACGGCATTTGTACGCGCCGCGCGGATCGACCAAGAGGCGTTAACGCCCGGGTTTGCGGCAACGTCCGGCGGTGGCGGCAGTGACGGGGAATGCGATCTAAGCGAAGCGCAACCATTGGTGTTGGGTGAACCTGTGTCCAACACTTGGGCCGCACAAAACGTCTTTAGCTTGCGACTTGATGCGCCCACCGCGATTTCCCTGACGGCGGAAAACCAAGACGCTGATCCGATCCTGACCCTGTTTGATCCGGACGGAAGCTGGATCGCTGAGAACGACGATTTTGACNGGCTGAACAGCCGCATCGATATGGTGAACCCCCTGCCCGCAGGTGAATACTGCATTGCGCTGGACCTTTACGGTGAAGAAAACATCCCGATCACAGTGACAGCCAAGGCCTATGACGCGGAAGAAGTTCAGCAGAACCTATATGCGCGCGGTGACGCAAGCCCGCCTTTGGATGGCACCTACCCTGTCGAAGCCTTGGGTGAATTGGCCACGCGTTTGCGCCTCGACGTTAATACGACCGGTGACGCGACATGGTATTCGTTTGAAATTTACGAAGGTGGCCTTGTTCTGGTCGAAGCCATTGCCCAAGGCCAAGGTGATCCGGTTTTGGTGATGTATGACGATCTGGGCCGCCAGGTCGGATATAACGANGATCATGACGGTGGCCTTGATTCATTACTGACCGTTCGCGTCCAACCCGGCACCTATCTTGTGGCCGTGCGCCAGTTGGACAATGACACGACAGGTTTTGTTCGGATGCTGATGGAACGCTATGTTCCCGCCCGCCCCTAAGTCTGGCCAATTTTGAAACAACCCCGTCCCGACATTCAGTTGGGGCGGGGATTTTCTTTGGGCTTATCGACCGGGCACTGTGATCGTGATCGACCCAGTCATAAGCCCGACAGCCGTGGCCCGATCAACATATCCTGTTGCAATCAAACCTTCGGCTTCTTGATAAGACACGATGGCGTTGCGCGTATTGCCGTCAATCACACCGTCCAGACGACCCGGATTGTACCCCAGATCCCGAAGGCGCAATTCAAGCGATTGCGCGCGCACGCCGGACAGACGCAAACCGGCTTCCTCGGCTCTGGATTGCGCGACTTGAGCATCCGAAATCTGCGGCGCGTTTAATTCTTCGATGCGCGCGCGGGCTTGCGGGGCAAACACACCAGATGGATACGCCGCGAGGTATTCTTGATAGCCAGCCATGATGTCTTCGCTTTGCGCAATCGACCATGCAGCGCGATCAGCGGCTTCGGCTGCACCGCGACGCTGATCGTCAATCTCTGACAAACGAGCCTTGGCTATGTTGGCAAACAAACCATCGGGATACCGCGCGAGGTAGGCGCGAAAGCCTGGCTCGTCCCCGACCCCACCCGTCTCGCCCCAATAGCTGCGATCAAGCGCGTCAGCTTGTGCGCGGGCGCGGGCTTCTTCGGCTTCGACTTCGGCTTGGCGGCGGGCGGCTTGGGCATCCAGAAGATTGATTTGTTCACGTGACAAATAGGANGTCTGCGGGAACCCGTTGGATTGCTGCCAATTGGTGATCGCACCCCGTGATCCGGGGCCAAAAATACCATCTACACCGCGTGTGTTATAATTCAGCAATGTCAGTTGGGATTGAACCGCACGTCGATCATTGCGGGTCAGCGCCAAGGCGTCTTCGATCAGGCGCGCGGCACGATTTGGCTCCGCAAGGATTGCCTCAATCTGCTGTTCGGCGTCATCCACGAACCACCCCGACGGGTAGCGCGCCACATAATTGCGGTACGCCACAACCGTGTCGGCGGCTGTCGTACGATCCCACAATGCGGCTTCGGGGTTCAGATCTGTGGTCGTGCGGCCAACGGGTGTTGGGGCGGGTGTTTCGACGATAACTTCGCTTGGCATCAAAACCCAATCCGCCGGCAGGTAACCGTCAACGAACAAGGACGGATTGGCCCGAAGACGTTGGCCAATCAAAGCCTCGGGTTCTGTCAGTTCATTCGACAAAACGGTTGCTGCCACTTGCGGGGTGGTGCGGATCAAGGTCACGCCTTGGGGGCTGTCCAAAGCGCCAATACCTGATGACAGACCGCTGTCTTCCATATCAAGATCATCGGGATCAGCCGCCCCCAGCATCATAACGGCCTGACCGGGGCGTGCTCCAAGAACCTGCAACACACTGTCCAAAGACAGGCCAGCATCATCAACCGAAAACAAATCAGGATCAGCCGCCTCGGACGTCAAAAGCCATGTCCGCGCACCGTCCGTCACGAAATGCCCCGACAGGGCGACCACCAAACGATCCGCATCTTGCACGCCCGCCTGAAACGCCGCAGCCAGATCTTTGGCGGCCAAAACGCGCCCGTTGGCACGGCTGAACACATCAAATCCAAGCGCTTCGAAACGATCCGTTGCATTCAGCAGGTCATCCGCGCGGTTGACGCGATCCAGCTGCTCGTAACGTTCCATCCCCAGCACAAGGGCAACATCCTGCGCAAAGACAGGCCGTGGCAACATCAGGGCCGTGGTCAACAAAAGTGAGCGCATCATCGTGTCCTTCAATTTAGAATCTAACGCAGTCTGGGTCCGCTTAGATCCGCTATGCAATAACACCGCGTCGTTTCGCGGTATTGCGGTTGCCGCCTATCTTCGCCATCTCTGACAACACACGCAAGACACCGGATCTTTCAATGCTCTACAGCGACGACTTTTCGCCTGATATCCTCGATCCGCGCATAACTGTGCATGAAGGCCCACAAATCATCGAGATCGATTTTACCGGTCTCTATTTTCACACCAGCGCGGATGTGAACGCCTTTTATGACCGCGTCGAAGCGCGGATTGGCGAAACCGGTGAAGCATTGTGGTTCTTCATGGTGAACACGCAGGATTATCGCGTGGATGGCGATGCGTGGTTCGCCTTTACCCGCCGCGGTCTGGATTTGAACGAAGGCCACGGGATGAAAATCGTGCGCTATGATGCTGATCCGATGACCGTCGCACAAATCGCGCGTGAAAAAGGGACGGACCGCGAAAATCCGAACCTGTTTACAACGCGCGCNGACGCCTTGGGCTTTCTGAAATCACTGCCATCAAAGCGGCGNACCCGCACCGCCCATCATCCCAATTTTCAAAAGGCCGAATTNCTACGCCGGATGAAATTTAACCANGACACAGCCATCCTTGAGATTGATCTGTCGGGCATGAGCCTTGAACATTCACGTGACGTCAACGACGTCCATAACTGGGCCGAAGAAGCGATCCGCGCGACCCGCCACAAATGGTGGATGGTGTTCAATTATGAAGGCACTCGCATTCAATCACCCGCTTGGGTGCAATTTTCCCTCCGCTCTGAGGTGTTCAACGCNGATTATTCCATGGGCTCGGTGCGTTATGCTTTGGGGTCAGAAACNGAGGCCGACAAACGCTTGCGATACGAGGCAAAAACAACCCGCCCCAACATCCGCAACACCCGCGCAGAAGCCTACGCGCGACTGGAAGAACTACGCGCTGAATATGCAGCGGACCATGCGCAGAAGTAGGCTTGTGCGACCGTGCGCGACACCTACAGTGTGGCTAAACATTTCCCTCAGACTAATTGGGTCCCCACATGCTGATTTGGCTTCGAAGCGAAACACGCGATAACGAAACACGCACGCCCCTGACACCGGACGGTGCCGCCGCATTGATCGCTAAGGGCTGGCGTGTCGTGGTGGAAGACGATGATCACCGCTGTATCGACATTAAAGATTACACGGACGTCGGATGCGATATTGCACCTGCCGGGTCATGGATCGATGCGCCGCGGGATGCTATCATCCTCGGGCTGAAAGAATTGCCTGACGACGGCACGCACCTTTCCCATCGTCACATCATGTTCGGCCATGCGTTCAAGGGGCAGGGATCGGCGCGCGGGCTTTTGGATCGGTTCAAGGTAGGGGATGGCACATTGCTTGATCTGGAATATCTTGTGGACGGCACAGGGCGGCGGGTCGCAGCCTTCGGATATTGGGCTGGCTTTGCGGGGGCTGCATTGTCGGTCATGGCATGGACCCAGCAGCAAAACGATAAAATTTTGGGACAGGTCGAGAGGTTCCCATCAGCGGAAGACATGATCAAGGCCGCAACAGGTGAAACGAAACCCGGCGTGTTAATCATCGGTGCCAAAGGCCGCGTCGGGAACGGCGCGGCTGATTTGTGCAAGGCCGTAGGTACAACACCCACGCTTTGGGACATGGAAGAAACCGCACATGGCGGTCCGTTCCCCGAAGTGTTGGAACACGACATCTTGCTGAACTGCATCCTCGCGCATGAAGGCGCGCCGGTGTTTGTTGAAAAAGACGCGGGCGAGGTTGATCGCAAGCTATCAGTGATTGGCGATATCGCTTGCGATCCTGACAGCGCCTATTCCCCGATCAAGGTGTACGATGCTGTGACGTCCTGGGAAAATCCGACAGTCCGCGCGCACAATCAACCGCCCTTGGATGTCATGGCCATTGATAACCTGCCATCCTTGCTTCCAGCGGAAAGCACACAAGATTTCGCAGCACAGCTTCTGCCACATCTTCTAGATCTAGACGATCTGACCAAGGGCGTTTGGGGTCGTGCGGTTGCGACATTCCGCAACCACGTTTAGCCGCTACTTTCCAAAAATCCGGTAGTATGCCCAGTCAGGCAAGAATTGCGACAGGCGGAACACCAGCGAAAATGCGGTTGGGAAACTGCGCTTGAAACGGTCCGAATTCATGTGATCGAACATCACTTGTGCGGCTTCATGGGGTTCNATGATAAACGGCATTTTNAAATCGTTTTTTTCAGTCAGTCGGGTCTTGATGAAACCCGGATTGGCGACCTGCACATCAACCCCCGTCTTGCGCAAATCCGCATACATACATTCTGCCAGTGACATCGTTCCCGCCTTGGATGCGGTATAGCCAATAGACCCCGGCAAGCCGCGAAATCCAGTGAGAGATGATGCAATCACAATATGCCCGTCATCCTTCGCCACCATTCCAGGCACGACCTGACCAAGCACACGCACGAAACCTGTAAAGTTGATGTCGACCATGGCCGTGGCTTTGTCGGCGTCCCATTCGTCCGCGCCAAACGGCCAGTAAACGCCAGCCAGCAAAACGACCCCATCCATATCGCCCACGGCTTTTGCCGCGGCCCTTACGCTGTCATCATCGCTGATATCGATCGTCTGATAGGACGCCTTGCCGTACATGTCTTTCACAGCGCTGGCCAAGGTATCCTCGGATCGTGCGGACAGGATCACTTCGGCGCCTTGGCGGCTCATGATCTCAGCCAATGCTTTGCCCAGACCTTCGCTTGCCCCGATCAGCCAGTATCGTTTTCCTTGCCAATCGCGCGTCATCTTATTCTCCTGCTTGAAGGTTTGCCGCGTTCTTCGGGCGCATTGTCGCCACAAGTTCCGCCACTTTGATCCCGAATTTGCGGAACTGGCTGCGGTTCATGACGTTCCCGTTAGGTGTCATATACATCCAGTCGTTTACCGCCAAAACATGACCGCCGGCTTCGTCTGTAAGCTTGATGTTATAGTTCAGCTGGACCGCGCTGCCATGCTGTTGACCTGTGCCAACACCAACCAGATCGGGCGCTTCAGCCTTCATTGATCCGTCATTGCCCAACGTGAACTTCCATTCGCGGTGCTGGACATTGCCACTGTCATAGCGGAACTCTTCGCGCACTGTGCCGATGTTGCCATCCCAGCTTGCGATGAAATCGGCCTCAAACCGCGATGTAACGCGCCCGGTCGGGCCATAGATCACGCCTTCGCATTCGATGGGGCCGTTGAACACTTCGCGCATGTTGAACATCGGACCATCGGAATAATCATCGGGGACCTGTGCCATGAACGACGCAAAACGCGCCTTAACGAGAATGAGGGCCACCACGATGGCGGCACCCAGTAGAATTAGGATCGTGGACGTCATCAGGTCAGTCCTCCAGTTTAGTCATGACCAACAACGCGATGGCCAGAAGTTTCAGCAATGACGGCACAAGCGCATAAAGCACCGTCAACAATGTCAGAACCTGCGCGGTGTTGTCTGTACCCGCCACAAATCCCTGCAATTCCAGCAGGGGCAGCAACAGCACAGCCGCGAAGGCCAATGTGAATTTAGACACCAACGACCACAGGCCAAAACCCTGTCCACCGTTGGGGGATATGATACTCATACGTTTGGCGAACATCGCCGGGAGCAAAGTTAAATCGGCACCAATTGTCGCACCCGACAGAACGCAGATGATCGCGAATGCTGTGACGTCGCCCGCACCCAGCGTCAACGTCCAGCCGTAAACCAGAATTGCCATGACCATCGCAAAAAGAAGGACAGGTTTTTCCCCAAATTTGTGCGCCAATGTGGACCAGAACGGCGAAGACACGGCGGCTGCAAAAAAGAACAGGACGAGCAATGGCCCTTCAAAACCGGGCGCATCCAAACGGCTTTCGACGAAGAACAAAAACAGCGTCGAAGACACGGCGACGGGTGTTGCGTTGACCAAAGCCAGAAGAAGCAATCGGCGTGCCAGCGGGTCGGCTATTATCTCGCGGATCGGTGTGGGGTCCGACATCGTTGAGGTCGGGGCCCATTCCCGCCACATAAAAATCGCCGCAACCAGCGTCGCTGCCGCAAACCCGTAGGCAAACATGGCGAACGGATCTGCCGCGACACCCATCAACAACGTCGGCGCAGCGGCGGCCAAACAAATCCCCAGCAACGCACCGGATTCACGCCATGCTGCCAGCCGCACATGGCCATTTTCTGTGTCCGCGACCTTGGAAATGCCTTGGGCGTAAAAATTGATCATCAGGAAACTGAACGCTGTGAATAGACCCGTGATCGACAGACCAAACCACCAAATCGGATCAATCAGCGGGGCAACGGCGAACAAGGCAATCATCGACGCCGCGAGCAACAGCGCNCCGAGCGATACTGCAATCGCTTTGCTGTCGCGCAACCGTTCAGACACCCAACCCAAAACAGGGTCCTGCACCACGTCAAACAATCGAAGCCCAAACAACACCGCCCCCAGCGCAGTGAGGCTGACGCCGTAGGTATCGGCGTAGTATTTCGGCGCATAGATATAGATCGGCAGGCCAGCACCTGACAGCACAGCCGCGAACCCCGTGTGGGCGGGGTAGCGTTGGGACAGGGCACTGCTGAGGCTCATTTAAGATACCTCATCCAAGGGGGGGTCAGGGCGCGGGCGATACCCCGCACCTTTCCACCACAGCTTGATCGCTTGCCAATGGATCAGCGCCAAAACGCGGCGTGATCCGAACGGGCGGCGCAGCATCGCCTTCAGGATACCCGCGTTGGTCAACGGCTTACGCGGCCCCGTCAGCGTCGCCATCAAACCCTCAGAGAAATCGATCCAGATGCCGATGCTGTCGGGCTGAATATCAAAACGGAACGTATACCCCCCCGCGATGTCCTGAAAAGGGGACACATNGAAAATCTTTTGCGCAGTGATCGTTTCGGCTTTGGTGATTTCGCGCATATCGTCGTGGTGACACAGGTATGAATGACGATCNCCAAATGTATTGGACACTTCGGCAATCACGACTCGTAGAACGTCAGCGTCATAGCACAGCCAGAACGACACGGGGTTAAACACATGCCCCAGCACGCGCGGCTGCGCTAGAAGTTCGATGCGGCCTTGAATCCCAATCTGATGGCTTTGCAACACATTGCGCACCCACGCTGCCCCAATGCCTTGCTTTGGCGCGCCGCCGTGATCGCTATCATGTAAAGACATCGTACCGCGACCATTGCGCGCAAACAGTGTCGGATGATCAACATCCTTTTCCGCGTCCAACACAACATAATCGATCGAGTACCGAAACGCGTTTTTCGTGCTCCCNCGACGCCCATGATAGGTTTCGCCTGCGATATGTTGGACTNACGTCACTCAGCCGCCACGGCCATGGCGTCACGCGCNCGGATCGCCGCAACGACATCCATCGCAGACCCGATCCCATCTTCGTGGAACCCGTTCTTCATCCAAGCACCACAGAACCACGTGTTGTTGGCGCCGTTCATCTTCGGGGCGGCCTGTTGGGCCCCCAGTGCGGCAAGGTCATAGACAGGNTGGCGCAAGGTAACCTTGTCCCAGATCAANGCCGGATCAATGTCGCGCGTGGTGTTGAGAGTGACAAACAAAGGGTCGTCCGTGAGCCACGGCTGCAATTTATTCATCCAATAGGTCAGATCGATACGGTCGGTTTGTTTGTCAGCATCCTCAGAATAGACCCACGACGACCAAACGGATTTCCGTTTCGGCATGATCGATGTGTCTGAATGCAGAACGATGGAATTGGGCTGGTATTTCACCGCCCCAAGAATTGCCGTTTCGTCGGCTGACGGATCGGTGATCATCGACAGGCTGTCATCTGAATGGGTGGCAAAGATCACCGCATCGAAGCCCTCCCAATCTGATCCGGGCGCTTTGATTTCAACACTGTTCGCCATGCGGCGCACGCNTTCCACNGGGGTGCCAAGGCGCATCACGACACCGCGTTCGGCCATCGAAATCCCAAGGCGTGATACGTATTCTTGCGACCCGCCTTTGACGGTAAACCACTGGTGCTGGCCCGTGATCCCTAGCAGCGCGTGGTTTTTAAAAAAGGTCATCATAGCATGGGCTGGAAAGTCCATGATCTTTTCAACGGGTGTTGACCAAATCGCGCCAGACAACGGCAGCAAATAATAATCGCGAAAATACGGCCCCGCGCCCAAGCGTTTGATCAGCCCTTCGACCGTAAGGCCGTCTTCTTTGGCCAATCGCACGCCGTTTTTGTTGAAGTTCAAAACATCACGGATCATGCGCAAAAACTTGGGGTTCACCATATTTTTGGGCTGGGCAAACAACGCGCCAAGTGATGCCAAACCATATTCAAACGCGCCACCATTGATGGACGCGCCAAACGACATGTTCGATTCAGTGACGGGCACATCCAATTCGGCAAACAGCGCAGTCAGGTGCGGGTAGTTGGCGTAGTTGAACACAATAAACCCGGTGTCGACCGCCTGATCGCCGTGCTTTCCAGCCATACGGGTACGGGCGTGCCCNCCAAGACGTTGTTCTGCCTCAAACAGGACAACTTGACGATCTTTGGCCAGCTCGTGGGCTGCCGCCATGCCTGAAATACCTGCGCCGATCACTGCGATGCGTTTGATCGCACCGTTCTTATTCGTCATTGTCATCCCGTATCGTCCCCTCAAAGTACCTGCGTCGCCCCGCATTGCTGCGCGTCCTGNCATATAACCTTTACGCTGCGGGGGCGACATTAGTTCAAAATCAATTACCCGATTTAGTGATCCAAAGCAGACCAGCCCCCGTAATAATNATATGTTGATCGNAACTTTAACTCAGACCAAACCGAACGCCGCCGCGATGAAACCCGCGATTTTGGCGACTCNGNCCCTGAAAAACGATGATTTTCGAGNCAACGGCGCAAAAGAGGTGAGTGTGACGTCAACAAATAAANCGGATCGAATGGCTTGGGTTACGCACCTTGTCGCCATTCGTGACAACCAAGACCAATCGGCATTTGCCGAAGTGTTTGCGCATTTTGCACCTCGCGTGAAGGCATTTTTGATGAAGTCGGGGGCCAACCCTGACTTGGCAGAAGATGTGTCACAAGATGTCATGGCGACCCTGTGGCGCAAGGCCCATATGTTCGATCCGAGCAAAGCCAACGTATCGACATGGATCTTCACGATCGCACGAAACCGCCGGATCGATGTGTTGCGCAAACAGCGGCGTCCGGAACCAGAAGACCTGACTTGGGGGCCAGAAGCTGAACCCGATCAGGAAGATGTGCTCGCGTTGCAACAAGAAAGCGCGCAACTAGGAGAGGCCATAGCGGCACTGCCTGACAAACAAAGGGAACTGATCGTCCGTGCATATTATGCGGAGCTGACCCATAGCGAAATAGCCGACGCTACGGGTCTGCCTCTGGGGACGATTAAATCGAGGATAAGATTGGCGCTGGACCGTTTGCGCCATCAATTGAAGTGAACAGTATGATGAATGATATTAAACACCATCTAACCGATGCGCTTTTGATCGCGTACTCCGCAGGATCATTGCCCGAGGGGTTCAACCTTGTGGTGGCAACACACATCAGCATGTGTGACGAATGCCGCGCGCGGATGCATGAATTTGATGCCGTCGGCGGGGCCGTAATGGAGGCAGAACCGCCCATGGGCCTGTCAGACGGAAGCTTCGCGGCAACCTTGGCGAAAATCGCCAACACTCCGAAGGTTGAAACTGCCGCCCCAACGGCCAAAAGCGACTTACCCGCGCCATTGCAAGATTACGTCGGTGGCGATTTGGCCGACGTCAAATGGTGCAAAGTTGGTGGCGGTGTCCGTCAAGCCATCCTCAAGACAGACAAGTCCGCAAGCGTGCGCTTGTTGCACATCCCAGCTGGAGCGCAGATGCCAGACCACGGACACCGTGGCATGGAACTGACTCTGGTTTTGCAAGGCGCGTTCAAGGACGAAACAGATCGCTTTGGTGCAGGCGATATCGAAGTCGCCAGCGAAGATGACCACCACCAACCTGTTGCCGAAGAAGGGCAAGATTGCATTTGCCTTGCGGCGGCAGACGCCCCACTTCGTTTTAACGGCTGGATTCCACGGATCGCACAGCCGTTCTTGCGGATTTAACCAACGACGTGTTATTGACACATACTTCCCCGGAACGAAAAAGGCGCCCTCAGAAAAATCTGAGAGCGCCTTTTTTGGTGGTTAAACGTGGGTCAACGCGACGGTAAAGACACCCAACGCATACCTGTCGCTTCGCCTGTCGTCAGGTTGTTCAACTGGCCAATTCCTGACGGCACCCCGCCCGCATCCAACTGCAACGCTATACGCAATTCACTGTTGCCATACGCGACACCTGTCTCGGTCGAGTCAAGCTGGAATTGCGCGCCGTTGGACAGGCGGACACAAGACCGCGCGATAAACTGGTTACCGCATTCAACGATAGCCGCCTCGTCTGGCGGGTCCGTCAGAACGGACTGATAGTAGAACGTCAATGTGTTGCCCGGTGCGAAGGGGCCAGTTTCACCGCCCGGCAATTCGGCCAAACAGCCTGCCAGTACAGTCGCCATCAACGCAAAAGGCGCTGTTCTTTTAATTCCACGCAAGATCACGATTTTCTCCCCGCCAAGTCAAATACCCATCGCCACCTGGCGACAGAAAAAACGTGCGGCCACGGTAAGCGCCTGTCACAATAAAATATTCCACAGTCCGTTCCACATGCCCGACGCGGCCATTGGCCCCACAGATACGGTTGCCGCCACATGGGGTCAGGCTGTAGGTGTGTAGATCGCCATGTTCGTTGGCAACGACGTAAACCACGCCACTGTCAAAAGGCAGATCGCGATAGGACTCATCAACGGTGCGGGCCGCTTCTGCCTCAAGATTGGCAAACTGCATCTGG
>JGI26260J51721_1000419_pt1 | contig 18798 bp, 18 predicted proteins | sample SaaInlV_120m_DNA_4_FD_51721 | JGI IMG/M metagenome (IMG submission 51721)
GAATATAACCGAAGCCCCTGCCTTTTTGTCAAATTTTTGAGATTGAAACACGGGCGTTCTATGAATGTAAGCGGCTATTCTTGCCTGTGCGGCTTTCAAATCTTCCGCAGTGGGAACATGCTGTAGTGGACTCATACTTGCCGTTTAATTGAATTCATATTTAGGCTTTTCTACGAAAGGCAATCCGTTGCTGTGGACCTCCGCCAGGTAATCACACAACGCTTTCTCGAAGTCGCGCAAGAGTTCCTCCGTGATGTCGTTCGATTTTCCTAAAGCTGCTCCTCTTAGCAAGTGCTCAGGCTGTCCACTTTGTAGCTTAAACATGCCCGAATGCCAAGGGAAGGGGTGCGAAACCAATTCTTTTTTCCAAAGTAACCAGGCGTAGAGTAGGATCTGTAGAGGCTTTCCTTTAGAACCTTTCCACAGGTCGTCTAGTCCGGAAAGACTGAGGTCGCTTGGGCCAATTGCACCACTCTTATAGTCCCATATAATGAAGGCGTTTTCATACACTTCTAATCGGTCAACGACACCATTAAATTTCATGGGCAGCTGAAGTGTGGGGTGCAGCATTTCAAAGTCCAACTTCGTTTCCACTCCTTTTAAGACGAGCGTACCTTGTTCCGCACGCCGGGCATCGTACTGCAAGAATTGGCGGATCATTTTTTTACAAATTTCCAAGGTCAGCAAGTTGCGTCCCTGATTCAGTGCACTTTTGGAATACCGCTCAACTTCTATGAGGTAGGTTAAGCCCGCTTCATACGCTTGCGCTGTCCACTGATCGATGTCAATATTCGTGATGGGTTTACCCACGAAAGGTTCGTACACTTTTTCGAGTCCTTTATGAATGAGGTTACCCATGACCATTGCACTCACCTGTTCTTCTACTTCCTCTTCTTCTTTAACACGAATCAGTCTTTTCTGATAGAATCGGTCCGGCATACCGGTCAGTTCGTTGAGCGAAGATGCACTGATTCCACGGGCCATCCAGGCTTCAAAAGCCTGAACTACGGACGGTGTTTTTTCGGCTGAGAAAAGTTGTTCCATTGAATTTGGAGCGACCGGGCCTTGAAGGAAGGTACGTGGATGGACGGTGCAGGCGGTATTTTTGAGTTCGTGCTCTAATTGGACCAAAAAACGACTGGGTTCGCCGCCGCCCATGGCTTCGGTATCTGTATTGAACGTGATGGTCGACGAAAGACAACGCTGCTGAATGCGGTAGAAGTGATAGGCATAAACAGCATCTTTCTCTTCGTAAGTGGGGAGGCCATAATTTCGCTTAATGTCGTACGGCAAGAGTGAGTTGAACCGACGTCCCGCGGGCAAAACACCTTCGTTTACCCCCGCGAGAACAACATGTTTAAAATCTAAGGTTCGGCTCTCAAGAATACCCATGATTTGGAGTCCTTCGAGCGGTTCGCCTACGAAATCCACGGTGCCGCCTCGTAGCTGTTGTTTGATGAGTTTTAATAGTACTAGCGGTTCTACTTCAATAGTGAGTGTGCGCGAAAGTTGCGCAAGTAGCGTATGTATATGGTATGCGGTGTTTTGCACCAAGGGGTCGTGCTCTTCTGTACGGCCAACGTGTTTTAGCCAGCTTTGCAACGCTGTCATCCAACCTTTGGGGTCCTGCGCTTCAAAGAGTGCGGCATAACCTTTGGGACCTGTTGCACAGCGACGCACCCATTCTGATGCGCTGGTAAATACTCTGTTCCCCTTCACAATCTCTGCATTCCATTCGAGCGGATTTTCTCCAGCAGGCCCGCTCCAGTATTTGTTGAAGAGAGGATCGGTAAATAAGGCACACAATGACCGGTAGTAAAAAGTCCATTTTTCTGATCTGCGCTGGTTTTTCAGGGCATATTCTATCACTGTAATCCACAGACGGACCGTACCGGCTAGAGCCGTTTGATCCAATGGATATCCCATAGTAATGTTTACTTTATCATAAGCCTCGGGCAAGAAACTAAGCACAGGATTAAGAAGCGATTCATCGGCAAGAACGACGGCGATATCCTTAGGTGAAACGCCTGCGTTTCTCAGCTCGTCGAGGGCACCTGCGACTGCTTTAGCTTGTCCTGTATATTGGCTAGCGCCGACGGGATAGATGTCTTTTGGCAGTGTTTTCCATTCGCTTGCCATGCCCTTTGTAGACGGGACATCTTTTCCGAAAACTTTCTGTCGTTGCACGTGGCTGCGAAGAAAATGTCCGGCCTCGTGAAGCGTGTCGTTGAAGTAATGTGGGTCAATGTCCCAAAGCGTTTGTGTAGGACACGCTTCGCGGACAGATTGAATAATGCTGAGTTCTGCGGTATTCAAGGCGTTCAGACCGGCGATAAGTACCTGCGTAACACCGTTCTTACTGAGGTAAGCANCAATCGCTTCGGGGTTCGTTGCAAGGTGTCGTGCGGCCAAACCGCTGTANGCTTCACCGTCTTCAAGCAGGGAGGCAGTAAAGGCCTCGTATGTTGNGGGAAGGAGCGCGATAAAATCNGAATACCGACGCATTAATGGCGTTTCTTCANCCGGTTCTAAATCCCATTCTGCTAATTTTTGGACGTTGTATAAATCGCCCAAAACGTGTTTAGGGTTGAGCAGGTAACGGTCTATTTCCCCAAAATCGCCCAGAAGTGTTTGTCCCCAATTGAGGAAACTCCCTAACCCTTCGCTTGTTCCTTGCGGCAAGGCCTGCATACGTGCGTTTTCATAGCAATCGAAAAGACGAACCATTAAGGCCAAAGGTTCGACGACAACTAGGTTGGCCGCTTGCGCAATGAACTGATCGACTGTGGTAAACATTGGCAAGAGTGCCGTGTCTGAAAGTGCTCTTTCAACGCTTCACGTAAGAACAATTCTGCACGCTGGTTGGGCAAAAGCACTAATTTTTCGTGCAGCACGCCTGGCCCATCGATTAATTCTTGAGCGATACGTGAGATAAAAGTGACCATGAATTATTGGAAGAGATTACTTCCCTCAATGTACTCAAAAACTGCCTTAGGCAGCAAGTTGCGAAGCGGTTTTCCTTCTTTAAAACTGCTGCGAATAAGCGTCGCGCTTATTTCCATGCGCGGTGCAGGCACTACAGTTATTTTCGGGTGTGTGTCAAAATGTGGGTGTTCAATCACTACTTCATTAGAATGGCGTGGATACACGTAGATGTCGTGCAACTCCACAATGCTTTCCACGTTTTTCCATTTGTGTAATCCGCGGAGATTGTCTTCACCCATGATGAGTGAAAATTGGGCCTCAGGATGTTGTTCGCGCAGGTAGGCAAGGGTCTGTGCGGTATAGTTTGGTTGGGGCAAAGAAAATTCTATGGCACTTACGGTCATGCCTTCTTGATCTTCTAACGCTAAGTGAACCAGATGCAGCCGTTCACGGTCCGGTAATAAAGTAGATTTTTTCTTGAAGGGATTGTGCGGAGTTACAACAAAACAAATTTGGTCCAATTCCGTGTAGCGGTAAAAGTATTCGGCCAATGCTAGATGCCCTATATGTATGGGGTTAAATGTGCCAAAGAATAAACCAATGTTACCCTTCATCTTATTTCGCTAAAAAGTCGACCAGTAATTTTTTGGCTTCTGCTTTCGCCCGATCCAGGTCGTCGTTTATGATGATATGGTCAAAGTACTCCGATTGGTTCATCTCCCACGATGCTTTCTCAATCCGGAGTTTAATTTTTTCCGGGCTATCCGTGCCGCGAGCAACGAGTCGGCGCTCCAATTCTTCAACGCTGGGTGCCTGAATAAACAGTGCAAGTGCCTGATCGCCAAAGTGGGCCTTTAAATTCTTACCACCAACCACATCGATATCAAAGCCGACGGCATTTCCAACCGACCAACTTTTTTCAACCTCGCTTTTAAGTGTGCCGTAGCATTGGCCCGGGTAAACTTCTTCCCATTCAAGAAAGGCTTCTTCAGCGACACGCTGCTGAAATTCTTCGAGCGATAGAAAGTAATAATCCACGCCATCTTTTTCTGCCCCTCGTGGTGCGCGCGATGTTGCACTGATGCTAAAAGCAAAACCAGGCACCTGTGTCAGCAGGTACTGCACTAAAGTGGATTTTCCGCTGCCCGACGGCGCGGAGAAGATGATTAGTTTTCCTTTTGGAGTGCTCATGGGTGGCGTTACAGGATTAAAGCGTATTTCCTATTTGTTCTTTTATTTTTTCCAATTCATCCTTCATTTGAACGACGTATTGCTGCATGGGTGCATAGTTGCTTTTTGAGCCTANNGTATTGATCTCACGGCCAATTTCTTGTGCTATAAAGCCCAATTTTTTNCCNGTATTCTCCCCGTGCATCGTTTCACGGAAGTATTTAATATGNTTGGCTAGGCGNACTTTCTCTTCGTTGATGTCCAATTTTTCAATGTAGAAAACCACCTCTTGTTCAAAGCGGTTAGAATCTACCTCGATGCCTTCAAGACCTTTCATGAGTCGTTCTCGAACAGCTTCCAGACGCGCACTTTCGTGGGGTTCGATTCCTTTCATAGCGTCTTCTATAGATGCTAATCGCTCCTCATAATCCACCGCTATGGAATCACCTTCTTGAATTCTGAATTCCACAAGGGCTGAAACGGCTTCATGGAGCAGGCCTTTTAAAAAAGCCCATTCTTCCTCGCTCATTTCAGATTTACCACTGCTCATCACATCAGGCATGCGCATCACGGCAGCAATCAAATCTCCTTTGGTCGCGGCTTCTCTCTCGAGCAGGGTGAGCTGCTCTAAATAAGCTTTGGCCAGTTCCATATTGATGCTCGAAGCACTTTCGATACCCGTCACCTCAGCATAAATGTTGATATCAACTTTACCGCGGTTTAAAGCGGCACCCACAATCTTTCGGATGTCCAATTCTTTTTCACGGAACAGGGACGCAATGCGTGCATTTAAATCCAGCCCTTTACTGTTTAAACTGCGGATTTCAACGGTGATTTTTTTACCGGCAAATTGGCCAATGGCCTTACCGAAACCGGTCATACTTTGGATCATGGAAACAAAATTTCTGCTAAGGTAGGAAACTCAAGCCACCTTAGGCGTTGCGTTTTCGACCATAAAAGCTCACAAAATAGACACCAGCGAAAATTGCGCCGCCCCCAAAAAGCATATGTATGCTCCATTGCTCGCCTCCAAAGAACAAGCTGAGCAAGCTGGCAATGAGTGGCTGCAGGTAGATGTAGGCGCCTACCGTGGCGGGATGTAAGGTCTTAAGGGCAATGATGTTGCCTAAATACGTGAGGAAGGTGGTACCTAGAATCACGAAGAGCACCGAACCAATAATGGGTCCGTTCCAAAGTTCCCAGGGGATGTTTGGAATTTGAGGACCGCCAAAAGGCAGGACAAGAAATACCCCGAAGGTGAAGACCCAACGTATAACAAAGAGTGCGTTGTAACGGGACATGAGTGGCTTTACCAGTACGAGGTAGGTAGCGTAACTGGTGGCATTTATGAGTACGAAAAAGTTTCCGCGCGAAACGTCGTTGCCAAAGAGGCCGCTAAGGTCAAATTCGTTCCCAGAATAGATGAGCCAGAACGCGCCGAAGGCACCCATTAAAATACCAATCAATTTTTCAGTGGTGATGCGTTCTTTCACTAGAAGTGCACCTACAATAAGTACAGCGATGGGACCGCTGACCATCATAATGGACGCGTTGACGGGAGTCGTGATTTTTAGACCTTCGAAGAAAAATAATTGGTTGGTGGTGACGCCGAATGCGGCACAAATGAGCAATCGCAGCACATCTTTTCGTGGAATACGTCGAATGCGATCGGTGCCTGAAATGGGAAACAAAAGCCAGAAAAGCAAGGCCGCTCCGGTGACTCTAAACTGGATAAAAGCCCGCGGCGGAACGGCACCTTGCATGGCATTTTTTGCGATAAGGAAGGAGGCCCCATAAATGAGCGCAACACCTAGTAAGGCAAGGTGTGCAATAAGTACTGCTCTTTTCGCGGAACCGTCCATATCTTAAGTTAGTGCTGCTGCCGCTGCTGCAACAACTTTTGGGCTGTTGCCTATGTAAACAGTACCCTCATGGATCAGTACGGGACGCTTCAAAAAGGTGTATTCTTCGAGGATTAACGCCCGGATGTCGCCATCGTTTAGTGTTTTGTCTTTAAGACCTAATTCCTTGTATTTCCTCGCACGTTTCGAAAAGAGCGCCTCTGCGGATCCTGCTAAAGCGATCATTTCATCGATCTGCTCCTCGGTGATGGGTTCGTGTTTTATGTCTTGCAACCGACAGTCGTTAAGATTCCATTGGTTCATGATACGTTTACAGGTATCGCAAGTGCTGAGGTAGTAGATTTTCGACATTGTCTTCTATTTTGCCAGCCAGGGATTTGGGTCTTGAATGTCGGCATCTTTCCAGATGCCTAATTGGACCATGGTTTTGCCTTCTTCATCCGTAAACGCAGTTCCAATGGGCTCTTTTAAGCTCACGAGATCACCGGCTTTAACTTTGACATTGATAAGGTTGCTGTATACGGTGAAGTAATTACCATGACGAACCAACACCATGACATTCGCGCCAGGAATCGGAACAACGGAGCTCACTTCACCTTCGAAAACCGAGCGAACGACGGCTTTCTCTTCTGTCGTGATTTCAATATGAGGGTTGTCCACGATCACGCCTTTGACGATGGGGTGCGGATGTTTACCAAATTTTCCAGTGATAATACCACGTTCCACAGGCCATGGAAGTGCACCTTTATTGGACGCAAAGTTGTTCGCAAGCGCTCTGGCTTCAGGAGTCATGGCGAAGGACGGTCCATCATCACGTACATCTAATCCTTGGGCTTCGCGGGCTTTATCAATAAGCTGTTTTAGGGCCTTATTTGAAGTACGCGTGGAATAGTCTTTGCCGGAAATAAGCCCCAATTCTTTGGCTTCATTCTCTAAACTGCTCCGCTCCGCACGCTCCTTGGCTTTGCGCATTTCTTCTGCAATGATGCGTTTGATTTGTTGCTCAAGTTGTTGCGCTTCGCGTTGCTTTTTGTCGATGTCTTTTTTCAGTGTAGACTCTTTAGACTGCAAGTTTTGTACAGTGGCCTCCTGCGTCTGCGCATCTGCCTGTAGCGCTAATTTCTCACCTTCTTGTGCAGTTTGAACTTGAATTTTTTCGGCTTTTTTAGCGATGAGTGCTTCTCGCTCGCGAGCCAACGTTTCCTGTGCAACAGCAATCTGCTGTACCTGTTGCTCCCGGTAAGCGGCCATGTCCTTGAAGTATTGCATGCGCTTAGCGGCTTGCGCAAAACTATTGGAGCTCAAGATAAAGAGTACCTGATCGCGCGGTTTTTGCTGACGTTGCGCGAGTTTAATGAGATCGGCATAATCACTTTTTAAGGAATCTACCCGGGCTTCGAGGGCTTCGATTTCATTAGCCTTACGGACTACTTCCCGGTCAATCGAACGAATTTGACGGTCCATCGTTCGGATGAGCTTATTACGTGCTTCTATTTTTTGATTCAAAGTCTGGAGTTCCGAAAGACTCGCCTCTTTGTTGCTTTTGGTCTTTAAAAGCAATTCACTGGCAAGGTCGATCTGGTCTTGCAACAAAACCTTCTGACGCTGCAGTTCTTCTTTCGTTTGCGCTTGCAAACCAATTCCAAAGACGAGCAAGAATAGGACGAGCAGCTTTTTCATCACAAGCTAAATGGCGTGTTAAACGGCCCTCCGGTTCTAATTTCAGTGACTTCGATAGTAACTTTATAATCCGGTTGACTTTTTACGGTGATTTCAATATCGTTAGGGTAGCCGGTTTTTTCGTCCACACTTTTGTATTGAATAAAGACCGATTCAAAAGGGTCTTCTATGAGTACAAAACTCATGTGTAAATCTCTATCCAGTGCGACGGTAACTGTGCGATCACTGCTAATGGAGTACTGTGTAATCCAGTGGTCACCGTTGCCATCGTAGCGGTAACGCAGTGCCTCATTCGTCCCAATTAATTGGCCACGTAGCAATCTATTTAAATACTGAAAGGGGACTTCTATTCCCGTAACTCCCGCCAGGTCATGAGCCGATCCGGTCCATTCCACACCAAGCAAAGTAGAAGAAAACGCTGCGCTATCGTTAATAACGATGGCCTTGCCAACGCGCAATCCAATCATATCATCTGAAATCGCTGCCCAAAGAATACTGTCCTGTTTTGAACGTACTTGTACGCGAAACCGCTGCTCACCGTCAGGGGTTTCTGCAGAGATGCGCGTAAAGCTTTGTGCCCAAGTAAACTTGTCTTCTATGATAATTTTCCGCGATACACCGTCACTGATTTTTTCTCGCCTTAAAGGTTTCTCCACAGATAAGGGACCACCACAACCGGTGAGCACAGCCAAGGCCACACCTGCAAAAAGGTGTGTTACAATTCTAGATATATGCCACGGCCGTTGCTGCATCATTGCTGTTTTAATAGGGCCTCTTTCTTTCTATAAACCTTTGCGCGCTCGTCGTTGCCTAAGGCTTGTTCAATCTTAGCCGCATGCAGGTAAATGCCTGCGCGGTCGACCTCTTTGAGCAGTTGCAAAGCTAATTCGATTTTTACCCGTGCTTCTTCATACCGGCCCAATTTATACAATACCCATGCCCAAGTGTCTAAGAAGGTCGGTTCGAGGGTTTGTAGTTGGTTCGATTCCGCAGTCAATTGCAATGCGAATTCAAGGTTCCGGTCGTGTATGGCTAAATCCCAGGCATAGTTATTTAGCGTTGTAGCACTGCGTTCAAAGTCTAGCGCTTTTTCATAGGCCTCCTCACCCAATTCAAAGGAATCCAATTGAAACCACGCGGTTCCAGCCATTGTGTAAAGATTTGAAGCCGCCTCAGGATCCAGGGTCATTGCAGCGCGTTGACCCGCTAAACGAGCACAAGGCTCCCACCGCCCTAAGTTGTAATATTCGAAGACGAGGCTTTCTAGAATATCATGATCGTCACCAAAATTTTCCTCCATGCTTTCGAGCAAAGCAATTTGCCCGTCTAGATCACCAATCTCTTGACTCAATGAATACGCCATCTGGTAGAGCGTGTAGTTGCTAGGATTCATTGCAATGGCTGCGAGGTAGTGCTCTAAAGCTTCGTGCCAACGCTCATTGTCTAGATGGATTTGAGCGGTGAGTAAAAGAAATTCAATACGGCCTTCATGCCGGCTTTCGAGAAGATTAAAAACGCGATCAAACAGCGCGCGGAAGGATGGATTGTCTCGACGCTCATAGATGCTCAGAAGCACGGGTATTTTATCTTCTAACGGCACACCCTCCAACACTAACCCTTGCTCCATATGGTACAGGGCAGTCGCTGTTTCCTCCATTTTTTGCGCCATACGGGCCAATTCCATATGCAGTGCCCCGTTTTCAGGAAAGGCATCAACCGCTGCAATCAGCACCTTGTATGCCTTCTTTGTCTTACCAGTACTATCGTAGTACTGACTCAATAACCCTCTNTATTCTGGGACTTCCGGCGCGATANTCATNGCGGTCTTTAAACTGCGTTCGGCCGATTTAGGATCTTTAAGTTGCACGTACAACCGCACNCGATCTTGAATAAGCTCAGGAGAAGTCCCCTTGAAATCTTCAATTTTCGAAAGTGCGTCTAAAGCATCGCGGAACAGTTGGCCTTCGAGGTACGTACTGTACCCTTCAAAAAGGTATTCCGGTTGCTGTGGGGCCAAAGTATAGAGGAGGTCAAAGGAGCGCCCGGCAGTCTTAAAATCGCCGATGGATTTTGCACTTTGCGCTTTAATTCGAAGCAGCCAAAGATTTTTGGGGTAGGCCTCCGCGCCTTGGGTTGCAAGATCAAAGGCTTGGAAAAATTGGTTCTGTTCAAAATGCATACGGGCCAATTGGTACAAAGCCGTTTCGCGATATACCGGATCTTTTACCAACACTTCATACAGCTCCATGGCCAGGTCAGTCCTGCCAGTAATGCGGTAGGTTTCGGCTTTATAGAACGTGCCGCTTAATACAGAAGGCCCCTCTTCCGAAGGGCCTTGCGCATAAAGTGAAGCTGTAAATAAAAGTGCCCATAAGAGGGCCAGCTTTTTGTGCATTAGTCCATTCTTGAAAAATCACCTAAAGATAGGGAAGTCCACTTCCCGTCGACATGCGCTTTATTGCCGATCATACTGTCTTTTAGGTGAATATTTTTAATTGTCGTTTCTGTCTGTATTAAAGAACCTTCTATCGTTGCATCTTCAACCACACAGTTGTCGCCCAAACTTACATTTGGCCCTACTGTCGCGTTCTTCAGCACCACGTTTGAACCAATGTAACAAGGGTCAATAATGGTGGCGTTTTCGAGGGTAATGTTGGTACCGCGTAACTCAGCCATACCTTCGAGGTAGCCTAACATTTTGCTGTTGGTTTCAACGGTAATTTCTTTATTTCCACAATCCATCCAATCGTTCACGGTTCCGGGCTTGAAGACTTTTCCCTGTGCAAGCAAAGAGCTCAACGCATCGGTGAGTTGGTATTCCCCATTGTCCATGACGTTGTTATCGAGAATGTGCTTTAATTCCTTGCGCAAGCCAGGGCCGTCTTTGAAATAGTAAATACCGATGATGGCTTTATCAGAAACGAATTCCTGCGGTTTTTCAACGAAATTATTGATGGTTCCATCTTCACCAAACTGAACCACACCATAGGCAGAAGGATTGTCTACTTGTTTCACCCAGATGACAGAATCCGCTTCTGTATCTAAAGTAAAATCTGCGCGAAATAACGTGTCCGCAAAGGCAACAACAATCTCGTCGTCCATACTGTCCGCAGCGCAGTGAATGGCATGGGCGGTCCCGAGGGGTTTATCTTGGTAATAGATGCTTCCTTTGGCGCCTAAGTTTTCTGCGACCTTGACCAGGTCAGCCTCTACCTCAGCACCGAAGTCTCCAATGATAAAGGCAATCTCCGTTACTTTTTTATCGCCGCAAACGCTTACAATGTCTTCCACCAGACGCTGTACAATAGGCTTTCCTGCGATGGGAATAAGTGGTTTAGGTACCGTGAGCGTATGTGGTCTAAGCCTTGATCCGCGACCGGCCATTGGGACAATAATCTTCATCTGTATTTAGGTTTTTTGGTTGGTTTTATTGTTTACCTGTGCTGCCAAATCCTCCGGCACCACGAGCGGTTTCATCTAAATTAGTCACCTCATTCCAGTCGAACTGGGTGTATTGTGCGATCACCAGCTGTGCAATACGCATGCCATCTTCTACGACAAAGGCCTGTTTCCCATGGTTGATGAGTATAACGCCAACATCTCCGCGGTAGTCTGCGTCAATGGTTCCAGGGCTATTCAATACGGTAACACCATGTTTGTAGGCAAGCCCGCTGCGAGGCCTTACTTGAGCTTCATAACCCTCTGGAAGGGCCATTTTGATCCCGGTAGGTATGAGCGTAAAGTCACCGGGCTGCAGCGTAATGGGCGCATCGATATTCGCCCTGATATCCATCCCAGCACTCTGTGCGGTCTCAAATTGGGGCAGTTCGTGCTTGCCGCTATAGGTTACGTTGATCTTCATTTTCTTGTTGCGAATTTAAGGAGTCCGTTTCGTTCCCAAAAAAGCATGACTCCTAAGTATAGTACTCCTCCGAGCACCTTTAGTGGGCCTGATGGCCATTGGGTATAATGCAAGATAAATACTACAAGGCAGGCAAAGGCTAAGAAGGCGCCTATTTTGCCCCAATTGTAGGGCACGGGATAATGTTTATTGCCCCACAAAACACTGGCGACGAACATCGCGAAGTAGGCAACTAATGTCGTTATTGCGGCGCCAAGAATCCCCAAAACAGGAATGAGAGCAACATTACCCACCACGGTGAAGAGCAAGCCTACAAAGGTGATGTAGATGCCGTAAACGGTTTTGTCGCTCACTTTATACCAAACATTAAGGTTGGTATTGATGCCTAAAATAACGTTTGCTAAGAGTAAGATGGGAACCAGGTAAAGCCCTGTCCAAAATTTCTCGTCCACGAAAAATTTGAGGTAATCGAGGCCTGAAATGATCAAGACGAATCCAACACACATGATCCAAGCGAACCCTTCCATGACCTTGCTCATTCGTTCGGGCCCGTCTTTAGCTTTTGCATTTTTAAAGAAAAACGGTTCTGCAGCGTAGCGGAAAGCTTGATTGAAAAGAATTAAGAAGATGGAAATTTTATAGACGGCACCGTATATCCCAACACCGGCAAAGGCTGTCTCTTTTGGGAGCAGGTATTTTAACAATTGGCGGTCGAGCATTTCATTCGCAATGCCAGCGAGCCCTCCAATAAGTAAAGGGATCCCAAAGATTAATAGTGTTTTTACGTACTTCTTATCGAGGTTGAGTTTTAGTGGGAAGAGGGTAGGCAAAAGAAGTGCGAACATCACCACAGAGGCCCAGAAGTTGGCAATGAAAATATATCCAACCCCGCGCATTTCGTGGGACCAATAGCCCATGCTTCCGTGTTGTTCCCAATAGGCGGGCAGGAAAATGTAGAGGTTGATGAGTACGTTGGAGAAGATCAAGGCCAATTTGATTCCGGCGAATCGGACCGCTTTATTGTTTCTACGAAGGCGTGCAAAAGGCAATGCACTTAAGGCATCTAGAGCTAAAATAGCGAGGAAATAGTAGAGGTATTCAGGCGTGTTTTCCCATCGTAAACTATGCAATAAGGCGTCTTGAAAAAGCAAAACAAGCAACCCCATCCCGGCCAATACTAGCGCAATCATGGCTAATCCCGCACCAAAAACTTTGCCCTCATCAAACCCATCTTGCTCAGAATAACGGAAATAAGCGGTCTCCATCCCAAAGGTTACTACGACAATAAGGAAGGCAATAAGCGAGTAAAAGTCTACGTTAATCCCATAGGCAGACTGGCTCAAAACCGCTGTCTGTAGGGGGACCAATAGAAAATTGATCATCCGCCCTAAGATGCTACTTACGCCATATATCGCCGTTTGACCTGGCAAGTGCTTTCATACCGTTGCTCACACCTCAAATATAGTCTTTGGTCGCTACCTTTGTAGGGAATCAAACATGAACTCATGAACAAGTTCCTTACCCTAGTTCTACTTTTAACGACCGCTCTTCCCGCCAGCGTATATGCGCAAGAAATTCCAATAGACCTGAGCGCTACGAAGCGCATGGAGCAGGATTTGTTTTTCTTGTCTTCGGATGCGTTAAAAGGACGCAAGCCTGGTACACCTGAGGCAGACGTTGCTCGCGAATATATCGCAGGAAAAATGATGGCTTACGGCATTGAGCCCATGGGTGAAAATGGGTACTTCCAGAAGTTCCCAGTACCCGAATATGCCGCTGTAGATTACGATGCAACCACACTTTCAGTAGGCAACGCACAGCTCGAAGGCCACGTGGATTTCTACCCGGTATCCATAAGCTGCGAAACAGGTAAAGCTGCGAGTAAAACCGTTTACGTAGGCTATGGCATCACCACAGAGGACGGTTCTTATGATGATTTTAAAGGCCTCGATGTCAATGGCGCCATCGCCGTGATGAACGTTAGTTCACCGGACGGCATCCACCCACATAGCGCCTATGCGGCATACCACAGCTTGAACGAACGCGTGGCAAGCTTGGTCGAAAAAGGCGCTAAAGGCATTCTACTTATTAACCCTGAAGGAACCGCCTCAGATACGCAAGAATTTTTCAAGAGCATCAACGCTTCTTCTTTACCGGTGTTTTTCGTGCGCAACGAAAAATGGGCCAACAAACTGATGAAGCGTGCTCAGAAAACGACCATGTCCGTATCTATGTCTGAGCGATTTAGCGACGGCTACAATGTTATCGGATACATCCACAACAACAAACGCAAAACGGTGGTGTTGGGCGCCCACTACGATCATTTAGGTATGGGCGGTGAGAACAGCTTGTACAAAGGACCGGCGGCCATTCACAATGGAGCCGACGACAATGGATCGGGGACGACCTTGCTTCTGGAAGCAATGCGCTATTACGCTCAGCGCCAAGACACGAATTACAACTATTTGATCCAATTCTACAGCGCCGAGGAATTGGGCTTGATTGGCTCGAAATACTGGGCCAATAACCCGACATTCCCGCTAAAGGAGGTAGAATACATGATCAACAGCGACATGGTTGGACGACTACGCGACAACCGCCTCCAGCTTTCTGGAACAGGTACGGCAGTGGAATGGGACGAGATCCTCGACACGCCGATCCACGGTTTGGACATCAAAAAAGACCCTGCGGGTGTGGGCCCCTCAGACCAAACGTCCTTTTATTATAAGGATTTGCCGGTATTGCACTTGTTCACTGGAACCCATGACGACTACCACAAGCCGACAGACGATGCGGACAAGATCAACTACAAAGGCATGGCCAAACTCGCCTCGTTAATCTACACCATCACCGCGCGCACGGCCTATTATGAAAACGTAACCTTCCAAAAAACCACTTCTTCAGAACAGAAGACCACGCCGAACTTCTCCGTGACCTTAGGGGTCGTACCAGATTACCTTTTTGGCGGGCCGGGGCTTCGTATCGACGGGGCGACCGAAGGGCGCCCCGGGGCCAACGCCGGATTGAAGGCGGGGGACGTGATCATGAAGATTGGAGCTATCGTCATTGATGATATTTACGCGTACATGACGGCGTTGGGGGCCTTTAAGAAAGGCGATACGACGGCTTTGGTGTATGTGAGAGACGGTGAGGAAGTAGAAACGGAAATTACCTTTTAATGGGAGATCAGATGCAAAGCACGCAACCAAGTGTGGCCGTTATTGGCGGAGGTTCTTTTGGGACTGCCGTGGTGAAGATGGTCAGTGAGAATTTGGGCAGCTGCCATTGGTGGATGCACAACGAAGAAAGCGCCGCGCATATTCGAGAGTACCACCACAATCCCCGCTATCTTTCTTCCGTAGCCTTCGATGAGGGAAGTATTAAAATTTTTACAGATATAAATGCGGCAATCTCAGGTTGTGATGTGATCATTTTCGCCGTGCCCAGTGCATTCGTTAAAGAGGTATTGTTAAACATGGACAGCGGTGCGCTTGAAGGAAAACTCGTTTGCTCGACGATCAAAGGCATCATTCCCGACGAGAACATGATTGTGGGAGAATACCTGCGTGAAGTAGTTGGCGTCCCAGAAGATCACATCGTAGTAATTACGGGCCCTTGTCATGCAGAAGAAATTGCACTGGAAAGATTGAGTTTTCTTACCGTTGCTGCAATAGATGCAAGCGCATCTAAAAAGGTTGCAGGCGTTTTACAGAGCCATTACGTACGGTGCACGCTGAGTACAGATATCTACGGCACAGAATATGCGGCGGTGATGAAGAATATTTATGCCATCGCGGCAGGAATGTGTCATGGGTTTGGGTTACGGGGATAATTTCCAAGCAGTACTCATTTCAAACGCAGCACGTGAGATGCGCCGTTTCATGAAGAGTACGTGTGAAGGCAGGATTAATATTAAAAAGAGTGCCTATTTGGGCGATTTATTGGTCACCTGCTACAGCCAATTCTCTAGGAACCGAATGCTTGGTAACATGCTCGGTAAAGGCTACACTATCAAAAGCGCAAAGGCAGAAATGACCATGGTGGCGGAGGGGTATTACGCAGCAGCGTTGGTATCAAAAATCCGCAAGAAGCAAGAGGTTAGAATGCCTATTGTCAAAGCAGTTTATGAAGTGATGTACGAAGGGAAATCTGCGAAGAAGACCATGGCAAAATTGGCCCAGAAATTAACCTAGACTTTCGCAAACTTACGCCTGAGCGTTGCGTTAGTAAGGTAGACCAACAAAGACGATGACTAAAGTATTCCAGAGCTTCCTTTTACTGTGCTGCACAACAGCAGCATTAGCACAAAACCCTACTTCAATTCTCCAAAAAGCAGAAGCAAAACTATCGGGTGCCGATGTTGCCGCTGAGGTGAGCATTCGTACGGTACGTCCTCGTTGGGAACGCACGATGGAGGCAAAAATATGGAACCAAGGCTTGGATAAAACCATGATTTTAGTGACCGGTCCAGCACGTGAAAAAGGGACCGTTTTCCTTCGTAATGGAGACGACGTTTGGCATTTTGTGCCGGGCATTAAGAAAATTGTGGCACTACCTGCGGCGATGGTGCAGAGCTGGATGGGAACGGACTTCACGAACGACGCATTAATAAACGCCGGTTCGTTGGTGGAGGATTACAACCCTACCCTTTTAGGTATTGAGTCCGTAAATGGCACGAAATGTTTTAAGATTGCTTTGGCGCCTAAGGCAGATGCAGCAGTCGTTTGGGGTCAGGTGATCACTTTTATATCCGTTGATCAATTCCTGCAATTACGCACTGAATTTTACGATGAAGATGACTACCTGATCACTACCCTTGAGGCAACGGAAATCAAGTCTTTTAGTGGAACTAATTTGCCTTCAAAACTTCGCATCACCCCTGCCGATGATGAGGGTAATTTTACAGAAATGACTTACAAGGCGCTCAACTTTAACCCCACATTCGCTGAGGGCTTCTTCGAGCGCAGTAACATGAAAAGGGTCGAATAATGTTCAAATTGGCCTGGCGCAACATCTGGCGTAATAAAGGAAGAAGTATTATCACCATAGCTGCGGTTATGTTTTGTGTGATTTTCGCTGTGGTACTTCGCAGCTTTCAGGTGGGTGTGTGGGAACACATGGTCGGTGATATCGTCGCAAACAACTTTGGCTATCTACAAGTGCATCAAAAGGGATTTTGGGGCGACCAGAGTCTGGATTTGAGTATGGACGAGGCAACGCTGGACTGGGATGCAATGGAAAATGTACCTGGAGTGCGTTCGCTGGTGCCTAGGCTGGAGAGTTTTTCTTTAGTAAGCACGGGCGACAATAACAGAGGCAGTTTGGTGCTGGGTATTCGTCCCGAGGGGGAATTGTCCGGATTGCGTTTAACGGACCAATTGATTGACGGTCGCCTGTTCGCACCTGCCTCAGACGAAGTAGTTGTATCTGAGGGACTCGCGGAATACCTGCACGTTGAGGTCGGTGATTCCCTTATGTTTTTGGGTCAAGGTTACCGAGGGGCAAGTGCTTACGGCCAATTCATGGTTGCCGGTATTGCTAAAATATCCAATCCTGAGCTCAACAAACAACTCGTAGTCATGCCCATCGAGATCGCCCAGTGGATGTACAACGCCACGGGACTGTTGACCACCGTGGTGGTGGATTTAGAACCCAACGCGGATTTCGCAGAAGTGAAAGCAGCACTCGAGCCATTATTAGGATCAGATTTTGAATTGTTAGACTGGGAACAACTGTTTCCAGAATTGGTCCAAACCATTGAAGCGGATATGGCCGGCGGCCAAATATTTGTAACCATACTGTACTTTATTATATCCTTCGTTTTGCTCGGTACGGTCATCATGATGGTCAGCGAACGCGAGCGTGAGTTTGGCATATTGGTGAGTATAGGCATGCGTAAAACGACGTTAGCGGCCGTCACCGTGTTAGAAAATTTGATGCTCCTCGTCGGTGGCGCAGTGGTGGGAATGGCCGCGGTGAAACCGGTCCAATTTTACTTTAAATACAACCCCATCGACCTTAGTGGACAGATGAAGGAAGCTATTGAACAATTCGATTTTGAACCCAAATTATACACTACCACTTCGTTCTTAATTAATTTGAACCATGGAGCAATAGTCTTTGTGATCGGTGTACTGGTGAGTAGTTATGCCGTTTGGAAAATCATGAAGTTGAACCCGGTAAAAAGTATGCGCGCATGATTTTTAAAGTGGCTTGGCGAAATATATGGCGTGCAAAAGTTCGTTCGTTTATAGTAATTGGATCCATTGCGGTAGGTATTTGGGCAGGGCTTCTCATCATTGGCTTCTCTTTTGGGATGAATAACGAGCGTACGGCGTCCGCCATTGGAACAACCACCGGACATGCGCAAATACATCATCAAGATTTTGATGCCGAACCCCTTTCGACAGCGGTTATCGCAGATTCTGCAACGGTTGTAGCCCTTCGTGAAAAAGTAGAAGCACTCCCTTTTGTCAGCGGCACTGCACTGCGTACAGTATTAGGCGGAATGATTAACTCTGCGAAAAGTGCTCGTGCAGTTCGCATAATGGGGGTTTGGCCAGAAGAAGAACGCCTTCAAACTACTCTGGCAGATTACATTGTTGACGGAGACTTTTTTGAGGACTCTGGACGCAACCGACTTTTGATTGGGGAAAAATTAGCTAAGCGATTAGGCTTGAAGTTACGAAGTAAGGTGGTCCTCACCTTTCAAGATGCAGAAGGCAATCTCAGCAGAGCGTCGTTTCGGATTTCAGGCATTTACAAAACATTGAATGCGACTTGGGACGAATTTCACGTTTATGTGCATCATGAAGATTTAGAAAAAACCATAGGAGCCCCCCTAGTACACGAGGTTTTGGTAAGGTTTGAGGAGACTGTAGATACCGAAGAAAAAGCGGGGGCATTGGCTGCAGCAATGCCTGTTGGTTTAGCCGTGAAGTCATGGAAACAGGTACGTCCGGAATTGGGCTTTGCCGACGATATGATGGCAATTATGCTTGTACTTGTTTTAGGAATTATTATGATGGCGCTTCTTTTCGGCATCATCAACAACATGCTCATGGCCATTTTAGAGCGCCGTAGAGAATTAGGCATGCTTATGGCCGTAGGGATGAATAAGCGCAAGCTCTTTTTAATGATTTTGGTCGAAACGCTGATGCTTGGATTTGTTGGTGGCCCAATCGGGATTCTTCTGAGTGATCTGAGCACACGCGCCATGATGCGTATCGGTATAGATTTATCCAGCAAGCAAGACGGTTTGGCAGAATTGGGCGTGCAGAGCATGATTTACCCGGAAAT